>Ga0134126_10010255_pt1 | contig 11812 bp, 10 predicted proteins | sample KB31752_FD_96881 | JGI IMG/M metagenome (GOLD analysis project Ga0134126, IMG submission 96881) | Terrestrial soil microbial communities with excess Nitrogen fertilizer from Kellogg Biological Station, Michigan, USA - KB3-175-2 | ecosystem: Environmental > Terrestrial > Soil > Unclassified ...
AGAGCGGCAGCAAAAAGCCAAATCGGACGCCGACACAAAGCCGCTCGACCTGGAGGACTGGTGGCTGGTGCGCGATGCCCAGGGACGCACCGGCTGGGTGCTGGGCCGCATGCTGGACGTGGATGCGCCGCTCGACGTGGCGCAATACGCCGAGGGACAACGAATTGTCGCCTGCTTCCCCCTGGATGAAGTGCCCGACGGCGACAAGAAAGTTCCCGAGTACCTAATGTTGCTGACTGAGCCAAAAGACGGCATGCCATACGACTTTAATCAGGTCCGCGTTTTTTCCTGGAATGTAAAGCGGCACCGTTATGAGACTGCTTACCGGGAGCGCGGCTTGATTGGTGAACTGCCAGTCACAGTTTCCCACGAAGATTTTGGCAAAGAAGGAAATTTACCGACCTTTACCATTCACGTTCAGGACAAGAATGGCGCCATGATGGAAAAGAAATATAAGCTGAATACGCCGATCGTGAAACGCGTTCAGTCGCCCGAAGAAGAGACAGGAAAACCGAAAAGCTCACGCTAAATGGAAAGAAGTATTGGAAGGGAAAGGCTTGGTGGCAGCCCGAGATCTGCGGTGAAAGCAACTCTGGGAAAAAAGTAAGTGCAGTTTTGACGTCGGTAGCAGCTATCCGCCCGCTTTTAATTCCACCAACACCTGGCGGGCAATTTCTTTCAATGTTTCAAACACTCCCTGACCTTGAAACGCTACCGCCTCAAGCACGGATTCATTCTTGCGGCGCAGTTCCTTGGTGAGCGCATCCACAGGAAGAATGTTGGGTAAATCGCGCTTGTTTAACTGCAAAACGTATGGAATCTTGTTGAAGTCGTAGCCGTGCTCCTTGAGGTTGTCCATCAGGTTATCAAGCGCCTCGATGTTGGCGTCCATGCGCTCCTGCTGGGAATCCGCCACGAAGACGATGCCGTCCACGCCGCGCAGGATAAGCTTCCGGCTGGCGTCATAAAACACCTGTCCAGGGACGGTATAGAGGTGAATCCGGGTCTTGAAGCCCCGGACGGATCCAAGTTCCAAAGGCAGAAAGTCGAAGAACAGGGTACGTTCGGTCTCGGTCGCCAGCGAAATCATCTTGCCCTTCTGCTGTTCGGCAGTTTTCTGGTAGATGTGTTGCAGGTTCGTGGTCTTGCCGCCTAGTCCGGCGCCATAGTACACGATCTTGCAATTGATCTCGCGGGCTGCGAAATTAATGAAACTCAAAGACTTTCCTCTTGCCTGCGGCAGGCGCGGTGCACCCGCAAACAACTCTGCCACGATGACGAATTCAGGATTGGTGCTTCTGGTTTTATATCACACGCGTCGCGTTACTGGCAGGTTACCGCCGTTACTAATAGACACACAGCAACTCTAACGGCGCCGTCAATCCCAAAGCTGGAACTCATCGCGCTCCATGCGCCTGAGGCAAAGAGTAGTAGCCTGCCTTCGCATAGGTCTTGACGCACGGCGAGGCGTATGTCGAGCAGTCCGGGCGGGCCACTCTGACTTCAATCTGGCGATAAGTAGAACCGGTTCCGGGATGCGTGAGATAACCCAAGGTGTACTGGTTCCGCGCATCGCCAAGCACACGCGAATAAGCGTCATCAATCGCCGACCTTGAATATTCATTTACGACCTCGCCGCCCGTGGCGGTGGCGTACTTCGGCAAAATATTGCTGTAGCCCATCATTGGAATGTGCAGCCGTGAAACGGTTCCGACTCCCGGTAATGCCGTGGAACCAGTCCCAATTCCATACACCATAATATTGTTGGTCAGCAACACACGCAGCACATCCCGGTAGCTGGCGCGGCTGCGGTATTCGCGGCCATCGCTGATGATAAAAATGATCTTGCGCCGTGATTTGTCCCTCCTGCTCAAATCAAATGCGGCTTTCAGCACAGCGTCATTCAGCACATGGGACTCTTTTGGTGGGGTCCTGACTAATGGCGCACTAGGGTCGGCCGGAGCGCCGTTAATGGTCGGGCCCTGAGGGCCAAGCGGACCTCCCATAACAGGTACTCCATCATTGTGTCCGCGCACCATTTTGAGGTCGTCCAGAACCGCGCCCAGTTTTCTTCCTGCTGATCCGAAATCGGAGACTTCGCCGACCGCGCTGCTGTACGTATAAACGCCTACTTCATCGAACTGACTGAAGGCCCCTTGCAGCGCCGCGAAGGTCTGATTCACCTTCTGCAGCGCGGAATCCGGCATGCCCAGGTCAATAATGACCGCCACAGAAAGCGCGAAAGGGTCGCTGGTGAAGAAATTCATCTTTTGTTGGACGCCGTTCTCGAAAACCTGAAAATCCTTGGCGACCAAGCCGGGAATCATGCGTCCAGAGTCATCCGTTACCCTGACGGGAATAATCACCTGGTTAATATTTACGGTGAACACCGGATCCAGATTTTGCTGCGGCCCGTCCTTGGTGGCCTCCCCTTCGGGGACGGTTTTAATGTTGATGGGCGGCTTCGGGTAGTCCGGTTCAGGCTCAGAGGCGGGAATATCGCTTGTTCGCGGAGGCTCTGTTTTTGGTATAGGTGGAACATTCTCAGTAGGTTGGACGGGAGATTCATCCGGAACCGGCACTGGGGCCGCTGGCAGCGGCGGCGGTTCATCGGGCTTGGTGGCCGAGGGCGCGTCTGGAATGTCGTCCTGTTTTTTTTGACCTTGTTGCTGTTGGCCGAGTGCCACAGCGCACATCAATACCAACAGCCCAACCAGCAATCCAATTCTCAGCCGCCACTTCTGTAGGTTCATAATGCCAATCCAAGCCCACAATCTTAAAATGTTCTGCACTTAGGATGCCTTAAAGTATTCGCTTGGTGCATCTAACTTTTACAGACCCTTGGTAAATTGAGTCCTATTCATAATAAGCGATAACCTGAGACAATCTTGTGCGCGTGAAAACCTATCTGCCGCAATTCGTTAGCGTATTTGTGCTGTGGCTTTTTCTGACTGCCGTCGCTGCCGCCCAGCGCATCCCGCAACTCGCAGGTCAAGATCAGTCCAATCAGCCCACGCAGGATTCGGACGACACCGCTGCTGACCACTCAGCTGAAACTTTAAAAGTGAATGTGGACGTGGTGCAGCTGTTTTTTAATGTGAAGGACAAAAAGGGCGGGTTAATTCCGAATCTGACGGAAAACGACTTCGACCTCTTTGAAGACGATAAACCTCAGACAATTAAGTACTTTACGGCGGAATCCGATCTCCCGTTGACGCTGGGAATTTTGATTGATTCAAGCGGCAGCCAGCAGCGCGTGCTGCCCATGGAAAAAGAAGTGGGAGCCAATTTTCTTCGGCAAATATTGCGCCCCAAGGATGAGGCATTCGTTATCAGCTTTGATGTGGACGTAAACCTCCTGCAGGACTTCACCAACTCCGACCACGCCCTGCGCGCGGCCTTGAACAGCGCAACCATCAACGCGCCGACCTCTAGTTGCGGCATTCCCGGAATGGGAGGAGGGCCGCTTCCTTGCAGCGCAACTCCCCAGGGCACGCTTCTCTACGACGCCGTTTACCTGGCCTCCCACGATGAATTGGCCAAGGAGGTGGGCCGTAAGGCGATGATTTTGCTCACCGACGGAGAAGACCAGGGCAGCAAGCTCAAGCTGCGGGATGCGGTAGAGGCCGCGCAGAAATCAGACAGCATTGTGTACGTGCTGCTGATTGCCGACCGGGGCGCTTATTCCCTTGGCGGTTATTCCGGCGACAGTGAGATGAAGAAAATGACTGAACAGACCGGCGGCCGGGTAATTGAGGTCGGCAATAATCAGAAAAAACTGAAAGAAGCCTTTGACCAGATTTCCGCCGAGTTACGCAGCCAATACAACATCGGTTACGTGCCGACCAATTCCCTCAAAGACGGAACATTCCGTAAAGTCGAAATCCGTCCCCATGGCAAGGATTACCGAGTTCAGGCCCGGGCAGGATATTACGCTGTGGCGCATAGCGGCGATTGAGCTTCCGCGGATTCACCCGACGGCGTAATCTTACACGATCACTTCCGGCGCCAGCGGAACCCTTCCTTAGTGTTCTCGACGAGAATTCCCGCAGCGGTGAGTTCCGCGCGGATTGCATCCGAGACGGAAAAGTTCCGGCTGCGTCGGGCAGCTTCCATCTCGGCCAATTTCTGGTTTACATCGCTGTCGGAAAGCCCGGCGGACTGCACGGCTGTCTTGAGTTCCTGGCTGATCTCGCTTTCTTTGCCGGATTCGCGTTGCGCCCATTCCAGCACGGACTTCATCAGTGGCACATCGTCGTCGCGCAAAATATCGAAGATCGAATCGAATTCCTCGAGTGTGCGAAGAAGCGCCGGCACATCTTCTTTGCTCACCTGCCCAGCATCCAGAGCAGCATTCGCGGTGCGGACCATATTCAAGAGCGCTGCCTGGGCTTGCGCGGTGTTCAGGTCGTCGTCCATGGCAGCATGCAGCCGCTCACTGCTGGTCTTTGCCAGCGCCGCCATCGTTTGACCTGTCACCGCACCACTTGGAGCACTCGCGGCCAACTCTGTGTTGGTAAGCCGCCAGCGAAAATTGCGCAGGCGTTCCACGGAAATCGCCGCCGCCTGCAAGCCGTCAAAAGTAAAATTCAACTGATTACGATAAGGGACTGACGCAAGAAGAAAGCGGATGGAAGACGGCTTGTGTCCCTTAAGAACCAGGTCGCGCAAGGTATAAAAATTTCCCTGGCTTTTGGACATCTTTTCGCCCTCGATCAGCAGGAACCGGGCGTGAAACCAGAACTGGGCGAAGGGTTTTCCGGTCAGCGATTCGGATTGCGCGATTTCATTTTCGTGGTGCGGAAAAATTAAATCCTCACCACCCGCATGCAGATCAAAACTCTCGCCCAGCTTGCTGATGGACATGACCGAACATTCAAGGTGCCATCCCGGGCGTCCATTCCCAATGGATGTGTCCCACGATGCTTCTTCAGGCTTGGCCGCCTTCCACAAGGCAAAATCGCGGGCATTGTCTTTTTCGTACTCGTCCACATCCACACGAGCTCCGTCTTCGATGCCAGCGAAATCTTTTTTAGAAAGTTTGCCGTAGCCGTGAAATTTAGCGATCGAAAAGTAGTAGCTTCCATCTTCGGCGCGGTAGGCATAGCCTTTTTCTTTTAATTTCCCAACAAAATCAGCCATCTGCGGAATGTAATCCGTGGCGTGAACAAACTCCGGCTGGCGGACGTGCAGCGCCTTCAAGTCTTCCAGAAACGCCTGCTCGTATTTTGCGGTGTACTCCTTCACGCTGACGTGATCGCGGGCGGAATTACGGATGATTTTGTCATCCACGTCCGTAATGTTCATCACGTAGCGGACTTTGTACCCGCTCAATCCCAGCCAGCGAAACAGAATGTCCACCGCCACAAAAGTCCTGAAATTTCCAATGTGGCCGTAGTCGTACACGGTAGGTCCGCACGCGTACATGCGAACTTCATTCGGGTGGAGCGTGCGAAACGCCTCCACCTCGCCGGACAATGTGTTGTAAATGCGCAAAGCCATAGATAGAAGAAAGAGTGGAGCGCGAGAACAGAATTTTCATTCTAGGGGCGAGGGAGAAAACGGGTCAAATGCTCGTCATACTTGAGATAATCTTTACGCTATGAAATCCACCCAAGAAGTCGCGCGTTGCCCGTGGGCGGGAAATGAACTTTCCATTCGCTATCACGACGAAGAGTGGGGAACGCCAGTGCACGACGACCGTACTTTGTTCGAATTTCTGATTCTGGAAGGCGCCCAGGCGGGCCTCAGTTGGGACACCATTCTTAAAAAGCGCGAAAGTTACCGCGCTGCTTTCGACAACTTCGATCCCGTCCGAGTGGCCCTTTACGATCGCAAAAAGGTGCAAAGCCTCCTGAAAAATGAGGGCATTGTCCGGAACAAACTTAAGGTCAACTCAGCGATACGCAACGCGAAGGCCTTCCTGCAAGTGCAAAAGGAGTTCGGCTCTTTCGATAGTTATATTTGGCACTTCACGGGCGGCAAGCCGGTCGTGAACACACGGCGCGCTCACAAGCACATTCCCGCCAGCGTTCCTGAGTCTGACGCCATGAGCAAAGACCTGAAAAAACGCGGCTTCAACTTTGTCGGTACGACCATCTGCTACGCCTTCATGCAGGCCACCGGCATGGTCAACGATCATCTGGTGAGCTGTTTTCGCTATACTCAAGTGGGCAAGTGAACTGGGCGCTTCCGTCGAAATGTTCCGGAAAAATGCTGCGCCGGGACAATCATTTGCATCTATAAACCGGAAATGGAATCAACATAACTTGTTGTCCTGATGAGGGAAGAACGCTTTTGCGAGAGCCTCACCTTGTTCCTATGAAAGAACAGAGCACGCAGCTTCACTGGTTATCTAAAAGATTTTTGCGGACTATGATGGCGGCCTTCGGGATGACCTGGGTCAGCATTGCATTTTCGCCCAGGGTTTGTGCTCAAATGGGAAGCGCCTCTGCTTCAGCGCAACAGCCGAACGCCCCATCCGCCTCCGCGCCTTCCGGCATGAGCGGTATGAGCTCCGCTCCCCAGACCGGCGGCTACGCCTCCTCGCAGAACCCTTACATGGGCAGCGTCCCCGAGGGCACGGCCACCTCCCAGGTGTTGCCGCTTACCTTTAAGGACGCGATAGATCGCGGTCTGCGAAGCAATCTTGGGATCCTGCTGGTGAGCGACAGCACATTGGCCGCCCGCGGAGAAAAATGGAAAGAGTTGGGAGCGTTACTTCCCAATATTTCCGGAACCGTAAGCGAGAATGTAAATCGCATCAACTTGGCCGCCGAGGGCTTCCGATTTTCCGGGCCCGCGTTTGCTGGCATTCCCAGCGTGGTTGGGCCCTTCGGCTACTTTGATGCGCGGCTGAATTTTTCCCAGACGTTGTTCGATTGGAATGCATGGAAGCGCGAACGCGGCGCGTCGCAAAACGAGAAAGCGACCGAATACAGTTACAAAAATGCCCGCGAGCTGGTCGTGCTCGCAGTTGGCAATGCCTATTTAGAAGCTCTGGCCGGCGCTTCACGCGTGGATACATCCGAGGCGGAAGTGAATACAGCTCAAGCGCTTTTCAACAAGGCCCAGGATCAGCAGAAGGCCGGGGTGACTCCCGCCATTGACACTCTGCGGTCGCAGGTTGAGTTGCAGGCCCGCCGCCAGCAGTTGATCGTGGCGCGCAATACCTTCGCCAAGCAGAAGCTTTCACTCGCTCGAGCGATCGGATTGCCTCCGGGCCAGGAATTTACTCTGGTGGAAAAGGAGCCTTACCAGCCACTCGCACCTATGCCGGTGGAGGACGCGCTGAAGCGTGCCTATACCCATCGTTCCGATTTCTTGGCCGCGCAGCAGCAAGTAAAAGCAGCGGAATTTTTCCGCCGCGCCGCTACTGCCGAACATCTGCCTACTTTGGGCATTGAGGGCAACTACGGCGACAGTTCGGTCACGCCAGGCAATCCCGAAAGTGTGTACCAGATCGCGGCCACGCTGAAAATCCCGATATTTACGGGGAACCGATCGCATGCCGATGCCTTGCAGGCTGAGGCCACGCTGCGCCAGGACAAGCAGCAAATGGAAAACCTTCGCGGCCAGATCGATTACGAAGTGCGCAGCGCGCTGCTGGACCTGGAGGCTGCGGCCGAGCAAGTTGAAGTAGCGCAAAATTCCGTGGATCTTGCCAACCAGACTCTGACTCAGGCGCGCGACCGCTTTACTGCGGGCGTGGCGGATAATCTGGAGGTGGTCCAGGCGCAGGAATCGCTTGCTTCTGCTAACGAAAGTTACATTGCCAGCCTGTATGCTCACAACGTGGCCAAAGTGGAGCTGGCGCGCGCCATCGGCTATGCCGAGGAAGGCGTAAAGCAGTATTTGACGACTCACGGGCCATAATTTGAGAGCGGGCGAAGCCGCATTTTCCGCGAGCACAGGAATAAACAGACAGTTTGAATGGACAGACTGAAAAGACAAAGACGATGACACCGACTGAAACTGAAAACGAAAAAGAGAACGTTCACGAGCGCGTGTCGGCTTCCGACAAGGACATGCATTGGAAGCAGAAGCTGAACGCCCGCGATCCCCGCTTCCGTATATTTTTGATTGCGGGAGTGATCGTATTGCTGGTTGTTGGTTTTTTTGTGTGGCGCTATCTCACCAGCTATGAATCTACGGACGACGCGCAGGTTGACGGCCATCTCAACCCTATCAGCGCCCGCATCTCGGGCCATGTCTCAAAGCTCCAGATCGTGGACAATCAGTTCGTGACGGCTGGCGAGCCCTTGCTCCAGATTGACCCAGCGGACTACCAGGTAGCATTGCAGCAGGCCCAGGCAGATTACAACAACGCCATGGCCCAGGCCAAAGCCGCCGAGGCAAATGTTCCCATCACCTCAGTCACAACCGAAAGTCAGGTGAGCACGGCGCAGGCGGATGTGGACGCTGCACGCGCCGGCATTTCCGTGGCCCGTCAACAGCTTGACGCTGCCCGCGCCCAACAACAGCAAGCGGAAGCCAACAATGTGAAAGCGCAAAACGATTTGGCCCGCTACAAACAGCTTGTGGACAAACAGGAAATTTCCGAGCAGCAATATGACCAGGCGGTAGCTGCCGCCAAGGGTTCCGCTGCGGGTCTGGACGCCGCACGCGCGGCCGCTTCCGGCGCACAACATCAGGTAACGCAAAGCCAGGCGAAACTCGAAGAAGCGGAAGCCAATTTGCGCTCCACCGCGACTGCGCCGCAGCAGATCGCAGCCATCAAAGCCCGTGCGGACGCAGCCATGGCTGCCGCGCAAATGAAGAAGGCCGCACTCGATAAAGCCACGCTCGATATGCAGTACACGCAAGTCGTAGCTCCCGTCGCCGGAATCGTCAGCAATCGCACTGTGGAAGTGGGGCAGAATGTGCAGCCCGGTCAGCAGTTAATGACAATCATCCCTTTGACGGAGAACGATATCTGGATCACGGCCAACTTCAAAGAAAATCAGTTGCAAGACATGCGCGTGGGCCAGCGTGTCACCGTTTCCGTGGATGCGCTGGACCGGGACTTTAAGGGCAAGGTCCAAAGCATTGCCGGGGCGAGTGGCGCGCGCTTCAGTCTGCTGCCTCCGGAAAATGCCACGGGGAATTACGTGAAAGTCGTGCAGCGCGTTCCGGTAAAAATAACGATTGATCCGGGTGAAGACAAGAACCACGAACTGCGCCCAGGCTTGTCGGCGGAACCGAAGGTTTGGATTCGTTAGCGGCTTGTGATATAGAAAAGCCAGATTGAGTAGCACAGGAGCGCTCGTCAGCTCATGTTCCGCATTATCACGGTCGAACGGGAGTATGGTTCCGGCGCGGCAGCCATCTCAGCGGAACTCTCCCGCCGCCTTGGCTGGAAGCTTTGGGACTCGCAGCTCACGCAGGAAATCGCCAAACTCGCCAACGTGGAGCATTCCGTGGTGCAACGTTGCGAAGAGCGCGTGGACAGCCGCTTCCATCGTCTGGCCCGTGTCTTCTGGCGCGGCAGCTTTGAACGCAGCGCTCCGCTTGCTTCCATGGACACCTTCGACGCGGACCGCATGGTCGCCATGGTAGGCCAGGTATTCAGTGAAGCCGCCGAGAAGGGCAACTGCATCTTCGTAGGCCGCGGTGCTGCCTATTTTTTGCGTGACCATCCGGACGCCTTCCACGTTTTTCTGTATGCTCCGCGCGCGGAAAAATTCCGCCGCACCGTGGCAGCGGGAAAAAACGAGCGCGAAGCCAATGAACTACTCGACACAGTGGACCGCGACCGCGTGGAATTTATCCGCCACTACTTCAATGCCGACTGGCCTACGCGCGCCCTCTATCACATGATGCTCAACACCGCCATGGGGGACGAAAACGTAATCTCCGCAATCCAGAGCGCCATGCAAAGAATTGACCCGCAACAAAAGCCCGGCAGATAGCTTGCGTACCTTCTTTCGTAACTCCACCGCTGCAACTTTTTTGTTGCTATTTAACATTCATGCAATATCTTCAGAGTATTCTGCAGAGGTATTCTGCGAAACCTACGGCGAGGCACCGGAGGTTTCAGTTACGGTGTTCGGCAAAGAAGCCCACTAGAAAATTTGCTGAAACGAAAATCCATGGGCACGACAAGGTTTCCCCAGTCCGCCATTCCATTGCAGGTAGCGGCCGTGTGTTACCGGCGGGACGGCAGTTCCGTGGAATTTTTGCTGGTCCAGGCCAACAGCGGCGGCAAGTGGACCTTCCCCAAAGGCAATCCTGAACCTTCCATGTCACACAGTCAGGCTGCCGAGCGTGAGGCCCGCGAAGAAGCCGGCGCGCAAGGCACGATTGAACCGCGCCATTTCCATCTTTACCTGCACTCCAAAGGCGTTTTATGGAAGCCGCCCGGCGCCCGCGAATACGTGGTCAAGGCATTCCTCATGGAAGTCGGCGAATTTGTTCCCGCGGACGAACCGCAGCGTAATCCCACATGGTTTTCCGCCGAAGAGGCCCGTAAACTTCTTGCGAAGGGACGCGAAGTAAAATACGCGCGCGAAATTCAGACCGTGATTGACCGCGCTCTCGAACAAATTTGTTCCACTCGAATCGCCGTCGCCCACTAGGCATTCCGGACAATCCTCCACGAATCGCCAGTGTGCGTATGGTCTTAGCGACAATCTCAGCGCCCCAGAAGATAGTAAAAACAAAACAATGCCAGGAAAACGCAGAGCCCGAGAAGGCCGCCAATAATCCCAAGCCAGGTAAGCACAAAAATGCGTTCGTTCTGGTCGGGCGGCGGCATGGATATGCCGACCACCATGTGCAATCCGCGGAACATATTGGCGAGAAACTTAATCATTTGACTGCGACCGCGTCTCGAACCATCATCCGCGTTGCGAACCGTTCTCCCATGCACTATTCTGACCCGGCTATTATCTTAAGGTGAGTGGTTACTTCCCGGGCCAAAAAATGCGGACTGTCTTTCTATTCGCTCTACCGTTCTTATTCCTCATGCAACTTCAGGCGCAAACTCATCCGCAACTGAATCTCATGCCGCTTCCCGCGCAGGTGAAGCTGGGTGACGGCGAACTCCAGATCAATCCAGCATTTTCTGTCGCTACAACCGGACACGCGGATGCACTTCTCCACCGCGCCGTGGAGCGTTTCCTTTCCCATCTACGCCAAAAAACGGGTATGACCGCGCTCAATATGTCCACCGCTAAGCTGCCGCCCGCAACTTTAGTGGTTGAAGTGGAGCAACCGAGCGAAAGCATTCAACGCGCCGAGGAGGACGAATCTTATTCACTTACCGTAGCCGGCGCCGGAGCGCGTCTGCATGCTCAGACGGTGCTCGGAGCCATGCATGGCCTGCAAACATTTCTTCAACTCGTTGAGGACACACCCTCAGGTTTTGCGGTTCCGGTGGCTTCCATCCAGGACGCTCCGCGCTTTCCATGGCGCGGCCTGATGATTGACGCAAGCCGCCACTTCATGCCCGTGGCTGTGATTGAAAGAAATCTGGATGGCATGGAAGCCGTCAAGCTGAACGTCCTGCACTGGCACCTCTCGGACGATCAAGGCTTTCGCGTGGAAAGTAAAAAATTTCCCAAGCTGCAGGAACTGGGTTCCGACGGCCTGTACTACACGCAAAAGGAAATCCGGGAGGTGATCGCTTACGCCCGGGACCGAGGTGTTCGCGTTGTTCCGGAGTTCGACATCCCGGGGCACACAACGGCGCTGCTCACTGCCTATCCGGAATTTGCCAGCGCGCCCGACCCCTTTAAAATTGAGCGCAACTGGGGAGTCTTCAATCCCACCCTCGATCCCACCCGCGAAGCCACCTACAAATTTCTCGATG
>Ga0134126_10010256_pt1 | contig 11811 bp, 9 predicted proteins | sample KB31752_FD_96881 | JGI IMG/M metagenome (GOLD analysis project Ga0134126, IMG submission 96881) | Terrestrial soil microbial communities with excess Nitrogen fertilizer from Kellogg Biological Station, Michigan, USA - KB3-175-2 | ecosystem: Environmental > Terrestrial > Soil > Unclassified ...
CATGACGAAGTGGAAGCCATCAGCACCAACAATGACATTTTCGTGGTCCCCATCACCGGTGGCACACCGAAGAAGCTGAGCACCAGCCCGGGCGGAGATTCCGTGCCCATCTATTCGCCGGACGGTAAGTGGCTGGCCTGGCGCATGCAGTTTCGGCCGGGCTATGAGAGCGACCGCTTCCGGCTCGTCGTCTATGACCGCAAAGCCGGGCAGATCCACAACCTGACAGAGAATGTCGATCGCTGGGTGGAGAACATTGCGTGGTCGCCGGATTCGAAAACCATCTACTTCACTTCCGAAGATAAAGGCGAGATACCGATTTACAAGATCGATGTAGACCGGCCGAACCACATTGACGAGGTGCTGCGTGGCTCTAACGATGAACTTCAGGTCTCAGGCGATGGCAAAACGCTCGTCTTCAGCCGCATGTCCGTGCGCGCGCCCAACGAGATTTTCAGGCTGGCAACCGGCAGCAAGCAGCCCGAGCAGCTCACGCATCTGAATGACGCTGTGCTCTCCCAGGTGATCATGGAGCCGATGCAGACGTTCTGGTTCACCGGCGCTGAAGCTGCCAAAGTCCAAGGCTTCCTGATCAAGCCACCCAATTTCAAAGAAGGGCGCAAGTATCCGGTAAAGTTCCTGATCCATGGCGGGCCACAGGGACAGTGGGGCGAGGAGTGGTCGTACCGCTGGAATGCCGAGTTGTTCGCCGCTGACGGCTACGTGGTGATCATGATCAATCCGCGCGGTTCAACCGGCTACGGGCAGGCTTTCATCGATGGCATCAACGGCGACTGGGGCGGGAAACCGTACGTCGATCTGATGAGAGGGCTGGATTACGCTGAACAGCAATATCCGTTCATCGATAAGGCAAATGAGTGTGCGCTGGGCGCCAGCTACGGCGGCTACATGATCAACTGGATCCTCGGCCACACTACCCGCTTCAAGTGCCTGGTATCCCACGATGGCATGTTCAATACCGAGTCCGCTTACGGCTCGACTGAAGAGCTGTGGTTCCCGGAATGGGAGTTTAAAGGAAAGCCATGGACCAATCGCGAGATGTATCGCAAGTGGTCGCCGCATCAGTTCGCCACGCAATTCAAGACTCCCACGCTGGTCGTCCATGGGCAGCTTGATTACCGGCTTGATGTATCGGAAGGTTTCCAACTCTTCACCACGCTGCAGCGGCTCAAGGTACCGTCCAAAATGCTCTACTTCCCGGATGAAGGCCATTGGGTGCTGAAACCACTCAACAGCCAGCTCTGGTACGAGACAGTAAACGGCTGGGTGGAGCAGTGGACGAGGTAGGAAATCGCCGCGATCGCCGACATCGCAGCGTGATCGCCGGAATCGGAGTTAAAGGCTTTAGCCGAAGACGGCTAGTGATCCCTCTAGCGCGAAGAGGACAAGGCTCTTCTTTTCGGCTGGCTATTGGTCCGTTGCTAAGCTCGGGATGCAAAGACATTTGTTAGAATCGCACCGTGCGTAAACCCGGGCTCATCATCATCACAATCACGGCATGTCTGCTGGGCATGGCAGCAGGACAGCAGGCGGAAAAGAAGCCGGAAGCGGCCCAACAACAGCCTCCGATTAAGTTGAACGTTCTGAATGTGTGCACGCCGGCGGCGGAGGAACAGGCCATCCTAAAGACTGCGCTGGCAAAAGCAAGAGCAAGAGCCGCCTTCGCCGATGATTTCGAGATTGCCCGCGGAAGGGCCAGGGTAAAAGATGCGACATCCCGCTATGTCCGGCTGCGTCGCGATCTGGCTCCGCAATCGCCGTGGCTCACCGTGCAGTACTCGATGAGCCGCGATGATCAGAACACGATCGAAACGCTGGTCCTGCGGATGCGCGACCCAAAAGAGTTTCACGAACTCTCCATTGAAGACCGCGTTTCGGCCGGAGCGGCATCGCCCGCCACTGTGGTCGCAACCGACACACCAGCTTCGCGAATCCGTGTGGAGCGACTGGAGAAGAGTTCCGTGGCGCTGGTGCGCTGTCCCTATGCCGACCAGAGTGCCTACGAGCCGCTGTTTTCAGAAGCATCAGACGTGATGGCGCGGTATCGAAAAGAGCTGGGGCTGCGCACGGATTTCCGCGCCGATATCAACTGGCTGAATGGCGGCGAAGCGAAGAAAACCACGACGGCGACGGGGCAGGAGAAGCGGAAGTAATCGCTGCCAAATGAACTGTAAGATGCAAGATGCATAGATCCTTCGACTCCCGCTCACGTTCGTTCGCGGTCGCTCAGGATGACAAGGGTTCCGGCCGGTTGTTGAAACTAAATCGAGGGTAATGAATCTAAAGATCGCTATGGAAAACTCTGTTCGCGAGACTGTGATCCTGGGCACCGGCTGTGCCGGCCTGACCGCCGCCATCTATGCCGGGCGCGCCAATCTGAAGCCGCTGGTGATTGAAGGGCACGAACCGGGCGGACAGCTCTCGCTGACCACGCTGGTGGAGAATTTTCCCGGATTTCCCGAAGGGATTCAGGGGCCGGAACTCATCGACAACATGCGCAAACAAGCCAGCCGCTTTGGCGCCGAGTTCATGCCGGGGCATCTCGTGAGCGCCGACTTGATGAAGCGGCCCTTCAGCCTCAATTTTGGCGGCGGCAAGGTTATGGAAACCCGCACGCTGATCATCGCCAGCGGCGCGTCAGCACGATGGCTGGGACTGCCGAACGAGCACGCGTTGATCGGACACGGGGTATCGTCTTGCGCCACTTGCGACGGCTTCTTCTTCAAGGGCAAGCCCATCACCGTGATTGGTGGCGGCGATTCGGCCATGGAAGAAGCGCTGTTCCTCAGCCGCTTTGCGACCAAAGTGACGATCATCCATCGCCGGGACCACTTCCGCGCTTCCAAGATCATGCTGGAGCGCGCCCGCAAGCACGAGAAAATTGAGTTTCTCACGGACACGATTGTTGAAGACGTGCTCGACGCCAGCAAAAAAGAAGTCACGGCGCTGAAGCTTCGTAATTCTAAAACCGGCAAAGTCTGGGACTTCCCCACAAGCGCTATGTTCCTGGGCATCGGCCACGAGCCCAACGCCAAGATGTTTACCGGCGTGCTGGACATGGACCAGGACGGCTATCTCAAAACGCGCGACTTCGTCTTCACCAACGTCCCCGGCGTATTTGCCTGCGGCGACGTACAGGACCGCCGCTACCGCCAGGCGATTACCGCAGCCGGATCGGGGTGCGCGGCGGCAATAGAGGTGGAGAAGTTTCTGGAAGAGAGAGGACATTAATTTTTCACCACGGAGACACGGAGGCACGGAGAAATTTGCTGATTGAGTAATCTGGTAATTGGGTAATTGAACTCCAACAACCTATGAGCCCCGCTCGCAGAATAATTCGGTCAGCTGAAATCGCGCTCGCTGTTATCTTTGGCTTGACCTATATCCTCGCGAAATTCAATTTCTACACTCATTACGGATCTGCAGATTACTTCTCAAGGCATTGGCCTTATTGGGCGGCAATGGCTGGCGTTCTCGTCTTATTGAAGATCTTTGAAGCGATCACCAACCGCTTCGCCCGCCTCGAAACGGGCAGGATGCTCCTGGCTTTCATATTGACTAACTCAGGTGATTAGCAATGCCCACATTTTTCTCCGTGTCTCCGTGCCTCCGTGGTGGGTGTTGTGTTACAAACATATGTTCACCCTCTATGACTGATCCTGCCTGCAATCACCCCGGAGAGCTGTGTTAAGAGCCGCCTTCATTTCCCTTTCAGAGAGCAAGTCGATCCGTTCGGCTGCGGAGAGGACATGGATCGGGCAGCGCCTGTCGCGCCGCTTTGTCGCCGGCACAACGGTCGATGAAGCGCTGGCTGCCACCCGCGAGATGAACCAATTAGGATTGGGCGTGAGCGTGGACAATCTGGGAGAAAACGTCACCAATGCTGACGAAGCCCGGCACAGCGCTCAGCTCTATCACCAGATGCTCGACCGCATGGCAGAGCAGGGGCTGAACGCGAATGTCAGTTTGAAGCTCACGCACATGGGACTGGATGTTGAAGAGGCAATGGCCTATGAAATCGCTTCCGGCCTGGTACAGCACGCGGTCCGCATCAACAATTTTGTGCGCGTGGACATGGAAGGCTCGCCCTATACGCAGCGGACGCTCGATTTCGTCCGGCGGCTGCATCGCCAGCCGGAAAATGCAGGCCATGTTGGTGCTGTCATTCAGGCGTACCTTAATCGCAGCGAAAAGGACGTGGAGCAGCTGATCAGCGACGGCATTCGCGTGCGGCTGTGCAAAGGCGCCTACAAAGAATCGCCGGAGATTGCGTTTGAGAAGAAAACTGACGTCGACGGCAACTACGTCAAGCTGATGAAGATGCTGCTGAAAAGCGGCGTCTATCACGGAATCGCAACGCACGATGAGAACATGATCCTCGCAACCCTCGAATTCGCTCATAAAGAGAAGCTGCCGGCTTCAACGTTCGAATTTCAGATGCTCTATGGTATCCGCCGCGATCTGCAACTGAAACTGATCAAAGAAGGCTGGCGTTGCCGGGTTTACATTCCGTTCGGCACGGAGTGGTACCCGTACCTGATGCGCCGTCTTGCGGAGCGGCCGGCGAATGCGATTTTTATTTTGAAGAATCTGTTTCGGTAAGGCTTGGGAAAAAAGTCTGACCTCCACCGCCAGGGCGGACATCGATCTGCGTGCGGAAAGCGGCACATTCCGGATCGTGGGAGCACTCGTTCAAGGCCGTTTTTGCGCTATCAACATATACGGAATCCGGAAAGCTGATGGTGAGAGTCTCCAACAAGGTTATGCCTACATCGAAATTCTTCGCTTTAAGATTTTGAAGGCCCAGCTCGAACAGGCCGCGACAGCGATCAGTTACTGGGCAGTCTCCAGCAACAGGTAATAAGAGAAGCGAGAAGATCAACAGTTGACGCATCGCTGTTTGCAAAGTCTCTTGCTTAAAGATCGCTGAGAACGAAGATTCTTGCGAGTCTAACCTCAGCGGCTAAAGCCGGAATTTTAACCCAGCCTTGCCGCAGGCCTGAAGGCCTGCTCCACCCCGTGGCGCCGCTATTTTTTTCGCAATTCTTCCAGCGAATATTTGGTTCCGCGCCAGGTGACGCCGCCGTCTCTGATCGTCGCAAACGCAGAACGTAAAACGGCGACGGCAAAGAGGCTGGCGCTGATGGGGTGAGCGAGAAACACCGCAGTCGGCACGCCGGTCAGCGGCGAGGTCTGGCGGTAGCGAACAGCGATCATCACGATGGCCACTGCGAATCCTGCTTTGGCCCAGCCCGGAGCGAAAAAGAGCCCGACGAACGGCCAGACATTTACGAAGAACAGGGCAAGGCAGGCTGCGAAAACCAGAGTGAACCGGAAGCGGAAGAAGGCGAACAGGTTCTTCTCCAGATTGCGGATTACGCCGGCGGCGCCTTCGGCCCAGCGCAGGCTGACGAGATGCCGCCCGAAGACCACATCCTGGCGCAGGCCGGCTTTCTTGATTGCCTGGCCAAACTTCAAGTCGTCCACCACTTCGCGGCGGAGGGCTTCGTAAGTCCCCAGAGCGGTGTAAGCCTTGCGGCGAACCAGATTGAATGCACCAATGCCGATAAAGTCGCGGGCATTGGCATCGCGCACGCGCCAGGGGCGGAGAATGAAGCTGGAGACGACCTGGGGAAAAGAAATCATCATGCGTTCGCCCCAGGTGCGCATGTGAGCAGTGGGAAAGAGCACAAGGTGGTCGACGTTATTGCTGGTGGCGTAGTGAACCGCTCGCCGCAAAGTGTCAGGACGAAACACGCAGTCTGCGTCGGTGAACAGAATCCAGTCGCTGCTTCCCTGTTGTGCTCCGAGCCACATGGCATGGGTTTTGCCCAGCCAACCGGGAGGAAGTTCGCGCACGTGCAGCACGCGCAGCTTTCCGTCTGAACCTGTTTCCGTGGACAGGCGATCCATAATGCGGCCGGTCTCATCTGTCGAACGATCATCGATCGCAATCACTTCAACACCGGGATAGTCGAGTGCCAGAAGAGAGCGCAATGCGGATTCGATTTCGGCGGCTTCATTGCGCGCCGGAACCACGATGGTGAGAAAAGACAGAGGCGTGTCTTGTGGGGGATTCCACGGTGGCTGCGTGATATCGGCAATCCGATGCAAATGGATTGCCGACTCGATGACCGGTACGATCCAGATGAGCGCCAGCAGCAGTCCCGAAATCCAGTAAAACGAATTCATGCTTCTTTCATGCTTTGAGGGCTTGGCGACTGGGGAACAGGCGCGGAGCGTAGCGCGCGCCATAAAAGAAGAACACAGCGGAGAGCGCGGCGGCGACAAAGGCAGCCGTGAAGGCAATGCGAAGCGAGCCGGTCCGATCCGAGAGCCAGCCGATCATCGTCGGCGAGAAGGCATCACCCAGAGCGTGGATCACGAAGGTATTTACGGCCAGCGCCGTCGAGCGTATGCCCGCGTTCACCGAGTTCACCACGGCGGTGTTGGAAGGCGCGGTGCCGATCAACAGCATGAAGACCGCAGCAAAAATGGCGGGAAAGAGGAACCGGCCTTCGGCGTACACGGCAGCAATCATCAACGGAATGGCAAGGGCCATGGCTACACCGGAAAAGGTGTAATAAGCTCCGTGGTTCCGGCGCAGCATGCGGTCGCCCAGCCATCCGCCCACCACAGTGGCGATTACTCCATTGACGGCGGCAATCAGGCCAAAAATAACCGCAGCTCTCGATACTGTCATATGGTGAACGCGAACCAGGAAAGTCGGCATCCAGACCTGAAGTCCGCCAACGGCGAAGGTATACATGGCCATTCCCAAACTGGCCGTGAGGAAAGCCGGATTGCGGAAGAGTCCCGTGAACGTGGAGCGTTCAGGAGATGGATCGGCTGTTTCTGTCTGACCTCTCTCGGGCTCAGGAAGAAACCAGAAAATCAAGGCCAGGAGAAATCCAGGCGCACCAGCCAGCATGAAAGGGACACGCCAGCCTAACTTTTCGCCGATGGGGCCACTCAGAGCAATGCCCAGGGCGCTCCCTACCGGGAGGGCAAGATAAAAAATCGAGAGCACGCGCCCACGTCGTTCGATGGGAAAGGAGTCAGCCACCAGGGCCGGGGCAATGGTGGCATAGCTGGCCTCGCCAATGCCGACGATCGTATGCCGGAGGAGCAACTGCGTGTAGTCATGAACCAGCCAGGTGAGCAGAGTAAAGCCGCTCCAGATCATGATTCCAAACAGCACAATGTTTTTTCGCGGAAACCTGTCACCCAGCCAGCCGATGGCAGGCGCGGCAAACATGTAGCAGAAAAAAAAGGCGCTGGTCAGGATCCCGGTCTGGGCGTCGCTGATGTGGAATTCTTTCTGAACGAGCGGCTGAACACCCAGAAGCGCGTTGCGGTCGATGTAATTCAGCAGGTTGAGGCCTGTCAGGACCACCAGCATGGTGTAAGGATAGGTTTTGCGCGGCATTGGGCTGCGCCATTATACCGGGATGATGAAACCCTACCGCTGATTACGCTGATTCCACTGATCCAGAATGATTGCTTGCGATTCAGCGGAGGATTTCTTCAAAGGTCTATTTTGCTCAGATCCTCTGCTGAGTGCACAAGACAAACAGAATCATCCTGGTCCATCCCAGAAAAGGGCGGCCAATAGGCCGCCCAGGACGTACCGGAGTAAGCACTTATTGCAGCGTGCTGCCGCCGGTCTGCTTTACAAAGAAGGTGCGAGCAGCGCCGGTGGGGCTGGAAGAGTTCTTGTCATCGGAATAGATAATCAGGGCCTCGCCATTGAGACCTACGTCTGGAGCAAAATATTCAGCCAGATTGCGAGTGCCGGCAGCGCAGTTGAGTCCCTGATTGCAAATGGGACCGACATGCATGATACCGGTAGCCGCGGTCTGGGTTATGGTCGGTATTGGTTCGGTTGCGTTACGTGATTGAGCGTTAAAGACCTGCCATTGTGCCGTGGCGCTGTTCGCATCACTGTCAGTGGTTCCCCAGAAAACGATATTGACGTGTCCGGGCCCACCGGCGGTAATCCACGGGCCCATGGTGGTTTTGCTGGATGCGCCATTGTTCACCCGAACTGGCGCTGTCCAGGAAGCACCCTGATTCGTGGAGGCGGTCAGGAATACATTGGTGCCGTTACAGAAGACCACAAACACATTGCTCGCGCTGTCCACGGCTACAGCGGGGAAAATATTGGCCAAGTTCGTACCCGCGGGAGCCGCGAAGACCTGTTTGAGAATCCAGGTTTTTCCGCCGTCAGAAGAACTGGCCAGCCACACGATGTTTGGGTGCGAATCAATGAAAACCGTGTAAACATTGCCGTTGTTCTGATCAACGGTGATGTTGCCCTGATCGCCGGGCTGGACACCCGCTTCAGGCGTTGTAACTGGAGCAACCTGCGGCCAGGTGATGCCACTGTCGAACGACTTGGCGACGAACAGAGTCACGGTGCCGTCCATATCCGCGCCCAGCTGTTTTGTGGTGAGGTACAGCTCGTTGTTTCCGTGCGGCGCAATCCATTGCCTGTCGACCAGCGGAAGATCACTGGAGACGGGATTGGAGACCCACGTTGTCCCGCCGGTGAATGATGTACTCTGCGTGGCGGAGCCGAGCCATAACGAACTGGCATAGACCAGACCAGACGGGCTCACGGCGATATCTTCATCACCACCGCCTAGCCCGACGCCATCTGCGCCCAGCGCCGAGCCGATCTGCAGGCCATCGGGCTGTCCGAGATAACTGAAGCTATTGCCGGAATCGCTGGATTTCCAAACATCGATACCGCCCGGCACACCCTGGATGGCAGCAACATAGTAGTTGCCCAGAACGTCATGCACGATGCGCGGTTCCACATCCTGATCTGATGAAACCCCGGTACCACCGTTGTTGGTGAGATCGATGGGGCGAGTCAGTTCCACAGGAGTGCTGAAAGTGAGATTGCTCTTTTTATAGCGAGCATTGCCGGTGGCGAGCGCCGGCTCCGGTGCAACCGTTGCAGCCCCGCTGTAGGTTGCGTTCACTACTGTGAAACCAACCACCTGCACGGTGTAAGTGCCGGAAGCCAGCTGGCCGCAATCGGCGTCTTCAAAATTGGTCTGGCCCTGGCCCGAAGAACAGACGGTGTTGCCGGAGGAGTCATTCACGTTGAGATCGAAATCATTTGTGTTGCTTGCCCAAGTGATCTTCACGTGAACGGCGTACGTGGGGTTGGATGAGTAGAACGCAGCGGGAACATTCACCGTCAGGGTAAAGGTGTCACAGGTCAGGGTTGTGCAGGCAGCCGTAGTAGCAGTCGCGCCCGTAAACGGCCCGCCGGAAAAGGAAACTGAAGCGGTTTGTCCGGTAGCAGGGGCGGCAAGGGTTCCGCTGGAGGGTGTGGCCGCAAATGCCGGAACCAAGGTGAGCGTCAGGGCCAGCAGCGCCAGCCCAAAAACTTCTTTGATCTTCATTCTCGTCTCCCGGGAGGAAGTCACACAGGATAGAAATCCATAGTGTCAGTAGTGCTACTACTATTCGTAGTAACCTTGTTGGTCAGAGATGAGTGAAGAAGAAGGTTAAGTTGCCTTAATGCTCTGAGACTTCAGAGACTCTGCCTCGCAGGAAGTGTGGGGTTTGGGGACGGTCCCAAGTTCTTCCACAAAGTCAACTACTTACGCTTATTTCGGCGAATCGTTGGCTGCCAGTATCCGGCTGACAAAGAGATCGAAGACGGCACGGATTTCGTCCGACGACGGAGCAAAATGAAAGTCCGCGCGGCGCGCCAGAACCTGGTCACGAACCATGCTTTCGAACATTCCGATCAGAGCGGAGGTCAATGCGGCGGGAGAGATCTTCCCTGCAGCAGGGGAGTTGGGAATCAGGCTGGCAACTACCTGCTCCACCGCAGCGCTGAATCGAAGGTAGCCTGAAGTCACCAGGATGTCAGCGCCAGAAACGGCTTTGCGGATGCGGCGGCCTTCAAAAAGCATCAACTCCTTCAGTGCCTGGTCGCGTTCCAGTGCCTGGAGAACAAGCTCAAACATCATGCGTAGCTTTTCGGCTGGGGACGATACCACCTGAATCGCCTGGGAAATGAACTCCATGTTCCGCCATCCCTGCTCGAAGATGGCCTCAAGCAAACCTTCTTTGCTGCCAAAATGCTTAATCAGCTGAGATTCGCTGGTATTCGCCTGTCGGGCAATGGCGGCTGTAGAGGTATTTTCAAACCCGTGGATGGAGAACAGTACTTTGGCGGCCTCAAGTAAGCGCTCCCGCACCGGTGCTGGTGGCATGGTAGATTCTGACGCGGGAGAGGCCATGAAGCGCAAAGGTAGCAAAACCGACATTGGGAGTCAACGCTACTGATTTCAGGCGCAACGCTACTAATAGGTAGACTTGTAAAGTTAAGACCTGCGAATTCGTAATATTCGCAAGCTGCCACTCACGTCCTTTACGCATCTTAACGGTTGCCAGAATAACTCGCAATACGATATGAATGCGCGCTACCGCACGGGCGACCTTGTTCCAGCAACTGGTATTTACCGGATAACGCACAATCTTCACCGGCTTCCTCATGAAGCAGTTCTGCTGGCGAATGAACGATTTCCGAGGTGCGGCAGATGTAACAGTGATGTTCTTTTTGAACTGGCATATACGGCTCCCGACCTCTTGCCGACTTATCGAAATCGGATTTACGAATTGCCGGTCATTGAAGATGACACCAGCGCCGCCGCGCCCGCCGGCATAAAATAGGAAGATCATTAAGGCTCCCCACCCTTCACGCTTTATCTTGACTGCGCATCGAACCAGGGTTATAGTGCAGGCTTGATGAAGTCTTGCCAGAAAATCGCGATGGTGAAGCCGGACATGTGCACAACAAGCACAGGTACAGGCACAAGTACAGCCATGCGCATTTCTGGCGAGCCGGCATAGCAGAACTAGAGCAATCATAAGTTCCTGACCCACTCGCCAAGAGCGAGTGGGTTTTGTGCTATCAGGAGCTTTTTGTACGGTTAACCCCGGGGATGAATTGCGTAAGTCCTTATTTTTCGGGGATGACGGGAGTGGGTAGGGGCACCAGCAGACTGGCGGATTTGAGAACAAGGCGATGGCAAGCAGGAACGACATCATCGACGAAAGAGGATACGGCTGGCGGGCGGTGGTACCGGCCACTTCGGCCAACCTGGGTTGCGCCTTTGATTGCGGCGGCCTGGCACTCAAGCTTTATCTGAGGGCTTTTTTTCTCCCCGAACAGGGATCTCAACTCACGCTGGAATACCGCGGGCAGACGCCCGAGAGGTTTCCCAACGACGACTCCAACCTGATTCTGCATGCGCTGCGGTTTGCCGCCGCTGAACTGGACGCACCACCTCCAGCCGGCCATGTGGTTGTGGAAAGTGACATCCCGATCAGCGTGGGCTTGGGGAGCAGCGCGGCTGCGGTGATTGCGGGGCTGTTGCTGGGAGTGCGGTACGCGGGACAGGATGGCGAGCCGAAACAGATCTTGCGGTGGGCAGAAGAAATTGAAGGTCACGTTGACAACGCCGCTGCCGCCTATCACGGCGGGCTGGTGTTCGCGCTGTGCAACAACGTGGATGCCATCCAAACCCTGCGAACGGATTTTCCGGAGAGCATCCGGCTGATCCTGGTCAGCCCTGACGTGACCGTACCGACGCATCAAGCGCGGCAGGTTTTGCCGGCCGCTTACGATCGCGGGGACGTTTTGCACACTTTGCAACGGACCGCGCTGCTGGCCGCGACCTGCTTCTCCGGAAATTTTGATCTCTTCCCCGAACTTTTCAATGACAAGCTCCACCAGCCGTACCGGCAAAAGCTGGTGCC
>Ga0134126_10010257_pt1 | contig 11808 bp, 13 predicted proteins | sample KB31752_FD_96881 | JGI IMG/M metagenome (GOLD analysis project Ga0134126, IMG submission 96881) | Terrestrial soil microbial communities with excess Nitrogen fertilizer from Kellogg Biological Station, Michigan, USA - KB3-175-2 | ecosystem: Environmental > Terrestrial > Soil > Unclassified ...
CTGATCTTGGGTGGATTAGGCTCGGTCAGGGAATAGGGACGCGCATCGAAAGCCGAATTTTGATAGGTCTCTGCAAAGCCGTAATGGATGCGGTTAACCTGCTGCCTGAATCTCTGTATGACGAAAATTCCGCCGCCCGGGGGTCCACCGCCGCCGCGAAAACCGCCTGGGCCTCCGCGGCCGCCACCACCTCCAGCCATAATTATTCTTCTTTGTCCCGGAGCTGGGCCAAGATCGACACCTAGATTCGAGCCCGGCAGGCCGCCGCCGAAGCCGGGACCAAATGTGTTTGCGCCAAGTCCAACCGAGCCATTGAGCAGCAACGAATCAGAAGAGGACGAGGCACCGAGCGGGGTATTTGTCGAGGCGGAAGTCTGATCAGAGGCCGTTGCGTCACCACCGCCTTGCACATCCACATCGACTTGCTGAAAACCGCCCATACCTTGGCGCATGGCGTTGGTCAAACCGACGGGCACAGAAGAGCCACTGGGACGTCCACGACCCGGTTGACGTTGAACAGCCTGGCCTTGAGCGCTCTGAGCTGGTGTGCCGTTCTGCTGGACGGTTGGTCTGCTACTTACGGACGCTTTTTCGTTTTCTGGCTTGGGCGGATTCCCGGACACGCCCGAATTGTTGGAAGCCATTTCCGCGAGCGAGAGAACATGAAGAACGAGGACGACGGGAGGCGGGGGAGGCGTCACGGACTGGAACGCGCTGTCGAGCGTCGCTGTTCCGAAACCCAACGCATCCGAGGATATTTGATACGACCCGGGAGGAAGACCCGGAAAGCTGAACTTGCCGTCCTCGCCGGTCCAGGTAACCCATCGCTGGTGTGTGGACGAATTTTCCACGCGAACGGTGGCACCCGGCACGGGGATACCGCCATCCGTCTGAACAACGCCAGACACCGAGATGCCAGGGACGGGGAGGGGCGTCTGCGAGGCGGTATTCTGCTGTGCTCGCGCGGCGGGCACGATAGCGAGTAGAATTCCAAAAATGAAGCCGAGTGTTCTGGTTGCGCTCAGGGTAAGACTGCCTTTCTGAAATTCCAGATGGTAACCATGGGGACAAACGAAGGCCCGGTCGCACTTCGTGTTGAGGTTACGATCTTCGTCAATTTCCAGCGCGAACCGGGCCACGAAAACTATTGCCCGGCAGTTGTGTGACGTGCACCACCTGCCGGGCGTTGCTCGTGATTTCAAACGCTATTACTAGTTGAGACTTGCGCCCGGGCCTGGACCGCCGTCACTGTTCCGCCTCTCCTGCATTCTCTTCTGCTGTTCTTTCTGCATGTCATCAAACTTTTTCTGCTGATTCTCGTCCAGATTGGAACGGATTTGCTTTGAGGAGTCCTCGCGAATATCACGCATCTTCTGGAAGCGATCCTGTTGGGACAAACTTGAATCGTTGTGGAGATCTTCCATTTTTTTCTGTTCATCCACCAGAATGGGCTTGATTTTCGCTTGTTCGTCATCCGTTAGGTTGAGTTGTTTGGTGAGCATCTGGAGGCGCTCGTCGGGAGATTGCATCCCGCGACGGTGATTTGCTTTGTTTTGTGGTTGATCTTGCGGCACCGACGCGCGAGCTGAAGCGCCTGCAAAGAAAAACAAGCCTGCCAGTAAAGAAAAAGTTCCCACAAACCGCCGAAATTCTCTTGTCATGCGACTTTCCTCCTGTGTTAGCAATAAACCCTGGCTGGATCGTGTCGCCGGCGGCCGCACATGCTGGTAATGTAGAGCGTCGAAGCGGGCAGAACTCAGCCTACCGCAGCGTTACATATAGTATTCATACGGGCAAGCTGGAAAGTTCCAGGATTTTGAACGGCCTCGGCTGACACGCGCCAAACGAGGACCGTGGCGACCGGCTCCATATGACGGCAAAACGGAATGAATGAGCATCGATCGAGCATGGGAAGTGTTCAGGGGACACTGGTTGTGCTGTGGGGTTGCGTAACGATAGGACTCTGCGGCGGCGCGATTCATAAAAGTCATATTGCAACCCACACGCCACCCACATTCTACAAAGACGTTGCTCCCATTTTGCAGCAGCACTGCCAGGCGTGCCACAGGGCAGGCGAAATCGCGCCCATGCCGCAGGTGACGTATGAGGAGGCGCGGCGGTACGCACGCCAGATCAAGGACAGAGTGACGCGGCGGATCATGCCTCCCTGGTTCGCCGATCCGTGCTGCGGACATTTCGTGAATGATCCGTCGTTGACGCCGGAGCAGATTGCAACGCTTGCCGCGTGGACCGATGCCGGCGCGCCCGCCGGAGACGCCAAGGCCGCGCCGCCACCGCGCCGTAGGGCCTCGGGATGGATTATCCCGCAGCCGGATGATGTGGTCAGAATGCCGGAGCCGGTGGCGATTCCGGCTGATGGTGAAGTGGAATATACGTACGAAATTGTGCCCACGGGATTCACGAAGGACGAATGGGTGCAAATGTCGGAGATTCGGCCTTCGAGCCGTAAGAATGTGCATCACGCCGTGGTTTATGTAAGGCCGCCGGGATCGAAGTGGTTGAGGCACGCGCCAGTGGGCGCGCCGTTCACGGCGTCGAGTCTGAAGGATGCGCAGGACAGACGCGATGCAGAATGGACGGACAGCGACGTTCTTCTTGTTTACGCGCCGGGGAGTTCGCCGGACGAGTGGCCCACGGGCATGGCGAAATTCGTTCCGACAGGCTCGGATCTTGTTTTTCAGATGCATTACGTGACCAAAGGGCATCCAGAAACAGATCAGTCGAGCATCGGACTCGTATTCGCACAGCAGCCTCCCAAGCAGCGCGTGCTGACGCTGCAATTAACCAATGACCGCTTCATCATTCCGCCGGGCGTGCCGGATTTTCGCGTGGAGGTTCATGGCACTTTGCCGAATGATTGCACGCTGCTCAGTTTTTTTCCGCACATGCACCTGCGCGGGAAGAAATTTGAGTACAACGTTATTCGTGGCGACGGCACGAGCGAGACACTCCTGCGCGTGAATTATGATTTTTACTGGCAGTTAAGCTACCTGCTGGCACAGCCGCGATTTCTGAAAGCGGGAACGGAACTGCAAGCTGTCGCGTGGTACGACAACTCGCGCAACAATCCCCACAATCCCGATCCGACCGCGGCAGTGCGCTGGGGCGATCAAACGTATGACGAAATGATGGTGGGATTCTTCGATGTGGCCGTGCCGGCGAATGTGGATAAGAAGGAATTTTTTGTACGCGCGAACAGCGGGAAGCCCTAGAGAGCGCTCACAGCTGCTTGCACGCAGAAGCGCAAAAGCTTCACTCTCCCACAACGCACGCCAGATTGAACGGACGAGAGCTGGAAAGCAGTCACGAATTGGGGGTCTGCGGACTAGGCGCGCAGGTAGTCCGGCTTCCAGGTCTTGATCATTTGCTTGATGCTTTTCTTGTCCTTCACTTTTTCGTCGAGGACGCGGCGCGCGAGGTCTGGGAGTTCGGCGTCGCTCGCAAAACGCAGAGCGATGAGTTGACCAACCGAGAACTCCAGAATGCGCGCCTTCAGATCAGCGGGAAGAAGTTTTTCGAGGCGCAAACGCGTCTCGAGGCGAATCACGCGGTCCTGGACTGTTAGCGCGAACATCCTCGCGTACAACGGCACCAGCAATAAAGCAATCGAGACAAGGAGAGACACGAGCGCTCCGAACGAAAACCATGTGTGCACCAGTGCGTAAATCGAGTATCCGGCGTTGAGAACCAGAATTGGCAATGCCACCATGTGGAACGCGGGCACGATGCGCGAATGGTTTGCGAACGTTTGCTCTTTCATGAATCACCTCGAAAAATCAAAACGCAATCTGCACGACAGTTAGACGCGAAAGCCCTGCATTGGTTATCCGCACTATTCCAGAGTCTTCCAAGCGCTGAAGCCAATGCATTGGATGTGAAACCGCATTGCCGGTTGCACAATTTCTTGCGTGGCCGAGAACGCTATTCCGGCGGGCCAAAACCGAACCCGCGCGAGTGAAACTCGAGCGCGGCAGGCAGATGCGCGGCGAAATAGCGCCAGTCGTGGCCCCCGGGATAAAGATGAAATTCATGCGCAATGCCACGGGAGGCGAGCGTGTCGTGAAGAGTCTGGGCGCCTTTCTCGAAACCGAAATCATCTTCCGTGCCGCAGTCAAAATAAATCTTCAGACCCGCAAGATGAGCGGCGCGCGCCAGCGTGATTGGGTCGTCGCGTTGCCAGAACGCAGCGTTGGGTGGCGTGCCAAAAACGGCGAGGACGCGCAGCAAGCGTGATTGCCTGGGATTCGAGAATCGCACGTCCGGAAGCTTGCCGACCAAGGCCGCGCTGTTGGCACTGACCGACGTAAATAATTCCGGGTGGCGAAAAGCCAGATGCAGCGCGCCGTAGCCACCCATGGAAATTCCGCCAATGCCACGATAGTGGCGGCCGGGCCGCGTGCGGTAGGCGCGTTCGATGAAGGGCAAAAATTCGCGGATAAAGAAATCCTCGTAGCGTTCGCGGCCGTCGTATGAGTTGACGTAGAAACTCATGCCGGCATCCGGCGTGACGATCAAAAATTCGCCGAGCCGTTTTTGCTCCCACAGATCTTCGATCAGATTCCACCCGCCGGAACCGACGAGCATCTGCTCGTTTTCGCCCAGACCATGAAGAAAATAGAGCACTGGATAATGCTGCGTTTTATTTTCGTCATAACTCGGCGGCAGGATGGCGCAGTAGCGCACCGCACGGTTGAGAATTTGACTGTGCGTCGACCGGCATTCGATGCGACCCAATGACGCGTGGGCGCGCGGAGGACATGCAATGGAGAGGAACGCGAGCGCGGCGAAGACCGCAGCGCTGCGCAGATTATTCATACCGTAGAGCCTCGACGGGATTTAAATGAGCGGCGCGCGAAGCTGGATACATTCCCGCAGCCAGGCTGACGACGATGGCGAAAGCGATCGCGCCGAGCGCGAGCCACAGGGGTACGGCCGAAATGTTCACAGACGGCAGATTTTGCCGGCTGAGATAAATGTTGGTTCCAAGGGTGACGCCTTTGCCGATCAGCCAGCCGAGCGCGACTCCGCCAATGCCTCCGACAAGGCCCATCACGCCCGCTTCCGCGAAGAAGAGTCTCCTAATGTCGCGATCATCAGCGCCCAAGGCTTTGAAAACGCCGATTTCGCGGCGGCGTTCGAGAATGGCCATGACGAGAGTGTTGACAATACCGAGCGTGGCGACGGCCAAAGCGAGGCTACCGAAAATTCCGAGGAGCAGATCGATCACGGTGAAAAACAAACGGAGATTGCGAGTCGTGTCGAGTAGCGAAAAGGTGGTAAAACCCATATTTTTTATGGCGGCCTCTACTTGTGGCACCTGCGTCGGGCTTTTGACGCGGACCGTGAGGCTGGCGTAACTGCTCGTCTTGCTGGAGCCATTCAACACATCGCGAAGATCGTTGACTTGCGTGGCGCTGAGCGTTTCGGCGACGGCGAGCGGAATAAATACTCGGCTGCGGCCGACAGCGCCGAAGCCGCCCTCTGGTTCCGTGGAGATAATGCCGACGATGCGCAATTTCTTTTCGCGCGGAACGACTGAGAAGCCGCCGCTGCCGGAACTCTCATTGTTACCGGCGGAAGATTGCGCAGCTTTGCCGCTTTGCGCGGTAAGGGCTTGACGTTCTGCGTAGCGCAGGACGAGATCTTTGCCTATCAGCGCAGAGGGTTGGGCGGAAAGCTCTTTGGCGAATTCGATTTGAAGAATGGCTTCATCGGCGCCGGGACTGGAGAAGAATTTGCCTTGCATGCCGTCGAAAGCGCCGTCCGTGCGCGCGGAATCAGGCATGCCGGCGACCATCGTTGGATACGATTTTTCGTTGTAACGGATTTCCGTCATGAAACGAATCTCGGGATAGGCTTCGTTGACGTTTGAGAGCCCAGCGATTTCGCGGCGCGCCGACTCGTCAAGCGGACGCGCTGGAGTAGAATCGGCGGGTTGATTCTGTCGTGAGCGGCGTTCGTAATCGCCAGTGTTGTAACGCGACGAGACGAAAATAGCGTTGAACAATCCGCTGTTCGCGAGGCGCTGCGAAGCGAATTGCTGCAGGCCCACACCGAGCGAGAGCATCGCGACCAAAGAAGCCACGCCCACCGCAACGCCCAAGGTGGTGAGCGAATTCCGCAGGATGGCTTCACGCAGATTGCGGATGGCGAGTTCGGTTAAGTCACCGATTTTCATGACTGCGCTCCGTCGCCGGACTTCGCTGTGACGCTGATTAGTTTCCCGTCGGCCACGGTGGCGATGCGATGCGCAAAACGCTCGGCCAGTGGGCGCTCATGCGTGACCATCACAATCGTCATGCCCATCGATTGATTGAAATTCTTGAGCAGCAGCATGATTTCTTCGCCGGTAACGCTGTCCAAGTTTCCGGTAGGCTCGTCGGCCAGCAGAATCGTCGGGCGATTCACTAAAGCGCGAGCGAGCGCGGCGCGTTGCTGTTCGCCTCCGGAGAGCTCACTGGGACGATGCGCCAGGCGCTTTTCCAGATGCACGTGCTCGAGCGCCTCGCGAACGCGCGCCGCACGGTCCGCACGGTCGACTTCCGCCAAACGCAACGGGAGCTCGACATTTTCCTCGAGGGTCATGCGCGGCAACAGGTTGAACGCTTGAAAAACCATGCCGACGGTGAGGCTGCGGTAGCGCGCCAGTTCGTGGGTGTCCATTTCCGCAAGATTGCGTCCTCGGACGACAATCGCGCCGGTCGTGGGACGGTCGAGACCCGCGAGCAAATTCAGAAGAGTGGATTTGCCGGAGCCGGAACTACCGAGAAGCGCCAGGAATTCGCCTGTGCCTACGCTAAGGCTCACATCGTCCACGGCACGAATCAGCGCGGCACCCATTTGATAATGGCGCGAGACGTTGTCCGCGTGAATTGCGACTCCGTTGTTACCCTGTGGCATTTACCATCCTCGATGTTACTACGCGTCGCTGAGACTACAAGTTTCCTTTATTATTTACGGAGAGGGCAAAGGATGAGGAGTTTGGAAGCGGATTTCTTTTGTGAGGAGAATTGTTCTTGCGTTAAAAACGACTACGCGAAGACTCCGATTCGAGCTCTTCGCGCAGCCGGTATAAGTGATATGAAACTTTTGGGATCGCTGAACTGGTTAGTTGGCCGCTCCGCGAGAGTGCGGACGGTCGCTCTCGGCATAGTCCGCAGAAGATTCGCCCGTGGAGGAGATATCTTCCGCCGCGGTATTCTTTAGAATCTCTTTGGCTTTCTTGACCCATTCCGAATTATCGCAATGGATGGACAGGAGAATTCCGCCCTTCTCCATGCGGCCCTGATAGCGCTTGGCTTCGTATTCGGGAATGCCCATACCTACAAGGGCTCCGACGAAGCCGCCGACTGCACCGCCGGCACCAATGCCAGCGAGGGCGGCCAGAATCGGACCAGCCGCGATGAACGGCCCAAGACCTGGAATCGCAAGCGCACCAATGCCCACGAGCCAGCCGAGCGCTCCGCCAATGACCGCGCCGGAACCCGCGCCCGTAGTTGCGCCTTCCGGCGCTTTGGTGTTTTTCTCGGTGAGAAGATCCTTCGAGCCGAGATTCTCGGGAAGAAGGACCGAAATATCGGCATTGCGGAATCCCGCGTCTTTCAAAGTTCCCAGAGCATATTCAACGCTGGGGCGATTCGGATAAATACCAAACACTGCCGTATTCTTGCCAGCCATAGTGTTCCTCCAATTGTTTTTTATTTTTGCTTATTGCGCCGGCTTGGGAACCACCCGGATTTCATCGGTCACATTTCCTTCGCCTGCAACCTCCGTAGCTTTTGCCGCGATCACTTCTTTTTCTTTACGTGAATTGACAGGCCCCTTCAGCGTGACGTGTCCGTCTTTGGTTATCACCTTGATGTTGTGGGCGTATGTCGAAAGAGCCTTGTCGTTCACAATCAAGCGCCGGATGCGCCGCGTCATTTCCATATCGGAGGAATTGTTTTTCTGCTGATCCGCGGTCAAACCGGCGTTTTGATTTTTCTTGGTGTTGTCGGGTGAAACTTGTTGGGCCGCTGCCCGAGAGGGAGCAAAACACATAAACATGGACGCGAGGAGTCCGACAGATGCGAACCACGGAAACCGCCGGCTAAATTTTGTTACGACGTTCATTCGGTTTCTCCTTCGAGAATCTTTTTTGGACATGGAAGGTTCTTAAACACGATCTAAAAATCGGGGCCTACTTTCTACTGACGCTGCTCAGCTCCTGGCTGGGAAGATCTTCGGGGTCGTGAGGATTCTCAGGACTCGGTTTATCACGGCGCGGCTCGGGCTTGGTGGGATCGTTCGATCGACGCTTGCGCCTGCGCCCAGGTTCCGGCTGGCGCGGATCCGGCTGAGGAGGTTGTTCCAGCCGTGCGGTTAGTGAGAAACCACGCTGTTGTTTTGACATTTTCTCCTCCTCAAGACCCGTGCGGAATCTCACTTCTGGACTTAGCTGTATTGCTTCACGGTTACGATCGCCGGGATCGTGTCTCCTGAGCTTAAGCAACTCTGAGGCGTTGATGAGCGGCAAGCCATCCAGCATACGCTGTAACAAACGGCAAAATTGAACGTACGGCTTTGTACGAAACTAGAAAAGGTAGGAGGGGCCGTCATTATCGGGTGGAATTGCAACGGCCCCTTTTGGAGGGTTGAAGCTAGAAGGCGAGTGAGTATTGCGGTCGGGTGAACATTACGCAGACAGAATACGGAAACGCGGAGAACAAGGCTATCAGCGGAAAACTTTAATTCTCCCGGAGATTCTACGTAGACAGCGCCGGAGTATACGTTACGCGTTCTACAGTCATTTCGTGGTCGCGGCATTGGGCGTGTCCTCACCGAGGGCGGCTGCCAAATCCATTTGGTGTTCCTGTTCTTCGACGAGAATGTCGCGAATGTGTTCGGCCATGGCAAATTCGCCAAGGGCTTCGCACTGGCGGACACGTTCACGATAATCGCGGATGGTTTCATTCTCCTGCTCGAGATCGTAGCGCAGCATGTCGGTTGCCTTTTCGGAAGTGCGAACGTCGAGAGGCTTCACCGCAGGCATTCCGCCCAAATAATCAATCTGCTTGGCGATGATTAAGGCGTGGTTGAGCTCCTCTTGAGCGTGTTTTTCGAGCTCGGCAGCAATGTTCATATATGCGGCGCCCTTGAGCACCTGGGAATACACAACATAAGCGATGATGGCCTGATATTCGCGGGCGAGATCTTTATTCAGCAAATTAATCAGCTCTCTGCGGGAAATCTTCGGCTCACGTGAACCGGACTCACTTGTGGAGCTAGATGATGCTTTGGCCATAGGTCTCCTTTTTCTAAGTGACGAAGCGAAACGCCTTGCCGAAGGTAAGGCGCTTCGCCAGACTGCAACAAAAAATTAAGGATTTAAGGGGACTGCAATTATTTACCGACCTACGCGCTGAGCTTGCTTTTGTTCTGCCTTTAGAGCTTCCGCGAATTCCTGAGTTTGCTTCTCGGCGACTTCTTTCGTGACGCCGTAGTACTCTTGGAGCTTTCCAACGAGCTGCTGGCGATTGCCGTCGATGACATCGAGGTCGTCGTCGGTCAGCTTGCCCCATCTCGCCTTGGCTTTGCCCTTATATTGTTTCCACTTCCCTTCCAGTTGGTCCCAGTTCATTTGCAGCCTCCGTTTAGAAGCATTTCGACTTGTCGCCGACGGAGAATGCCTTGCCGGCGGCGCGGGAAACAGCCTCCGCACGCTAATAACAGAAGACACCATCGGGAGGCGCGACGGAATACGGGGTAATCCTGATAGGGTCAGGGAGAATCGGGTAGCCAAAGTGGCACACCTGGTGGCACTTAGAGCTATACAGCAAACCATGACCGTCGATACCTGAATAGTTGTATTGTACTGGGTCGGGAAAGAGCCTAAAAGGGTTGGGTCACAGGGGCGTGTGTCGCGTTAAAACCTGGGAAGGATAATTGCCCCTAGAGGAGGCATGATGCTGAGTTGGGCTGTGGTATTCCTCATCGTAGCGATCATTGCAGCAGTGTTCGGATTTTTCGGGATCGCGGCAGCCGCAGCGGGAATCGCCAAGATCCTGTTCTTCATTTTCATCATTTTGTTCCTTGTGTCGCTGGTTGGCGGATTAATGCGCCGGACGTAGTCTCGCAACGTAAACTAGCAAGGACTAGCGGCCCGATTGGATGCAAGCAAGTGTAAGATGGTTCGCGGGGACCAGTTCCCCGCGACACCCAGCCTGTCTTACGAGAGGTACTGATGAAGACTGCTACGGTCATTGGCGTAATCCTGATTGTTCTTGCCGTAATTTCCTTCGCATATCAAGGGATCACCTACACCACACACAAGAAAGTGGTGGACTTGGGACCCATACAAGCCTCCACAACCGAGCGCAAGACGATTCCATTGTCGCCGATATTCGGCGGCATCCTGCTGGTGGGAGGAATCATTCTGGTCGTGGCGGGCAGCAAGGGAAAGACATAGCCCTCGAGAAAGATAGAAGCCTTCACAAACACCGCAACGCCTTAAATGATCCTTTAGAACGTCGCGCTAGTGTTCTGCCCACTTAGCCAGGATTCCCCATTATCTCAACCAGCAAACCTACATCTGGATGCCGAAGGATCTAGCGCTGTGCAGGTGCCGCAACGGAAACGACCGCAGGAGTTACCATTTTCAACTCATCAATTTCGCCCACTACTCGAGGCCATTCCTTCTTGTCTTTCTTGGTCGCAAATGGCGCGTCGAGATTGCTGTAGTAGGCGAGAATGTCCTGACGAAGCTCCGGTGAGATTTGCTGGAAGTGGTTCTTGGCCAGGCGGTCGACGAGCTCAGCATAAGTCGCGTCAGCCAGGGGATAGTCGCCGGGGCCGGTGGCGGTCCCGGTATCGAAATTGTCGTTTTGGATTTGCAGCTCGCCAGTCTGTTCTTTTTCATGGATGGCGTCGGAGTAGTCCTTAATCGTCGTGTTGAAACTGGCCATGAAAAGTTGACCAGCCTCAGGCGTCGGGGCGCGGAACGACAAAGCTTTGAAGGGTCCTATCTTGGGCACAATCCGGAACAGGAAAGCTAGGAGCCTTGTGCCGAATCCAGGCTTCTTGTACTGATCTTTCCAACTCTTCTTATAGCTGGCCCGCGAAATATTATAAATAAACTTGCGGCGCGTGATACCGGGAATTTCCTTACGGATATCGTCTTTCTTGGTCTGCCATGCCACCCTTGTCATTTGAGGAATCACGTTGCTGACGCTATAACGAAAGGTCCCAATGGCAAGGTCGTACCTGGTAACTATGGAGGTTAGCTCAAGGGAATAGGTATCCTGAAAAGCCCGCTGGAGCAACTCCTGGGAAACCTTGAACCCGATGGCGTCGTGATAATTGTCCGAGGCGTAATGGCCCTTGGCGACTTCCAAGACGTCGAATCCGAATTCCGTCTTTAAATGTGCCGCGGGATCCTGATCGTAAACGACTATGTTTCCGTATTTGCGCCGAAGTTTTGGATAAAGCAGCGGAACGGCGTGGTTGACGGCGAGACGATGGCCGTCATTGTCTGCGACGTAATGGGCGAGGGCGCCGAGAGAGAAGGCGTACTCGTCGAGATTTCTGGAATCGCGAATCAGAGCCCTGACGAAATCAGCGCTACGCACATAGTGAGTGAGATCGCTGAAGAACTTGTTTCCGAAGGGATAGTAGCCCATGTCCTGAATGATGGCGCCGCCATAGGCGTATGCGTGGGCCTCTTTCAGCTCGTCCGGAGTCGCGTTCGGGAATTGCTGCAAGAGCAGCGGTTTAATGACGGGGTCCCATTCGCTGTCAATAATCGCCTCA
>Ga0134126_10010258_pt1 | contig 11808 bp, 9 predicted proteins | sample KB31752_FD_96881 | JGI IMG/M metagenome (GOLD analysis project Ga0134126, IMG submission 96881) | Terrestrial soil microbial communities with excess Nitrogen fertilizer from Kellogg Biological Station, Michigan, USA - KB3-175-2 | ecosystem: Environmental > Terrestrial > Soil > Unclassified ...
CAACCGCGACAATCCGCATTACGAGCGGCTGAAGGCGAGGGCGCTTGAACACGGCGCGAAGATCGTGGGCTTCGGTGAAGCCAAGGACGCCGAGGCTCGCTCGGTGGCGCGCGAGCTGATGGCGGACGGGTCGCTGAGCACGGCTGACATCCTCGGCGAGACCGTGACGTACCGGTTGAACGTGCCCGGCCGTCACATCCTGCTCAACTCGCTCGCCGTTCTTGCCGCGGTCAAGGTCGCGGGCGGCGATCTCGCGGCCGCAGCCAAGGCTCTCGGAGATCTCAAAGCCCAGCCTGGACGCGGCGCCCGCACTGTCATTCCGCTTCCGGACGGTGCGGTAACCATCATCGACGAATCCTACAACGCCAATCCTGCTTCGATGCGCATGGCGCTAGCGACTCTTCCGATGATTCCACGCAGCGATTTCAAGCGTCGTGTCGCGGTCTTGGGCGACATGCTGGAGCTCGGTCCTGAGGGGCCGAAATTGCACGCAGAGCTTGCCCAAGTGATTGACGGGGCAGGGGTAGATGTTGTCTTTGCCTGCGGCGAGCTGATGGGCCTGCTATATCAGGCTTTGCCGGACGGCCGCCGGGGCGCCTATGCCAAGACCGCCGAGGAGCTTGCACCCTTGCTCGTGGCGGGGGTAGGCCCGGGGGACGTGATCATGGTCAAGGGCTCCTTGGGGAGTCGTATGGGGCCGTTGGTCGAGGCGCTGAAGTGCCGCTTCGCAGAGAGCGGCAGGGCCTAACCGGGCCGCAAAGGGGGAAGGCGATGCTCTATTGGTTGACCGAGTTGACCCCTGAGCTCGCCGCGCTGAATATCTTCCGTTACATCACCTTCCGCACCGGCGGCGCGCTGATCACGGCGCTTCTGTTCGTGTTTCTGTTCGGGCCACGGGTGATCAAGTCCCTGCGCATCCGCCAAGGTAAGGGGCAGCCGATCCGCAAAGAGGGTCCCGAGCGGCATCTCGTGCAGAAGCAGGGCACGCCCACCATGGGCGGCTTGATGATCCTCTCCGGCGTGACCGTCTCGGTGCTGCTGTGGGGCAATCTGCGCAACCCTTATGTCTGGGTCGTCCTTCTGCTCACCCTCGTCTATGGCGCCGTCGGGCTTTACGACGACTACCTGAAGGTGACCAAGCAATCTGCCGAAGGCTTCCGCGGCCGCATCAAGATCATCATCGAGGCCATTGCCGCCGTAGTCGCGGCCGCCGTCATCGCCAAAGTCGGCGAACCTCCGCTCGCCACCGAGCTCGCTATTCCCTTCTTCAAGTATATTGAAATCAATCTCGGCTGGTTCTTCATCCCCTTCGGTGCCTTCATCATCGTCGGCGCCGGCAACGCCGTGAACCTGACCGACGGCCTCGATGGCCTCGCCATCGTCCCGGTGATGATCGCCGCGGCGACCTTCGGCTTCATCTCGTATCTCGTCGGCAACGTGCTGTTCGCCGACTATCTGCAGATTCATTTCGTGCCCGGCACCGGCGAGCTCGCCATAATTTGTGGCGCTTTGGTCGGCGCCGGCCTCGGCTTCCTATGGTTCAACGCGCCGCCCGCGCTGATCTTTATGGGCGATACCGGCTCGCTCGCACTCGGCGGGGCGCTTGGCACCATCGCCGTTGCCACCAAACACGAGCTCGTGCTCGCCATCGTCGGCGGCCTGTTCGTTCTCGAGGCAGTGTCGGTGATTGTGCAGGTGGCTTCGTTTCAGCTGTTCGGCGTGCGCGTCTTCCGCATGGCGCCCCTGCATCATCATTTCGAGCAAAAGGGCTGGCCGGAATCGACCGTCGTCATCAGGTTTTGGATCATCGCCGTGGTGCTCGCGCTTGCGGGCCTCGCCACGCTGAAATTGCGCTAAGTTCCATCATTATGATTCCCGTGATGATCTTCGCCGGCCGCGACGTTGCGGTTCAGGGCTTGGGATTGAGCGGCATCGCCACGGCGAAGGCGCTTACCCTTGGCGGCGCCAATGTCTTCGCCTGGGATGACACACCCAAAGCCCGTGAGGCGGCCGAAGCGGCCTGTCTTCCTCTAAGCGATTTGTCGAAAGCCGACTGGTCGCGCTTTGCCGCGCTTATCCTCGCGCCCGGCATCCCACTGACTCACCCAGAGCCGCACTGGAGCGTGAAGAAAGCGCACGAGGCTGGCGTCGAAGTGATCGGCGATATCGAGCTATTCTTTCGCGAGCGCGCGCGGCATGAGGCGCCCGGCAAAGTGGTGGTCATCACCGGAACCAATGGAAAGTCGACCACGACCGCGCTCACGGCGCATCTCCTGTCGTCTGCGGGCAAACGCGTGCAACTCGGCGGCAATATCGGCAAGGCGGTGCTCGATCTCGAGCCCTTCGCCGCCGACCTCACTTATGTGATCGAGCTGTCCTCATTCCAAATCGATCTCGCTCCGGGGCTCAAGCCCGACGCCGCCGCTCTCCTCAACATCACCCCCGACCATCTCGATCGCCACGCGACGGTCGCGAACTACGCGCGCATCAAGGCGCAGGTCTTTGCCCATCTCGGCTGCGGCGCCACTGCCGTCATCGGCGTCGATGACGATGCCTCGCGTGCCATCGCCGACAGCCTGCACGGACCCCTCGCGGTGAAGCGGATCGCCGTGGGACGCCCCGTCGCGACCGGCGTCTTCGCCAAGGATGGGGTGCTGACCGAGATGGAAGCGAGCAAGGAGGTGGCGCGCATCGACCTTGCCGGCATCGGCTCGCTCCGCGGCGCCCATAATTGGCAGAACGCAGCCGTTGCTTATGCGCTCGCCCGCTCGCAAGGGCTCGATCCCACGACCATTGCCCAAGGGCTCAAGAGCTTTGCCGGTCTGGCGCACCGCATGGAGCAGGTGGCACGAAGCGGCAAAGTGCTGTTCGTGAACGACTCCAAGGCGACCAATGCCGACGCTGCCGGAAAGGCGCTGGCGAGCTTCACCGACATCTATTGGATCATCGGCGGGCGCCCCAAAGAGGGGGGTCTTGCGGGCCTTGAGCCGTTCTTCCCCAACGTTGCCCGCGCCTATCTCATCGGCGAGGCAGCCGATGCCTTCGCACGCCAGCTCGGCGACGCAGTCCCGCACACCCAATGCGGGACGCTCGATCGCGCGGTCGAGGCTGCTGCCTCGGACGCGAGCAGATCGTCGGCCAAAGAACCGGTCGTCCTGCTATCGCCCGCTTGTGCTTCCTACGACCAGTTCGCCAATTTCGAGAAGCGGGGCGAGGCCTTCCGCCAGATCGTGATGGGGCTCAAGGGCGCGGAAAGCGTTAAGCCGGAGCAGGGTAGGGCAGCATGAGGATCACCCGCGCCGACAGAAGCGTGCTTTCGGACTGGTGGTTCACCGTCGACCGGTTGATGTTCTTCGCGCTCCTCTTGCTGATGGGAGCGGGCCTCGTGCTCTCCTTCGCTGCGAGCCCGCCGATCGCGGCGCGATACAATCTCGAGCCCTTCTACTTCGTGCGGCGGCAGGCGGCGATGCTTGTGCCGGCGATCATCATCATGTTTGCGGCCTCGACGCTGAACCCTAAGCAGATCAGGCGCGCGAGCCTTGTCATCTTTGTCACCGGCATCGCCCTCATGGTGGTCATCCTGGGGGTCGGACCTGAGATCAAGGGCGCCAAGCGCTGGATCGAGCTCGGGCCCTTCTCGCTGCAGCCTTCCGAGTTCGTGAAGCCGGCCTTCGTCGTGCTCACCGCCTGGCTGTTCAACGAGGCGCAGAAGCGCCGCGACGTGCCCGGCATCGAGCTTGCCGTCGCTCTTTACGCCGTCTTCGCCGTGCTCCTCGTCATGCAGCCCGATTTCGGCCAGACGCTTCTCGTCACCCTCGTCTGGGGCGCTCTCGTGTTCATGGCCGGCATCAATCTCATATGGATCGGCGCGCTCGGAGCCGCCGGCGTCGTCGGCATATTCTCGGCCTATTTTCTCGCGCCCCATGTCGCCTCGCGCATCGACCGTTTTCTCAATCCGGCCTCCGGCGACACCTATCAGACCGACCGCTCGCTCGAATCCTTCCTGCATGGCGGCTGGTTCGGGCGAGGGCCTGGTGAGGGCACCGTAAAGGATGTGCTCCCCGACTCTCACACCGACTTCATCTTTGCGGTGGCCGCGGAGGAATATGGACTGATCGCCTGCCTCGTTCTCGTGGCGCTGTTCGCCTTCATCGTGCTGCGCGGCCTCTCCAAGGCCTCGCAGGAGCCCGACGGCTTCATCAGGCACGCGATCGCCGGCCTCATCATGCTGTTCGGGTTGCAGGCGCTCATCAATATGGCGGTCAATGTCGGGATGCTCCCGGCCAAGGGCATGACCTTGCCCTTCATCTCCTATGGTGGCTCATCGCTGCTCGCCATGGCCCTGACCATGGGGTTTGCGCTCGGGTTGACGCGCAAACGGCCGATGGCGGGGCAACTGAAACGAAGCCCGCCCGGCGAGCACGAGAGCGAAACGCAGAGCGTAAGGGAGAAGGCCGCGTGAGCCTCCGTCCGATCCTCCTCGCCGCCGGCGGCACCGGGGGCCATCTGTTCCCCGCCGCGGCGCTTGCCCAAGAGCTCGCGCGGCGCGGCTACTCGATCGAGCTTGCGACCGACATCCGCGCCGAGAAATACGGCATCGAGTTCCCCGCGCGGGCCATTCACCGCATCCCTTCCGCCACGATGACGAGCAAAAACCCGGTCGCGCTGGCGCGAACGTTCTGGCAGCTCGGCGCGGGCTATCTCGGTGCTCGCAATCTTCTGAAAGGCGTTGAGCCGCTGGCCGTGATCGGCTTCGGCGGCTATCCCACTCTGCCGCCGATCATCGCCGCGCGCAGTTTGAAGATCCCGACGGCGATCCATGAGCAGAACGCGGTGATGGGCCGCGCCAATCGGCTCCTCGCGCGCATCGTCGATCGCGTCGCGCTCTCGTTCCCAGAGACCAAGAAACTGCACCGGAGCGCGCAGGCCAAGGCGCGCGTTACCGGCACGCCGGTGCGTGACGCCGTCGCCGCCTATCGCGACGTCGCCTACACCGCGCCGGAACCCGCGAGCCGCCTGCTCATCCTGATCTTCGGCGGAAGCCAGGGCGCCCATTTCTTCTCCGAGTTGCTGCCGCAGGCGCTCGGCCGCCTGCCGTCACCGTTTCGCTGGCGCCTCACCATCGTGCAACAGGCGCGCGAAGAGGATCTCGCCTCATTGCGCCAAGCCTATAAGGACATCAATGTCGCCGCGCATGTTGCCACCTTCTTTCGCGACCTCCCCGAGCGCATCGCCACGGCCCATCTCGTCATTGCCCGCTCCGGCGCCTCTACGGTCGCCGAGCTGATGGCTATCGGCCGTCCCTGTATCCTCGTGCCCCTGCCGCACGCCCTTGACAATGATCAGCTCGAAAATGCAACTCGCCTGCAGGACGGCGGCGGCGGTTGGTGCATCCGGCAAGACGACCTGACGCCTGAACGGCTGGCGAGGGAGATCGAGCGGCTATTCGGCTCGCCCGAGCTTCTCGCCAACGCGGCCGCCAAGGCGAAGGCGATGGCGGAGACGAGAGCGGTCAAGAAACTTGCCGATCTCGCCGAGGAGCTCGCGCGAGAGAGTCCCCAAGTGGTGTAGAGTTCGAGCATGCATCTCCCGGATCCCGACGAAGCAGGTCTATTCCACATCGTGGGCATCGGCGGCATCGGCATGAGCGCCATCGCCGAGGTGATGCATACGCGCGGCTATCACGTGCAGGGTAGCGACCTCAAGGACGGCGCCAATCTCGATCGCTTGCGCCGCCGCGGCATCGACTGCCTGATCGGCCACGACCCGTCGAATATCAAGGGCGCGGGACATCTCGTCATTTCGAGCGCTGTCAAGCCCGGCAATCCCGAGTTCGAGGCGGCCAAGGAGCGTGGCATCCCCATCATTCGCCGCGCCGAAATGCTGGCCGAGCTGATGCGCCCCTGCGCCACCGTCTCGATCACCGGCACCCACGGCAAGACCACCACGACCTCGCTCATCGCCGATCTCCTCAAGGGCGCAGACCTCGACCCCACGGTGATCGCTGGCGGCATCATCAATGCCTGGGGCACCAATGCCCGCATCGGCAAGGGCGAGTGGATGGTGGTCGAGGCCGACGAGTCTGACGGGACGTTTCTCAAGCTCCCCACCCAGATCGGCGTGGTGACCAATATCGACCCCGAGCACATGGACTATTGGCCTTCGCTCGACGCGCTGCACCAGGCCTTCCACCAGTTCATCGAGGCGATCCCCTTCTACGGGCTCGCCGTCGCCGGCATCGACCATCCGGTGGTGCGCGAGCTTCTCGCCAAGCTCGGCGGCGCCGCCAACGGGCGCCGCACGCTGACCTATGGCGTGGCGCGCGATGCCGATATCAGGCTGAGCAATCTCCGCCCCGACCACAACCGGATCACCTTCGATGCCGATCTCGGCCCGGCGGTGAAGGGCGGCGCGCGCAAGCTCGAAGACCTCACCCTTCCCGTGCTCGGCCATTACAACGCGCTGAACGCGCTTGCCGCGCTTGCTGCCGCGACCGAGGCCGGCGTGAGCGATGAGGTCATCCGCAGGACGCTTGCGGCCTTCTCGGGAGTCAAGCGGCGCTTCACCCGCGTCGGCGAATGGAACGGTGCGGCCGTCTACGACGATTACGCCCATCATCCCGTCGAGATCGCCTCTGTGCTCCGCGCCGCGCGCATGGCCGGCAAGGGGCGCATCATCGCCGTGCTCCAGCCGCACCGCTATACCCGCCTCCAATCTCTGTTCAACGAGTTCTCGGCCTGTCTCGACGACGCCGATATCGTTCTCGTCACCCCGGTCTATTCGGCGGGCGAGGCGCCCATTCCCGGGATCGACCGCGATGAGCTCGCCTCAGGCCTCCGCCGTCATGGCCATGCGAACGTGATGACCGTCGATGACGAGGCGACTCTCGTCGAGGCGATCGCCTCTGTCGCGCAATCCGGCGACCTCGTGGTCGGACTTGGCGCCGGCACCATCACCGACTGGATGAATGCCCTGCCGCAGCGCCTCGCCGAGCCGAGGGTGCGGGCGTGAGCGGGGTCGACCTCGAATACCGGCTGACCGCGAGCGTTCCTGAGCTTCGCGGCAAGTTGAAATCGGATGCCCCGCTCAAGGACTTCACCTGGTTCAGGGTGGGCGGACCGGCGCAGGTGCTCTATTCGCCGGCCGACGAAGCGGATCTTGCGTATTTCCTGCGCGAGACGCCGTCCGACATCCCCATCACCGTGATCGGGCTCGGCTCGAACCTTCTCGTGCGCGACGGCGGTATAGAGGGTGTCGTCATTCGCCTCGGCAAGGGCTTCGGCGAAATCAAAATCGAGGACGGCTCGCGGCTCAGAGCCGGCGCCGCGGTTCCCGACGTCAAGGTCGCGCGCGCCGCAGCCGATGCCGGCATCTCCGGCCTCTCGTTCTATCGTGGCATTCCGGGCTGCGTCGGCGGCGCGCTGCGCATGAACGGCGGGGCGCATGGGCGGGAGACCAAGGAGGTCGTCATTGAGGCGCGTGCCGTCGACCGCAAGGGCGAGGTGCATGTGCTGCCCGTTGCGGAGCTTCACTACGAATACCGGCATTGCGGCGCGCCCGAGGATTTCATCTTCACCGAGGCCCTGTTCCAGGGCGAGCCGGGCGACCCCGCAAAGATTCTCGCCGAGATGGACGACATCGCCGCCTATCGCGAGCAGGCGCAGCCGATCAAGAGCAGGACGGGCGGCTCGACGTTCAAGAACCCTTCGGGCAAGAAGGCGTGGCAGCTCATTGACGCCGCTGGCTGCCGGGGCCTTGCGGTCGGCGACGCCAAGGTCTCGGAGATGCACTGCAACTTCCTGATCAACGAAGGGAACGCGAGCGGAGCCGATATCGAGGAGCTTGGCGAGACGGTGCGCGCGCGGGTGAAAGAAAATAGCGGCGTCGAGCTCGAATGGGAGATCAAGCGCCTCGGCGTCCCTCGCTGAAAGACGTCTCCTCACTGCACCGCGTCATCGCCGGGCTTGACCCGGCGATCCGGAGTTCCTGACTTGGAGCGTTTGGCCCTGGATGCCCGGCTCAAGGCCGGGCATGACGAGCGGATGCGAAGCAGCTAATCCAATACCCAACTATCGCCAACCGCTCGGTTCGAGCGGGCAATGACGCGTTCAAGGGAGGGGCACATGCCTGATAAGCAAGTTCACGTCGCCGTCTTGATGGGCGGCTGGTCGTCGGAGCGGGAGGTGTCGCTGCGCTCTGGCGCCGCCTGCGCCGCCGCGCTCGAAGGCGAAGGCTACTGCGTGACCCGCCTCGATGTCGGCCGCGACGTTGCCGCCCGGCTTGCCGAGATCAAGCCCGATGTCTGCTTCAACGCGCTGCACGGGCGTTACGGCGAGGATGGCTGCATCCAGGGAGTGCTTGAGACGCTTGGGCTCCCCTACACCCATTCCGGCGTGCTCGCCTCGGCTCTCGCCATGCATAAAGAGCGCGCCAAGGCCGTGCTCGCTGCCGGTGGCGTCCCCGTGGCGGAGAGTATGATCGTCTCGCGCGCCGAGGCGGCCAAAGCCCACGCCATGAAGCCCCCTTACGTGATCAAGCCGCCGACGGAAGGCTCGAGCGTCGGCGTCTTCATCGTGCGCGAGGACCAGCGCCACCCGCCGCAGGAGCTGACCAGCGCCGATTGGACCCTTGGCGAGGACGTCATGGTCGAGCGCTATATCGCCGGCCGCGAGCTCACCTGCGCGGTCATGGGAGACGAGGCTTTGGGGGTGATTGAAATACGCCCGGCTGAAGGGCTCGCCTTCTACGACTATGACGCGAAATATGCGCCGGGGGGCTCAATTCACGTCCTCCCAGCCCCGCTTAAACCAAATGTTTACCAATTGGTACAGAAGCTGTCGCTAGCGGCTCATAGGGCATTGGGCTGCCGAGGGGTCAGTCGCTCCGATTTCCGTTTCGACGACCGGCCGGAAGGCACCGGGGAATTGATCTGTCTCGAGGTCAATACCCAGCCTGGCATGACGTCGACGTCGCTTGTGCCCGAGCTTGCTGCCCATAGCGGCCGCTCGTTCGGCGAGTTGGTCCGCTGGATCGTGGAGGATGCGTCGTGCAATCGATAGGCTCCGCAAGGGGTGACGCCAGGAGGAGGAGATCGGCCGATGCGCTTCTTCAGCGCGGCATCGCCGCGCCGCGCACGTCGTCTCGCGGCCTGCCCGTCCTCGCCGGCGCGCGGCGCCTCGTCATACGAAGCCCGAGATCTGTGCGGCTCGGTAAGCTTGGCCGCGATCGCGTGCGGGGGAAATGGCTCCTCGTCTGCGTGTTCTTTCTCGTGAGCGCGCTCCTCTACGGCGCCTGGATCGGCGGCGAGACGGAGCGGCTTTTCGACGCGCTCGGAGGCGGCGTCGAGAAGCTCGCCGTGACCGCGGGCTTCGGCGTCAAGCGCATCACCGTCCAAGGCCAGCAACACGCGACCGATGCGGAGATCACCGCGGCGCTTCATGCCGGTCCCGACACGATGATGCTCGGCTTCGACACCGACGCCGCCAAGGCGAGGCTCGAGGCCGTGCCGTGGATTAGGCACGCGCAAGTGATGCGCCTTCTTCCTTCGACCCTCCAGGTCTTTCTCGAGGAGCGCGTTCCCTATGCCATCTGGCAGAACCACGGCCAGACCTATGTGGTCGACGCGGACGGGGTGATGCTCGCTCCGGCCTTGCGCGAGGCTTATCCCGACCTTCCGCTCGTCGTGGGCGAAGGAGCCGCCAAGGCCGCTCCCGCCCTTTACGATGCGCTCAAACCTTACGGCGATCTGAAAGAGAAGATGATCGCGGCGCTGAGAGTGGGCGACCGGCGCTGGACGCTGAAGCTCGCCTCCGGTCTCGAGATCATGCTGCCCGACGACAATATCGACCAGGCGCTCGCATCGCTGACCAAGCTCGATGAGGAGCGCGGCGTGCTCAAGCGCGACATTGCCTCGATCGATCTTAGGCTTCTCGATCGCGTCACGGTGCGGCTGCGCGAGGAGGCCGACGCCTCTACGCCGCCCGCAGAAGCTGCACAAGAGCCGCCGACTTCGAGCACCAAGACACCCGGCAAGGGCAAGACCTGAATCAAGGGGCAGGGGGATGGGATACACGACTACGATCAGGAGCAAGCGCCAGCGCGTCGTTGCCGCGCTCGACATCGGCACGAGCAAGATCTGCTGCCTGATCGCCAAGACTTTGCCGTCGCCTGACTGGTTCGAGGGCAAGGGCGACGCGGTGCAGTTCGAGGTTCTGGGCTGCGACCATAGCCGCGCCGAGGGCCTGAAGGCCGGAATGATCGCCCATCTCGACAGCGTCGAGCATTGCATCCGCCAAGCCGTTGATTCCGCCGAGCGCATGGCTGGCGTCACGGTCGAGGAGGTGCACGTTGCCGTCACCAGCGGCCGTATCAAGAGCGAGAGCTTCTCGGCAAGCGTCGCGCTGCCCTCGGGCGCCGTGCGCGAGGACGACGTCATGCGCCTCCTCGCCGGCGGGCGGCAATATGCCGGCCGCGACAAGCGCACCGTGCTGCACGCGCTGCCGATGAGCTACCGCCTCGACGACAATGGCGGCATCAGCGAACCGCATGGCATGTGCGGCGAGCGGCTGTCGGTCGATCTCCATGCCGTCACCTCCGACGAGGTGGCGATGCGCAACATCATGCTGTGCGTCGAGCGCTGCCATCTCGGCGTCGCGAGCCTGGTCGCAGCGCCATACGCGAGCGCGCTATCCGTCGTCACCCCCGACGAGGCCAAGCTCGGTGTCGCGCTGATCGATTTCGGCGCCGGAACCACTACGCTCTCGGTCTTCGCCGACGGTCATTTCGTTCACGCCGACGCCATCGCGCTCGGCGGCAATTCTGTGACCACCGACATCGCGCGCGCTCTTGGCGCGCCGATCGAGCACGCCGAGCGGCTTAAGACGCTGCATGGCAGCGCCTTTGCCACGCTCTCCGACGAGCGCGAGATCATCACCTATCCTTGCGTCGGCGGCATGGGGCAGGGAAGCCTGAACCAGATCACCAAGGCCCAGCTTGCCGTGATCATCCGCCCGCGCATCGAGGAGATCCTCGATCTGATGCGCCGCCGGCTTGCCGCGAGCGGCCTGGCGGCCGAGGTCACTCAACATTTGGTGCTGACCGGCGGCGGCAGCCAGCTCACCGGACTGCCCGAGCTTGCCGCGAACATGTTTGGACGCCCGGCGCGGCTCGGCCGGCCGCGCCCCATGAGTGGGCTGCCCGCGGCGGCGGGGGCACCTGATTTTGCGGCGGCGATTGGTCTCCTCCTGCAATGGTCGCGCGGCGACGACAGGCTGAGCACCCGCGCCGAGCAGCGTTTCTTGCGTACCGGCACTGGCTATTTCGCCAGGGTTGGCGAGTGGATAAGGGACAATTTCTAGTCGGACGAGGAGGCTCGGGGCGAGCGCATCGCGGGGAGCGCTGCTAGGGAGCCGGAGCAAGAGCAATGAACGATCGGAAGGCCACCATGACTATCAACCTCAGAGTTCCTGATCTGACCGAACTCAAGCCGCGCATCACCGTCTTCGGTGTCGGCGGCGCCGGCGGCAATGCCGTCAACAACATGATCGAATGCGGTCTCAAGGGCGTGGAGTTCGTGGTCGCCAACACTGACGCGCAAGCCTTGGCGAGCTCGACCGCTGAGCGCCGCATCCAGATGGGCGCGAACGTCACCGAAGGTCTCGGTGCGGGATCGAAGCCCGAGGTGGGCGCCGCCGCGGCGGAGGAGGCGATGGCCGACATCAAGGCCCACCTCGTCGGCTGCCACATGGTGTTCATCACCGCCGGCATGGGCGGCGGCACCGGCACTGGTGCTGCCCCTGTGATCGCGCG
>Ga0134126_10010259_pt1 | contig 11808 bp, 11 predicted proteins | sample KB31752_FD_96881 | JGI IMG/M metagenome (GOLD analysis project Ga0134126, IMG submission 96881) | Terrestrial soil microbial communities with excess Nitrogen fertilizer from Kellogg Biological Station, Michigan, USA - KB3-175-2 | ecosystem: Environmental > Terrestrial > Soil > Unclassified ...
CATCACTTCGGGGAAATTCGTGTTTTCCGCCAGCGAGGCGTACCTGATCGAGAATGGCAAGCTGGGCGCCCCGATCAAGGGCGCGACGCTCATCGGCAACGGTCCGGATGTGCTGATGCGCGTAGCCATGGTGGGCAACGACCTGAAGCTCGATGAGGGCGTGGGCGTGTGCGGCAAGGAAGGTCAGAGCGTGCCGGTCGGCGTAGGGCAGCCGACGCTGCGCATCGACGGGCTCACGGTGGGCGGCACGGGCTGATCCCTGCAAGGCCGAGCTGCTCGAGGGGTGGCACAAACCTCGGCAGCCTAATCCGTTTCCTCTAAGAGAGGCGGGCTGGTCGATGGATTGCCGTGAAGGCCGAGTAATTTGGCGACCGGCTTGACGGTGGTTCCCTGGACCGCCACAGATACGACCACCACTACGAAGACGACTTCGAACAACTGTCGTCCAAAGGCGAGCCCTTGAAGCAACGGAATGATCGTCAGGTAGATGGGAACTCCGCCGCGCAGTCCTGCCCAGGCGATGAATGCCGATTCGCGCGCTTTCCAGCGGAATGGCGTTAGCGACACCGCGACTGCGAGGGGACGCGCAATCACTACCAGAACCGCCGAAATCATGAGCGCAGGACCAAGCAGAGGCAGCAGTCGGTGTGGAGTGATCAGCAGGCCGAGCATCAGAAATAGTGCGTTTTGAGCCAGCCAACCCAGTGTCTCGAAAAAGCGTGAGACTGGCAGAGCGGCTGGATGTTCGTAGTTACCAATCACCATACCGGTCAGGTAGACCGCCAGAAATCCGCTTGCGCCAGCTAGCTCCGTGCCTCCGAACACGGTGAGGGCAATGCCCAGAGCCAGAAGCGGAAAGGTGGATCTGCGCAGGCGCAGACGCTGAAACGCCCACAGCAAAATGTAGCCACCGGCCAGTCCGAACGCAGCACCCCCTCCCATCTGCCACAGGAACATCCACGCCTCGCGCACCAGGCCGAGGTGCGTTGGCGTGCGCAGCCACTGCACCAAGGCCAACGTCAGAAATACGCTCATCGGGTCGTTTAGACCCGATTCAAGTTCTAGTGCGGCCTTTACACGATCCGGCACTGAAACGCCCGAGAAACGTAGCAGCACGACGACGGCTGCCGCATCGGTGGGAGCGGTCGCCGCTCCCAACAACAGGCCTTGAGGCCAAGAGGTGTGCAGAAGTAATACCGCCGCCAGACCGATCACGCAGGCGCTGATAGCAACTCCCAAGGTGGCCAGGGTCACGGAGGGCCAAAGCGCGCCACGAAGCATCCCGCGCGTTGTGCTGATACCCCCTTGAAAGAGAATTACCGCAAGAGAGAGGCTGCCGATCAGATATCCGATCTGGAAGTTGTCGAAACGAATACCGCCGGGCCCGTCTTCCCCGGCCAGTATCCCGACGCCAATGAGCGCGAGTAATAATGGCGTGCCGATACGCACTGAGGCGAAACCGGCAAGGACGGCCAGCAAGCTCAGAACGCCGGCGAGCAAGATGATCTGGTAGCTGAAGTCCATAAGCTCTACAGGCCGGGAAACAGATGCCAGCACCCCGCGCAACAACGGCGAGGCCTCGGCCTTCTCAGTGACTGCCGCGACTGCGCCAAGTGACCGCCCGAATGCATGCGAGTCAGGAAGCTATCAAATGGAACCGTCCGCTCCGGCGGACGCAGCAGGAACCGCTGGATGACCTGAAGCCCGTGTGCGCCTGCTCAGCGCGGGCGGACCTTCCAGATGCGCCGCATCCAGGCTTCCACTTCATCGGCCTCCGTCGGCAGGCTGGCCGACAGCACACGGTGTCCCTTGGCGGTGACGAGCACATCGTCCTCGATGCGCACGCCGATGCCGCGGTAGCGGCGCGGCACGGTGAGATCATCGGTTTGGAAGTACAGTCCCGGCTCCACCGTCAATACCATACCGGGCTCGAGCCGGCCGTATTTGTAGTTCTCGGCGCGCGCCTGCGCGCAGTCGTGCACGTCGAGTCCCAGCATGTGGCTGACGTTGTGCAGTGAATAGCGGCGGTAGAATTGATTCTCATCGCGCAGCGCCTCCTCGGCGCAGACCGTCAGGATGCCCAGAGTCTCGAGGCCGCGCGCGATCACCGCCATGGCCGCCTTGTTCGGCGCCATGAAGTCATTCCCCGGTCGCACCAGCTGCAACGCTGCGCGCTGTGCGTCGAGCACGATCTGATACACGGCGCGCTGCTCGGGGGTGAATTTGCCCGAAATCGGCAACGTGCGTGTGACGTCCGCCGTGTAGAGCGAATGGCCCTCGATGCCGGCGTCCAGCAGCAGAAGGTCGCCCTGACGGATCGCCCCGTCGTTGTGCTTCCAGTGCAGCGTGCAGGCGTGCGCGCCCGAGGCAACGATCGAGCCATAGCCGACGTCGTTGCCTTCCATGCGTGCGCGGGTCCAGAACACCCCTTCCAGCTCACGCTCGCTCCTGGCCTGCCGCAGGCGCGCAATCACATCCTCGAAGCCGCGGCGCGTCGCCTCCACGGCGCTGCGCAGCGCCCGCACCTCGCCGGCGTCCTTGATCAGGCGCATCTCGGACAGGAAAGTCGCCAGCTCCGTGTCGCGCTGGGCCTGAATCGTCGTGACGCCCCCGAGCAGCGCCTCGGTCGCGAGGGAGTGACCGCGTACGATGCGCACGCGTGTGTCGGGCATCGCCACGGCCGCCTGCAGGACGGAGGCCAGCTCGGGCAGGGCGCGGCACGCGAGGCCGTAGCGAGCCTGGCTCTCGGGCACCCCGGGCCGATAGCCTTCCCACAACTCGCCCTTGTTGCGGTCGGTGAAAAAAGTCGCATCACTCTTGCCGGGATTGGGCTCGACGAACAGCAGCGGCTCATGTCCGCCGCCGTGACCGCCGCCGTGTGGCAACAGCACCAGCACGCAGTCTGGCTCCAGCACGCCCGTCAGGTAGTAGAAATCGCTACCGGGACGGAAGGCGTAATAGGTGTCGTTGGCGCGCACCTTGCGGTGGCCGCTGGGCACCACCAGCAGCTCGCCCGGGAAGCGCTGTGACAGGCGCTGCCGGCGCGCGGCGAAGCTCGCCGCATTGGCCAGGATACGCGGGGGCTTGCGCGTGTCGGGTGCCCAGCTGCGCAGCATGAAGTTGAGCAGATTGGGAGGCACATCGGCGTCGTAGGCGTTGCGCGCCGGGGGCTTGGTCGCGTCGAAGGTGGGCATCGGGAGGGCACTCCGCTGCAAGGGTTGCCAGGGCCGGCGCGTTGCCAGAGCCGGGGCGTTGCCAGAGCCGGCCCCTGGAGTGTACTGCTCAGCCGCGCGTCACGGTATCGAAGGCCTGGGTGTGGGTATCGAGCGTGTGATCGGGCAGCACCGTGGTGGAGCCATGCTCCTCGGCCGGGGCACGCTGCGTTGCACGCTCATCGATGTACAGCAGCTCGTGTTGGCCGATGGTGACCACGTCGCCGTCGTTGAGGTTGTGATAGCGCACACGCTTGCCCTGAACAAACATCCCGTTGGTGCTGTTGAGGTCTTCGATGATGCTCGCCTGCGCAGAGGTGACGATCTGGCAGTGGTGGCGGCTGACGAAGCGGCTGTCGATCTGTAGATCGTTGGCCGCCGTGCGGCCGATGATGAGCCGGCCTGCATGCAACGGGTGCGTGGCGATGGTGTGTCCGCCGCTGGCCAGCAGGATACGCGCATAGGCCGGCCCGCTTTCCGTGCTATTGGCGCGCTCGTCGGTGCCGGCCGGGCCGCCATCGACGTGCAGCTGCATGAGCTTCGTGCCGGTGCGCGAGGAATACTCGATCCACTGCAGCTCGTTGATGGCCGACTGCACGTCCTCGACGTATACCTGGTCTTTGTTCTGGTTGGACGCGGCCAGCATGGCCGTGTCGCACAGCGTATTGATCAATCGCGGCACCCCGCCGGTGTAGCGATAGATCATCTCGTAACTCTCGGGCATGAAGATCTCGCGACCCTGCGAGCCGGCGACCTCCAGGCGGTGCAGGATGTAGGCTTGGGCATCGGCCGGCGAGAGCGCGGGCAGGTGAAAGCGCAGCCGGATGCGCTGCGCGAGCTGCTCGAGCTCGGGGGCGTCCAGCTTGTCATTGAGCTCGGGCTGGCCGGCCAGGATGATGCGCAGGGCCTTGTCCTTGGTCGTCTCGATGCCCGAGAGCAGCCGCACCTCCTCGAGTACGCGCTGCGTGAGGTTCTGCGCCTCGTCGATGACCAGCACGACCTTGCGCCCCTCGTCGTACTGCTCGAGCAGATAGTCGCGCAGCGTGGCCAGCAGCTCCGCCTTCTTCATCTGGAAGGGCCTGAAGCCGAATTGCACCAGCACCGCCTGCAGGAATTCGCTGGAGGACACCTGCGTCTGATTGACGCGCGCCACCACGATCTCGTGCTCCAGCTCCGCGAGGAAGGTCTCGATGAGCGTCGTCTTGCCGCAACCGATCTCGCCGGTGATCACGACGAAGCCGTCGGCGAACCAGACCGTGGACTCCATGTACGCCTTGGCGCGCGCATGGGCCTTGCTGAGGTAGAGGAACTCCGGATCCGGTGTCAGTCGGAACGGCAGTTCCCTGAGGTTGAACAATTCGCCGTACATGCCCGGCCAGAATACTACGGCGGGGGGCGCAGTTGCGGATACAGTCGCGCTAGAAGGGATCGCGCCCTACGGTCGCGTCGGCCGATGCTGGCTTCCACCACCGTACAATGTCCTACTTTCCGACCGTGACGTGCATTCTTGCCATAGTCATGCCAATGCAAGCCGGGCTCGGCGAGCCATGAACGCGCGGCCGGCATCTCTCCGATGAGGTTGATCATAGCCGCATGGCCGCGCGCAGCCGTCTGGCCGAGCGGCAGTCCCACGATGGCGCGCAGGTGGTTTTCGAACTGACTGGTCACCGCCCCCTCGATGGTCCAGTGTCCCGAGTTATGTACACGCGGGGCCATCTCGTTGGCCACCAACCGTCCGCGGCGCACGAAAAACTCGATGGTGAGCACTCCCACGTACGCGAAGGCCTCGAGCACACGCGTGAGACTCATCGCCGCCGCCCGGCTCAGGCGCGGCGTGCCCCAGGGGGCGATGGTCAGGCGCAGGACGCCCTCGCTGTGGTAGTTGCGATTCAGCGGATAGATGACGATGCTGCCATCGCGCGCGCGCGCGCCGATGACCGACACCTCAAAGTCGAACGGCACGAACTCCTCGTAGAGCAGCGGCGAGGTTCCGAGCCGCTGCCAGGCGGTATCGACGTCTGCCGGCGAGCGCAACACGAACTGACCCTTGCCGTCATAGCCCATACGGCGTGTCTTCAGCACCCCGGGCAAGCCGATACGCCTCACGGCACGCTGCAAAGCTGCGCGACTGTCTACTGGTGCAAAGCGCGTGGTGGGGATGCCCAGGCGCTCGAAGGTGCGCTTCTCACTCAGCCGATCCTGAGCGGCCGCCAGAGCGCGCAGCGGTGGGGCTATGCGAGTGCCGCGCGCCGCAGCCGCGAGTGCCTTGACCGAGACGTTCTCCCAATCAAAGCTCACCACATCGCTGCGTCGGGCCAGCTCCCCGAGCAGGGCGGGATCTTCCATGTCACCGGCCAGCAGCGGGGCAAGGCGCGCCGCCGGCGCATCCGCGCTGGGGTCGATGAACAGGAAATCCAGCCCGAGCGGATAGCCGGCCAGAGCCAGCATGCGGCCGAGCTGACCGCCTCCGACGATACCGATGGTCATGGCGTGAGCGATGCGATCCGGCGGGGGCCCCGTTCAGGCCGGAGCGCGCGGATCCGGACGGGCCAGTACCGCTGCGGTCTGTGCGCTGCGGTGTGCGGCCAGGGCACGGGCGATCTCGGCGTGGCGGGCAGCGAGCAGCGCGGCAGCAAACAGTGCGGCGTTGGTTGCGCCGGCCGCGCCCACCGCAAAGGTTGCCACGGGCACGCCGGCGGGCATCTGCACGATCGACAGCAGCGAATCGAGTCCGCCCAGCGCGCGCGTGCTCACCGGCACACCCAGCACCGGCAGCAGGGTCTTGGCTGCCGTCATGCCCGGTAGATGCGCGGCGCCCCCGGCGCCGGCGATGAGCACCTCGAGCCCGCGCGCCGCGGCCCCCGAGGCATATTCGAACAGCAGATCGGGCGTGCGGTGCGCGGAGACCACGCGTGTCTCGAAGCCTACGCCGAGCTGCGTGAGGGTCTCGGCGGCCGCGGCCATGGTTTCCCAGTCCGAGATGGACCCCATGATGATGCCGACCAGAACTTTCATCCGGTCAGTTTAGCATTCAGTGCCTGCAGGGCCCGCTCGATCGGGACCGCATCGACCTGACGCATGATCCGGCCGATGTATTGTTGCTGACGGGCCAGCGCCGCGCGACTGCGCAGCCGCCGCGCCTCGAGGACCGCCTCGAGCAGCTCGTCGGGTAACGGCGGTAGCATGGCCAATTGCGTCGGAGTCAGGCGCGTGAGCGCCACCCCGAGCCGTTGCAGCGCCAGGGCCTCGCGCTTGCGCTGGCTGCGGCTGGGCCGCTCCTGCCGCGCTGATGCGTCATCGCTGTCATCGTCATCGTCGTCGTGGTCGTCGGCCATCGGCTTTGAGTGTCCGGGCGAGGCGGCCCCGCGCTGCTACAATCGACGACCGATCATGGCATAGGGAAGCGCATGGCGCAGCAGGTCGATGCCTCGCGCATCAGCGAGCTCAAGCAGGTGGTGGCCGGTGCGTTGGCGGAGGCCGAGAGCACCGGGGCGAGCCAGGCGGACGCGGATGCGAGCCTGCAGCGCGGCCTCACGGCGACGGTGCGTCTGGGCGAGATCGATACGCTCGAATATCACCGCGACCGGGGTTTGTCCGTCACGCTGTATTTCGGCAAGGCCAAGGGCTCGGCGAGCACCGCGGATCTGTCGCCCACGGCCGTGCGCGAGACAGTGTTGAAGGCGGCGGCCATCGCACGCCATACCACCGAGGACCCCTGCGCGGGATTGCCCGATCCGGCGGATCTTGCGCGCGAGATTCCCGATCTGGACCTGCACCACCCCTGGGAGCTCGAGCCCGAGCAGGCGGTGACGCTGGCACGCGAGTGTGAGGCGGCCGGACTCGCCGTGGATGCGCGTTTGAAGAACAGCGAAGGCGCGACCCTCACCACGCACAGCGGCGTGCGCGTGTTTGGCAACAGCCTCGGTTTTCTGGCGGGCCTGGCGAGCACCAGTCACTCGCTCAGCTGCGCGCTGCTCGCGCAGGATGGCTCGGACATGCAGCGCGATTACTGGTACACCGTGGCGCGCAATCCTGCGGCTCTCGAACCTGCGCAAGCTGTGGGACGGCGCGCGGCCGAGCGTGCGCTCGCGCGGCTGGATGCGCGGCGTCTGTCCACGCGCCGTGCACCGGTGCTGTTCTGCGCCGAGCTGGCGCGCGGCCTGTTCGGTCACTTCATCGGCGCGATCCGCGGCCCCAGCCAGTATCGGCGCGCCTCATTCCTGCTGGATGCCGTGGGTCAAAGCGTTTTTCCGCCGTTCATCGACATCGTCGAGAGGCCCCACATCCGCCAGGGACTGGCGAGCAGTCCGTTCGATGGCGAGGGGGTGGCGACGCGTGATCGCGATCTGGTGCGCGCCGGGGTGCTGCAGGGCTATGTGCTCGGCACCTATTCGGCGCGCAAGCTCGGGTTGCACACCACCGGCAATGCCGGCGGAATCCATAATCTGCTGGTCAGCTCCAAGGAGTCCGGCAGCTTCGAGGAGCTGCTGGCGCGCATGGGCACCGGCCTGTTCGTCACCGAGCTCATGGGCCAGGGAGTCAATGGCGTCACCGGGGACTACTCGCGCGGCGCCAGCGGCTTCTGGGTCGAGGGCGGCAGCATCGCCTATCCGGTGCACGAGCTCACGATCGCCGGCAACCTGCGCGACATTCTCAGCGGGGTCGTCGCCGTCGGCAGCGACGTGGATGCGAAGGGCGCGATTCAGACCGGCTCGGTGTTGCTCTCGGAGCTGACCATCGCCGGGGAGTGAGCCGCGCGCCGTGGCGTCGGCGTTACGGCGTGGCGCTACGCCGCGGCGCTAAGCAGGGCGCTGCGCCGCGGGTGGCCCCGTCAGCCGACGCAGCGCTTCGTGGTACTTGGCGCTGGTGGCCTGGATGACCTCGGCAGGCAGATGCGGCCCGGGAGGCCGCTTGTCCCAGCTGAGGGTCTCGAGGTAGTCGCGCACGTACTGCTTGTCGAAGGAGGGCGGGGAGCTGCCCACGCGCCAGGTCTCTGCCGGCCAGAAGCGCGACGAGTCGGGTGTCAGCAGCTCGTCCATCAATACCAGCTCGCCATTGCGGTCCAGGCCAAATTCGAACTTGGTGTCGGCGATGATGATGCCGCGCTCAAGCGCATACGCGCAGGCGCTGCGGTAGATCGCCAGCGCCGTGTCGCGCACCCGCGCGGCGAGGGTGGGACCGATCAGGTCGCAAACGGCCGCAAAGCTGATGTTCTCATCGTGGCTCCCCAGCGCCGCCTTGGTGGCGGGCGTGAACAGCGGCTGCGGCAGCGCCTGCGCCTGCTGCAGGCCTGCCGGTAGCGCAATGCCACATACCGCGCCGCTGCGCTGATAGTCGCGCCAGCCTGAACCGGCCAGATAGCCGCGCACCACTGCCTCGATGGGCAGCGCATCCAGACGCCGCACGATCATGGCGCGACCTTCGAGCGCGGCGCGCTGCGCCGGGTCGGAGATCACGGTGGCCAGAGGGCGGTGTGTCAGATGATTGGGCACCAGCGAGGCGGTGCGGTCGAACCAGAACAACGAGATCGCCTGCAGGACGCGTGCCCGACCGGGAATGGGGTCGGGCAGCACGACGTCGAAGGCCGAGAACCGGTCGGTCGTGACGATGAGCATGTGCTCTGCGTCGACTGCATAGAGGTCGCGAACTTTTCCGCGGTGCAGGGGTGTCAGACCGCTCAGCGCGGTTTCAAACAGGGGTGCATCCGCGAGCGCGGGTGTCTGGGCCAAGGCTTGCTACCATACTGTGCCGCGCTCACGTGACGCGACGGCAAGGGGCGCGCATCTTGCCGTCTGCGCCGCGGCGGGGTCAAGCAGTGAACTGGAAAGGCAAGGTCATCGGTGGGGCGCTCGGCTTCCTCGTCGGCAACGTTCCCGGCGCCGCGATCGGCCTGATCGTCGGCCATCAGTTCGATTCGGGCGCCGCCCACGCGGGCTTCGTGCGTGGCGGCTTCTTCGGGGCCGGACCCGATCCGGTGCTGGTCAATCAGCTGTTCTTCCCGACCACCTTTCGCGTCATGGGCCATATCGCCAAGGCAGACGGGCGCGTCTCCGAGCAGGAGATCGCCTCGGCGCGCGCCATCATGCATGCCCTGCATCTGCAGGAGGGGCAGGTCCAGGCCGCCATCGGCTACTTCGGCGAGGGCAAACTGGTCGCCTATGACCTGGCGGCGGATCTACGTCGCCTGCGAGCGGCGATCGCGGCGTATCCGGAGTTGGCCTATTTCTTCGTGCAGATCCAGCTGCAGGCGGCGCTGGCGGGCAACGGCCTGCCGCCGCTGCTGCGAGCGCGACTGCAGCGGGTGGCCTCGACGCTGGGCGTCGGCCCGGCCGATTTCGATCGCATGGAAAGCGTGCTGCGCTTTCGCATGGGCGCCGGCGGCTATGGTCGTGCCGGGGCCGGCGCGGACCCGTTCGCAGGATTGCCTGGTGGGGCGGCGGGGGTTTCGGAGGAGCAGCGCACGGCCCAGGCCTATCGGGTGCTGGCCGCGGAGCCCTCGATGTCCGACGAGGAAGTGGTCAAGTGCTATCGGAGGCAGATCAGCCGCCACCATCCGGACAAGCTCAAGGCCAACGGCCTGCCGGACTCCATGCTCGAGCGCGCCAAGGAAGAGGCGCAGGAGATTCAGGCTGCCTACGAGCTGCTGCGCGCGCGGCGTGGCATGCGTTAGGCTGCCACGGGTGAGCGCGGCCGTGCGCTGCGCGCCGCCGTGCGCTCGCGGCGCGCAGCGCATACGCTAGACTCGCGCAGTATGAGCACTGCACCCTCCCACCCCGCCGAGACATCGCCGGCTGCCTCCTTGCCGGCTGCGCGCCACTGGATTGCACCCTCGATCCTGTCGGCGGATTTCGCGCGCTTGGGCGAGCAGGCGCGAGCGGTGCTGGATGCCGGTGCGGATCTGATCCACTTCGACGTCATGGACAACCACTACGTGCCCAATCTCACCGTCGGCCCGGTGGTGTGTCAGGCGCTGCGGCGCTATGGGATTCGCGCGCCGATCGATGTGCACCTGATGGTGCGACCCGTGGACCGCATCGTGCCGGACTTTGCCGCCGCCGGGGCCAGCTACATCAGCTTTCACCCCGAGGCCAGCGAGCATGTCGACCGCACGATTCACCTGATCCGCGAGCATGGCTGTCGCCCCGGCCTGGTGCTCAATCCGGCCACACCGCTCGACTGGCTCGATTACACCCTCGATAAGCTCGATCTGGTGCTGCTGATGTCCGTCAACCCCGGCTTCGCCGGCCAGCAGTTCATTCCCTCGGTGCTGGACAAGATCCGCCAGGTACACGAGCGCATTCGCGAGAGCGGCCGCGAGGTGCGCATCGAGGTCGACGGTGGGGTCAAGGTGGACAACATCGCGCAGGTCGTGGAGGCGGGGGCCGACACGCTCGTAGCCGGCTCAGCCATCTTCGGCAGTGCCGACTATGCGGCGACGATTCGCGCCATGCGCGGCGAGATCGCGAAAGCCGAGGCGCTCAGGCGCGCGCGGGCGGTCAGCTAGGGCGCGGCAGGCGCCGCCGCTTGCTCAGTCGTCGTCATCCGCGAGCACGGCCCTGGGCCGCTCGCTGGGCCGTGCCGCCATGCCGCTCACCGAGGCGCCGCCGCCGGCGCTGCGCGCCGGGACGATCACCGGACGCGTCTTCATCTTCGGGCGAGCATTGAAGACCACGATGGTCTTGCCGGTCGCACGCAGCAGACCCTGCTCCTCGAGCACCTTGAGCACCCGACCGGCCATCTCGCGTGAGCAGCCGACAAGCCGTGAGAGCTCCTGGCGTGAGACCTTGATCTGCATGCCTTCCGGATGCGTCATCGCATCGGGCTCTTCGCAGAGGTTGTTGATCGCGTGGGCGACCCGGCCGGTGACGTCGACGAAGGCCAAATCGCCGAGCTTGCGGTTGGTACGGTCCAGACGCGTAGCGAGCTGCGTCGCCAGCTCGAAGATGAGCCCGGGGCTCTCGGTGGCCACCTGGCGGAAGCGCGGATAGGTCATCTCCGCGAGCTCGCAGGCGTTGCGGGTTCGCACCCAGGCGCTGCGCGTGGGCTGCTCATAGAACAGGCCCATCTCGCCGAAAAATTGCCCCTTGTTGAGGTAGGCAAGGACCATCTCGTTGCCTTCCTCGTCCTCGATCATGACCTCGACGGAGCCATTGATCACGTAATAGAGCACGTCGGGCAGGTCACCGGCGTGGATCAGCACGGTTTTGGATGGCACCGTGCGGATGCGGCAGTAACTCAGGAATCGATTGATCGCCGGAATGTCGCTCAGCGGTCTGACATTCTCTTCCATGTTGAACGCGCCCTGTCGTTATCCATATTCTGGACTTGGGGCGCTATTTATACATAAAGCGTGTCGTCTGCAAGAGACGAAGCGGTGGGACTGCGGGGTGCGTCACGCTCGCTGTCCCGGGGGATGCACGCGCAGCGGGGGATTTAACGGCTCAAATCCAGTACGCAGTGCTCGTCATGACCCGGGCGACCGAGCGCATGAGCCAGGGCAGGGGCGGCGGCAGCTCCGAGCCTCCCTGCGTGCTGGCCGCCTGCCCGTGGGCCAACTCGTCGGACTTCATCTGCTGCAGGATCTGGCGGCTGCGCA
>Ga0134126_10010260_pt1 | contig 11808 bp, 13 predicted proteins | sample KB31752_FD_96881 | JGI IMG/M metagenome (GOLD analysis project Ga0134126, IMG submission 96881) | Terrestrial soil microbial communities with excess Nitrogen fertilizer from Kellogg Biological Station, Michigan, USA - KB3-175-2 | ecosystem: Environmental > Terrestrial > Soil > Unclassified ...
GCGGCTTCAACGTCAGACTCAAACTGTCACCTCGTTCCATACGACCATCTCAAAACTACCGCAAGGGACCACCATGCACCAATAGGCAGACCAATTCCGAGAAGTGCGCACCCGTCGCGAAAACCTCGAAGGCTTATAGTCCACAATGCCACACTAACCCCGAAGCGGGCGTCCTGCGTCCGGATATTATCCGTCGTTCTCAAATTGTAAAGAGGGGAAGGAGAACTCATTACGATCAGAGGGGCCTTCGATCGCATAACTGAAAGAAAAGTGTACCGGGCGACCCACTGCGCCCATCATTGCCCGTTACCGTTGCTTCCTTCCGGACCTGGCGGGGTTGGCGGGATTACGTCGCGTAGGACCCGGCACTTATGGATTTTAGCACCTCGCGACGGCAACAAAGATTCACCTAACCGGGTTGTCTTTGGGCTTGTCCCGCGTTGTAATCGGGATATACTTGCGCACGAATTCGAACCAACCCGAGGAGAGCCCAGACGGTGGGCAAGGCCACTTCCGATCCCAAGACCGGCGAGGTCATTCTGCCGCCGGGATGCGCCGAGGCGTACCAGAAGTATTTGCAGCTCGAGCCCAACGGGCAGTTCTCGGCGGACGCGAAGGGTGTGCTGGCGGCCGCGGGCATTCAGCCGGGGAAGAAGTAGCGCGCTCTAATTCAGACCAGGCGACGCCCGCACTTCGTAATGCTGCGCCTGGGGCTCGATGCGGGAGAGCAGGCGGCGCGCTTCCGGCTCGAAGACGGCGCTTTTGTAGTCTGGGCCGGCAAAGCGCTTGACCGCATTGAGGGACTCGAAGAAGTTGATCACCACGAACTCAGATTCGTCGGGAGTGTCGTTGCGCAGCACGTAGGCGCCGCGATGGCCTTCGACCTCGCGAATGTGCGGCAGCACGGTATCGCGCAGCAGGGCTTCGTAGGCGTCGGCGTCCTGGGGCTTCGTCCAGCCGCGCCAGTGTCGAGCAATCATGGAATCACATTATCGCAAGCGGTCCCGTCCCTTTCCCGCAATCAAGGAAAGCGGCAGAGCGCAGACCTCACAGAGTGTCCTTCCCGAGAGGTCGAACGCACGGCCTCCCGGGAAAGAGCCTTGTCCGCCCTAGCGAATGCAGAAGGCAAGGTGGTCATAGAACGTTCCGTAGACTGCTCCGTAGCCCACAGTTAGCCGCAGGGTCGCGGAGATCCACACGATGTAAGCGCAGGGCCCCAGGCCTGAGATGTCGAAGGCCTGCCCGCCTGCCGGCGATACCGCTTGGCCATCGGCAGAAATTGCAGGGTTCACCGCTGCCGGTGGAGGAATGCCGGGGCCTTCGAGATAGACGGAGCATGTGCCGAGGTACGGATGGTACGCCGTAAACAGCGCATGAATCTTCTTGCTGAGCGGCGCGCATCCACCTCCGAGCAGTTCCTGGATATCAAGCGACAAGACAGGGACACTGGCGGTGCTGGGAGGGGTGACGGTATAGCCCGCCCAATCGAGATGGCGGACGTATTTGAAGTGGGTGTTGCTGAGCGCGATCTTGTCCAGGTTGTTCGCACCCACGGCCACGGCGCCGAGGACCTTTCGCGCTTCAAAGTAAATCTTGAAGTGCGGAACTTCCGACTCCGAGGTCGCCGGCATGCTGTCCCCGGCCTTGAGGGGCAAAGGCGGCGCCGCGGGTGTCAGGTCGAAGGTCTCGTTGGTCAGTTGGGTCGTATCCAGGTTGGCAAGAATCCCGGTATTGGGTATGAACTTCCCTATACCTCCGTCGAAGAGCGAGTTTTCACGCGGGACTTGGATCCAGCCTCCCGGCAGCACATCTTTGTTGACCGGGACAACCAGTGGTCCGCCGAACTTCTGCGGGATGGTGGCGGTTGCACCGGGATTGTTGACCCAGTAGTCGGCTGAATCGTTTATCCACGCCGTGCCGTTCCAGCTCTTGAACTCCAGCTCGCCGATTTTGCTGGCCGGAATCATTCCGGAAAGCACGTCGGCGGGCCCACCGCCGAGCGGATATTTTTCGTAGCGGAAGTGGTATTCCAGCGCATCCGGGGCAGCCCCATCCGGCATGATTCCGATCAACGGGATGGTGCTCGTAAAGGCGAGGTCCCCTGATGTCGTCGTGCCATCGGCGGTGAAGTCGGTGGTGATCTTGTATTCGCCGACATGCGTGAACAGCGGAATGGTGTCTCCGGGCGGGCATACGCACTTGCAGAAGAGCCTGCAGATTGAGAAGCAGATCCAATGGCAAAGCTGCAGGCAGAATGGCGCCATCTCCAGTTGTTTGATCTGGACGGCAAAGGCGTCGGCATTCTGCGCCAGCACGGCATCTGCCAGCGCAGCATATGCGCCTTCCTTTTCCGCCAGCCTTGCGGTGGCCTGCGCGAACGCGAGCATTTCTTCAATCGAGATATCCGCGGGCGGCGGGAACGCACGGCATAGCGGCAGGCAAACCAGCACGCAGCGCCAACTGCAAAGCCACTCACAAATCCAGAAGCAGTTCCCCTCGTTCTCGAGAGCGGTTGCGACGGTCTGGCAATCGCCGGCCGCGGCGGCTTTGACCACGGAATCAAACCGGGCGCGATCTTTGACCAGGGCGCGAACAGCTTTGCCAGCCGCGGTCAGCTCGTCGACCAATTCGCGAACCGGGATGGGCCGCGGCGAGCAGACAATCCGGCACACCAGGCGCCAGCGGATGATGAGCACCCAGTGGCACAACAGGTGGCAGAATCGTTCGGCTTTCAGTCGCTTGATCAGATCGGCGAAGCGGGCCGCATCGAGATCGCGAGCGGCGTCGGCAAGCACTTCGACCAATTCTTCGTCTGCCGTTACGCGGGCGACAGTGTCAGCAAACGCGGGAATGTCTTCGAGGGTGATGGGTTCCCTGGGCAGGCCACAGAGTTCAATGCACTCACGGACAATTTGCTTGCTGCGCAGCCAGAAGCAGACCAGCTCGCAATCGACGATCTTGAATCTGTCGAGAAGGCGCTGAAAGGAATCCTGGTCCGCGGCGCGAAAAGCATCCACCGCGGCACGGAAGGTGGTGTCGTCTTTGGCCAGCAGCTTCATCGCTTTGCCGGCATTGGTCAGGCTGGTAATGAGTTGTTGACGGTCGGTTGCTTCGCTCATGGTCCACCTCGACTTGTCGATCGAAGGATCGGCGGAATGGGCCGCTCACCCGTGAGCCCGAGGGATTGCAGCCATTAATGACCAACCGGCGCGAGCGCGGCGCGAGCCAACCGTAGTCAGCGTGCGCGTTTGTCGTGGGACGACGACCGGGCCGGTGCAGATGGCAACGACGCGTCTGGGGGTGGAAAGGTGTGGTTTACGCTATGCGCTTCATGGCTGCCGCCTGGATGTCAGATACACAGAGTTGGCCCGGGTCCAAGGGTGGCCGCCCGATGGGTGCGGCTTGGCAGATTTCGATATGTTCGATTGAAGCGCAGCTTGATCCGGGGCCCTTCCTGCGGCTTTTCTTTTTCCAAGGCATTATCGCCGCGAGGAAGCATTACAAAAGTCGAGTGACAATAGGGGCCCGGTGAAGTGATGGCGCGAAGGTACTCCACGCGTGGGGCCGTGTCAAGATCCAGATGCAGAGCTGGCCTGGGTTTCGTTCAGCCGCGCCAGTGTCGAGCGATTATGACGATCAACTAGCTGGGCACGGCTTTCCTGGCGAGATGCACGATCGCTAGTTGGCGACGCGCCAGGGCGACGTCGTATCCCAGTCGCGCAGTGCCTTCGTGGCCCATGCGTTGCTCTTGCCCTTGTGGCACGTCGTGCAGGGGTTCGGGATTCCGGTCTGTTCGCTCTGCGTGGGCGTGATAAATCGGAAGGTGTGCGCCGCCACATAATTGTCCTTGATGGTTTGCTCGATGACAGGCATGTGGCACGCAACACACTGGCTGCCGGGGCTGTTTTCGGGGTGGTGCGTATGCCGGGTAACACTGACGCGCAGCCCGGCGGGATTCTGGTTGTTGTGGCACGTGAGGCATAGCGCGTTCCCGGGCTGGCCGAGGTTGGAGCCGTACTTGTTGCTGTGCACCTGGTGGCAGTCGAAGCAGCGCAGCCCGCGGTGATACATGGTGCTCTGCACGAAGTCGTTGCCCTGCATGCGGTTCTTGTGGGCGGTGAGATCGGCGAACTGGTAGAAGTCCGTCACGCCGGGCTTGAGCGACTCGAGTTGCCAGAAGTCGGCCAGGCGCATGCCGGGTACGAAGCCAATGGGCCAGTCGTAGTAGCGGCCGCCGATGGGGTTCGTGAGCGGACGGCCTTGCGTATGGCATTGCATGCATACGTCGTTGGCGCGTACGAAGTCGAGCGTCTCCGGGTTGACGATGTTCTTCCGCGTAGGGTGCGCTACGTGGACTGAGCCTGGGCCGTGGCACTTTTCGCATCCAACGTTCCACTCGGTCACCTGCCTGGTCTGCACGTTGTAATTTACCGAGTGGCATCCATCGCAGGTGGGACCGGTGGGCCGGTCCATATTTGTGGGGCCGTAGTGAGGAACCCACCAGTCGGTTCCAGCTTCGACGTGGTAGGGAAGCCATTTCTTTTTGGCGATGTCCCACTGGGCGGGCAACGGGAAGTAGTCGTCCCCGCGTTTGGTGAAATAACGCTGCTTGTAGCGGCTGCCGTAAACAAAGGCAACGTCATCCAGCGTGAACGTACGAACGGGATTGTCGGAAGCAAAGTCGCCGAGGACCGCGTCGGGATGCTGGCGCGGGTCGCGAACCACATTGGCCATGCGAGTCTGCTTCCAGCCGTCGTATTCCTTCTGGTGGCAGGAGCGGCAGGAGGCTGATCCCACGAAGACGGCGCCGGAGAGCGGCTGGCCCGATGCGGAACTGAGTGTGGAGCCCACAGCCGGTCCTGCCGCCGGGGTTTGCGCGTAGGACGAGACTGAGAATAGAACGGATAGGACAAGAGCGGGAAAGCGCATCGGGAACCCTCTCGCGAAAGGCAATGGCCGGGTCGCGGACTCGGAGCGAAGTGCTGCTATCTTACCTAACGCGCACCGTTTGCGCACGACGATGACGGGTATGCGAACCGGCAGGACCGAACGCCGGGAGACCCGCGCCTGGGGCAATTTCTCGATTCCCAGTACAATGGAAGAGTGAGCAAAGTTTCCCCACCCACGGCACCGACCGTGGGCTTTATTTCGTTAGGCTGCCCCAAAAACCTGGTCGATTCAGAGGTGATGATGGGCCTGCTGGATCGCGCGGGCGCACGGCTGACTGCGCGTCCGGAAGAGGCCGAGATCCTTGTGGTCAACACGTGCAGCTTTATCGACACGGCCAAGCAGGAGTCGGTAGACACGATTCTCGAAATGGCACGGCTGAAGACGGAGGGCCGGGCTTCGAAGCTGATCGTCGCCGGATGCCTGGTGGAGCGGTACCGCGACGAGATTCGCAGGAACATTCCCGAAGTCGACGCGGTCGTCGGCACGGGCGAGTTGGAGTCGATTCTGGAGGCCGCAGGTGTAGCCCAGGCGCCGCGCGCCGTGTCGCCATTCAATATTCTTGGAACGGCGGAGATGCGGTCGGGGAAGGAGTCGCTGGCCGGAACGCATCACCATAAGCACGAGCCGGCGTTCCGGCCCGAAGGCGACCTGCGCGAGCAGCAGGGTCGGTTCACGCGCGAGAACTGGGATGGGGCGGCGCACATGCTGCCCACGTATCTCTACGATGAAACGACGCCCCGTCTGCTGGCCACCGGCAAAACGTCGGCGTATATCAAGATTGCCGAAGGCTGCGATCATCCCTGCACGTTCTGCATCATCCCCAACCTGCGCGGCAAGTTTCGTTCGCGGCGGTTCGAGAGCGTTGTGGCGGAGGCGCGGAGCCTGGTGTCCCGGGGAGTTCAGGAAATCACGCTCATCGGCCAGGACACGACCTGCTACGGCGAAGACCTGGGCTTGAAAGACGGCCTGGCTCTCCTGCTCGACGAGCTGGCGAAGATCGGAGGGTTGCGCTGGCTGCGGTTTCTGTATGCGTATCCCAATCGCATCACCGGCAAGCTGCTCGACACGATTGCGAAGCACGAGAACATCTGCAAGTATCTGGATGTGCCGCTGCAGCATGCGTCGCCTGCCGTGCTGAAGACGATGAAGCGGGGCGCCGGCTCCGATATCTTCCTCAAGACCATCGACAAGGTCCGCGCCGCGGTTCCCGGCATCGCCCTGCGCACATCCTTCATCGTTGGCTTCCCCGGCGAAACACCCGAGGACGTGCAGGTGCTGGAAGACTTTGTGAAAGCCGCGAAGTTCGACTGGCTCGGCGTGTTCAGCTATTCGCATGAGGAAGGCTCGGCGGCGTATTCGCTCGATGGTCAAGTGGCGAAGCGCACCATCGAGGCGCGCCGGCGAAAGCTGATGAAGCTGCAACAGGGCGTCTCCAAGCAAGCCAAGCAGCAGTGGATCGGCCGCGAAATGGTGATCCTCGCAGAAGGCGAGAGCGAAGAGACTCCTCTGCTGTGGGAGGGCCGCACGGAATTCCACGCACCCGAAATCGACGGCAAGGTCTACATCAACGACTTCGGCGACCTCGATCGGCTTGAGGCGGGCAGGTTCTATCGCGCCGAGATCACCGAGGCGCACGATTACGATGTGGTGGCGCGAGTCGTCGCGGGACCGCTATAGACTGATCCCCTCAGCACAAAGAGAGGAATCTGTGAGCATCTTCGACGGCTCAGATGACATCGTGAACCGGCACCTATTTGCTGGTTCGACGGACAAGTTCCAGCAGACTGGAGCATTTCGCCGGCTGTGCCAGCAGAATCAAGGATGCTCCCATGCTTCAGCGATGCTCGGCGAGTTGTACGAGATCGTCGAGGATGCGTGGCTGGCGTCGAGGCGCCGCTTTACGAAGTCAGCTTCGCGAGAAAACTGGCGGTTCACTCTAAACCCGAACATCTCCGATCGTAATCTGAGCTGCGAGAAGCAGGTTGAGAAACGAATCGCGCAACTCGCAAGCGATGGCCGCCTCGATGCATGCGGTGGGCAAACCAGATTCCTGTTGCATCTGGCGTAATTGGAACCCACACCGATAAGAAAGCTTGTGTTGATCTGGCGTTCCGCCGGGACTTGCACAGTTTTGACTTCATCGAGCTGAAAATGAGTTCGGCTGCCGGTCATGTTCTCTACGCAGTAATCGAAGCCCTGCGTTACGGAGTTCTCTATTTGTTTTCGAGGCGCAACGCGCGCGACTTAGGTTACGTCATTGGGGAATCGGGTCTGCTGGGCGCCCGCGATGTCCGCCTCGTGGTTCTTGCGCCGACCGCCTATTTCAGCGAAGCGCCTTCTACATGGTTGCAGACCCTTTGCGATGACATGAACACAGGCCTGGCGACCCAGGTTGCACGCCTGGGACTCGATACCCTCTCAATGCGGGTTGACCTGGAGAGATTCCCAGATTGGTTCCGGTGGCCCGCGTCAGATAATGACCTTGTGCGCGCGATGCTTGAACGCGATCGTGTTTGCCCCTGATTCCGGATTATGCGTCCCGGCCGTAACGAAGGCGCAACGTGGAAAGGTGTGCAGGTTCTCCATTTTCTTCCCATTCCGCCCAGAGTTCGCGATAGCTGAGCGGCACCAGACGTACACTCGAACCGGCCATGCGGGCGGCAAAGTGAACAGTTTCGTCCCGGTGTAAGCGGCACTGCGGCCAGTCAGCCCGGTTGCGGGGTTCCCAATAGAGATAGACGAACAGGACGGGGCGCGCTCTGAAGCATGCCGTCAGCCCCAGGGCATGTTTGATAAGCTGCGCTGCGTCAAGATGAAGGTAGGCTGTTGGATTCGCCCGCAGCCGCGCGATCTCAGCGAACCACCTGGAGTGCCCCCTGCTTGCACTTAATCTGTCATACGACTCGGAAAACTGCGCGGGTTTGGTCTCCATCCATTCCAAACATTTCGATTCGATCGCCACGGGCATTGCACCGGTCGCCAGCAGGTCCAGGTGAGGCGCTGTTCCACCCAGACCTGTGGGGCAAGCTGCTTCAAATCGAAGCGTCTCAAACCCGGTGGTCCCGGCAATTCGCAACTTCGCCGACTCCGCACGCCAAAAGCCAAACGCATTCGCCACCAGTGCCGCTGAGGAGTGAGCAGCGCGAAGCTTGTTGTCAAGTTCCCTGCCAGCACCTTGTGCGAAGTCGCGAGCGATAAGGTCGAGGGGCAATCCGGGGAGAAGGTTCTGCGCGTAGTGCTCAGCGTATCCCCGTTCGTCATAACGTGTGTTGCTGACGGCGCGAGCACCGGCAAGGAGAGCCAAACGACAGCGGTTGATCAGGTCAGCCTTCATGGCTACGGCTTTTACGTTCACCTTGTACCATAGACTGGAGCCGCCTGTGCAGACGGCCGATATTTACATGCCTGCAAAGAAACAATCCGCGAAGGTTCTGCGCTGCCCTACGTGTGGCATGCTGGTGCGGCCCAAGGACGAGGACTTCCCTTTCTGCAGCGACCGCTGCCGCAAGATCGACCTGGGCAAGTGGGCCATGGGCGTGTACAAGATCAGCTCGCCGGTGCTCGATCCCGAGGTGCTTGAAGACCTGGGCGGATTGGCGGGGAACCCCAAGGACTCGGAACGTGAGTAACGAGATCACAGCAACCCCGCGCACGCCGAAGACACTATGGGCGTGGGCCGTGGCAACATTTTTCGGCGCGGGCTTGCTCAAGCCCGGTCCGGGAACCTGGGGCTCGGTTGCGGCCCTGCTCTTGTGGGCTGCGTTCGCAATGGGAGCGCATCCGGCCCGGCTGACACTGCTGCTGGCGCTGATTGCCGGGATCGTACTTTCCGTGGCAATCGGCATTCCGGCGGCAACGATTGCGGCGCGCGAGAGCGGGCGGAAGGACCCGGGCTTCGTCGTAATCGACGAGGTTGCGGGCCAGTGGATCGCGCTGCAGGGCTGCCCCGCCGACTGGAAACACGCCCTTATCGCGCTGGTGCTTTTCCGTCTCTTCGACATCACAAAACCTTTCCCCGCCCGTCAGTTGGAGAGCCTTCCCGAGGGCTGGGGCATCGTCTTCGACGACGTTGCCGCAGGGTTGTATGCTTGGGGAATAGCCGCGTTGTTACGCCTTTGGATTTAAGGCAATGGCTCCTTTCCACATGCCTCGTTTCCGCCCCCAGTCCGCATCTGACGCCGATTCCGGACCACGCATCGACAATTTCGCTCCCTCGGCCGCGCTTCCCCTGGGCGAGATCGAGGTAAGCGGCGCCAACCTGGGTCCGCTGCATCAGACGCCGCCCGCGGTGACGGTGGATGGGGTGGGAGCGCAGATTCTGATGTGCCGGCCATCGAAGCTGGTTCTGCAGGTGTCCTCATCCGCCGAAACGGGAATGATTCACGTCACTACGGAAGCGGGTTCGGCGGAATCCGGCCCGTTGCGCATCGCCCGCGAATTGAACTCCGGCCTGCACCCTGTGACCAGTCCGGCGGTGAGCCGCTCGGGCATGATCTATGCCACGATCTCAGGTCCGCGCGGCAAGGCTACGCCGGTCTCGGTGGTGAGAATCAGCCCCGACGGCCGGGGACTCCTTTCGTTGAGGGAATCCTGAACGCAACGGGGCTGGCGTTCAATCCCGAGGGCGACCTGTTTGTCACATCGCGCGCCGAGGGCACCGTCTATCGCGTGGATGCGGCGGGCGAATTCACCCAGTACGCCGGGGGCATGGGCGTGGCCACGGGCGCCGCGTTCGATGGTGACGGTAACCTTTACGTCGGCGACCGCAGCGGCACTATCTTCAAGATCGACCCCGAGCGCAGGATTTTCGTCCATGCCACGCTCGAGCCCAGCGTCTCGGCGTATCACATGGCGGTGGATGAGAACGGAACGTTGTACGTGGCTGGCCCCACGCTGTCGTCGCATGACACGATCTGGGCCATCGAGCCGAACGGCGAGACGCGCGCGTGGTATCGCGGGCTTGGCCGCCCGCAGGGAATGGCCGTGGCGCGGGATGGAAGCGTCTATCTGGCCGCGGCATTGCACGGGCGGCGCGGGATTGTGCGCGTGACCGGCAGCGGCCAGGCCTCGCTGGTGCTCTCCGGGCAGAACCTGGTGGGGATTGCCTTCAGCCCGCTGGGCTCGGCCATTCTCGCAACCAACGAAGCCGTTTATGATGTGGATTTGGGAGTCGAAGGGCAGAATCTCTTTTAGCTTCTAGCCTCTAGCTTCTAGCCTCTAGCTTTTCCTGAGGTAGAAGTAGGTGGAGAGAATCAATGACGACTCGTTTCGGAGATCGGGCTAGAAGCTAGAAGCCAGGAGCTAGCAGCTGTATTTATGAAATCCGAGATCGTCGCCATCGGCTCCGAAATGCTTACGCCCCACCGCCAGGACACGAATTCCCTCTATTTGACGGAAAAGCTGAACGAGATTGGCGTGACGGTCGCGTTTAAGACCATTGTGGGCGATCGCCAGAAAGACCTGGTGAGCGCGATCCGTACGGCGCTTTCCCGCACTGACATCGTGATCCTGATGGGTGGCCTGGGTCCCACCGAAGACGACTTGACGCGCGAAGCCACGGCCGAGGCGCTTTCTCTCACTCTGAGGCGCGACGCACCACAGGTGGCCGCTCTCCATGCACGCGCGGCCACGTGGCGCATCACCATGCCGGAAAACAATCTGAAGCAGGCCGACGTGATCGAAGGGGCCACAGTGTTGCCCAACGTGAATGGGAGCGCGCCCGGCCAATGGCTCGACGTGACGCACGAAGGCTATCGCAAGCTCGTGCTGCTGATCCCCGGGCCGCCGAGCGAGTGCAAGCCCATCTTCGAAACGGAGTGCATGCCGCGTTTGCGCGCGGTGGTTCCACGCCGCTTCATCGCGCAGCGCACGCTGAAAGCGGCCATGATCCCCGAGTCTCAGGCCGACAAGCTGCTGGCCCCCATCTACACCACCTACACCGATGTCGAGACGACCATTCTCGCGCACAACGGCGACATCCAGCTTTCATTGCTCTGCACCAAGAAGGATATGGAGACCGCCGAGCAGCGCGTGGACGAACTCGCCGGCAAGATGGAGGAAGCGCTCGACGACTGGCTCTATTCCACCCAGGGCGAATCGCTGGAGCAGATCGTGCTCTACTACCTGGGCCTGCGGCAGGCCACCCTGGCCACGGCGGAAAGCTGCACGGGCGGCCTGGTGGCGCAGCGCATTACGGCCATTCCCGGCAGCTCGCGGTCGTTTCTCGGCGGAGCAGTTGTTTACTCGAATGAACTCAAGACGGCGTTCGCCGGCGTTCCGGCCGAGCTGATTGAGCAGTACGGCGCGGTGAGCGAAGAAGTAGCGCGCGCGCTCGCATCGGGGATTCGCCAGCGCACGGGCGCGACGATTGGACTGGCAATCACCGGAATTGCAGGGCCTTCGGGCGGCACAGAAACCAAGCCAGTGGGCCTGGTCTACATTGCGGTGAGCGACGCGCAGCGCACCGATGTGCTGGAGCGGACGTTCCGCGGATCACGGCAGCGGGTGCGCGAGTGGACAGCACACCAGGCGCTCGACCTGGTGCGGCGCAAGCTAATGTAGGGCGGGGTTCGTACTACAAACTGCGCATCAGGACCAAACTTGCAACCGTAAGCGCCAGCGCCACCGGCATGGCGATTGCGCCCACCTTCAGAAAGCTCCGGAAGTCCACGTGCAGCCCTTCGCGGCGCAGCGCGATCAGCCACAGGATCGTGGCCAGCGATCCGGTGACCGAGAGATTCGGCCCCAGGTCCACGGCGATCAGCACCGCGTGCGCGATCAGCCCGTGAGCGTGCGTAACCTGCAGCGCGCTACCTGCCATGAGCCCCAGCGGAAGATTGTTCACGATGTTGTTGCCCA
>Ga0134126_10010264_pt1 | contig 11806 bp, 11 predicted proteins | sample KB31752_FD_96881 | JGI IMG/M metagenome (GOLD analysis project Ga0134126, IMG submission 96881) | Terrestrial soil microbial communities with excess Nitrogen fertilizer from Kellogg Biological Station, Michigan, USA - KB3-175-2 | ecosystem: Environmental > Terrestrial > Soil > Unclassified ...
CGGCAGGTTTCCGAAGGCGCTCCCTTATGGTTTCGAAATGGTGGATAGCGCGCGGATTGGCTCGCTTTGAACGAATCGCATGAACCGAAACTTTACGACGAACCATCGAGGTCTCGGCAAATACCGCTCGAATTAAGCTCACCGCAATCAGTCGCGGTTTATCGAAACCCGTCAGGTCCCCGCTGATTGCGAGGTCAACCGCAACAGGCCTCAAGAGGCCGCAAAGCGTAACGGACCTTCGTTGGGACGATCGGGGTCGCGACATGTTTTTTCTGCTGCGCTTGGCATTCTGGCTCGGGCTCGTGCTCGTGCTATTGCCGCGGGAAAAGACGCCCGAATCGGAGAAGCTGCCGCAGATCAGCGTGTCGGACGCGGTGCAGGCGGCGACCGCCGCGGTGTCCGACATGAGCCAGTTCTGCAAGCGCCAGCCGCAGGCCTGCCACGTCGGCGGCGAGGCCGCAACCGTGATCGGCGCGCGGGCGAGCGATGGCGCGCGCCAGATCTACCAGTCCATCACCGCCGACAAGAAATCCGACACCAACAACAAGAAGCCTGACGCCGACAAGAAGGCGCCGGAACACACCGGCTCGATCGGGAGTGCCGACCATCCCGGTCCGGTAGCGACAGAAACCGCCGCGGCCGACACGCTGACCTCAGACGACCTCATCCCGAAATGGCGCGTCGGGCCCTGAAAAATCGAGGCTTTGGAACTCCGTCTCTGGAAGGACATGTCGCTTTCGGCCCTGCGCGACCCTATATAGGGGACAGGGATCAACGCAGGCCGCCATGAATATCGACGAAATCAGGGACAATTTTGCGCTGCTGGAGGATTGGGACGACCGCTACCGGTACGTCATCGAGCTCGGTCGGACACTGGAGCCGCTGCCGGAGGGCGAGCATTCTCCCGAGAACAAGGTGCAGGGCTGCGTCAGCCAGGTTTGGCTGTCCAAGCAGATCGAGCGCAACGGCGGTCACGGCGTGGTGCTGAAATATCGCGGCGACAGCGATGCCCACATCGTGCGTGGACTCGTCGCCATCCTGCTCACGCTCTATTCGGGGCAAACGCCGCAGCAAATCCTCGCAACCGATGCGCTGGAAATTTTCGACGAATTCGGCTTTCGCGAGCACTTGACGCCGCAGCGCTCCAACGGCCTCCGCTCGATGGTCGAACGCATCCGCAACGACGCCCGCACGGCGCTTGCCACGGCTTAGCCCTGCCGACCTATTTCCGCTCACGCCGCCGCTGCTGGCCAAGGCCCATTTTCTTGGCGAGCTGCGAACGGGCTACGGCGTAGTTCGGCGCAACCATCGGATAGTCCGGCGGCAGGCCCCATTTGTCGCGGTATTGTTCCGGCGTCATGTTGTACTGCGTGCGCAGATGGCGCCGGAGCGACTTGAACCGTTTGCCGTCCTCGAGACAGACAAGATAGTCGGCATGGATCGATTTTTTGACCGCAACGGCGGGTTTGGTCGGCTCGGGCGGCGCCTCGGACCGGCCGTTCGAGACCCGCAGCAGCGCCGCGTGAACCTGGCTGATGAGGTTCGGGATTTCGGCGGCCGGCGTCGGATTGTTGCTGAGATAGGCCGAGACGATATTCGCGGTCAGGTCGATGAAATTCTTGCCGGCGCCATCTGTCGTCATGAGGCGATACCTCTTGGAACTCCCGGGTCGCGCGCCATCTACCGCACGGGTATCCGCACGCGTCAATACGCTAATCGGAGTCGTATGCTCTCGGCGAATATGCGCGGATTACTGGAGCTCTGACAAGAACAACTGCGCTCAATTCAGCAAGATCGGCCTAAACCAAAGTACAAGCCAATCATTCACGCTGATCAAGATGCGTGCGGAGCTCGTCGATCGAGGCGAAGCGCATCATGCCCTCCGGCATCTGCGCTTCGATGGAGCCGTCGGAATAGAGCGAATAGGCCATCCCGTCGACGACACCCGATTTGACCACCGTCACGGCGGGCTGCTCTTCGCTCTGCGGCGGCTCTGGAGGCCACGTCGCTTCGCCTGGACCGGCTTCGGGCTCGCCAGGGGCGGATGGCGCGCGCATGCCGCGCCGCGAGGGCGCTTCGGCAGGCCGCGGCCGATCGGCTCTTGGCCAAGCCGCCTCAAAGCTCGGTCGGGGCGCATCGGGCGTCGGCAGCGAGGGCCGATCAGGCAGGGTCGGCTCACGCGCTCCCATTTGGCCGCGTTCGCGATCCTTCCTGACGTTTGAGGAAAACAGCAGATTGCGCCGCCGCGGCGGCGCAGGTTCGGCCTCCTCCGGCGGCGGGACCGGGGCTTCCTGGCGTGGCCGCTCGCGCAGAGGCGCTTGCTCGCGCCATGGCGGCGATGGCGGCGGCGAAGCCGGTGCCTCCGCTCCCGTCTGCTCCGCCTGATCGCGGGAAAACTCGCCAGCCTCGCGCGCCACTTTCGGCACAAGCGGCGCCAGCACCGGCCGGGCAAGCTCTTCCTCAGCCGCGCGGGGACCGAGCCGGCCCGCAATGTTCCTCAATTCCCGCACCACCAAGGCCTGGGCCAGCACGATGATCCCGGTGCACACGGCCACGACGCCGGCCAGGATCAAGGTATTGCCGAAGCTGAGTTCGAGCAGGAACCCATATGCAATCGCCGGAATTCCCGCCAAAATGGCAACGATCCCGGCGATCAAGAGAGAGATCACCATCTAATTACCCCCCGCTGCGCCCACAAATCCGGCGCACGACGGCCCCGCCACGATACCGACATATTATGTTGTGGCAGGGACCAACCGCCAATTGCCGCGTCGGTTCCGAAAAAGAAAGCCCATCAGCAGCTTATTCACATTCCCTTAAGCTTCGTAAGATTATCCCGCGCCAAACTACCAGAGATCATCGCCGACTGCACTGCATCGGGAATTAGCCACAATTGCCAATTACTTAGCCCGCAACTGCGCTATATAGATGCCCGGGAATCGAGGGCCAGAGCGCCATCTGGGCCGAGGGGAACGCCGGGTTACCGCGAGACATGTCTTCCATAACAACTGAGGCCCTCGAGACGCCGGTGCGGCGTTCGATGGAACGGACCTGCGACGACCTCTCGTTGCTGGTGTTGGCTGCTGTCGGATTGGTCGCCGCGTTCACCTTCCGCGATTACGGACTGGGCTGGGACGACTACACCCATGCCCAATACGCCGATCTCCTGCTGCGCATGTTCCGGTCCGGATGCAAGGACACAAGCGCGCTGTCGTTCGCCAATCTCTACATGTATGGCGGCGGCTTCGACATGGCGGCTGCGCTGCTGCACAAGATCGTTCTGCTCCATCTATTCGAGACGCGCCGGCTGCTGGGCGCCATCGTCGGTGTGATCGGCCTTGCGGTGACCTGGCGGCTGGCCCGGCGCGTCGCCGGTCCTCTTGCAGGCCTTGCGGCGCTGCTCCTGCTGGCACTCTGCCCGATCTATTACGGGCACATGTTCATGAACCCGAAAGATGCACCATTCGCGGTGGCGATGGTGATCATGATGATGGGCCTGGTGCGGCTGGCCGAGGAATATCCGTCGCCCTCGCCGCGGACGATTTTGATCGTCGGCCTGGGCGCGGGGCTATCGATCGGCACGCGAATCCTCGGCGGGCTCGCCCTCGTCTACGCGCTGATCGGCTTTCTGCCGCTCTTTATCGAGGAATTCCGCACCGAGGGCGCCCGCAAAGCCGCTGCCCGCTTCATACACACGGCCTATGTGCTGGTGCCCGGGCTTCTGCTTGGCTACCTCATCATGGGCCTGATCTGGCCGTGGTCGATCATCAAGTTCGGCAATCCCTTCCTGGCGCTGACCTATTTCTCGCATTTCTTTGAACGACCGTGGAAGGAGATGTTCGACGGCGCGCTGGTGTCGGTGCCGGACATGCCTTGGTCCTATCTGCCGACCCTGTTCGCGCTGCAGATGCCGGAGGTGCTGCTGGTGCTCTCGATCGGCGGCGTCATCGGCACCTTCGTCGCGCTGACGCGGCGAGAGATCCCGGCGCGGCGCAAGACCATCTTCTTGATGCTGACGCTGGCGGCGACCCTGCCGATCGCGATCGCGATGGTGAAACGCCCGGCACTCTACAACGGCATCCGGCATTTCGTATTCGTGATCCCACCGATGACGGTTGTCGGCGGGATCGCATTCGCCTGGTTCATGAACTGGCTCGGAGAAAATCGCCGCAGCTGGCAGCCGGTGGTGCTTGCCGTGTTCTGCTTCGGCCTCTTGCTGACGCTGCGCGAAATGATCCGGCTGCACCCGTATCAATACACCCATTTCAACTACATCGCCGGCACCGTGCGCGATGCCGACAAGCGCTTCATGCTGGATTATTGGGGGCTCGCCTTCAAACAGGCTTCCGACCGGCTTCGTGAGCAGCTTGCACAGAAGCATGAGACCCCGCCGCCGGGACGCAAGTGGAGAATGGCCGTATGCGGTCCGCAGCGGCCGGCGCAAGTGGCGCTCGGTCCCGACTTCACGATCGACTGGCGCAGCCATGCCGCCGATTTCGCCATGACGTTGGGCGAATTCTATTGCAAAGGTTTGAACGCGCCTGTCATGGTCGAGATCAAGCGTGACGACGTGGTCTATGCGCGCGTCTACGATATCCGCGGCCGCAGCATCGCCACCCTGCTGTCGATTCCGCCGCCATAGCCCCGTGTCATAACGGCATAGCCGGCAGTCCCTCGTAGCGCCTTGCTGGCGGCGAGATGCGAGTTTACCTTCGCTTTGGCAAGACAACATTTTCACCACAACATTTTACCGGGAGAACGGGGCATGTCGCCAGCGGAAGCGCGCCTGAAGGAAGTGCCGTCGGATATGACGGAGGCGGAATGGAATCAGCGGATCAACCTTGCAGCCTGCTATCGGCTGGTCGCGTTGTTCGGCTGGGACGATCTGGTCGACACCCATATCTCCGCGCGCGTGCCCGGACCGGAGCATCACTTCCTCATCAACCCCTACGGCCTGCTGTTCGACGAGATCACTGCCTCGAGCCTCGTGAAGGTCGATCTTCACGGCAACCAGCTCAGCAAGAGCGAATACAGCATCAACCCGGCCGGCTTCACGATCCACTCCGCGATCCACGAAGTGCGCGAGGATGCGATGTGCGTGCTACATCTGCACACGCTCGACGGCACGGCCGTATCAAGCTGCACGGATGGATTGTTGCCGCTGAACCAGACCGCCCAGCTCGTCACCCACGACCTCGCCTATCACGACTATGAGGGCATCGCGCTGGATCACGACGAGCGGCCGCGGCTGCAGCGCGACCTCTGCGACAAGAATCACATGCTGCTGCGCAATCACGGGACGCTGACGGTCGGCCGCTCGGTCGCGTCCGCTTTCGAGCGCATGTACCATCTGGAGCGCGCCTGCTCGATGCAGGTGCGCACCCGCATATTGGGGACGACTTATCCGGTGGAGCAGTCGGCAATCGACAAGAACACCGAGCTGGTCGGCAACCGCGACCGCGCCGAGCTGCGCGCGACCAAGCTGGTCTGGCCGCCGCTGTTGCGCAAGCTCGATCGCATCGACCCGAGCTACAGGACATAATTTGGCCGCGCAGGCCGAACCGCACGAAGTCGGCCTGGAGATGCGGTGGACGAATCCGTGCCAATGCGCTAGATACCGCGCATACACCCTCTACACGTCTTGGAGTGAAACGCCGTCCAATCCCGGGCGGCGTTTTTGCTTTGGGCGTCTCTCTCGCAGGATGGGTAGAGCGCAGCGAAACCCATCCTACGTTTCTCACTCCACTCGCTACCGCGGCATTTCCGCGAGCGCCGCCAGGATCCGCGCCCAGGAGCGGATGCCCTTGTGGAAGCTCTTCAGGTCGTATTTCTCGTTCGGCGAATGGATGTTGTCGTCGTCGAGCCCGAAGCCGACCAGGAGCGTCTCGAGGCCGAGCGTCTTCTTGAAATCGGCGACGATCGGGATCGAGGCGCCGCAGCCGATCAACAGCGCTTCCTTGCCCCATTCATCGGTCAGCGCCCGCCTCGCGGCGGCGAGCGGCTTCATATTCCAATCAAGCGCAATCGCCGGCGCGGCGGAATGATCGCCGAATTCGACCTTGCAGTCCTTCGGCACGCGGGCGCTGACGTAATCGCGAAACGCCTTGCGGATTTTTTCCGGCACCTGCCCTTCGACCAGGCGGAAGGAGACCTTGGCGGAGGCCTGCGCCGGGATCACGGTCTTAGAGCCCTCGCCGATATAGCCGCCGACGATTCCGTTGACATCGCAGGTCGGGCGCGAAAAAACCTGCTCGATCAACAGACGATCCTTCTCGCCGGCGGGGATTGAAAGCCCGATCGGCTTGAGGAAGGCTTCCGACGTCAGGTTGAGCTTCTTCCATTGATCGAGAATGTCCGGCGGCAAATCCTTCACGCCGTCATAGAAGCCGGGAATGGTGATGCGGCCGTCATCATCGAACAAGGAGCCGAGAATGCGGGTCAGCACGCGGATCGGATTCTGCGCGCCGCCGCCGAACACGCCGGAATGCAAATCCCGGTTGGCGGCCTTGATCTTGACCTCCTCGTAGAGCAGCCCGCGCAGCGAGGTGGTGATGGCCGGCGTGTTCGGATCCCACATGCCGGTATCGCAGACCAGCGCGAAATCGGCTTTCAGCTCGTCCTTGTTGGCTTCGAGGAACGGCACGAAATTCTTCGAGCCGACCTCCTCCTCGCCCTCGATCAGCATGGTGATGTCGAGCGGCAGCGAACCCGTCACCGATTTCCAGGCGCGGCAGGCCTCGACGAAGGTCATCACCTGGCCCTTGTCGTCCTCGGCACCGCGCGCGACGATGATCTTGCGTCCGTCGGCGTGATCGGTCACCACAGGCTCGAAGGGCGGACGGTGCCAGAGGTCGAGCGGATCGACCGGCTGAACGTCGTAATGGCCGTAGAACAGCACGTGCGGACGCGAGGTGCCGCCGCCGTTGCTTTTGCCCACGATCGCAGGATGGCCGGCGGTCGGGCGCACCTCGGCGGAAAAACCGATCGTCGCAATGTCCCTGGCCAGATGCTCGGCCGCTTTCTTGCAGTCCTCGGCAAAGGCCGGGTCGGCCGAGATCGACTTGATCCGCAGCAGCGCAAACAGCCGCTGAAGGCTGTTGTCGAAGTCGGCATCGATACGGTCGAGGACTGAGTTGAGCTGCGACGCGTTGGACATCTCGGTTGTTCCTTGGGTTTTTGATTGAGCACAATCTTTTCGGAAAACCGGAATCCACCACTTTTCCGGATCATGCTCTAGCGCTGGCTTCCCGCTTCGGTTTTAGCGCCGCTTGCGTGATCGAGCTAGTCACCTGCTCCCTGAGCGGATGCCGAATATGCCAGACCAGCCCCAAGGCGATAACGACGGTCGCGGCGAGATTGTTGCCATAGGCCTGCAGGTCCCGCGGGAAAACTCGAAACGACAGGCACATCAGCGCGCCCGCAAGGGCAAGCGTCAGCCAGCTCCACAGCCGTGCTTTTCGCCTTGGATCAAAGGCGCCGCGATGCATCAAGATCGTGATCGGGAAGAACAGCCACATGAAGTAGTATTGCCGCGCCAAGGGCGAAGCGACCGTCATCAGGCAAAACAGGATACCCAGCTCTTCGGCGTCGGATCGTTCCGTACGGCGTGAGGCGGGCGGCATCACCGCGATGAAGCCGAGCCCGATCAAAAGCGCGAGCGCGAGCACCACCCTATTCGCCGCCTCGAACGAAATGTCGACCACGTTCATGGTGCGAACCGGCTTAGTCGGATCGTCCTGGTTATAGTTGATCGGGCGCGTCAGCCGATGCGTCACCGCGATGATGGACTGGTTGACCCAGGACCAGTTCTGCTCGTCGCGCTGGCCGAAACCCTTTGCCGAGCTCGATCCGACCATGCCCTGATACCAAGTCTTGAGCTCCGCCATGTTGTGCTGGAAGCCGCGAACCGGCGCGGGCAACACGAACAGGAATACGAGCAGGAAGACCGACATGCTCGCAAGCGAAACCCACTGGCGCCGCCAGACCAGATAAGGAAATACCGCGATCGGGAACGCCTTGATCGCGGTGGCGAGCGCAAACATGCTCCCCGCCATCCACGGCCTCTGATGTCGCAGCAGCCAGAAGCCGTACATCATCAACGCCAGCAGCACGAGGTTGGGCTGGCCGAGATCGAACATGTCGAACACGAAGCCGATGGTGACGAAGCCGGGCAAGAAATAGAGCCATTGGCCGGGCACCCTTCCCGATCCGGTCATCGCGTGGGACAGCTGCGCCGTCACCCACCACGCCGCCGCGTTCAGGAGCGAGAGGCAAAGGTAAAGCGGGATTTTGCCGAACCAGGCCGGTATCGCGAGCAACACCGCCGGCAGTGGCGGGTAAATGAAATTAAAGACCGCGCTGGGGTCTTTCGGATAGAGATCCCCGCCGTGCAGGATCTGCTGGCCGGCCCAGTACCAGAGCGGATAATCCTTGGTCTTGCCGAGCGTGCCCCAGATTTCGGGCCCCAGAACGTCGGCCGTCAGCACGAGGCAGCAGAATAGGAAGATGATGTCGACCGGGCTCCGCAGCGACGGATATCTCGGCAGGCTCTCTTTTTCGGAGGTCACGCGAGTTCGAACCGGAATCTGGAGGTCATCGCCGCAGCAGTCCGCCGAGCACGCCGCGGACAACGGCACGCCCGACCGTGCCACCCACCGAACCTGCGATCGATTTGCCGATGTCGGCGGCTGCGCCGCCGACCACACGATCGGTGACCGAGCGGGTGACATTGCGTGCGACCAATTGTCCCGTCGAAAGCCGTCCGCGCTTCACGTTGGTGCCGAAAATAGTGCTCACGACCGAACCGAGTTCTCCCCATACGCTGCCACCTGATCCATCACCGGCCGCCGCGGTCCCGGCGAGGCGCTTTTGCAATATCTCGTAAGCCGACTCCGAGTCGATGGCTGTGTCGTATTTTCCCTTCACCGGGCTCGCATCGATGATCGCCTTGCGCTCGTCCGGCGTGATTGGTCCGATCCGCGCCGATGGCGGGCGGATGAGGACGCGTTCGACCATGGCGGGTACGCCATTGCCTTCGAGGAACGACACGAGCGCCTCTCCCTTGCCGAGTTCCATGATGACTTTGGCAGTATCGAGCTTTGGGTTGGGCCGGAACGTTTCCGCGGCAGCCGCGACCGCCTTCTGGTCGCGCGGAGTATAGGCCCGCAGCGCATGCTGCACGCGATTGCCGAGTTGACCGAGCACCCGGTCCGGCACGTCGGTCGGATTCTGCGTCACGAAATAAACGCCGACGCCCTTGGAGCGGATCAACCGCACCACCTGCTCGATCTTCTCCATCAGCGCTTTCGGCGCATCGTTGAACAGAAGATGCGCCTCGTCAAAGAAGAACACGAGCTTCGGCTTCTCGGGATCACCGACCTCGGGCAGCTGCTCGAACAGCTCGGACAGCATCCACAACAGAAAGGTCGCATAAAGCCGCGGATTCTGCATCAGCTTGTCGGCGACAAGGATGTTGATCATGCCACGGCCATCACGGTCGGTACGCATGAAATCAGCCAGGGACAGCGCCGGCTCGCCGAAGAACTTCGTGCCGCCTTGGTTTTCCAGCACCAAAAGCTGGCGCTGAATGGTCCCGGCGGTAGCCCGCGTCACATTGCCGAACGCCTGCGCGGCTTTCCGGATCGGCGCCAACGGATCGTCCGCGTCGTCGGTACCCTTTTTGCCGGACTCAGGGACGATCGCATCCAAAAGCGCGCGTAAATCCTTCATGTCGATGAGCGGAAGTCCGTTCTCGTCCGCGACGCGAAAGGCGACGTTGAGTACGCCCTCCTGCACGTCGTTGAGATCGAGCATGCGCGACAACAAAAGCGGCCCCATTTCGGTGACAGTCGCGCGCACCGGATGACCCTGCTCGCCGAAGACGTCCCAGAATATCGTCGAAAACTGATCAGGCTGAAACGTCAGCCCGACGTCCCCGGCACGCTTGAAAATAAAATCCCTGGGCTGTCCGACTTCCGCGATACCGGAGAGATCTCCCTTAATGTCGGCCGCGAAAACGGGGACGCCGGCGCGCGCAAAACCCTCCGCCATGACCTGCAGCGTCACCGTCTTACCGGTTCCCGTGGCGCCGGTCACAAGCCCATGGCGATTTGCAAGCGCGAGCGTGAGCCAAGCCGGCTCGTTCCCCTTCCCAACGAAGATCTTGGTCCTGCTGTCACCCGGTTTGTCGTCGGAGGCCACCATCGTCCTTTCTTAAGAGCTGCAGCCCAGCCTTTAAGTAGGATCATACTGCATCTTGCAAGTCGATTTAAACCGGTCAAACGAACGCTAAGGGCCCTGATCCGCACTTTCGACCGGTCGCAGCATCCAAAGAAGCGGTAGCGCCTGACGATTTTTTGCAAGTCTCGCGACCGCACTTGCACGGCTGCAACACTTGGGACGCGATTGAAGATGGTTCGCGCGGTGATCGCTTGTGTTTCGGCTTTTGCAAGCCCAAGATGAATTTTCAAGGTACGGCGCCGGTACATAACCGGTGGAGGCGGGGCAATATGGACGAATTAGTGGGCCAGCTGGTGACCAAGACCGGCATCGACCGGGCTGTCGCCGAAAGAGCCGTCGGTATCATTCTCGGGTTCCTTCGCAGCGAAGGTCCGCCCGCCAAGGTTGAAGCTCTCATCGACACGATTCCAGGCGCTGAAGCGGCGATTGCCGCCTCGAGCGGTGGCGGTCTCTTGCGGTTGATGGGCGGCGGCCTGATGGCGGTCGGCACCAAACTCATGGGCCTCGGTCTCGGCATGGCGGAGATTCAAGGCGTCGCACGCGAACTGCTGCGGTTCGGCCGCGACAAAATCGGACGCGATCAGATGGCTGAGATCATCGCCGAGACACCGGGGCTGAGACAGTTCGCCTAAATCATTTTTGACATTAGTACCATGACATATCCTTTGTCCGAACTGGAGGGCATGACAGCCTTCTCCGCTCAAAAGCTCAAATCGCATGGCATTCGCACCACCGAAGCTTTGCTTGAGGCCGCCGGTACCGTGAAGGGACGCAAATCGCTCGCCGCGAAGACCGGAATCAGCGAGCAGCAGCTCCTGGAATGGGCCAATGTCGCCGATTACATGCGGATTCCCGGCATGGGCAAAGCCAAGGTCGGGCTGGTTCGCGCCGCCGGCGCAACCACGGTACGCGAGCTTGCCCATCGCAACCCGTCGCGGCTTGCGCAGAGCATGCGGGACGTGAACACCAGACGCAAACTGGTCCGCGTGCTTCCTTCGGAAAAGTCAGTCGAGCTGCTGATCGCTCAGGCACGCAAGCTGCCGCCCAAGATCACCTACTGAGCAAGATCGCGCGAAACTATCCTTTGTTATTGACGCGCATGGCGCCTCCGCTTCGCGCCTTGACTTACCTGCAGCAACCGCGCAAAGCCACGACATGAGCGCGACCGCCTCCGCCGAAACAGCTACTGCCGAGCCGCATCCGTTGCTGCGGAAGCTGCTGTCGAAGCCCTACCCGGCTGTGATGGGCGTCTTGAACGTGACGCCGGATTCGTTCTCCGACGGCGGGCAGTACTTCGCGCCCAATCGGGCGCTGGCCCACGCACAACGCCTGATTGCCGAAGGCGCCGACATCATCGACGTCGGCGCGGAATCGACGCGACCTTATGGTGGCGCTCGGCCGGTCACGGCGGAGACGGAGATCGCACGGCTGACGCCCGTGCTGCGCGACGCCGTCGCGCTCGGCGTGCCCGTCTCGATCGACAGCATGAAATCGGAGGTCGCTGCGTTTGCGCTGGATACCGGCGCCGCGATCGTCAATGACGTCTGGGGTCTGCAGCGCGATGCCG
>Ga0134126_10010265_pt1 | contig 11806 bp, 11 predicted proteins | sample KB31752_FD_96881 | JGI IMG/M metagenome (GOLD analysis project Ga0134126, IMG submission 96881) | Terrestrial soil microbial communities with excess Nitrogen fertilizer from Kellogg Biological Station, Michigan, USA - KB3-175-2 | ecosystem: Environmental > Terrestrial > Soil > Unclassified ...
CTCGATTGCGGCCGGCCCCTCCGTGGGACAGACCGCGGAGATCTCCACGCCTGGCCCGGCCGCCTCCCGGGCGGCGGCCGCGATCTTCGCGGTCATCGCCCGGGAGGTGTTCGGGTTGATCACCGAGATGATCACTTATTCTTCCCGTCGGCGCACAGCTCCACGTCACGGTCCAGGTCGGTGATGACGGGGGCGCGCCGCTCCAACCACAAGAACGCGGCAAACCCTAGCCCGCACCCCACGAACCAGGAGTAGTCGGAGATCCAGCCGACGTTCAGCGAGGGAATCGACGTCGGGAGGACGGCCGCCGCGATCGCCGGCAGGCCGCCGATGACGACCGCCCACACGGCGTTCGGGTTCCACCCGTCCCGGAACCAGTACCGGCCGGTCGGCGACTGCGTGTACAGGTCATCGACCCAGACGCGCTGCCGGGAGACAAAGTAGTAGCCGGCGATCAGCACGCCGAACAGCGGCCCGATGAGCGCGCCGAGCAGGCCCAGGGTATAGGTGATCGCCTTTGCGTTGTCGTACCAGTTCCATGGCGTGAGCAGGACCGAGCCGACGGCGGCGATCATGCCGCCCATCCGCCAGGAGATCTTCTGCGGCTTGACGTTGGAGAAGTCGAACGCCGGCGAGATGAAGTTGGCCACAATGTTGATGCCGACTGTCGCTGTCACGAACGTGAGGCCGCCGAGCAGGATCGCGAACGTCGTGTCGATCTGCTGCACGGTCTGGATCGGGTCGGTGATCAGCTTGCCGTACACCGGCACCGTGGCCGAGGCTGTGACCACCGTGAGGATCGAGAAGAACAGGTAGTTGACCGGCAGGCCGATCAGGTTGCCGCGCCTGACCGCCTTCATCGAACGGCCGTACCTGGCGAAGTCGCCGAAGTTCAGCATGGGACCGGCGAAGTACGCGACGACCAGGGCGATCGAGTTGATCGTCGTGTAGAAGGTGTGCAACGGGTCCAGGCCTGGACCCGTTGACAGGTTCAGCGACAGGTGACTCCAGCCCGCTTTGCTGACCAGGTAGCCGCAGAGCACGACCATGACCACGTAGACGGCGGGCCCGGCCCAGTCGATGAACTTGCGGATCGCGCTCATGCCCTTCCAGAACACGGCCCCCTGCACGACCCAGAGGATCGCGTAGCTGATGTACCCGAGGGCCGAGAGCCCAGCGAACTTGTGCGTCTCAAGCGAAGCCATCGATGGCCAGAACTTCAGGAAGACGATGTCCAGCGCCGTCCCAGCCAGGTAGGTTTGCACGCCGTACCAGGCGATGGCGATGGATCCCCGGATGATCGCGGGCACGTTCGCGCCCTTCACTCCGAAGATATGCCGGTTGATCACCGGGTACGGCACCCCGGCGACCTGTGACGGCTTAGCGACCAGGTTAGCGAAGACCTGCACGATGATGATGCCGGCGATCAGCGCGATCAGCACCTGCCAGCTGGCGATGCCGAGGGCGAAGAGGCTGCCCGCCGTGACGTAGCCGCCGACGCTGTGTACGTCGGACATCCAGAACGCGAAGATGTTGTACCAGGACCAGGACTGCTTGCTCAGCGGCGCCAGGTCGACGTTGGTGAGGGCGGGGTCATAGGTCCGCTTGATGAGCGGGGCCCCGGTCGCCTCGGCCGCAATGGTTTCTGTCATGCCTAACATTGAGTGTGAAGCTGTGACTTAACAAATGTCCGTCTTGTTAAGGTTCCGTGAAGGCCGAACCACCTTTGTCCTTATGGCAAGGTGAAGCAGTGGCTTCCAATGCTGACCTTGACGCACTGACCCCGCAGGCGCTTGGCGCCCGGCTGCGCGAGCTGCGCAAGGCGTCCGGCTTGTCGCTGCGGGCGCTGGCGGGCCGTCTGGGCATCTCGCCGAGCGCGGTCTCGCAGATGGAACGGGGCGTCATGCGGCCCTCGGTGAGCCGCCTGATCGGCTACGTAGGGGCTATCGGCGTGCCGCTGTCGGCCGTCTTCGAGACTGGCATCGAAAAGCCGCCCGAAGGCTCGGCCGGAGCCGCGGCGGAGGCCGGGCCGGGTGGCCAGTTCCAGTTCGCGATCCGGCGCACCTGGGAGGTCGCCCCCCTTCAGCTCGGCGGCGGTGTCCTGTTCCGCCGCCTGTCGCCGGTGCCCACGCCAGGCGTCGAGTTCTTCGAGTCGACCTATCCGCCCGGCTCGATGTCCAACGAGCACGGCAAGCTACTGCGACACGAGGGCTACGAGGTCGGCACCGTCACTTCTGGCGAGCTGACGATCGACTTCGACGCCGACGTGGTCACCCTGGCCGTCGGCGACTCGATTACCTACCCCTGCTACCGTCCGCACCTCATCTCCAACCGCTCCGCGACAGTCCCGGCCGTGGCCACCTGGCTCATCGTGAACCCGTAGAATTCCGGCCTTTGCCGGAGCTTGGGCACCGGCTGCTTGAGGCAAACAAGGAGCGGCCGGGGCACCTGACGACCGCGGATGCGGCGCGGGCCGGACAACTGGGTGCACGAGCGGGAAGGCCATGCCGACGCCGGCCGCCGTCTCCTGTTCCTTAACCCGTACGCAGGTTTGGAAATGTGGGTATCTCCGATGCCTCCGGCATTACGGGTGATTGGGCTTCCCCCCGTCCTCAAGTCGCCCAGCGAGCCCTTGGTACACCGCCAAATGCGCGGTCGCCGCACGCTTCCAGGTATGAGAGGCGGCAAGTGCGCGGCCGGCCCCGGGAGGCATCGGGGCGGACAGCTGGCGTGCCAGTGCGGCGGCGATGCCGGGGGCGTCCTCCGCGAACGCGACGGTGCCGCCGTAGACCTCGCGTAGCACGGGCAGGTCACGGGCAACGACCGGGACTCCCGCCGCCAGGGCTTCCATGCCGGCCAGGCCGAAGCCCTCCCTGGCGGAAACCATTGCCAGCACCGACGCCTCAGCGACCAGGGCCGGCATCTCGTCGTCGGCGAGCGCGCCTACGATCTCGGGAGTGAGGCCGAGCTCGGCGGCGCGTGCCTCGAAGGCGGCGCGGTAGTCGCGGTAGTCGAAGAGGGTCTCGCCGCCACCGAATACCAGGCGGAGCTCGGCCAGGTCGGGGCCGCCCTGCCCGCGCAGCAAGGCGAATGCCTCAATCAGGTCGATCGACGCTTTACGCGGCTCAATGCCCCCAAGCGCGAGCACGTACCGGCCGAGCTTGTCACGCCACCGCGCCCGGCCCGCGGCGTCACGGGCGCCGGCTGCGAACCTGGCGGCGTCCACCCCGTTGGGGATCACGGTCGGCTCGAAGCCCCAGCCGAGCCGTACCTCCTCGGCGACCGCCGCGGACACGCAGATACGGTAGGTCGGCTCGACGACGGCGCGTTCATGGCAAGCGGCGAGCTGCGGGGTGGAGAAGTGGTCGAGATGGTGAATGGTCCGGACACAGGGCATCGCGGCATTCGCCGAGATGCAGTCCTGGGCGTGGATGATGTCATATTCGCCCCGGAGGGGCCGGAACGCCTCGGCCAGCACGGCGATGGAGCGGGTGATCCGGTCGCCGACGGGCTCCTCGTCGCGCGTCTCGAAGGGCACCGCCCGGACGCCGACATTGGCCGCGACAGGCCGGAAGAACGCCGTATCGCCGTCGCGGCCGAGCGTCCACACGTCGACCTCGACGCCTAGGCCGGCAAGGGACTCGGCGAGGGCCAGGGTATGCACCACCCCGCCGCGCGGCCTGGTCGAGTAGGTAAGCAGGGCGACCCGGATCATGCGCTCCTCACGATCGCGCGGTCCCGTCGTCGGCGGTGACCGTCCTCGGCCCGGTGTAGGCAGACGGGACCAGCTCCTTCAGGTGGTGCAGGATACGCCGTGACCGGGTTACCTCGGCCTCGACGTCGATCTCCGCGACCGCGAGGCCGCCCTTCGACGATGTGCGGGCCAGGATGTCGCCGCCGGGACCAACCACCTTCGCCTGGCCGAGGAAGCGGAGCCCGCCCATCACGCCCGTCTGGTTGGAGGAGGCCAGGACGACCTGGTTCTCCGCGGCGCGGGCGGAGTCGTACAGGTCGAACAGCCGCGACTGCCTGTCCTGCGGTAGCCGTGAGGCGCGGTCGGTCACCGACGCCGGCCAGGCTGAGAGACAGGCCATGATGGTGGCGCCGTCAATTGCGAGGGAACGGGCGGCCTCGGGAAACGTCTTGTCGTAGTCGATCAGCATGCCAAGGCGGCCCACCGGCGTGTCGAATGCCGCGAACCTGTCTCCAGCGGCGTACACCAGCGACTCGCCCGCAGGCTGGTGCACCTTGCGATGCCGGCCGAGGATGGCGTCGCCGGTTACGCACAGAGCGGAGTTATAGAGTCTCTCCCGGCCGTCGGCGGTCACCGCCTCCGCGTAGCCGAAGCAGACCACCATGTCACCGGCCAGCGCGCGGATCCGGCTGATCTCTCGACAGTCCTCGGCCAGGCTCGGCGGAATCGCGAGCGGGTCGGGGTGACGCAGGTCGGAAAGGTACCCGCCGAGGGTAGCGTCGGGGAGCACGAGCAGTTCCACCTGCGCCGAGCGGGCATCGCCGATGATGCCCTCTATCTTCATCAGGGCGCGGCCTATGTCGCGGCCGAAATGCGCCGCGACGGCTCCGATCCTCATAATCGGCAAGCCTAACGGCTTCCAGTCGGCTCGCTGGCGGCCCGCGTGCCCGTGGTGCCGGTGAGCTGCGCGGTGCCGATGGGACTGATGATCCAGTCGGCGCCGGCGAGCCAGTCCGCCACGGCGGTCCCGTCGAGGGGCGCGCGTGCCTCGGTGCCCGCACCGGAGCGGGACTCAGGTCCGACGATGCAGCTAACGATGTACTCGGCGTCGCGAGCGACGCCGAGGAACCGGCCAGAGCCCCAGGTGTGCAGCCACGGAAGGCCCAGGAAGTACAGGCCGGGGACCGCGGTGACGCCGCCAGTGTGCGTGGGGTGACCGGCGCCGTCGAACACGCCGACCTTCACCCAGCGGTAGTCCGGGCGGTAGCCGATCGCCCAGATGATCGAGGTGATGCCCGCCTCCGCCATGTCCAGCTCCACCGGGTCGGTCTCGGGCACCCAGCAGGGCTCATAATGACGGCCCGCGGGCGCATCGATGCCCTTGCGCTCTATGTAGCGGTCGATATCGGCGCAGATCGAGTTGTACACCGAGTCGGCCTTGTCGAGCGACTGGGTGAGGGTGGGACGGAAGGTGAGGCGCGCCCCGCGGCCGCCGTCGAGCACGCCGTAAAGGCGCATGCCGCCGGTGGCGAACTGACGCAGGTCAATGTCGCGCCCGCCATCGCGGCCGGTGACGTAGTGGTTGGTCTTCTCCCGGGCCGCCAGCCCGCCGGGGTAGTGCTGGACGGGAGTGTCGTACAGCCCCATCTCGGCGAGCCAGGTCATTACGTCCTTGCCCCGGTAGAACCGGGCGACGCGCGGAGCGTTCCCGACAGCGAGGTGCACCTGACGTCCCTCTAGGTACAGGTCTTCAGCGATCTGGGCGCCTGACTGGCCGGAGCCGACCACGAGCACCGCTCCCTCGGGTAGCTGGGCGGCGTTCTTGTAACAGGCGGACTCCAGCTGGATGACCGACGGGTCGATCGCGGCCGCCCACGGCGGCACGACTGGGGCGTGGTAGCCGCCGGTGGCGATGACGACCGAGTCGGCCTCCCAGGTCACCTCCCCCTCCTGGTCGACCACGGTAAGGACGAAGCCGCCGCCGTCGCGCTCGGTAAGCGCGGCGACCGTGGTGTGCTCGCGTACCGGCGGACCGAACGTCGGCGCGTAGCCGGCGAGCCACTCGACAACCTGGTCGCGGGTCATGAAGCCGTCAGGGTCGTCGCCGCTGTAGGCGTAGCCGGGAAGTTTGCAGTGCCAGTTGGGGGTGACCAGGGTGAAGTTGTCCCACCTGGTGTCGGCCCACTCGTGGGCGACGGTCCGCGCCTCGAACACCACGTGATCGACCTTGGCGCGGATCAGGTGCCAGCTGGCGGCGAGTCCCGCCTGGCCGCCGCCGACCACGGCGACAGCAACGCTTCGGACGGTCATCACGGCTCCTGGGGCTGAGGGGAGAGCGGGCTGTGGCTCGTCGGCGCGGGAGCGTCGCTGGCTCCTGGCAGCGGCGGTTGCATGGCGAGCACCTCGACGATGGCGCCGACCGGGTACGCGGCGGCGAGTTCCTCGATTCGGTTGGCGGACTCCGCGGCACTCGGGCAATGGAAGCCGTACTTTGCGCGGACCCGAGCGCTGGCCTCGTCAAGCGCGGTCCGCGTCCGCCAGGCGAAGTCCCCGATGGTGTAAGCGACTCCCTGCCGCAAGTAGTCGTGCATAACGAGAGATGGCGAATAGTGTTCTCGGACGCGACCGTCGGGCCAGCGGACGGTCACCGACATTTCAGGCATAGTCGGGCATCCCCGCGGTCATCCCGGTGGTCGTCGCCGCGGCGGCGTACGCGTCGGGGCGGCGGTCTCCCAGGTAGAACATCGAGCGGCGCGCGGTCTCCAGCGCCTGCTCGATATCGATCTCGGCGACCGCCATGCCGTCGCCGACGCCAGTGGTATCGAGCAGGTCGCCGCCCGGACCCACGACCTTGGCATTGCCCACGAAACGCAGCTTGCCGAACGTGCCCGTCTGGTTCGATGCCACCCAGATCACCTGGTTCTCCAGGGCACGCGCCTGGTCGAAGACGTTGAACCGGCGGGTCCAGCGGTCCTGCGCCAAGTCGTCAGCGGTGGCGGTGCGCGAGGCCGGCCACGCCGAGATGCACGTGATTAGCTGGGCGCCGTCCAGGGCGAGCGCCCTGGACGCCTCCGGGAATGTCTTGTCGTAGCAGATGAGAGCACCGATCCGGCCGACCGGGCTGTCGAATGCCCGGAGCTTGTCGCCGGGGGCGTAGTGCAGGTTCTCCCCCAGCGGCTGGTGGATCTTGCGGTGAACGCCGATCACGCCGTCCCCCGTGACGATGGCCGCGGAGTTATAGCGCTTGCCCCTGTCCGCCTCGCAGAATCCGACCACTACGGTCATGTCGCGAGCCAGCCCGGCGACGCGCTTGAGCTCAGGGCCTTCCACGTCCATGACCGGCGGGAGAGAGTCGGGGGATTCGTCGAACTTGCCGTCTCGGCCGCGACCGAGGACCGAGAGGTATCCCCCAAGGCATGCCTCGGGCAGGGCTAGGAGACGGACGCCGCGCTCGCGGGCGGCGGCGATGTAAGCGGCGACCGCGGCCAGGTTGGCCTCGACGTCCCGGCCGAAGCTGGCGGCGACGGCTGCGACGGCAGTGACGTCGGTCATCGCTGTGTCCTTTCCACGGCTGCGCCTAGGTCTTCCGCGGGCGCGGTGATGTGCGCTGGCATAGGCGCCCCGGCTAGGGCACGGGGATCGGCGGCCCGGCCGAGGCCGGTGACAGTGCTGACCGCCTCGGTGATGACACCATCGGGCCAGCGCAGAGCGACGCCCTCGCCGGGGATGAGCTCGCCGCAGATCGCACTAGTGAGAAAACGGGGCAGAGCTGGCCGCCTGGGGGGTCCGGGTACGGCCTGCCGGGCGCCTTCCTCGGCGGAGACGATCGCGAAACCGGGGAAGCAGGTGAGCCAGTCGGCGCGGATGGCGCTGGCCGGGGCCGGGATGTCAGCGACATCGAGGATGGCCCGGCAGCCGGAGGCCTCGGCAAGCATGCCTACGGTGCCAATCAGGCCGGACATGGACACGTCCTTGGCGGCGGCAGGGGCGAGCGCAGGGACGACGCCGGCCAGCGCGCGCAGTTCGGCCGGGGTACGGCGAGTGGAGCTGTCCCACTGGCTGCCCATATAGCCGGGGCGCCAGTTGCCGCCGAGGTCGGCGGTGACCCGAAGCAACTGCCCGGGCCTGGCACCGCCGCCCGCCACCGGCTGATCTGTGCGGCCCAGGGCTGTGACTGACAGCGCGGCAGGTACGCCGAGTTGGGTGTGGCCGCCGAGCACCGGGACACCCCAGGCACGGGCCGCGTTGGTCAGTCCGAGTAGCACGCGGCGGGCGAAGCTGGCGTCGCGGGCACCGAGCGCGTCCATCAACCCAACCGGGGTCGCGCCCATCGCGTACAGGTCGTTGACGTTGACGAGCACCGAGCACCAGCCAGCCCACTCGGGGTCGCGCTCGACCATAGAAGGGAGGATGGCGTCGGTTGCGGCAATGACGTCAGTGCCAGGCACCGGCGCACCGTCATCGCCGCGCCAGGCATCCCGGCCGACAAGGTCGCCGACCAGCGGGCCGAGTGCCGCCTTAGTGATCGCGGCGAGCCGCCGGAAGCGGGCAACCGGCCAGTCCGCGCGGACATGCGGCGTTCCGTGCAGGTCGAGGCGCTCACGTGGGACCCAGCCCAGGCGCCGGAAGAGCGCTTCGTGGCGGGCCTGCACGATGGCATCGAAACGGAGCGCGCCCCGTGACTCGGCCTCAGCGCAAGCGGCGCGGATGAGCGCCGCACCGATACCGCGGACGAGCCGGCACTCCTGGGTGACGGCGAGCCGGCTTCCACGCCACCAGCCGAGATCTGCCACGGACGGCCCGCCGCCAGTCATCGGATGCAACCGGACACCGCCAAGCACCTGGCCGGCGCCTAGCCCGTCGGTCGTGCGGGCGAGCAGGACGACGGTGCGCGGGTCGTCGTCGTGGTCGTCCCTGTCCGTACCGGCGAAGAGCCCCTGCTCCGTGACGAAGACGTCGTGCCTGAGTCGGCGGTATGCGGATAGCTCCGCGGGGGTCCGTGCGGGAACGATCCGGAATTTCTCCGGCGGCGGGACCCGGATCGCGCCGGTGAGGATGATCTCGTCGAGCAGGCTGTTCATGAGGCCGTCCCCACTGGGCTGACCAGGTCGGTGCAAGCCGCAAGAGCGGAGCACGCGCCGCACGCCGCGCAGCCGGCCGCCTGGTCGGCGCCAAGCATGCCAGCCCTGCTCAGAGCCATGGCAACGCGCTTGGTGATGTTGTAGACGACGGCGTGCGGCGGCGCGGGCACCTGGTCGACTTCCTTGGCCAGGGTGCCGGCGAGCGGACGGTAAGGCACGACAAAGGGGTAGACGCCCATGCTGATGAGTTCCTCGCATCCGGCGACGAGCTCGTCCGGATCTTCCCCCAGGCCGATCAGGATGTAGGTGGAGACCTGGTTCCAGCCGAACACGCGGACGGCCTCCGCCCAGGCGGCGCGGTACTCGCTCATCGGCACCGCCCCCTTGCCCGGCATCCACCGCAGCCGGGCCGCGTCGTCGAGCGACTCGATGTGGATCCCGATGGAGCGCGCTCCCGCGTCGTACAGTTCCCGGATCGAGGCGAGGTCGCCCGGCGGCTCCAGCTGTACCTGAACCGGCAAGCCAGGGACGGCCTCGCGCACCGCGCGCACGCAGCGGGCAAGGTGGGCGGCGCCCCTGTCACGGCCGGTAGAAGTTCCGGTGGTCATCACCATCTGGGTGACGCCGTCGAGTTCGACCGCGGCCCGCGCGACCTCGGCAAGCATCGAAGGGGCCTTCACCGCGATCGTAGCGCCAGCCGCAAGCGACGCCTCGATGGCACAGAACCGGCAGCGGGTGTCTTCCCCGTACCGAGTGCAGGTCTGTACGACAGTGGTGGCGAGGACGCTCGCGGAATGGAGGCGGGCGATCTTCTCGTACGGGATGCCCCCTGCCGTGGTCAGGTCGTAGAAGCGCGGCCTGGCCACGGCCTCGACGCCCATCCCGGTGTCCGCGCCATCGAGCAGCAGCTTGCCGCCGCTGACCGTGTAGGGCGAGCGTGAATTGAGCGGGATGGCTGCGCCGACCCCGCCGAGCAGGACGTGGCCGTCGTCGCTCGGACCTGCGCCAGCCCGACGCGAAACGGGAGCGTCAAGCAGACGGATGCCCTGGATGGCGACATCCACCCTGGTGGACAGGCGGGCGGGCGGCGTCGGGCCAGCAGGTGCGGAAGCCGGGGTAGGCGCAGTCATCATCTCAACCTCACGTCACAGGTTGTAGGTGGAGTTGATGACGGCCCCTTTGCGGGCGTAGTGGATGAGTGCGTCTTGGACATCGAGCGGGTGCGACGGGATGACGCCCTCGATGAGATCCTCCTCACGCAGGCCGTGCAACGCCATTCCGAAGCGGCAGCAGAACACGGTCCCGCCCTCCTTGATGAAGGTCTCGATCGAGCCGTTGGTGTTCTGCTCGCCAGGGAAGCCAGAGTCACCTGTGGTCGGGAACCCACGGGTCGCCATGCAGGCCAGCGTGCCTGGACCGTAGAAGTAGATCGCCGACTCAAAGCCCTTGCGCAGCGCGCGCGTCGCCTGGAGGATCGCCACGAAGCTAACTGACGACTCGTGCGGGATGCCATGGATGAGAGTGAAGTAGGACTCGCCATCCTCGGCACGGTAGTCGGGGAAGATCTTGGTGGAACCGTAGATGCTGGTGCCCGCGGCCTGTGAGGGGTGCGGTATCTCGCTCAGCGACTTCTCGATATTGGCCTGGATCTGGGCCTCGATGTCGGTGGCGTTGGCGATGGACTCGGCCATGGATTCTCCTGTTGGTGGTTGGCTGGACCGGTGAAGGGATGACTGAACAGACCCGACGTCACGGCGATGGCGTGGCCTCGGAGTAATAGCTGTCATGAAGGGAACTGATCTGGTCGGTATCGCGTCAACGGCGCTGACGCCCGGTTCTGCGTTGTTGCGGGACCTCAGCCGTAAAGGACCGAGAAGTTCTCCGAGAAGAAGGCGTTGGCCAGGTCTCCGTCCCCGGCTGCGGCGCGGAGCCTGGCATATTCGCCCTCGAAGTCACCCCACGGCGCGTCGGTGGCGAACAGGATCCGGTCGTGGCCGATGCCGCGCCGCTCAATCTCCTTAACCAGCCAGACCGGCGCGAAGCCGATCGTCCAACTGGTGTCGGTATAGACCTTGAAGCCGTCCTCGATCCAGTCGAAGAGGCGGCCGCCGATTAGTTTCATGTGGCCGCTCATGCCGCCTCCGAGGTGCACCAGGTGAATAGGGACGCCGTCCGGGCCTGCGTACTCCTCCACAAGCGCGCCGACCTGGTCGATGTCGGAGGCGGCACCTGGGCTGGTGTGGACGTGGACCACTAGCCCGTGCTCGCGGGCGGCGTGGAAGATGCGGTCGAGCTGAGGCTTGCAAGCGGGGTCAGCCGGATGCCCGCCGAGCAGGAAGCTGGTCTTCAGTACCGCCACGCCCGTCTCGCCGGCCAGGGCGAGCGCTTTGGAATTGCGGTCTGCGTCCGATGGGTTCGGCGAGACCCACAGTCCGCAGCGGATCCGGTCGTCGCGCTGTGCCGCTTCGATGGCAATACCGTTCAGGTCGAAGGCGACGTCCGGATCGGGGACACCGTAGTTCGGGAGGACCAGCGCGCGCTCAATGCCGGCTGCGTCAAGGTCGGCGATCAGTTCGTCGACGGTCCCCTTGGCGGTCACGTCGGCGGTGACCGCCGGGCCCCCATAGAAGGGATAGGCCGGCATCCGGCCTATATGCCGGTGAGCGTCTCGAAGTGGCCTGGTCATGGCTCAAGCCTGCAAGGCATTCATTTCCGAATGGTTACGCCAGGAATACCTTGGTCGTCTCCGCATGTAAGTTTGCTGTTACGGGGCGCCATTTGCCGTGCCACCGTCAGTCGTGACGCGCGTTCGGGGCGAGGGGACCGCCGAGGTTGACGTTCCGGCCGCCGAGGACGGAAAAGTCGCTCACCTCGACGCGGTCCGTCGGATGCAGCAGGGCAGTGACCGCCGCCCCGCGTTCCTTGGCCGCCGTCAGTCCTGACGGCGGCGCCCGGCCAGCAGCCACACGATGATGAAGACGACGGCTGCGATCAGGCCCGTGATCAAGAACATCTTGAACACCGCGGAGAA
>Ga0134126_10010266_pt1 | contig 11805 bp, 13 predicted proteins | sample KB31752_FD_96881 | JGI IMG/M metagenome (GOLD analysis project Ga0134126, IMG submission 96881) | Terrestrial soil microbial communities with excess Nitrogen fertilizer from Kellogg Biological Station, Michigan, USA - KB3-175-2 | ecosystem: Environmental > Terrestrial > Soil > Unclassified ...
CTATCTAATGCCGGTTGGTTAGCTGATCTATTTTTTAAGGAACACCAGCAATATCGCCAGCATGGCGCCTACTTGTCCCACCCAAAAAATAAACATCCATTTAATGGTATCGGCTTTGATCTCCCCCATATCTTTTCGAAGATCATATTTTACTTGCGCCAGGTCCTCTTTGGTGGCCAGGGTTTTAACGCTTGCTTCCACAGATCGTTCAGTTTTGTTGTCGATATATTTAAACATCGCCTCGGTGGTGTCGTTACCTAATTTATCGGATAACAATTTATACAGCCGGGCGGTTTCCTTCGCTTCTAAGTACATAACAAATATAATATTAAAGATTTGATTTTTATAAGCCGGCGTAATTGATTGAGTTGTGAAGTTGCTCTCCATCAACTCAATCAACCAAACCGATCAACTAATTCTTGCCGCTTAATTTCAAAAGTTCGTTAACCACGATCTCGCAGCTATAGCGCTTTATGCCATCCTTATCGGTATAATTGCGGTTGGCAATTCGTCCTTCAATGGCAACCTCGTCACCTTTTTTAAGGTAATCCTCGGCAAACTTGGCCTGCGTTCCCCAAAGCGTTAAATTATGCCATTGTGTTTCCGTGATCTTTTCTCCCTTGTCATTTTTATAGCTCTCGTTTGTGGCTAATGATAGACGGGTTAGTTTTTTGTTTTTGTCAAAGTTCTTTGCTTCGGGGTCCATACCCAGGTTTCCTACCAGGCGTACGCTGTTTCTTAATGTGTTCATACTTTTAAATTTTAATTTTTGTTTTTATTTTTATTGATAGCACAAAGTTGTATACCACATTAAACCTTAGCCGGTTAATAATCATTTATAGTCGACAGTTTCCGTTTGCAACCGTTTGCAAACGGAAAATTTATTGCCTATCTTTAGCTTATGAATGACGAAAGAACCTGCCTGGATTGCGGCTCACCGCTGCATGGAAGAGCCGATAAAAAGTTCTGTAATGATCTTTGCCGTAATAATTATAACAACCAGCTAAACAGCAGCAGCTATAACCTGGTGCGGAATATAAACAACATCCTGCGCCGCAACCGGCGCATACTTGAAGAGTTGAACCCTTCCGGCAAAACGAAAACTACGACAAAAAAATTAGCGGCTAAAGGCTTTAACTTCGAGTACCATACCCGCACCTACCAAACGCAGAACGGCAAAACTTACCATTTTTGTTATGAATACGGCTACCTGCCGTTAGACGGGGATGAGGTTTTACTTGTCAAACGAGAAGCCGAATAGTGCTAATAATTCGACCTTAAATCCGAAATCGAAATTCCGACATTCGAAATCCTAAACACTATCTTTGCCCCAAATGAAGATCCATCAATTTTACGATAAAGGCCTGGCACATGCATCGTACGCCATCCTCCGCAACGGGAAAATAGTTGTTATAGATCCTGGCCGCGACCCACAGCCTTACTACGACTTTGCTGCGCTTAACGAAGCAGATATTACCGGTGTGATCGAAACACACCCGCATGCAGATTTCGTGAGTTCGCATCTGGAGATTTATAAAACAACCGGCGCAGTTATCTATGTGAGCAAATTAACCGGCGCCGAATACCCGCACGAGACATTTGATGACGGAGACACCATACAGCTAAACGATATCAAACTGAGAGCCATCAATACGCCGGGCCATTCACCCGATTCCATTTGTATTTTAGTTGAAGATCAGCACGGCAACGAGCGTGCGCTATTTACCGGCGATACCTTATTTGTAGGCGATGTGGGCCGCCCCGATCTGCGCGAAAATGCCGGCAATATCACGGCAAAAAAAGAAGAGCTTGCCCGCCAAATGTACCATTCAACACGCGACAAGCTGATGCGGCTTCCGGATGACGTGATTGTTTACCCGGCGCATGGCCCGGGCTCATTGTGCGGAAAAAACACGAGTCCCGACCTGCAAAGCACCATCGGCCGCGAGCTGCGGGAAAACTATGCGCTGCAGTTGATGGACGAATTGACCTTTGTAAAAACAATCACCGCCGACCAGCCTTTTATTCCAAAATATTTTGGCTTTGATGTCGGTTTAAATAAAAATGGAGCACCTTCTTTCCTCGAAAGCATCCAGGCGGTATCCCGGCTCAGCAACAATTTTCAGCCGGAAACCGGCATACCGATAATTGATACGCGCTCAAAGGAGGAGTTTGCAAAGGGATTTATAAAAGGCGCAATCAATCTGCAGGACGGCGAGAAGTTTGAAACCTGGCTTGGTTCGATCATTGGACCCGGTGAACCCTTTTATTTGATGGCAGCAAACGACGGCGCATTAAATATCGTAATAAAAAAAGCCGCTAAAATTGGTTATGAAAAAAACATCAGGGCTGCTGTGTTGGCGAATAATAGTGCTTCTGAAAAATTACCTGAGCTTGACCTGGCTGATTTTACGGCCCATCCCGAACATTACACGATTGTTGACGCCCGTAATTGGAATGAAACCGACGACGGCCTCGTATTCGATAATGCCCTTATTATTCCTTTGCCCGAACTGCGCGAAAGGTTAAATGAGATCCCCGCAGGTAAGCCGGTCGTAGTTCATTGCGCCGCGGGCTACCGGTCGGCAGCGGCTGCCAGTATTATCAGAGGTGAAATCACCAATGTACAGGTGTATGATCTGGGAGAACTAGTGAAAGAAATCGGTGTCACCACCAAATAAATCGGTGTAATCATCCTCAAATCGGTGTAATCATTCAATAATCGGTGTAATCCTGAAAACAATATGCTTGAGCTGGTCAAGACTGCCGACGGTTCCAATACCATCTATAACTCCCTAATTGGCGAAAATTACCATTCTAAACATGGCGCCCTGCAGGAAAGCCGGCATGTTTTCGTCAACGCAGGATTTCGTTATTACCTGGATAATATGCGGTCTTCAAAAGTCTCTCTGCCGGCTGGCGGAGGAGACCCGATGGCGATCGGTTTAGAGGGGGCTCGCGTTTCAATTCTCGAAGTCGGCTTCGGTACCGGCTTAAATTTTCTTCTTACCGCAGATGAATGTATTGAAAAGAAAATACGCCTGGATTATACAGGCATCGAAGCATATCCGTTAACCGGCGAAATGATCAGCCAAACAGAATATGGTCGGTACACGTCACCAGAATTATGGCAGCAGTTTATAGATAACTATGAAAAGCTTTTTGATAAGGCATTCGCATTAAACCCCTATTGCCAGCTGCAAACCACCCACTGCGAACTGTTAAATTTCCAGTCAGAAAAACAGTTCGACATCATTTACTATGATGCGTTTGCTGCCGCCAGTCAACCCGAAATGTGGAACGAAGCAGCGATCAGGCATACCATCCGGTTCCTGAAACCGGGCGGCGTATTTGTAACTTATGCCATTACAGGCAACTTAAAACGGTTACTAAAAGGGTTGAACTGCAAAGTAGAAAAATTGCCAGGCGCACCGGGAAAACGAGAAATGCTAAGAGCGGTGAAACAATTCTGATAGCGTGTAAATTTATTTAAGTCCCTATTCGCTGTAAATTAGCGCCCCGAATTTTTCCGACTTCCGACTTCCGACTTCCGACTTCCGACTTCCGACTTCCGACTTCCGACTTCCGACTTCCGACTTCCGACTTCCGACTTCCGACTTCCTTCATAAATCGTATTTTTACACCCAATTCGTGTAATTCGAATAAATTCGCACAATTAGTGAAAAACATAAATTCGCGCAATTAGTGAAAAATATGCCACTTACACCTCCATCTGCCGCTTCCACTCCCGCAACCGCATTCGAAAGGCTTGTAAAAATTATGGACGACCTGCGTCTAAATTGCCCCTGGGATAAAAAACAAACGCTCGAAAGTTTGCGCCATCTAACCATCGAGGAAACCTACGAGCTTTCGGATGCTATTTTGAGCTCGGACATGCCCGAAATAAAGAAGGAATTGGGCGATATTATGCTGCACCTGGTTTTTTATGCCAGGATAGCTTCCGAAACCAATGACTTTACCATAACCGACGTACTGAACAGTGTTTGCGAAAAACTCATCACGCGCCATCCGCATATTTACGGGGATGTGGATGTGAACGACGAAACCGATGTAAAGCGCAACTGGGAAAAGATCAAGCTAAAAGAGGGTAACCGTTCGGTTTTAGGCGGTGTGCCTGCATCCCTGCCTGCATTAGTAAAGGCTTCGCGCATCCAGGAAAAGGCGCGCGGCGTTGGGTTCGACTGGGAAGAAAAAAGCCAGGTATGGGCGAAAGTAGAGGAAGAAATGCAGGAGTTTAGAAACGAATTTAATGCCGAGGATGAAAGTAAGATCGACCATGACCGGGCCGAAAATGAATTTGGCGACCTGCTGTTTTCTTTGATCAATTATGCCCGCTTTATAAATATTAATCCCGAGGACGCCCTGGAGAAAACAAATCGTAAATTTATAAAACGTTTTCAATACCTTGAAGGCAAAGCGGCCGGAATGGGAAAGCAGCTGCATGATATGAGCCTGGCCGAAATGGACATATTTTGGGATGAGGCTAAAAAATTAAAATAACGGGCACGGTGTAACGTTGCTTATAACAAATACGTACCTGGTTAAAAATAAACTGAACATGAAAAAAGCCTTTTACATATTCCCCTTGTTAGTGGCGCTCGGGTGCGGAAAAAGCGACACGCCGGCCCCGGGTAATACCGGCGGGCCGGTAGGCACTTTCGCCGGGTCGTTTATGTATTTACACAAGCATTCAAAAACAGGCGTGGTGGATACCGTTAAAGCAAATATTATCCTCAGCATGCAGCCCGCCGTTGGCTTTAAAGTTACCGGCGATACCTCAACCGTGCACGCGGGCAGCTACGGGACCTGTATTGTAAATTCAACCTACGGGGTGATTGATTTTATGGATAGCACTTTCCCCGCGACAGGCACCCCGGCCAAAACCCATCTAAATGGGGTTTATCAATATGCGTACGACGGTACAACTTTTCAGCTGGCCGCGCATGGCGCGCTGGATACCACCGCATGGTTGTATAACCTGAAACGAACCGGCAATTAATATCGCGGCGTGTTCCGTTAATTAATTACAGCGATTGTAGCATTGCTGTACGTGGCTGCGTATAGGCAATAAACAGAAATTTGAGCGATAAATACTTTTAATGCATCAACCCCGGCGCATTGATGATGACGAACTCATCAGCCATTGCAAAACAGGCAGCTTAAAATACCAGGAACTGCTGTATAAGCAGTTCTATGGCTACGCCATGGGTATCGGTTTGCGTTACAGTTTAAACCGCGATGATGCATTGGAAGTAGTGAACGATGCATTTATTAAAGTGTTTAAAGCCATACATAATTTTCAGAGCGACAAACCTTTTAAGGCATGGCTAAGAACCATCATCGTAAATACTGCTATCGACCGGCGGCGTAAAGAATTAAAATTTCAGTTGCATGTCGAGGTAAATGACGGGATGCAGGTAAGCGCCGGGATAACCGCGGTCGACAGCCTTGGCGCCGGCGATATTTTAAAATTGATGACCCAGCTGCCGGCAATTCAGCATGCCATTTTTAATTTATATGAGATCGATGGCTACAATCACGATGAAATAGCCGGCATGCTAAACATACCGTCCAGCTCATCAAGGGTATACCTGAGCCGGGCGAAAGAAAAACTGAGAACGCTGCTAAAAACAGAAGATCAAAACGATGGACGAACAGTTCGATAAAAATATAACCGATAGGGTAAAGGAAGTCTTCGAAAACTACGACGACCCTTTCGCTCATAATGGCTGGCTCAGGCTCAGGGAGAAATTTCCTGAGAAGCGCCGCCGCAGGCCGGTAGCGTGGTGGTGGCTGGGTACCGCTGCTGCTTTGCTGCTTTTTTTCGGTATCGGCTTACGGCTGAATAAAGAGCAGGTCCAGACAAAAAAACTTGCCTTTAAAAAAGGTAGCCCGGTAAAAACCGAACGGCCATATAATCTTGAAAAACAGGTTGAAAAAAACAATGATCTTAACCCTGGGAATAACCCCATTAATGAAGAAAAGATAGCCGGAACGGGGGCGCACAATAAACGCACGATAATTGTCGGCGAGCGCACAATAACTGCCGGGCAAAATAAAGCTTTTGATCAACAACCTGATCAATTAACGAAGGCTTTACAACACCCGGTTTCAGCGAACAATATTAGCGATAACAGCTCATTACCGAAGCAAATTGCAGATAGTGCTAACCATCCTGCTATTAAGGCACAGCAAGAACAACTAGCCGAAAACGGCCGGCCGAAAATAGCAGCCCCCGATTCGGCAAAACATGCGGGACAGCCATCCATAAAGTCTATAAATTCAATGTTTGCGCAGGACCAGCAATTGTCCAAATCAAATCATGCCGAAAAACAAAAAAACGACACAAAAAAAGTGCGCTTTGCGGTATATGCAGCTACCTATTTTAATTATGCTAAAGGGAGCGATAACCAGGTGAACATAGGCGCAGGTTTTACCTCGGATATTTCGCTGGCAAAAAATTTAAAACTGGTCACCGGCGTATCTATCGGGCAAAACTCTTTAAATTATTCAAGCCCGGCCTCTTTTAACGCGGCTGTGCCTGCATCCGCGTCATTGTTAACAGCGGCCGCTTCGTCCCATTACTCTTCATTTGGTATCAATGTTAATACAGCCAGCCCTACATTAAAAAATTATAATGCCAGCTTAGTTGGCTTAGATATCCCGGTAAATCTTAAATATGCTTTTGATCCGCAAAAAGGCGACACCTACATCCTTGCAGGCCTAAGCTCGGGTACGTTCATTAACGAAACCTACACCTCGCAGTACAGCTATCCTGCCCAACAAACGCAGGACCAGGTTTCCCATAGCAGTTTTAACGGGTTCTATTTTGCGAAAACGTTAAACCTGGCGCTTGGCACCGGCTTTAACATGGGCAAAAATAGGATCATCGTCGAGCCCTTTTTAAAATACCCGCTTGATGGCCTCGGCGTTCAGCAATTGCGTTTTGGGGCCGGGGGAATAAACTTAAAATTCAACTTTCAGCCGGCAAAAAAATGAAGAAATATTTACTGGTATCGATAATCCTTTTGGTCTTTAATCGTCTGTGCGCGCAAAACATGGAGATAGCCGTGCAGGCAAATTCGGGCCTGTTTCATTATGCCGGCAATGGCGCTGCATCAACGTCGGCCATGATCGCGGGCAATCAAAATTATACCGATAATCCTTACGGCAATAAAAACGGCTTTAGTTACGGGGTGGGTGTTCAGGTGCAGCATGTGGGACAAAGCGGTTTTATCCTGGGCCTGCAAGCAGGATATGAAATTTTGAGAAGCAAAGTAACGATAAACAGTTACGATTCCGGTGGTATTTCCTACAGCGTTCAAGGTCAGGGCCTTGGCGCTTTGTTTTCTTCGCCGGTTAACGGAAGCTCTTTTTTGCAGGATCAATCCATTGATCTTAGTCCGTATATCGGCTATCGTTTAAAATTTAAAAAAATCGCCATCGACCTGCTCCCTGGCGCCGATATTGGCCTTAATCTTAGTTCGTATGACAAGGGAGAAGCCACCCTTACAGATTATACTTCTACCCAGGCGTTGCCGGTTTATCGAACCAACTATAAAAGGCCTGATGCGCCAACGGATGTCAGGATTAGGTTCGGCGGCGCCCTAAACTATAAGAAAGTAGCTTTTACGGCGAGTTATGCTCATGGCTTAATCAACTACGACAAAAACATGACGGGCGGCAATTACAACGTTCACAGCGAGTTAATTCGGTTTGGTATTGCTTATAAATTATCCTCCGCGCTTTAATTGTTAATCTTCCTAATCTCTAACCTCTAACCCCAAATGCTATTTTCATTTTTTCGGTCAACCTGTCAATTTTATATTAAATTTGAGGCACGTTAACTAATCACCATCCAATTATTCCCTTGATCCTGAGATGAGAAAATTTTTATTTTTTACAGCCGGCTGCCTGGTATTAGCATTGGCTGCCTCCGCGCAAATTCCGGCTTTGGAGCGCGTCGAACCCATGTTTTGGTGGGTTGGTATGCATAATCCTAACCTGCAGCTGATCGTTCATGGCGATCACATTTCTTCAAGAAACGTGGAGCTAAACTACCCTGGCGTGAAACTGGAAGCTGTGCATAAAGTGGAAAATCCGAATTATTTATTTCTCGATCTGCGCATTTCTTCAGCTGCCAGACCGGGAACGTTCCCGATAAAATTCGTTAAAGCTGGCGAAAAGTCATTAAGCTATACCTATGCGCTAAAACAACGCGACCGTTCGCCCGGCCGCGCTCAAGGGGTTACAGATAAGGACCTGATCTACCTTATCATGCCCGATCGTTTCTCAAACGGCGATCCGTCAAATGATTCGTACCCGAATATGCGCGAAACGGGGATTCACCGCGACTCCATGTATAGCCGGCACGGCGGCGATCTGCAGGGTATAATGAACCACCTGGACTATATAAAAGATCTCGGCGTTACCGCGATATGGCTTACGCCCGAAATTGAGAACGACGAACCGCATGCTTCCTATCACGGTTATGCGGTTACCGACTACTATAAGATCGATCCGCGCTATGGCACCAACGATCTGTACAAAAAATTTGTTGAAAAATGCCACGCCATGGGCTTGAAAGTGATTAAAGACCTCGTACACAACCATGCAGGCACCGCAGGCTATACCATTATGGATATGCCCATGAAAAGCTGGGTACATCAATGGCCGAAATACACCGGGTCAAATTACCGCGATATGGCGGTGATGGACCCGCACGCATCGGCCATGGACCGTAAGGTAATGCTCGACGGCTGGTTTGACCGCAGTATGGCTGACATGAACGAAAACAATCCTTACGTCCAGAATTTTTTAACGCAAAACCATATCTGGTGGGTAGAGTACGCAGGTGTCGACGGTTTCAGGCTGGATACGTATCCGTATAACGACCCGAAGTATATGGCAAAATGGGCCCAGGATGTAAAAGCGGAATTTCCGCACCTGTCCATATTCGGCGAAACGCTGGTTTGGTCGTCCGCCGACCAGGCGTACTTTACCCAGGGGAACACCGTAAACCAGGGATTTGATACCCATTTGCCGGGCGTAACGGACGGCGTGGTTAAAGACGCTATCTATGATGCGCTAAACGGCAAAGAGGGCTGGACCGATGGCGTCAACCGCTTATATGCGGTTTTGGCACAGGACTTTTTATACCAGGACCCAACCCGCAACGTGGTATTTTTGGATAACCACGATATGAGCCGCCTGCTATCCATGGTAGGCGAAAATATAGCAAAATATAAATCGGCGATGGCCATGCTGATGACATTGCGGGGCGTACCCCAAATGTACTACGGCGACGAAATTTTAATGAAAAACTTTTCCAACCCCGACGGTTTGGTTCGCGAAGACTTCCCGGGCGGATGGCCCGGCGATAAGTCGGATAAGTTCACCGCGGCCGGGCGCACCGAAAAAGAGAACGATGCATTTAACTACGTTCGCAAACTGGCTAATTACCGCAAAAACACCACGGCTTTGCAAACCGGTAAGATGACGCAATACATACCCGAAAAAGGTATTTACGTTTATTTCAGGTACGATAATAAAAAAACGGTTATGATTGCTTATAATAGCAGGGAGAACGAGCAAACTACCCCGACAAGCAGGTATTTTGAACAGATCAAAAATGCGGCAAAAGCAAAGAATGTGATCACCGGTGAAACGATGGATTTATCGAAATTAACCATTCCGGGTAAGTCAACTTTAGTTCTGGAATTAATTAAGTAAACCGGTGTAATCACCAAACAATAATCGGTGAAATCAAAAAAAAATAAAAATATTAAAGCTTGTATTTTTGACCTGGACGGAGTGATTGTCGACACGGCGGTTTATCACTACAAGGCCTGGAAAAGGTTGGCAAATGACCTGGGATTCGACTTTACAGAAGAGGATAATGAAAAACTAAAAGGAGTAAGCAGGGTGCGTTCGCTGGAATTGATATTACAATGGGGCGGCGTTACAAAAACGGAAGCGGAGAAAGAAGTGCTGGCAAGGCGTAAAAATGATTGGTATGTAGACATGATCAGTCATATGACGCCGGCCGAGATCTTGCCCGGGGCCAAAGAGTTTTTGAAAGCTTGCAGGGCCGCCGGAATAAAAACGGCCCTGGGCTCGGCGAGTAAAAACTCGATGACTATATTGGACAAGATCAATTTAACGCATTTATTTGATGCCGTTATTGATGGGAATAAAGTGAGCAGGGCCAAACCCGATCCGGAAGTGTTTTTAAAAGGCGCTGAAGAGCTTGGTGTATCCCCCGCAGATTGTGTTGTTTTTGAAGACGCTATTGCCGGGGTACAAGCCGCCACAAACGGGGGAATGAAAGTGGTGGGCATTGGCTTGCCGGGCGTATTAACCGGTGCTAATTTAGTGATAAGCGGCTTAAACGAAATGAGCTTGGAGAAGCTGGAAGAATTATAAAATATATATTTAAAAAACATATCACAGATCTCCTCCACGCGGGGAGACCTGCCTGCCGGACAGGCGGGTTTAGAAGGGGCTTAAAATGAAGGACTATATTGAAGTTGATGAGTGGAAAATTATAGAACAAGGGTTTAACCCGCGTCACAACAAAATATCCGAAAGTATATTTAGCCTGGGAAACGGCCGTATGGGCCAGCGCGCTAATTTTGAAGAAGCTTATAGCGGCGATACTTTGCAGGGCAATTATATAGCAGGCGTTTACTACCCCGATAAAACCCGCGTTGGCTGGTGGAAAAACGGCTACCCGGAATATTTTGCGAAAGTGCTTAACGCTGCCAATTGGATCGGAATTGATATTGAGATCGATGGCCAACAGTTCGATCTGGCCAAATGTGAGGTGCTAAATTTCAGGCGCGAGTTGAACATGAAGGAAGGTCACCTGAAGCGAAGCTTCCGTGCTAAAACAAGTAGCGGCAAAACGGTAGAAGTGGAGGCCATTCGCTTTTGCAGCATGGCTGACGACGAGGCCGGCGCAATTAGCTACACCATCACCCCGGTAAATTTCAGTGGGATATTAGCGGTTACCCCTTTTATCGATGGTGACGTGATCAATAAAGACTCTAATTACGACGAAAAATTTTGGGATGAGATAACAAAAGAAACCTGGGAAACCGGCGGCTGCCTGCAAATGCGCACCAAAAAGACCGGCTTTGAAGTAGCCGCCGGGATGGAATTCCGGGTTTTACAAAACGGGCAGCAAATTGCACCGGTAACCCGCATAGTTGAAAAAGAAAAATATATCGCTGTTAAACTGGATATACAGGCACACGAAGGCGAAAGCACCACGCTCATAAAATATGCGGCTAATCTTTCTTCGCAAAACCATGAGCCGGCTTCGCTTGTGGTTAATTTGAAGCAAACCCTGTCGCGCATCAGCGCCAAAGGTTTCGAGACCATGCTTGCAGAGCAGGCCGCCGCGTGGGCAAAAAAATGGCAGCATAACGATATTATCATCGAAGGTGATGCATCGGCCCAACAGGCTATCCGGTTCAATATTTTCCAGCTCAACCAAACGTACACAGGCGAGGACGATCGTTTAAACATCGGTCCGAAAGGTTTTACCGGCGAAAAATATGGCGGTTCTACCTATTGGGACACCGAGGCTTATTGCGTTCCCTTTTACTTGTCGACAGCGGAGCAAAACGTTACCCGCAACCTGCTTTTATACCGTTATAAGCAATTAGGCAAGGCCATTGACAATGCCAAACTATTGGGATTTAAAAATGGCGCTGCCCTATACCCCATGGTTACCATGGACGGCACCGAATGCCACAACGAATGGGAGATCACCTTCGA
>Ga0134126_10010267_pt1 | contig 11805 bp, 11 predicted proteins | sample KB31752_FD_96881 | JGI IMG/M metagenome (GOLD analysis project Ga0134126, IMG submission 96881) | Terrestrial soil microbial communities with excess Nitrogen fertilizer from Kellogg Biological Station, Michigan, USA - KB3-175-2 | ecosystem: Environmental > Terrestrial > Soil > Unclassified ...
CCTAAAAAAGTCAAGTAAACCACAGGCGGTTCTGTCTTTTGTAACCCAGATATTAACGGGAAAAACCAAGAGCTTACAAGAAAAAGATCTTCACAAAAAAAATATTCTTTATTTCCAGGCTAAGAAACTAAAAATAAAAAACCCTGATTTGGCATTATTGCATATAGATGGCGATCCGGCAGAAACCGCGAAAGAATTTTCAATTGAAATACTACCTGCTGCGTACAAGGTTCTTCAGCCCTTACCAAAATAAAAATCCTGATTATTTGTTTGCCTGCCGGCCAGCTTTGTTTATTGTCCGGCTTCCGATTCTAGAATATTTTTTATTTGTTCAAAAGCCTCTACATTGTTGGTGCGCTTTAGTGAAGCTTTCAATTCCATTTTTTCCCTGGCTGTTAAATGAAAATTCATAGGCACCCCGGTATCGGCAGTTTGAGGAATATACATTAGTGAAACCCGGTGAAGCTTACCGCCAAAATCATTTTGCAAATAAGAAATCTCATCATCTTCAAAATAGTCCTGGAGCGTAAACCAGTTAGACTGCATCATGGTAAAAGGATTCGTAATAATATCAGATATGCCGCCGCTTTTGTAATCGCCATCCCAGCTACCCTTTTTTCTTGCCCGAACCTGTATCATTAAAACGCCCCTTGTGTTTTGATTGATCCAGTCTTTAAACACATGTAAAAACCGAAGAGAGGTTTCCTGGCCCATGTTATCGCGCAATCCTGCATCCATCACATCTATAACCGGTTTTGAGGGAAGCCACACACTTGGTAAAACATAAGGGTAAGTCGCATTCATCCGCAAAGCTGTCAGCATTCTCAAATTCAGCGGATTCATATCTTTAAACAGGGCCGCAAAATCAATAGCATCAGGGCCGGCTATTTTTGATGTACTGTCTTTGAATTCCGATTGCATCATAAAACTTATCGGCTGGGAGCATATCAGCATTTTCTTAAAATCACGGGTAACGGTAGCGCTTAAAATCATTAATGGAATCTGGGCTTTCTTTTCGGCCAGACTGTAAAAGCCGATTGGCTTATCTAATACATGCCTTGTATTGTGATCTAACTTTTCTTCAAAAGCATAACCGCGATCCTTTACATAACGGTAACCCCCAAACGTAAACTTTTGAGATGGAGAAATAAGGTCTCTGGCTATAAGAGTTGAAAACACAGGATTTAGCAAATCTTCTGAAATATTATTCAGGTATTCTTTGTTACTGAGATTGATATTAGCTCCATTTAATTTAAGTCGATCCAGTTCGCGAAAGTAGGCAGCTGCCAGCATTCCGCCTGAGGCACCCGTCATCAGCATGGTCTTTTTCATGATAGCTCCATTTGTAATGCTGTCTAATTCCTGTAAAACATTCATCGAAAAACCAGCGCTTCTTACTCCTCCACCACTAAAATCAATCACTACCATTAGAGGCTTTTCTTCACTTTGGTTTTCTTTCCAATGATTCAAAATTGAAATCATATTATTTTTATCAGCAGCTATTTTCACGGGGGTATTCAATGATTCCAGGCCTTGAAGAGAATATTCCGGCCGCGGGTGGTAAGCATAGTTAAGTCCATAAGCCTTATTCCTTGGATCTATTATCTCATACTTATATAGGATATTAAGTACCGAGTAAAGTAAAATCATAAACAATAAACTCCAGCTCCCGAGAAAATAAGAGAGCGCTCCGATAACGGCAGTTAGTATCGCAAAAAAGAGAAAAATACTTGCAGCCGCAGGTATTTGAAAGAATTTATTATCCAGGAAAAAAGCAAGGAGAATCAAAAACAGAAATGCCAGGAAAATAGTCAGCATTGCAGAAATATGATGCCTTTTGAAAATGGTATCCAAAAAGTTTTGGCTGTAATGTATTACCGGCCTTACTTTTTTTATTTTAAAATGCGTGCTGAGATAATTTTTTACCGGTAAACCAAAAGTATCTGTCAAAGTTTTTTCTTCCGGAGTTTCAGGAATTTTGTTTTCATCAAAATCTAAAACTCCCGGTTCTAATGTTCTTACTATCTGCCGGTCTGCTGAAAAAAAATAAGCAAATGAAATTAGTACAAGGAGAAGAAGGCCGCCTAAAAAACCCAAGACGGTAATAAGAAAGCCAGGTAAAGGAATTAATTCTTTTCTTAAATCAAAATGCAGTGCTTCGAAAAAATAAAGTACTAAAAAGGATAAGGGAATAATACTGTTATTGATACAATATTTAAAAAAAGGCTTTGAACTGGTGGCCAGAAAACGAAAGCGGCTACTATGCAATATGAAAGTGGTAATATTCCAGCTCATAATAAAAATACCGGTACATATCCCTGTGATAGCAGCGCCACCGGCGTTTACATTTCCCAGGTATTCGGGAGCAAGAAACAGTGCATTGGCACCGAAAAACTTCATAAAATTCCCGGAAACGGTCAGGAAAAGAATGAGCCACAATATTAGTAACACCTGCGACTTTCTGAAATGGAGGAGTAATAATTGTATAGGAAACGAATAATAAAAATTAGACACAAACTTCTTCATCACAAATGTTATTGCAAAGGTTTTATTTAAAAATACCGGTGCTGCCCCATCGATGTGCGTATAATATATGTCATAAAAATAATTGACATTAAAAACAGGATAGCCACCAATTGATGTGCAACGCCAAACCACACCAGGTTATTGCCAAAAGGAGAAAGAACAACGGTGGTAATACCAAGCGCCACCTGTAATATAACCAGCGCCAAAGGAATAAATTTCGATTTGGAAAATAGCGCACTTCCAACAAATTTCTTAGCTTTTATGGTCCAGATAATAACGAGGATCAAAAGTGTATAAGCAAATCCGCGATGAATAAACTGTACCATTATTTTATTATCAATAAAGTTTTTCCAGCCGGGCGTAATGTTGTACATCGCATCAGGTATCCATTGCCCATTGATGGTAGGCCATGTAGGCGCCGCGGTTGCCGCGTGAAGGCCGGCCATAAATGCGCCATAGGTCAATTGGAAGAAAAGAACAATAAGAATGGCCCGGGTGAATCTTTTTAAAGGCTTATTAATAATTTTCATATTCGACGGCACTGAAATACTTAACGCAAACCAAAAGGTATAGCAAAGCAACACAAGCGCTGTCATAAAATGTGTGGCGAGTTTAATGTGATCCACAAACATTTTTTCAGGCATCAGGCCACTCTCTACCATTATCCAGCCAATAGCTCCCTGGGCCGCACCAAGTAAAAACAAAATAATAAAAGGAATGATCATATCCTTTTTAAATTGTTTCTTTAGTAAGAAATAAAAGAATCCAACAAGAAAAACAATCCCCATCAATCTTGCCCATGTACGATGCAGCCATTCCCAGAAAAAAATAAATTTAAAATCACTTAAAGAAAAATTGGCATTAATGTATCTGAATTGATCGGTTCCTTTATATTTAGCAAACTCAGATTGCCACTCCGCTGTATTGAGCGGCGGCAATGCCCCGGTAATAGGATTCCACTCAGTAATACTAAGCCCCGATTCGGTAAGCCTGGTGATTCCCCCTAAAATGATCTGAATCACCAACATCAGCACGCCAAGATATAACCACTTTGCCACATTTTTGTTGGGGCTTTTTAAAAGAATTTCAGCCATTATATTTATTTCTTTTTTTCAAAAATAAATTTTGATTGCAAACCACGCAAAGGTAATTGCATGAAGCCATACATTTCATTTCCAGGTCAATATAAAGAAATATGTTAGAAACTTGATGTTAGCAAAATAAAATATCAGGATTATTTTTGCCAAAAATATTTGAGTTGCTACTTCCTTTCTTTCATAACAAATTTATTGAAGCCGGCGTGGACGAGGTCGGCAGGGGATGCTATGCCGGCCCGGTGTATGCCGCTGCGGTCATTCTTCCTAAGAATTTTTTTCATCCGTTACTCAATGATTCCAAAGAACTCACTAAGGAGGAAAGAAATTATCTAAGGCCTGTTATCGAAAAAGAATGTTATTCTTTCGCCGTAGCAAGCGTCACAAATGTAGAAATAGACCGCATCAATATTTTGCAGGCATCTTTTAAAGCAATGCACCTTGCCATAAACCAGCTTAAAACTACCCCGGAACTTTTATTGGTGGATGGCAACCGTTTTAAACCCCATAAAAAACTTCCACATCAGTGTATTATAAAGGGCGACGGTATTTATGCATCGATAGCGGCGGCGAGCGTACTCGCTAAAACATACAGAGATGAGTATATGGAAAATCTTCATTGGAAATATGAAATGTATTGCTGGAATAAAAATAAAGGCTACGGAACCCGGGAGCACCGCGATGCAATTGAGATTCACGGATTATGCCACTATCATCGAAAGAGCTTTAATATATGGAATGATGATAAAATAAATTAGAAGCGCATATAAGCAAGCTACCATTCCCAACAATGTGTATTATCCCTCCATTTTCAGAAATAGTATTAGAAGAATTTTTGATTTACCGGAAAGAAAAAAACCGGTAATTTGTTAGTTTACTGCCATTGCAGAATAATTTTTTTCTACGCCGGCCAAACTCCAAGCCCCTGGCGAATTACAGTCCAATCATCCGTAGTGCAATCAACTACAGTAGAAGGTATGATTCCGCCCGCGCCGCCATCTATCACAAAATCCACCTGGTTGCCAAAAGTTTCGTAGATCATTTCGGGGTCTGTATATTCTTCAACCATTTCCCCCGGGAGAGAAGCGCTGAGAATGGGATTTCCTAACTCTTCAAGAATAGACTGGCATATAACATTGTCGGGCACACGCAAACCAACGGTTTCTTTTTTACTTTTCAAAAGTTTGGGCACCTGCCGGCTCGCCGGCAGGATAAATGTGAACGGCCCCGGCAGGCAATTTTTAATAACCCTGTAAAGTGGCGTATCAATGCTTTTCGTATAATCGCTCAGGTGGCTCAGGTCTCTACAAATAAAAGAAAGGTTGGATTTTTTTGGGTCAATATTTTTAATTCTGCAAATCCGTTCAATAGCCTTTGGATGATGAATATCACAGCCGAGCCCGTATATGGTATCAGTTGGATAAATGATAATTCCACCATCTCTTAAACATTCAACCACCTGCTTTATCAGCCTCGCTTGTGGATTTACAGGATGTATTGATAAAAGCATATTTCAAAAAAATTAAAGAGGGCAAAGATAGCCGCAAATTGTATTTGTAAAATATCAGCAAAAAACAGCAATCGACCGGTACAGAAATAGTCAATGTTCAATATTCAATGCTCATATTCAAATGTGAAAAACAATGAGACATCAGCAAACAAATTAATTTTAAATATTTTCAATTAAACAATTTACCAATTGACCAAACCACCAATTAACCAATTAACAATTACATTTGCACCGATTAAAAAAATAAAATCTTTATGGCAATTATTTCTCTCGGATCTATGGCTTTTGACGCTATTGAAACACCTTTTGGTAAAGTTGATAAAATTGTGGGAGGCTCTGGCACTTATGTAGCTTATGCAGCCAGTCATCTTACCCAACCCATTCAGCAAATTTCTATAGTAGGAAACGATTTTCCTGAAGATGAAATAAATGAGTTAAAAAAACGGGGTGTACAATTTGACGGAGTGGAAATTGTCCCCGATCAAAAATCTTTCTTTTGGAGTGGAAAATATCACCTGGACATGAATTCGAGAGATACGCTGGTAACGGACCTGAATGTGCTCGCAAATTTTGACCCTAAAGTTCCCGAGGCTTACCAGGGCGCGGAATATCTGATGCTTGGCAATTTAATGCCGACACTGCAGTTGAGTGTGATAGAGCAATTGAGAAAAAGGCCCAAGCTGGTAGTTTTAGATACCATGAATTACTGGATGGCAACGGCAATGGACGATTTGAAAAAGGTACTTCTGAAAATTGATGTATTGTTAATTAATGATAGTGAAGCCCGCGAGCTGAGCAACGAATTTTCATTAGTGAAAGCTGCCAAAAAAATATTACAAATGGGACCAAAATTTTTAATCATAAAAAAAGGAGAACACGGCGCATTATTGTTTCATGAAGACCACGTGTTCTTCGCTCCGGCTTTGCCTTTGGACGAAGTATTCGATCCCACGGGCGCCGGCGACGCTTTTGCGGGAGGTTTTATGGGACATATAGACCACACTAAAAATACCAGTTTTGAAAATATGAAGACTGCGATTATTGTTGGCTCCGCCATGGCGAGTTTTTGTGTTGAAAAATTTGGGCCGCAGCGATTAAAAGAAATTAACAGGAAAGACATAGACAAACGGCTTTCGGAGTTTGTTCAATTATCTAATTTTGATATTTCACTGGTTTAATAATGATAGGTTTTTTAATGTTTACTTAAATGCTCGAAATAGTTATTCTTTATTTTCTTACTAAAGAAATAGGTAGATTGGCCGAAAGCAAAGGCCAGAAAGCTTTTAGATGGAAGCTCTATACTGTAGTTGGATGGATATGTTCTGAGATATTTGGGATGATAGTCGGCCTGATGTTTTTCACTTCTGACAATCTTATTTCTATTATCCTCGTTGGCCTGGCTTTTGCCGTTACCAGTTATTTTTTCATCAAGGCACAATTAAATAAACTACCTAACCGCGGCCTTGATGACGATATTGATAATATCGGGCATAAATATTAAATTGAAACTACATTTTTTTAAATGTCAGAAATAATCAATGAGGTTAATGTTTATTGCATAAAAAGAATGAGGTTATTTTAAATTGTTGGATTACTATTCTTATGCCTCACAAGCCCCTCGCCGTACAATAATGGGAAGAATTGCAGAGATAAAAGGAGAAAAGAAATTATTTTCTTTAATTTTAGCGCACAAATCCTTTTTCAACAGTTGCAGCTTTATCCAAATATATTTTATTCAAAACGGGAACGCGTCTTCAGAAAACAACTTCACAACGTGCTTGGATTTTTTCCAAAGCACTTAGTTTTATACAAAACAGCGTTAAGCCACCGCTCGGTAAGAGAAGGCCCGGATGAAAACAATGAGCGGCTCGAATTTTTGGGCGACGCAATCATCAGCAGTATCGTAGCCCATTATCTTTTTATGCGATATCCTTACAAAGACGAAGGTTTTTTAACAGAGATGAGGAGTAAAATGGTAAACAGAAATAAATTAAATGATATCGCCGTGAAAATCGGCCTGAAAAAAATTACGCTTTATAACCACCTCGATCACTCATTAAAAATTTCACAGATATTCGGCAATACCCTGGAAGCTTTGGCAGGCGCCATTTATCTCGATAAAGGATACGAACAAACTCAAAAATGGGTGACTGAAAGAATTATTCTGCCTCACCTATTCATGCAAGACCTCGAGAATCTTGATATCAATCAAAAAAATAAACTTTACGGTTGGGCCAATAAAAATGGAAAGAACCTGGAATTTGAAACGATAGACGAGACGATAGAAAACGGGCGAAGATTATTCACCATCGGAGCGATGGTAGATGGTGTGTTGATAGCAGAGGTCAAGGCATTTAATAAAAAAGATGCCAGCCAAATAGCTGCGCAAGTCGCTATTGAAAAATTAAAACTTTCCTGAGGCAATTTATTTAATTGTTTAGTAATTAGTATTCCTTTGTTTGAATACAATGCTTTGGTTTAGATGGTTTAGATAGTTTAGGAGTTTAGATGAAACACTAAATAGCAAACAATTAATAGAAGTTATTAAAATGGTACTTTGCTCTATTGAAAATAAAATTCACAAATGAACTTTGGAATAATAGGAAGCGGTAGTTGGGCAACGGCGCTCGCTAAAATATTAACGGATAATAAAAACCGTATTAACTGGTGGCTGCGCAGCGACTCTAACATCAGTAGTTTTAAAAGAATACGGCACAACCCGCAATACCTCAGTTCTGCGGTGTTTGATACGGGTCTTATTAATTTTTCTACTTCTGCGGAAGAGGTAATTAATCAAAGCGATGTGGTGATATTAGTAGTTCCTTCAGCATATGCTACCGATGTTCTCAGGGGTTTGCAACAGAATATTTTTTCGGGAAAAAAAATAGTTTCCGCGATAAAGGGAGTGCTACCCGAAGACAATATCTTATTAAATGAATTTTTAAAAAATGAATTTGGTGTTGAATTGAACAATTATTTTACCGTTCTTGGTCCATGCCACGCTGAAGAAGTCGCTGCAGAAAAATTGTCTTACTTAACTTTTTCGGGGATTGATGAAGTAATGACAAAAGAAATTTCTTATCACTTTAAAACCCCTTATCTAAATACGGTTCACAATTCGGATATCTACGGAGTACAATATGCAGCTATTTTAAAAAACATTTATGCAATAGGCGCCGGCATTGCGCATGGGTTGGATTATGGAGATAATTTTTTAAGCGTGTTGATTGCCAATAGCGCCGATGAAATGGCTGGATTTTTGAGAAAAACAGGTATTCAAAATGTGGAAGTCGGATCGATTGAGCATCATGCAAAATCGATGGATGAAAGACAAAAAACCAATTACGCCGCGTCGGTGTATCTTGGCGACTTGTTAGTGACCTGTTATTCGTTATATAGCCGCAACCGGACTTTTGGAAACATGATAGGTAAAGGCTATTCGGTGAAATCGGCCCAGTTGGAAATGAGTATGGTGGCAGAAGGATATAACGCGAGTAAATGTATTTATATCATCAATCAAAAAGTAAAAGCCGAAATGCCGATAGCAGAAACAATCTATAAAATTTTGTGGAATGAGCTTTCGGCTGACAAAGGTTTTGAAGAAATAGAAAATGTGCTGGTTTGAGGTTCAATAATTCAATAATAGTTAAAAAGTTTCATTTCTAAATTGTTGATTAATTCAACCGCCAAACCATTTAACCATTCAACAATTCAACAATTTGAAACCCATATTCATAATAATCTTTTCAGCAATAATCTTTTTTTCCTGTAAAAAAGATTCTTTCATTACCAGTCCCAATGCCAGTTTGTACACCAGCGCCGACACCTTATCTTTCGACACCGTTTTTACAACCGTTGGTTCTATAACCCAATCCTTTAAAATATTTAATAACAATGACCAAAAGCTTCGGTTATCACAGGTCAAACTTTCCGGCGGACCATCTTCTCCATTTAAGATGAACGTAGATGGCACTGCTACATCTGAAATAGACAATGTAGAAATTGACGCCAATGATAGCTTGTATGTTTTTGTTCAGGTTAATGTAAATCCAAATTCCGATTCGCTTCCTTTTATACTCAGCGATAGCATTCAAATAAATTATAACGGGAACAAAAAGTTGGTGCAACTGCAGGCTTATGGACAAAATGCAATTTTCTTGAAGAAACAAATACTTACCGGGAATATAACATGGAACAAAAGTTTGCCTTATGTAATTATTGGCGGAATACAGATAGACACCAATGCAGTACTTAATATCGCCCCAGGAACAAAAATATTTCTGCATGCAGATGCGCCCTTTTTGGTCGACGGTACTTTAAAAGCAAATGGCACAAAAGAAAACCCAGTCGTTTTTTCAGGTGACAGGTTGGATCAGGATTACAAAAATTTACCCGCAAGTTGGCCGGGTATTTTTTTCAGAAATACAAGCGAAAACAATCTCCTGAAACACACTACTATTCAAAATGCTTACCAGGGCGTTATTGCACAGGGCCTTTCTACCACGTCTAACCCAAAAGTTAATTTGTCACAATGTATTATTAACAATATTTTCGATGCGGGCATCCTGGCAACCAATACGACTTTCTATTCTGATAATTCTTTAATTTCTAATTGCGGAAGTAATATTGAAATTGAATACGGTGGCGATTATCGCTTTATCAGTTGCACGGTAGTTTCTTATGGAAATGGAAATATTATTCACAAGAATCCTGTATTGCAATTGTCGGATTACAATATACAGGGAAGCAATAATGCCACTGCTCCGCTAAATGCTTTTTTTCAAAATTGTATTTTTTGGGGCGATGGCGGTACTGTTGATAATGAAATAGCAATCAACCGGCAAGGCGCGGATCCCTTTTCTATCACATTTGATCATGTCTTGTATAAAGCAACTGATGATATCAGCAATGCTACATTTATTGCTCCGATAAAAAATATGCCACCTATGTTCGACAGCATTAATGTATCCAAAAATATTTATGATTTTCATTTTAATAATCACCCCAATTCACCTGCTGTAAGTGCCGGAGTAGTGACTCCATTTCTTTACGACCTCGATGATAAATTAAGAGGAGCTTCACCGGATATTGGTTGTTATCAAAGGTAATGGTGATTGAAAAAACAGGAATCTGATTTATTTGTTGGTTTGCTGTAAGACAGCGCCAGAGCTAATATCTGGCAAGAATTCCATATTCTATTCTAACTAATTCATCTTTGAATAAATTAATATCAAGATTAGAATCCAACATTTCTCCAGGCATTTTGCAAAATAATTTCCCGGCAAAGCATTCAACAGTAAAACAACTTTTAAATAGATTTTCAAATTAGGTTATTAATGCCATAGATAAAATTTCGGTAGTAAATGATTTGTAAATACCTTTCACGAAAAATAAAAAACCCAATAATTTGTTCATTTACTATAAAAAATATTTATGAGAATTCTTATTGACATGGACGATGTAATCGCGGATGCGGAAGAACGTTTTTTAGAATGGTATGAGCGCGACTTTGGAGTGCGTTATACAAAAGAAGATGTCAGAGGAACTAAATTGCATTTCATAGTTCCGGAAGAAAACCGAAAGGTGGTAAAAGCGTATCCGCATCATCCTGATTTTTTCAGAAACCTTCCTGTTATTCAAAACAGCCGCGAAATGGTAGAAGAATTACACAACAGGTTTGAGGTTTATATTGCCTCGGCAGCTATGGAATTTCCTTATTCTTTGCCCCATAAAAATGAATGGCTTGATCAGAATTTTCCTTTTATCCATTGGAAGCGGCGAATATTTTGCGGCGATAAAAGTGTATTGAAAGGAGATGTCTTAATTGATGACCACGATTTCAACCTATCGGTTTTCCAGGGAAGGGCTATCATGTTTTCGGCTGCTCACAATATGAATGACACCAGGTATGAAAGGATGAATAATTGGCTGGAAGCGGAAAAATTATTTGATATGAAATGAGCGCGATTTTTATAAAATAAGAAATCTCCGTTTTTGTTTGTTTACTGTTTTCATTACTTTGCACCGCGTAAATTTTTCACAAGAAATTTTAACCTATGAAAAATTATATTGTTGGATATTGTCAGCATTAATGTTTAATAAAAAAGTTAACCAAAAGCATTAAAATAATAGTAATCCAAAATCCAAACATCCATTTGATAAGATCAATTTTATCCTTATTCATTTTTTCTATCAGATCGATTTTGTCAGTTTTTGTTAAAAAGACATCTTTCTTGTCATCAATTTTTTCAATTGTTTTGGCATCAAAATACTCAAAAGCTTCTTTTTCACTGAAACGATTTTTTAATATCTCATATACTTTTAACTCTATTGCCTTCATGTATTTTATTTCATTAAAAATACAAAATATAATTAAACTGATTAAAATTTAGCTAATTATTATTAGTCATATACTGAACAGTTTGCTCAGTAGAATAACAAATAAACCAGATTTTCATTAACTGAAGTCGGCGCTAATAAAATACTTGAAGTCCGGTATAATATTTTTTTTAAAAAATAAGGTCAAATAATTGCTATTACAACCCGCTCCCCTGGTGGGAAATAATAAACCCAACCACTTCATCCAAACTCACTGCCGCCCTGCTGCACGCGTCATTAATTTCTTCTCTTGACACATTGGCTGCGAACGATTTTTCTTTCAATCTTTTCTTTACA
>Ga0134126_10010268_pt1 | contig 11804 bp, 9 predicted proteins | sample KB31752_FD_96881 | JGI IMG/M metagenome (GOLD analysis project Ga0134126, IMG submission 96881) | Terrestrial soil microbial communities with excess Nitrogen fertilizer from Kellogg Biological Station, Michigan, USA - KB3-175-2 | ecosystem: Environmental > Terrestrial > Soil > Unclassified ...
TCGATGATTTCCTGCAGGTTTATCCTGGGCGAGATCTTCATCAGGTCGAGGTCATTCGACCAGCCTTCGTCCATGATGATATAAGCCAGGTGATTAGCGGCGGCGAAATCGATATAATATTTGTAGGTGGGCGTATTGATACCCGCTTTGAAATCGACGTGGGAAACGTTCCAGTTATTCCACCAATCCCAGGCCACCTGTCCGGGTTTGATCCAGCTTACGTCGCTGAGCTTAGGCGATGCCGCCAGTTTCTGGATGATGTCCTGGTCGAGCAGGTCTTTGTCCTGTTCGCTGATGACGATGACACGCCAGGGGAAATTCCGCATACCGGTGGTTTTCGCAATATAGTCGGCGCGGCTATCGGGGATATAATTGATGCTGTGCAACTGCGCGCTTAGCGGATAGGGAGCGTAGACTCCGCTGAGGCCTTTCCCGGAAGTGTTGAGATGCAAATACATGCCGGGATAGTCATCGAGATCGGCTTCCAGTACGGCGACTTTTTTATTGTCACCGATGTCGACCAGCAGGGGCAGGAAGGCCAGCGAATCTTTTGGGAACTGAGAAAGATAGATCTCGTGATAAAGCGCTTCGAAGGAGGAATTGAAATTCTTGCCAGTGCGGAGGTCCCTTTGAATAGGGATGAAGGCCTTGTCGTCGTTCGCGAAATTGAAATTCGCTTCTTCGTTCTTTACGATGAGTTCGCCTTTTTTACTCGTCACGAAACGGTAGGCCACTGCGTCGTCGTAGGCGCGGAAGACGATGCTGTAGTCGCCCTGGCATTTAAGGGTGAGCTGGGTGTATTGATCCTTTATAGTCGACTTTTTGTAGTTGATGGGCGTGATCGTGGTATTCACGTTTTCGGTTGCCGAGCCCAGGATTTTGGGCTGTTCGCCGAGGATCTCGCCGTCTTGCAACTGCAGGTTGATCTCCGAGGGAATGATCACCGGCTGACCTTTATGGTCGACGGACCAGTGGACGTGTTCATCCACGACGATGTGGACGACGATGGTGCTATTGGGGGACCTCAGCTCGTATGTCTTGGGTTTAGGAGCGGCATAGGTCAGTAGGGGGACGATGAGTGCAAGGAAGCAAAGTTTCATAATTGGCGATTAGGAGGCCAAATATAAGGGTGCGAGCGGTTCCGACATAGTACTATTTTAACTCAATACGATACCTTCTTTAAGGGCCTGGTTGTACCGGGTCTTATTAAAAGAATAGAGATGGGGGCTCCGGTGAGCGCCGATACTGCGTTTTTCGGACAGTTTATTCAGCAAGCCGAGGGCGATTAGCTTTTTGGGGAAATTGCTTACATCCAATTTTTTTCCCAGCAGGGTCTCGTACAGGGCACGGATCTCGGTAAGGGTGAATTTCGCGGGCAGCAGGTTGTAGCCAATGGGATAGTGATATAGCTGAAGTCTCAATGTATGCATAGCTTCTTTGACCATCGCGTCGTGATCGAATTCCAACCGGGGCAGGCGGTCGATATCGAACCAGGCGGTTTCGGCACTGATAAAATCGGTGTGCAGCACGGTTTTGGAGAAATCGGTGATCGCATAGAAGCCTACCGAGATGGTCTGATCGATGAGCCAGCTCTTTTTGCCGTCACGCAGGCCAGTGAGTTCGAACCACCTCGCCTCGTCAAATTTGCTTATCTGGGCACGATCCGGATCGCCGAAGGTTTTAAACTGCTGCAGGAAGAGATTATCGACGCCGGTGCGTTCGCGGACGATCCGCGAAGCGGCCTGTCCAAGGGTCTCTGTCCGAAGGATATAGCCGCCGGGAAGACACCAGCCATTGACGAACCGATTGCGGATCAGCAGCAATTTAAGCTGTTGATCGTGATAACCGAAGATGGCGCAGTCGATGGAGACGTGGGGTACATAATACAAATGACCATTGAGCAGGAAATCGCGAAACTCGGCTTCGTTCTTCATGTAGCAAAAGTAGCAAACTTTATTTGGTAAGTTCTACTAAATAGACTTATCTTCATCTAGTAATTTTTACTAAATAACGATCTTCCTAAACTTCTTGCCATGACAGCGAACAGGAGAGGCTTTATCCGTCAGGCCGCGATGGGTGCGGCGGGGATCGCGATCGCGGGGTCCCTACCCGAGCGACTGCTTGCCGATCGAAGCGATCTATTCTTCAAGATCGCGGTTTCACAATTTTCATTTGCCAGCCAGTTCTGGACGAAGCAGCTCGATCCGCTGGACTTTCCGGCGAAATCAAAAGAGCTGGGGATAACGGGTCTGGACTATTGTTCCATGTTTTTTTCCGACAAGGCGCACGATGCCACCTGGCTGAACGAGCTGAAGAAGCGGGCGGTAGACGCCGGTAGCTATAATCTGCGGATCATGGTGGATGGAGAGGGCGTCCTGGGTGATCTCAACGAGGCCAGCAGGCTCAAGGCGGTAGAGAACCATTACAAATGGATCGACGCGGCGGCGGTATTGGGTTGTCCGATGATCCGGGTAAATGTAGAAGGGGAAGGGGCGCCAGAGGCCGTGGCGACCGCCGCGGTCGACAGCCTTGGCAAGCTGATCGACTACGGAAGACAGCATGGCAATGTGGATGTGATCGTCGAGAATCATGTGGGAATCTCCTGTAACGGTGCCTGGCTTGCCGGTGTGATGAAGCAGCTGAACAGTCCGCATGGCGGTACGCTCGCCGATTTCGGGAATTTCTGTGTGAACCGGACCAAGCCGGAGACGCAGGATATCGCCGGGTATATGAAGACCAAATGTCTCGAAGAGTATGACCGTTATAAAGGGATTGCCGAATTAATGCCGTACGCTAAAGGCGTTCATGCGAAAACACATGTATTCGATGCGGAGGGCAATGACCAGGAGACGGATTTCTGTCGTATGTTCAGGATCATCAGGGAGTCTAATTTCACTGGATGGGTGAGTGTCGAGTATGAAGGCGGTTTGTTCAAAATGTATACGAAAGACGCGAAGTACCTGGATGATTATGCCGGAACCACCGCCACTAAAAAACTCGTAGAAAAAGCCGGACTATGCAGCTAATACAATCTTCAACCGTGTATGATGTGGTCATCATCGGCTCGGGAGCCGGTGGCGGCATGGCCGGTTATGTACTGGCGAATGCAGGCATCAAAGCGTTGATGCTCGAAGCGGGCCCCTTCTTTGATCCGGCCAGGGACTCGCAGCAGTTGAAATGGTCGTATCAAAGTCCCCGCAGGGGTGGCAATGCCACGAGGGCGTTGGGGGATTTCGATGCAGCATATGGCGGCTGGCAGATCGACGGGGAGCCGTATACGCAAAAAGACGGATCGGAATTTCAGTGGTTTCGGGCCAGGATGCTTGGCGGGCGAACCAACCACTGGGCACGTATCGCCTTGAGGATGGGTCCTAAGGATTTCAAATGCCGCACCAGTTATGGCGTCGGCGACGACTGGCCGGTCGCCTATGAGGAGATCAAGTCTTATTACGATCGCGTGGACAAGCTCATCGGCGTATATGGTTCTATGGAAGGCCTGGAGAATGACCCCGACGGCATCTTTCTGCCGCCGCCCAAACCACGGCTCAACGAGCTGTTCGTCAAAAAGGCGGCCAAAGGATTGGGCATTCCCGTGATCCCGGGACGTGGCGCCGTGATGACGGCACCGTTGCCGGGTAATACGGACAGGCAGGCCTGCTTTTTTTGTGGACAGTGCAACCGCAGCTGCAAGATCTATGGCGATTTCTCTTCGTCTTCCTGCCTGGTGATCCCGGCCATCAAGACCGGCAATCTCACGGTGAAGACGGGCGCCGTGGTGCGGGAAATTCTCACCGATGCGAACGGGTTGGCTACGGGCGTCTCCTATATCGACAAAGACGACATGCAGGAATACCGGGTAAAGGCCAAGGTCGTGATCCTGGCTGCGAGTACCTGCGAGTCCGCACGGATATTACTGAATTCAAAGTCATCTGTTCACCCGAATGGACTGGCCAACGCCAGTAACGCCGTGGGCAAATATCTGCATGACAGTACGCAGGGCGGTGGCGCGGCCATGCTGCCGCAGTTGTTGGGAAGACCGCGGTTCAATGAGGATGGAGTGGGCAGTCTGCATCTCTATGCCCCCTGGTGGCTTGACAATAAGAAACTGGATTTTCCGCGGGGGTATCACCTCGAAGTCTTTGGCGGCATGTGGATGCCCAGCTATGGGGGTTATTTTGGATTCGAAGGGCAGATCGCCCCGTATCTCAACGGGTATCTACCCGGACCCGATGGAAAGCCAAAGGATGGCGGCGGTTATGGGTTTTCGTTAAAAGAGGATTATCGCCGGTTCTATGGCACCATGGCAGGTGTAGGCTGTCATGGAACGGCTACTGCGCGGGAAGACAACTATTGCGAGATCGATCCCGGCGTGGTCGACAAATACGGTATCCCGGTCCTGCGTTTCCGGTATAAATGGACGTCAGACGAGATCAACCAGGCTAAGCATATGCAGGAGACTTCGATGGCCATCGTCAAAGCGATGGGCGGTATCTCGCTGGTGCCGCCTGCTGGTCCGGAGACAAACTATGGACTGGACAAGCCGGGCAAAGGCATCCATGAGGTAGGCACGGTGCGGATGGGTGATGACCCCAAAAAAGCGCCGCTCAACCAGTGGGGGCAGGCGCATGACTGCAAAAACCTCTTTGTCACCGATGGGTCGGTATTCACGCAACAGTCTGAGAAGAACCCTACCCTGACCATCCTGGCCTTGTCGATGCGCACCACCGAATACCTGATCCAGCAACGGAAACAATTAAACATTTGATCGTATGAACAGAAGAGATAGCTTGCGATTACTGGGCATCGGCACCCTTTCCGCAGGTTCGCTGCTGGAAGGATGCCAGACCAAACCGGCGCCGCTTGCCGATGCGTCTCAGGTAGCCGCCGACACCATGGGGCGGCAAGAATTCGAGATCGCCCGGGATAAGGAACTGGCCGCGGCCCACTTTTTCGATGCACATGAAATGGCTACGATCACGCTGATCGCCGATCTCATCCTGCCGCGCGATGCCAAGAGCGGCAGCGCCACGGATGCAGGTGTTCCGGCCTTTATCGAATTCATCGTCAAGGACGAGCCGATACATCAGCTGCCGATGCGCGGGGGCTTGCGTTGGCTGGACATCCAATGTCTGAACCGCTTTGGCAAAGATTTTATCGGCAGTACGCCCGATCAACGGGTTGTCCTGCTCAACGAGATCGCCTATCCGATGAAGGCCAGGCCCGAGATGCAGCAGGGGGTAGCGTTCTTCAACAAGATTAGGGACCTCACGGCGATAGGCTTTTTTACAAGTAAGATGGGGATCGAAGACCTGGGGTATAAAGGCAATAGCCCGGGGAAATGGGAAGGCGTACCGCCGGAGGTGCTGAAGCAGTATGGATTGGAGGGCGTATAAGACCGGTAATTATTCGGTTACGTCACCGGAACTAGCATCGAGCCGAAAAAGCCGCAGTGTCCTGGAGATATTTTCACTCACCGCTGTAATACCCGCCATACTCGCCGCCGGTCCCAGCGGGGTAAAAAAGGGCACCCACACCTTATGACTACGATATTCATTGGATCCCAATACATAAAACTGATGATGAACACGCAGGACCGGGAACAGATTTCCATCCATCATCACGAAAGCCTGAGTGCCGTCGCAGAATCCCCAGGCCGTGTGCGTATAAACAAAATGTCCACTCCCATCCGGTACGCTCAATGTAAGGTCCGAGCCCTTATCTTTCGATAGCTCATACTGGGTAACTGAGGGCCGATTGCTTCTGAATTCGTCTACGCTGGTATGCACACCTTTGGCGAGAACGGTGGCCGTATCCATGGCATAGTTAAATCGCACCCGGCAAAAAGAGTCGATCTGTTCGTAAGTTACCGTTCGTTTGGCTATTACATCGACATCCAGATCATGGGAGGCCAGTTTATCCATGAATAGAGAGATCAGGCCGGGCACTACACGCCTCGTCGCATAGGCCGCAGTCTCACCAGTACCGATCACCACAGTGTCCAGGTAGGTGATTGGGACATATCCGCCGTGTACTTGTGCATAGGCTTCGAATCGGAAAGAAACATCCCACGCCGATTTATTGCTCCATTCCGAGCGGTGATCCGATCTATTGGAGACCCAAAGATTTTTGATTATAACCAGGAGATGGTACCCACCTTTCGGATAGGTATAACCGGCATTGAGATAGGCAGATACCTGTGCGGCCACCGGAAGATGAAAACGAATATCCTCCTGAAATTTGGGTTCTGTGCCTACAATGCCTAGCCTAGAGGTATCGTGTCTATAGTCGATGACGCGGATGGTATCAAAAAGCACCGGATAGCCCAATACAGTGTTTTTGTCTAATGGAAGCGAGGCACGGACGATACTGCATTTCTTTTGAATAAATCGCTGTACCGCATCGCTATCTTGTTGGGCCAGTGTATGCAGCATGGAACCCATTAGCAGAATAGTAAGGTTCAGATATTTCATTTGATAGGGGTTAAACTCGCTTTTTCAACGTGATCACCGTGATCTCCGGCCAAATGCCTAAGCGCCCAGAAAAGGCCAGGAAGCCGAAGCCACGATTCACATAAAGATACCGATCTTTTTCATTGGCCAACCCTGCCCAGTCGAGGTACCGGTATTGCACCGGGCTCCAACGGAATTTATCCGATTCCACGCCCAATTGCGCTCCATGCGTATGTCCGGATAGCGTGAGGTGTATCGTGGTAGGATGAAACCGGATCTTTTCTTCCCAATGGGTCGGGTCATGTGACAGGCAGATCTTGAAGATTTCCGGGTCGAGTCCTTTTAAGGCTTTGTCAAGGTCCCCGATCTGGATGAATCCCCTGCCCCAGTTCTGTACACCGATGAGCGCCAGCTGCTGACCGTCTTTTTCGAGGAGGACATGTTCATCGAGCAGCAGGCGGTAGCCCAGCGTTTTATGATGTTCTTTCAGGCGTTGGAGGTTATCTGCCTTTTCTTTTTCACTATCCCACTGAATATAATCCCCATAGTCGTGATTGCCGAGGATCGAGAACTGTCCATAGGGCGCCTTGATCGCACCGAAGCGATCGAGGTAAGGTTCGATCTCCCATGCCACGTTGTTGACCAGGTCGCCGGTGAAGACGAAGAGATCGCTGTGCTGTGCCCTGGCCAGGTCGATGCCTTTTTGTACGGCATGGGTATTGTCGAAGCTGCCGGAATGGATATCGGAGAGCTGGGTGATGGTAAATCCGTCGAATGCCGGCGGCAGGTCATCGAAGAAGAGGGTGGTTTTGTGGAGACGATAGTCGTATTTCCCCTTGAGCATGGCATAGAGGAACCCGGTGAATGGGATGGCGGCGATGAGGACGGCTGCTTCGCTGATGAAACGTCTGCGGGCCGGGAAGAAGGGTTCCCCGGATGTTGTGCCCGGGCGCCGGGTGGTGAGCGCATGGACCAGGCCATAAAAGAACCGGCCGATATCGCCGAGGAAAAGCACCAGGCAAAAAAAGATCTTGGTGATCAGCAGGGCGAGGAAAAGGCTAAGCACCCATTCGTGGAAGGGGGTCATGCCCTGAGCGGTCCGGAAGCTGCCCAGGCCGGCGACAAAGGTCACGGTGAGGCCCAGGGAGACGATGAGATAACCCCAGCGAACCAGCAGCCGCCAGCGATCCGATCGCCAGCCGGTGGTGAGGGTCTTCAGGCCGCTGAACACGTACCAATCGAGCAGGAGGGTTACCGCCAGGAAGATCAGGATCAAATTGAGAAAACCGCCTCTACGCATAGAACACAATTTACGTATCTAATAACAACAGCCAAGAATCATAATAACAGCCGAGATAGTATCTTGCAGCAAAAAGCTATGAGAATAGCCACCTATAATGTCAACGGCGTCAATGGACGTCTGCCGGTGTTGCTGCGCTGGCTTGGCAAGACCTCGCCCGATATCGTGTGTCTGCAAGAACTCAAGGCTCCGCAGGAAAAATTCCCCGAACAGGCGATCAGGGACGCAGGATACCATGCGCTTTGGCATGGGCAAAAGAGTTGGAATGGGGTAGCTATCCTTGCACGATCCGGTGAGCCGATCGAAGTTCGCCGGGGGCTGCCGGGCGACCCGGAGGATATCCACAGCCGTTATATCGAGGCGGAAGTCGACGGGATCGTCGTCGGCTGTCTATATCTGCCCAATGGCAATCCGGCGCCCGGGCCGAAATTCGATTATAAGCTTCGCTGGTTCGAACGGCTTACGGCGCATGCCGCCGGCCTGCTGGCTTCCGGGCGGCCCGTGGTACTTACCGGCGATTACAATGTGATGCCTACGGATATGGACGTATACAAACCCGAGAAATGGGTTGAGGATGCCTTATTCCGGCCGGAAGTGCGGGCCGCATTCCACGCGCTTGTGGCGCAGGGCTGGACGGACGCGATCCGGACGCTTTATCCCACCGAAAAGATCTATACCTTCTGGGATTATTTTCGCAATGCTTATGGCCGTGACGCGGGTTTACGCATCGACCATTTTCTTTTAGGCCCGGCGGTAAGCAAGCGCCTCAAGGCCGGCGGGGTCAACCGTGACGTGCGGGGCTGGGAAAAATCCAGCGATCATGCTCCGGTGTGGATCGAATTGTAAACCAAAGGGCTTTATCCATGTCTGAATCCGTTTTCATTTGGCTCATATCCGTACTTTCTATTGCAGGCGTTATCCTTCGTCCCTTTAAGATCACCGAGGCCGTATGGGCGGTTGCGGGAGCCCTTCTATTGGTCCTGCTGCAATTGATCAGTCCCGCGGATGCCTGGGCGGGTATACGTAAAGGAACGGATGTCTATCTCTTTTTATTTGGAATGATGTTGCTGGCGGAGGTAGCCCGTGAGGAGCGGCTCTTCGATTGGCTGGCAGCCAAGGCGGCGCTGCTTGCCCGTGGGTCGGCCAAAAGGCTTTTTGCGTTGACCTACCTGGTAGGGATCGTCGTGACGGCGTTTCTTTCGAACGACGCCACCGCGGTGGTGCTGACGCCGGCCGTAGCCGCAGCGGTGAGGGCGGCCAAGGTCACCAAACCTTTGCCTTATTTATTGATCTGCGCCTTTATAGCGAATGCAGCGTCGTTTGTACTCCCTATCTCCAACCCTGCCAACCTGGTGATCTATGGGGCTTCGCTCCCACCCCTGTTGCATTGGTTGCCGCGGTACCTGCTCGCCTCCCTACTGTCGATAGGATTGACCTATGTGTTATTGTACCGGACGCAAAAAGGGGAGTTGGAGACACCGTTGGAGGAAAAGATCGCATTGCCGGAGCTCTCCTCCACCGGCAGGAGCGCGGCGTGGGGGATCGTCCTTACCGCCGTGGTGTTACTGGCTTCCTCGGCCTGGAATATTCCGCTGGGTTTGCCCACGGCGATCACGGGTGTTCTGACCTCGGGATTCGTGTTGTTCCGAGCCAGAAAAACACCTCTAACGATCATCAAAGGGGTCTCATGGGCCGTGTTGCCACTGGTGGCCGGGCTTTTTATCCTTGTCGAAGCCTTGAATAAAACGGGGCTGATCCGGGTGCTTGCGCAGCTGCTTCAGCAGGCGACGGCGCGTGGCGTTGCCGGAGCGGCCTGGGGAAGCGGGATCGGCATTGCGCTGCTCAGTAACCTGATGAATAATCTCCCTTCCGGGCTTCTTGCAGCCGATGCCGTACAGGCGGCACACGTACCGGAGGTAGTGCGCAGCGCCGTGTTGATCGGTGTGGATCTCGGCCCAAATCTCTCTGTTACCGGTTCGCTGGCCACCATCCTGTGGTTGGTAGCGTTACGCCGGGAGGGTCAGACTGTTAGTGCCCTTGCGTTTCTTAAATTAGGGGTGGTCATCATGCTGCCGGCATTGCTTGCGGCCATTGCAGCCTTATGGATTTAACAGGGTGACAAAACTTTGGCCTTCGACGGTAAAGGTAGCCTGTCCTCCCGAAACGTGCACGGATGCACCCTCCTCGGCTCCCTGCGTCTTGCTGGTCGTATAGCGCCGGAGGAGCCGGACACCGGCAGGCAGACCGGTCAACATTATTTGGCGGGTAGCGCCGTTGTTGACAATATGGATCGCGTAGCTTTGTTTTTTATTATCGCCCATGGCGGCGACAGCAATGTCCGGCCGGCTGGCACTGATGGGCATCGCGAAGAGGCCTGGCGGTGTCATCCCCAGCTGTTTAAGATTATAGAAACGTTGGGTCGGGTGTAATGCGCTGGTATCGCCGAAGATACCGCCGCCCGCCAATAAGGAATAGTCGGAGGTCAATTGCCACTGCAGGATGCTTAGCGGCTGACAGATAGCTAACAGCCGCGTATAGAGGCTGATCTCTTTCAAGGCATACGACGGTTCCTGGAAGATTTCCGGGTAATTCCAGGCGGCGGCGTCGATGCTGCCTTCACCTACGATCACCGGTACATGCAATTCGCTCGCGGCATCGGCCCATTTTTGCAGCGTAGCGGTGTCGAAGCCCCGCCACGAGTGGAAGGAGATCATCGAGATATAAGGACGGGCGGCGGGATCGTTCATGGCTGGACCTATAAACGCCCAGGTGGTCGCATCCGAGTTATCGCCGAGCAGGACGCGTGTATTCAGGCCGCGAGAGGCAAAATAGGCGCCGAGGCCTTTGATCAGTTCATCGTGTTCGAGGGCGGTTTGCCGGACATTGATGCCGAGGTCCGATTCGTTGAACGAGAAATAGCGTACGTCGACCTGGAATTGCTGTTTTAGATAAACGATATAGTCGGCGATCGATTTGTAAATGGCATCCGTGTTGGCATGATTCAGGGCGTTGCCCCAGATATGGTCGGCGCCGGGTCGCATCCGCAGTGGACCTTCCACGGCCCATTCGGGCGGGAACCAGGCGGAGACGATCACCGGGATCTTTCTTTCGGCCAGTGTACCGGCCATATAAACGGCGCGCTGAACGGCTGGATGCAGTTTGCCGGCCAGTGCAGAGTCCAGGGGATCGCTGTCTTTTACCGGCTGCCAGAAACGCCAGGGCAGCTCTACCCTACCCCAGGTTACCCGAAGATGATCCAGGCAATAAGCGATCACCTGGGGATCCGTTTTGGTGTTTTGGATGCGAAAATTACCACCGATGCCATCGAAGGGCCGGCCGGGTTCCGCGGTATTGAGTGACAGGTGGACAGGCTGGCGATCGATGGTGCCGCTGACGGTGATGGTGAGCGTGAGTTGGGACGAGTCACCCTTCCCGAGGTCGCCTGTTGCGATCGGGATATCCGTGCGGAGGTTGGTTCCTTCCATTGTTTCCTGAGCGCGCCCGGAAGAGGCGATCTTCAATACCTGTCGTTTCGATCGTACTATGCTGAAAAAGACGTTTTGATCATGGATATCGGCATGCGCCGTGCAGGTGATGGTGATCCGGGCCGCACCCTTGCCGGGTGCTTCGACTTTTTCCACGAAATAGAGACTGTCGAGATGGGTATAGACGATCTGTGCATTTCCCTGGCGGGTATAGCGGGGGTTTTGCTTTTCTTTAGCGGTCGCAACTGTGTTGCCGTTTGCTTCGGCAAGCCGCAAGCTTGTTTCGAATGGCATGAGCTGACCATCGATACGGATGCCCGTGAGATTCCCCCAGGGTTCGAGTTCGGGCTGAGCGAATGCGGTTACGGTGGCGATGCTTAGAACGAGGAGGAAGATTACGGGTCTCATGCTGCTAAGTTAGTGCGTCAGGAGCTAATACAATCGTTTATCCCCTTTGATCTTCCAGGCTTCGAATAAAGCTTCGGCCTCGGAAAGGCACTGTTGGTCAAAGGGGATCTTTCGTTTGTCCGGCGGAAGATTGATCTCCTGGTAGATCACCGCATCGTCAAA
>Ga0134126_10010269_pt1 | contig 11804 bp, 9 predicted proteins | sample KB31752_FD_96881 | JGI IMG/M metagenome (GOLD analysis project Ga0134126, IMG submission 96881) | Terrestrial soil microbial communities with excess Nitrogen fertilizer from Kellogg Biological Station, Michigan, USA - KB3-175-2 | ecosystem: Environmental > Terrestrial > Soil > Unclassified ...
AACGCCATCGCGGGCAATTGAGCGCGCCCGGAGGCGGTCGCGGGGGACTCTGCACGGGGCAGCTGCACACAAGCCAACAGCACGAAAAGCGCGGCCGGCGCAAGCGCCCGAATATCCACATATGTGGCGTCATCCAGGGAGAAAGGCAGCACCGGGTACATCGCCAAGAACGCGGTCGCGAGAGCGAGCGACTCGATGACGCGCGGACTTGCGAAGGTATCGCGCCACGCCCGGCCGCGAATCAGTACCAACAAGGTTCCGATATAAAGCAATAGCAGAAACTCATCGAGACGGCCGCCATATCGATGAAAGTCGCGAGTGACCCACCGCACTTTGCCCTGGACGCTGCCCCAATCGTGTACGGCACTGGCCAGAGCGGTCGGGGACCCAAGATGCGCAGCAACGCCGATGTGCCAGGCAAGCATCACAGCGACCGGCGCAGCAAGGAGCAGCTCGTGGCGCAAGCTCGACGAGCGGAACCGGAGCCTCACCACCGCTGACACGACGACGATCGTCGCGATGAACAACAGCGTGCTCAGGTGGACCAGGTATGCCACCGCCACGACTGCGCCGTACAGGGCGAACAGCCCGACGGACCACCGGCGGCGCAAAACCTCGATGAGCGCGAGTGCCACGATCACGCACGCAAGTCCCAGGCGAAAGGCGAAAAACCCCACGACGAAGAAATAGTCCGTGGAAAGATATGCGACGCAGAGCAGCAGGAATGCCTCCTCCTGTTCCGCCGGGAGCGTTGTGCCCTTTGTGGCAAGGTTCACGCGAAAATGCAGGAGGAGCGCTGCGGGAACTGACAGAAAGGTCAGTACGCTCCACGAGGCGACGGCGACCCGAGGACCAAACACGTCCACACCAGCTGTCAGCAGGAGATCGGGCAGAATGTAAGGGACAGCTCGAAAGTGATACTGGAACTGCGTCCCGAAATGCGCTCCGTGGTGGAATACGAGGTCCGCCAGGATGTACGCGCGTGCCAGATGGTTCGAAGTGTCTCCGAGACCACTCGCCGGGGACTGCCCGATGAGGATGACGTAAGCGAGGAGCAACCCGGCGGCGATGTACTTGCCAGACACGCGAACGCCTCGGTTAAGCAAGAGCTGAGCTCTGCCTATCGATTCCGACCCGCTAGCCCTCCCTGCGATGACCCCCCGGATGATTGTGAAAGGCCTCAGTAATCAATAGTAAGGGCTGTCGTTGCGCTCGGTCGAACGGTTGAGCACGACGCCCATCACGTTCATCTCACTCAGCACTTCCTTCGCGTTGCTCAGCGTGCGGCGCGCCGTCTGGCCCTGCGAGATGACGAGCAGGAAGCTGTCGACCCGTGGGGAGAAGGCGAGCACGTCGTCCGAGGCGAGAAGCGGCGGCAGGTCGAACACGACGATGCGCCGCGGCGGCTCGGTCTGTACGAAGTGCAGGAAATCACCCATGCGTGGGGAAAGCAGCAGCTCGGAGGAATTCTCCACCGGGCGCGCGTTCGGAATCACCGCGAGCCGCGGATGGGAGATGTCGTAGACGACCTGCTCGAGGCTCGCCTGGCCCGTGAGATAGTCGGTGAGCCCGTACTCGTAGTGCATGCCGAGATACGGCCCGACCTGCGGACGCTGCAGGTCGAGATCGACGAGAAATACCCAGTTGTTCACGTCCTGCGCGAGCGCGATCGCGAGATTCACGGCCGTGAGGGTCTTGCCTTCCCCTGCGGTCGTCCCGGTGATACCGACCGAGCGCCACCCGTTCGCGACGAGCCGGTGGGTCACCCGCGTGCGCAGGATCTTGTACGCGCGGGTCACCGTCACGTCCGCGACCGTCGGGAGGACGCGATTGCGTTGCATCACGTCCACATCCACGGGCGCGGACGCGTACTGTGGAATGCTCTCATCGGGCGGCGGAGCAGTCCGCGCCACTCTTGCCGTGGCGGCGGCCCCGTTTGCCCGCATCGTTCCCTTTCTTTGCTGCGCGGACTTGCGCAGTGCTTCTTCTATCAAACCCATGTGTCCGCAACCTCGTGAAACAGTAGTGACGCTCGGCTCTTCCGAGCCGACTTCCTCGATGCCTCAAAGCCCTCCCTCAAACGCCTCCCTTAAATGCCTCCCTCAAACGCCTCTATGCTGGATCCTGCGCATGTCGGCTACATGAACCCGCTCACCGCGATCACGGCAATCACGCCGGTCGCGACCACCGTGCACGCGAGCGCTGCAACCCTCAGGCGTTGCCTGCGCAGTGTGACCGCATCCTGGATGATCGGTATGACGGCGAGCGGGGATAACGAGAGCACGCGCCGTATGTCGCGGCTGCCCCGCACAGTCTGATCGAGGCTCTCCGCGGCGATCACCGCCGAGAGCGACAATACGAACGCGAGAATTGCTCCGATCACGACGAAGGCGAGGCGCATCGGCTTCGCCGGCCGGTCCGGGAGGACCGGAGAGTTCACGACGCGCAGCTCGTCGCTCCGTCCGCCGAGGATCGCCTCCGCGGTGAGCTCGGAGTCCATCTGGCTCTTCATCAGGTCGTCGTACTTCGCGCGCGCGAGATCGAGGCCCCGCGTGAGCTGGTCGTACTGCTGCGCGACGACGGGCGTCTGATCGAGGTTCTGCTGCATCTGCTCGATCTGGTGGCGCAGGTCCGCCTCGTGCGCGCGCGCACCCGCGATCTGACTCTCGACACTATTGATCTGCGTCTTCAGCTGCACGACGGTCGGGTTGTCAGGCACGGACGTGATGGCCTTGTCGCCCCGGCCGATGCGCTGCTCAAGCATCTGGACCCGCCGCTCGGTCGACTTCACATCCGGATATTCCTCGCTGTAGCTCTGGCGCAGCGTCTTCAGGCGCTCCTGCTCGGCGGCAAGCTGCTGTTGCAGTGTCATGCCCTCGAGGGGTGCCCCGCCGCGCCGCAAGTTCTGGATCTGACGCCTCAGGGCGATCATGTCGGGATGGTTCTCGCCAAGCAGAGGCTCCTTCTCCGAGTACTCGGCCTCGAGGCGCTGCAACGTCGTCAAGTCGAGGTTGGAGGCGGTCTCAGCCTGCTGCAGCTGCACCGAGAGGAACGTACGGTTCTGCGAGAGCTGCTGGATCTCGAGCTCCGCGCTCTCGAGATCGCGCTGCCTGCGATCGATCGAGCCGAGATTCGCGTTCGTGAGCTCCGGCAGCTCATCGAAGTGCTTCCCTTTGAACTCTGCGATCTGGGTCTCGAGCGCGGAGATCTGCTGTTTGTACTGCCGCGCCTCGGAGGAGTAGAACTGGCCGGCGGTGCGCACGCGCTTCAGCATGTTTTGCCGGCTCGCCTCGAGGACCTCGTGCGTGAGGGCGGTCGCGACCGCCTGGGCCGTGCGAGGATCGCGGCTCGAGAAGCCGACGCTGAAGGCCGGCACGATCTCGCGCTCGCGCCCGGTGTCCGGGTCGAGCACCTTCGTCCGCACCGGTTGCATCCCCGCGTGCAGCTTGATGAATGCGATCGCCTCCTGTGGGTCTTGCGGGACCAGGGGCAGGCCCTTCACCTGCGCTGCAACGGCGCCGAGATCGTTTGCGTTCAGGACCGCGTCGCGGATGTTTGCGACGTATTGATCCGCGTAGAGGCGCTGCTGGTCGGCGTAGGCCGGTTGCTGGAGGGCTCCCGGCTGCTGGTTCTGGACCTCCCCCGGCACGGTGGAGCGCGAGAACTCGATGAGCGAGCTCGAGACGTATACGCTCGGTAGCCCGACCGCAAGGGCAATCGCGACCGCGAGGATCGGCAGCCCGATCGCGAGCAGCAGAAAGTTGCGGCGCTTGATCGCGGCGAGGTAGTCCGAGAAGTCGGGCGTCAGCTGCGTTTCCATGGTTATTCAGCTCAGCAAATGCTCGATTGGGCAAAGGCTCAATTGGGCGAAAGTTCAATAAGGCGAGCCGCTCCCGACGGGCCCGGGCTCGGGCGCGCGGTCATACCGGTGCGGTTCGTACACGATCGATACGCCTATGCCGTTCGAGGCGGCGTGCAGCGGATCACCCTCGTACTTCTGCCAGGTGTAGGTGTAGGAGGCGTCGAGCGAGTAGTCGCGCGTGAGGCGCCACTCGAGGCCGGCGGCGCCGGTCGCGTAGTAGCGGTTCGGGATGTTGGTCTGGCTCGTCTCCACCTGGACCGTGTGCAGCCCGCGCGCCGCGACGAATCCCGAAACCATGGGTGAGAAGCGGCGCATCCAGCGGAAGCGCAGCTCGTCCTGGTTCACGAGCACGCCATAGGAGCTCGGCACCGCCGTTCGCATCACATCGATGAGAACATCGGTGATCTGATAGATCCAGTGAGCGCCGATGCCGCCTTCGAAGTTGGTGAGCGTCACCTGATCGTTGGTGACGACGTCCGTGCCCCGCGTCTCCCCGACGCCTGCGCGCGCGTAAAAGTGGAGGATCGTGGACTCCTGGTACTCCCATTCCCCGAACACCGCGCCGTGACGCGAGTTCGGCGCGGTGCCCTCCGGCATGAAACCGGTATACGAGAGGCGCAGCGACAGATCCGAGCGCTGTGAGGCGGCATAGCCGACCCCCGCGGTGGCGGCGGCGCTCTGGAATCCGACCTGCCCCGGCAGGCTCTCGCTGAACCACGCGCGCAGATAATCTGCGGAAAGGTCGAAATGTCCGCGGTCCGAGAAGCGGATGCTCGTCGAGGGATCGAAGTGAAAGGACTGCTGGCGCTCGAGGTGCACGACGAGACCGCTTCCAGCGATGACCGGCTCGCCGAGCTGCGTGCCGGTGGAGGTCGCCGACAGAAAGTCCGCGGAGGCGACCGTCTGATTGTAATACGCAGCCCGCACTACCGATTTCGTGCGGAGCGTGTTGTACGTATCCGTGCCGTTGAGGAAACCGTCCGTCGATTGGTCTTCCGAATGTCCCGGGAAGAGCGTCGCGTGCACCTGAGGCGTGAGCACGAAGTCATTGCGGGGGCTCATCCCATGCAGGTCGACGGATGCATTCACGAAGGGGCCGATCACTGTCTCCTGATCGGCCGCTGTCTCGCCGAGCAAGAAATTGTCGTCGTAAGTGCCGCCCACTTCGATTCTCGGATCGTAGGTCCAGTTGGTCGCCGCGTGTCCGGGCGCCGCGGAGGCGACGTAGGCGAGCGTTACCGCAACAACCGTGCCGGCCCGGCGCGCTGCGACGCGATGCGGCGACAGTTCCGCCTGCCGGACGCTTGCGGGCCTGCCGCGGCCCGCGTTACGGCACGACGACAACATCGCCGGCCTGCAGCGTAATGTCCTGATCGAGGTTCCGTCCGCCTGCAACGTCCTTGTATCGGAAGGGGATCGCTTCCTGCTGTCCGTTCCCCGTCCGGCGCAAAATCACGATGTTATTGAGCGAGGCGAATGGCGTCGTACCGCCCGCCATGCTGAGCGCCTGCATCACATCGACTCGCGGGTTCACGACGAACTCCCCGGGCTTCGTGACCTGCCCGATGACGTAGACCTTGTTGCCTTTCACGTCCTGGGCCGAGACCGTGACCACTGGGTCCGCGATGTACTTGTGCAGCCGCTGCGCGATCACCTGCTGCAGCTGCGCCACGGTCTTGTCCCGCGCATCGATCTGACCGGCGAGCGGAATCGAGAACGTCCCGTCCGGCCGAACGAGCACCGGGCCGCTCAGGTCCGGCTCCTTCCATACCGAGATGGAGAGCGTGTCGCCGGGATTGACGGTATAGGGCGCATCCTTGAGTGTGGTTTGCTGGGCGCCTGCGATGCCGGGAACGCCGGCAAGGAAGGCCAGCGCAACGGCGCCCGCGCAGAGCGCACGGAGAGGTCGCAACGGCATGCATTGTCTCCTTTAGGGTTGCTTGTCCGAGGGTGTTGGTCGTGAGCGACAGCTTCTCCGTACGCGAGCAAGCGCTGTTCCCGAAGCCCCCTCGCGGCACATTCCTTGCGACCGGTCACGGCCGAAGCTCTTGAGCCCAAGAAGCGGCAAATACCATAACGAAAGGGTCCTGCCCCGTGGCCGACAGACCGAAGCTCTCGATCGTCGTTCCCTTTTTCAATGAGGAAGAAAGCATCGGGGCGCTGCACGCAGCGATCGCCGGCGCGCTCGAGCCGCTCGGTGAGCGCTTCGAGATGGTCTTCGTCGATGACGGAAGCAGCGACCGGACATTTGAGACGGCGGTGGAGATCGCGCGCGCCGACCCGCGCGTGCGCGTGGTGAAATTCCGCCGCAATTACGGGCAAACCCCCGCGATGGCCGCGGGCATCGAACAGGCGCGCGGGGATGTGATCGTGACGATGGACGGGGATCTCCAGAACGATCCGGCCGACATTCCGCGCCTGCTCGCGAAGATAGAGGAAGGCTTCGACATCGTCGTCGGCTGGCGCTACGAGCGCCAGGACAAGCTGATCTCGAGGAAGATCCCCTCGCGCGCCGCGAATGCGCTGATCGCGCGCGTGACCCGCGTCCCGATCCATGACAACGGCTGCTCGCTCAAGGCATACCGCGCGACGCTCATCAAGCGCATCCCGCTGTACTCCGAAATGCACCGTTTCATTCCAGCGGTCGCCTTCATCGCGGGTCCACGCATCGCCGAGCTCAAAGTGCGCCACCACGCACGGCGCTTCGGCCGCTCCAAATACGGCCTCTCGCGCGTCTACAAGGTGCTGCTCGATCTGCTCACGATCAAGACGGTCGCCTCGTTCACCTCGCGGCCGCTCACCTGGTTCGGGATGCTGTCGCTACCGCTCATCGTCGCGGCGGCGGCGCTCGCCGCCGCGACGGTCGGCGGGCTCGCCGGCGACGGCAAGCTCGATCTGCCGATCGCGGGCTCCGCCGTGATCTTCCTCATGTCGGCGATCATCCTCATGTCGGCCGGCGCCATCGCCGAGCTCGTCTACAAGCTGGGAGACGTGCGCGAGCTCGAGTTCTCCGGCCTCACGCAGCGCGTGCGCACGCGCTCTTTGCCTCTCGAATCGGACGGTCAACCATGCTGAATCCGCGCTCTCCGATCGATCTCACCGTGCTCATCCCGGTCGGGGGCCGCCACGCAGACGTCGCAGCGCTGTGGGCCGAATACGAGACGGGGCTGCGCTCCCTCGGCCTCACCTACGAATGCGTGGTGATCCTCGATGGCCCGCAGCCGGATGTCGCCCCCTCCCTCGAGCGGCTCGTCGCCGAGTCGGATAACGTGACGCTGCTCGAGCTCACGCGGTCGTTCGGCGAGGCGACGGCGCTCATGGCAGGGTTCGAACGCGCGCGCGGCCAGATCATCGTGACGTTGCCGGGCTATCCGCAGATCGAAGCCGCCGACCTGCCGCGGCTCGTGCGCGCGCTCGAGCGCTGCGACGTGGTGATCGCCCACCGGACGCCGCGCGCGGGCGGCGCTCTCGAGAGGCTGCGGCGCGAGGTCTTCCACGGTCTGATCGAGCGCGTGACGGGGCTCGCCTGCCACGACCTCGGCTGTAACGCGCGCGCGATCCGACGCCGCGTCCTCGAGGAGATCGTGCTCTACGGGGATCAGCACCGGTTCCTGCCGGTACTCGCGGACCGCCACGGCTTTCGCGTCGCCGAGATCACGGTGCGCCAGTCGACGCGCGACCGGCGTCAGGGTCGCTATCAGCTGCGCGAATACGCGCGGCGCGCGCTCGATATCTTCACGGTGTTCTTCCTGGTGCGTTTCACCAAGAAGCCGCTGCGCTTCTTCGGCATGGTGGGCACGATCGTGTTCGCGGCGGGCGCGCTCATCACGGCCTGGCTGGTGGCGCAGCGGCTGTTCTTGGGCAGCGCACTCGCCGACCGCCCCGCACTGCTGCTCTCCTCGCTTCTCATCGTGCTCGGACTGCAGCTTTTTGCAATCGGGCTCCTCGGCGAGCTCATCATCTTCACGCACGCACGCGAGCTCAAGGACTACCAGATCGACAAGGTAGTCGAGTTCCCGCCGGCCGCCGACGCGGATGCAGAGCCGCGTGAGGCCGATGCGCCCCAACCGACCTGGACCAATGCGGCAGGGCGCTGAGGACGCCGCGTTGCGCCCGCGGGTGTGCTTCGTCGGGCTCGCGAATCTCTCGCACCTCGCGCCGGATCTGGCACCTCCCGGGGCAGGCGGTGCGGAGCTGCAGCAGGTGCTGCTCGCCCGCGCCCTGGTGCGCCGCGGCTTTGATGTCTCGACCGTCGTCTACGATCACGGCCAGCCCGATGGGGCGAGTTACGAGGGCATACGCGCCTTCAAGACGTTCCGGCCGGATGCCGGCATCCGCATGGTGCGTTTCTTTCATCCGCGCTGGACCTCCCTCTGGCAGGCCCTGCGCCGCGCGGACGCGGACATCTATTACGTCAGCATCGCCGGCATGCCCGTCGGGGAGACGGTGCTCTTCGCGCACCGCCACGGGCGCAAGGCGGTGTATCGCGTTGCGCACGATGCGGACTGCGACCCGCGCACACTGATCATCCGCTACGGGCGCGACCGGGTGCTCTACGCGTGGGGCCTCGCGCGCGCCGATCTCGTGCTCGCGCAGACCTCCGCTCAGCAGCGGCTCCTCCGCGAGCGCTTCGGCCGCTCGAGCCGCGTCATCTCCTCCCTCGCCGAGCCCGGCGGGCGCCAGCCGGCATTCGCAGAGCGCGACATCGATGTGCTCTGGGTCGCCAATATCCGCACCTGGAAGCGCCCCGAGCGCCTGCTCGAGCTCGCGGGCCGCTTGCCTCAGCTGTCTTTCCACATGGTGGGTGGCCCGTGCGCGGGTGCGACCGCTTTCTACGAGTCGGTGCGCTCCCAGGCCACCGCGCTGCCGAACGTGCACTTCCACGGCCACGTGCCCTACGCCGAGATCGGTGCGCTCTTCGAGCGCGCGCGTGTATTCACGGGAACCTCCGACGCTGAAGGGTTCCCGAACACCTACCTGCAGGCGTGGGCGCACGGCACGCCGGTAGTTGCCTTCGTCGATCCCGAGTCGATCATTGAGCAGCACGGGCTCGGACGCCCGGTCGCATCCCTCGAGGAGATGTCCCGCGAAGTCGCCGAGCTTGCGTTGCGCGAGCCGCTCTGGAGCGAGATGAGCGCGCGCTGCGCACGCTATGCCGAGCGCCGGTGCGACAGCGAGACCAGCATCGCACCGTTCATCGATGCTCTCCTCGGTCTGCACACCGGCCCCGGTGCACAAACGGCGCTCAGCCCACGACCGCTCTGATCCGCGATGAGCTCAACCATGCGCGCCCCTCAACTCGAGCTTCCGTCGATCGCGAAGATCAAGCGGCTCGTCTTCGCCGATGCCATCGTTCGGCGCAACGCGCTCCTCTATGGACGCATCCGGCGGCAAATAGACGATTTCGAGGCGCTCGCTCCGGAGCAGAGGCGCCACTGGCGCGAGGTACGCCTCGAGCGGATGCTGCGCGCCGCGCGGCGCACCGGTTACGGGCGCACGGACGGGTGCGCCTGTCCGCTCGCCGAGTGGCCGCTGCTCGAGAAGGAAACGGTGCGCGACCGGCAGGGCGAGTTCCTCGCGACCTCGGCCGCGTTCGCCGTCCAGGGCTCGACCAGCGGCACGAGCGGGATTCCGCTCAACCTGAAGCGCTCGATCGTCTCGGTGGTTTACGAGCAGGTCGTGTTCGATCGCCTGCTCGAGCGGTCGGGCCTCGCTGCGTCCCGCTGCCGCGCAGCCGTGCTGCGCGGTGATGACGTGAAGGACCCTGCCGATCGAGCACCGCCCTTCGGGATACTCGCGAATGGCGGCCGCCGTCTCGTTTTCTCTTCCAATCATCTCGACGGCGCGAGCGTCGAGCACTTCGTGCGGCAGCTTCGCGAGTATCAGCCGGAGCTCCTGCTCGCCTACCCGACCGTACTCGAGTCGCTCTGCACGCTCATGCTCGAGCGCGGTCTCGAGCTCGCGATCCCCGTCACCGTGTGCGCCTCGGAGGTGCTGACGCGATACACGGCAGAGCTCGCGGGAAAAGCCCTGAATACTCGAGTGATCGGCCACTACGGGCAGGCAGAGCGGGTCGCATGGGCCGCGGGCGAGCCTACAGTCGGCTATCGCTTCGAGGCGACCTACTCGATCAATGAGCTCGTCCACGTCGAGAGCGAGCCGGACGGCGAGGTCTACGAGCTCATCGGCACCGGACTTTGGAACCGAGCCATGCCGCTCGTCCGCTACCGCACGGGCGATCAGATCCGCTTGCGAGCCGGCGCGGACCCGATCGCGGTCGCCGAGGGCCGCGAGCCCTTCATCGACGTGATCGGCCGCAACGGCGACTTTCTCGTTGCACCCGGCGGGGCGCGGCTCATGGGTATCGACCACATTCCGCGCGGCGTGCCGAAGGTCGTGCGCACGCAGTTCATCCAGGAATCCCCGGAGCGCGTGCGGCTGCTCGTGGTGCCGGCGGCCGAGTTCGACGAAGCGAGCCTCGAGCTGCTCCGCGCGCACGCGGCGCTTAAGCTCCCGCCCAGCATGGCGCTCGACATCGAGACCACCAACCGCCTCGAGCGCAACGCCTCCGGCAAGGCGCCGCTCGTCCTGCGCCGGTTCTGAGCGCGACGACGCCGGGAGCTCGCCCGTGCATGTGCTCTATACCAGCCTCGATCGCCGGCAGCGCAGCCGCGCCGGAGGTGCCGTCGGGCACTGCGGCAGCGTGCTCATGGTCGGCACGGATCCCGCATCGCTCGGCGGGATCCGCGCGGTCGTTCAGGGCTATCGCGATGGCGGCCTTTTCGAGCGGTTCCCCGTCACCTACGTCGCGACGCATCGCGACGGCAGTGCATGGCGCAAACTCACCCGTGCGCTCGGCGGATGGGCTCGGACCGGAGTCTGCCTCGCAACGCTCGATGCGCCGCTCGTGCACGTGCACACCGCTTCGCGGGCGTCCTTCTGGCGGAAGAGCGTGGTGTGCCGGATGGCGCGGCTCACCGGACGGCCGTACCTCCTTCACCTGCATGGCGGCGGCTTCGAGCGTTTCTATCACGAGGAGTGCGGGCCCCTCGCGCGCCGGATCGTCCGCTCCGTGCTCGCGCATGCCGCGCTCGTGCTCGCCGTATCCGAGGAGTGGCGCATCGCCCTCAAGCGCATCTGCCCCGAGGCGAAAGTCGAGGTGCTGCCGAACGCAGTCGCCCTGCCCCCGCGCGATCGGCTGCCCGGTGGCCCGCGCGCCGCCGGAACGCCGCGCCGCATTCTCTTTCTCGGCCAGCTGCACGCCGAGAAAGGTGTACTCGACCTCGTGCGCGCCTTCGCCGCGATTGCAAGCCGCTTCCCGCGCACCGCACTCGTCTGCGCCGGCCACGGCGCGGCCTCCCCCGTCGAGTCCCTCGCGCATGAGCTCGGTGTCGCATCGAGCGTGCAGTGTCCGGGCTGGCTGCACTCCGAGGCGAAGAGCCGCGCGCTCGCCGAAGCGGACCTTTTCGTGCTGCCCTCGTACACGGAGGGTTTACCGATGGCGCTGCTCGAGGCGATGTCATGGGGAGTGCCCGTGATCGCCTCGCCCGTCGGGGGTATCCCTCAGGTCATCCGTGACGAGGAGAACGGCCTGATGGTTCCCGCGGGAGACGTCGAGGGTCTCTCGCGCGCGCTCGCTAGGCTCCTTGCGGATCGCGAGCTCGCCGATCGGCTCGGCGCCGCGGGGCGCGCAACGATCGAGGCGCAATTCGCGCTCGAGGGGGCGCTCGCGCGGCTTCAGACAATCTATGCACGGTTCGGCGTCACGCCGCGCATCCCCTCCGCCGCATGAGCACGACCCCGCCCGGCCCGGTCGTGTTCCTGCTGAGTCAGCTCGGCGTCGGCGGCTCCGAGGCCAAGACCGTGCGACTCGCCAATTCGCTGGCGGAGCGCGGAGTCGAGGTGACGGTCGCTTACCTCAGCGAGCCCGCGACGCTCGCCT
>Ga0134126_10010270_pt1 | contig 11804 bp, 10 predicted proteins | sample KB31752_FD_96881 | JGI IMG/M metagenome (GOLD analysis project Ga0134126, IMG submission 96881) | Terrestrial soil microbial communities with excess Nitrogen fertilizer from Kellogg Biological Station, Michigan, USA - KB3-175-2 | ecosystem: Environmental > Terrestrial > Soil > Unclassified ...
GCAACGCCGCGCATTGCGCTCAGTGACGGCTGGCAATCTCCGGCGGTGTCACCAGCACCGACCATCTGGCGTCTGCCGCGACAGCCTTCGTCACGCTGCCGAGTAGCAATCGATCGAGAAAGGGATGCCGTTGACTTCCAACGGCTATGAGATCGGCATCGCATTCGCCGGCGAAGCGCGTTATTTCCGCGACAGGGCTGCCGCATCGCACTACGGTATCGATCGTCACGCCGACTGATGGCCAGAGCTCTGCTACCAGCTGGCTGAACGCTGTCTCGACCCCGCGCGTGTGAACCAGCTCGAACGCTTCTTCGCTTTCCGTCCTGGCCGGCGGTCTTGATGGCTCCACGAACAGGAGATGCATCGTTCCATGCTCGTCGATGATGCGCCGGGCGAGGTTCGCCGCACGAATGCTGGCTCGACTGAAATCCACCGGAACCACGATCCGCTTTGGAAGATCGGTCAGCTCCGGCCGCACAGCTAGCACCGGCACGCTGCTGATTCGCATCACGCCGCCAACTGTGTCCCTGCCCATCATGCGGCCAGTCGTGCCGTGACGGTTCAGTCCCAGCACGATCATCCGTACGCCGCTGCGCTCGGCGTTCTCGACCACGACCCTCGCTACATTGCCCACCGCGAGTGTCAGCGGCCAGGCCGCCGCGGCACCACGGTCCAGATGCAGCGTCCTCCGCATCTCGAACGTCTGCCGCTCACGTATTCGCGGATCCTGCAGATCCTCCTCGATCGATACGATGACGATCGCCGCTTCGGGCACCGACGTGCCGACCTCGATGACGTAGAGTGCGGACGGTTTGGCGCTACGCCGCTCCTGAAGAGCCCGCGTTACGGCGACCGCTGAATCGGCAAGCTTGTCGTCCGTCAGTGCCAGGAGGACGCCAAAGTCTCCGGAGCCTGCGAAAGCCTCGCGCACCGCCGATGGTGCCTCGACCAGTGCGCCCAACTCGTCTATGTAATCCTTTCCTGTGGTGCTCATTGGTCCTCCTGTTACGCTGTTTACGTAGTGCTGTCTCCGTCCGCCGGCGTCTCGTTGTGCGTGCGGCTCCTGGACGGAACCACGAGCATCGAGCGGCGCGCCATCCTTGCAAGCCCCATCGACACGCTTCTGTTTACGAGCCTGTCGAACAACGGGTGTTCATCACTCCCCACGGCGAGCAGATCTGCACGAACGCGCTCCGCGAAGCCGTCGATCGCCGCTTCTCTCTCGCCCTCGAGCACATGGGAGGTGATTGTCATGCCCGGTCCAGGTCGAAGATCGTCGACCATCGATGCCAGATCGCGTAGTGCCCGTGTAAAGGTCCCAGCACCCGTCAGCGTTGCCGGACGGCTACGCTCATGCGTCGACTCGGTCACGACATGGACGAGGTGCATTTCGCCGTCGTCCGCAAGAAGTTGTCGTGCCATGCTGGCTGCGCGGACGCTCGCCTCACCGAAGTCGACCGCGACTACCACGCGCTTTGGGAGAGCAACCAGATCCGGCCGAACCGCAAGTACGGGCACGCCAGCCAGGCGCACCACGGATCTGAGCAGGTTCCCGACAACCACCCGATGCACGAGTCCGTGTCGCTGCAGGCCAATGACAATCAGCTCCGCGCGAAGCTGCCGTGCGTGATTGACGATCGCCTCCACGGGTGATTCATCGGCAACCTCAAAGTGCCACCTCACGTCACCAGCCACGTCAGCTACCTGTTGCTGCAACCGCTCCCTGGATTCGTCACGATATTCCGGGCTCAGGGCACCCTCCGCGACGTAGCCCGCGAACGGCTCGACCAGCACCTCGGTCTCGCGATCGGTGCCGAGCGCCCGAAGCACCGTCGGAATCGCACCATGAGTGCGCGCGAGCTCGCGCGTCATCCGGATGGCAGGTCCCGCACGCTCATCATCGGTAATTGCCAGCAACAGCGGAAACACGGCATCGAGTGCTGGCCGCAATCCGCGACGAGCGATGCCGTGAGACTCCTCCAACGGCGTCGCGGTCGCGGAGAAAGCGAAACTGGACATCTGTGCACCTCGTGTGGTTGATACCGCAATGTGCCGCTGCGTGCGCCCGGCGTCTGTCGGCTGTTCCCGGAATGATTGTAGGGCATTCCAGTACCGTAACGCGGAGACGACGGCCGCATCAGCATTACCCCTACCGCAATTCAGGTTAGCGCTGACAGACACGCATACTCAGGGATCGTAACGTTCGCTCGTGAAGACAGAACAACCTCACACCAGAACGGACGAATCATGATCACACGGACCGTACTAACCGCAGCAGCTCTCACGCTGCTTGCAACAACGTTGTCTGCGCAGACCGCCGTACGCTTGCAGCTTGCTCCGGGCAGCCAGCTCAGCTTCGACGGCACATCCACGCTGCATGGATTCACCTGCACGACAAGCACGATGCAGGCGTACATAGATGTCGATCCATCGTATCAGACTGCAAACCTGAGTACCATCGCGCATCCGATCGTGAATGTGCAGGTGGTGATTCCAGTACGGAGTCTGAAGTGCGGAGGCGAGCTCGAGAACAACATGTACAAGACTCTGAATGCAACGCAGTTCCCGTACGTGATCTACAAGCTCACGGGCTACGACATGGTAGCCGAGACTGCAACGGCATCGAAGTTCAGCGCAACGACACGCGGAGCGCTCACGATTGCCGGCAAGGAAAATCCCATCCAGATGACCATCGACGCATCGCGTGGATCCGACGGGGTCGTATCCGCGAGCGCGCAGCAGGCAATCAAGATGAGCGCCTTCGGTATAAAGCCGCCGACGTTCATGCTCGGTACTCTTCGCGTCGGTGATCAGTTGAAGGTGAAGTTCACCTTGAAGGCAACACAGGCGGCGGTTGCAAGCGCGATGTCAGAGCTCTCATCAGAGCTCGCCCTGACCACGCCGGGCGTGACCCAGCTCCGACCCGAGCCACGCAAGTAGTACGCAGGTTAAAAAAACAATCTCACTCCCAACGGAGACAGAAAATGAAACCGTTCCTGTTCGGCTCGATAGGCGCTGCAGTGGTCATTGCGATTGCCCCGGCGCTATCGGCGCAGGACGCCGTGCCTGCCGCCCGCTCCGGCGACAGCACCGCGAGCGCGGCGCTCCTCCCGCTCATCGAGATCCAGCATATGCGCCCGCGCGACCAGCGCGGTATCAACGTCTTCGAGCCACCCAAGGAGGACACAGTTCCGTTCACCAATTTCAAGATTGGACTCGGTGCCGCGTTCACCCAGCAATTCCAGGGACTCGAACACAGTAACACCGCGGCGCCGAAGGTGGTGAACGGCGTCGATGCAAACCAGCTCATTCAGATAGGACACGGCTTCAACAATGCCGTCGCAAACCTCTATCTCAACGCACAGCTCGCGAAGGGGATGCGTGTCGAGGTTACGACCTTCCTGTCGTCCCGCCACCACCAGGATGCGTGGGTGAAGGACGGCTATCTGCTTGTCGACGCATCACCCATCGATGTGGACGTTCTCAATTCCATCATGAAATACCTGACATTGAAGGTCGGGCACTTCGAGGTGGATTACGGCGATGCACACTATCGCAGAACTGACAATGGCCTGGCAATGTACAACCCGTTTGTCGGAAACTACATAATGGACGCGTTCACTACTGAAATAGGTGGTGAGGCGTACGTACGTGCGAACGGATTCCTTGCGATGGCTGGTGTCACCGGTGGCGAAATCCACGGACAGGTTACGCAGCCGCAGAAGCGCTCGCCGACATTCCTGGGCAAGGTCGGTTACGACAGCCAGATCAATCCCGATTTCCGCTTCAGGTTGACCGGCTCGGTCTACGGCACATCGCGCTCCGTGAACAACACGCTGTACAGCGGTGACCGCGCTGGATCCCGGTACTACGACGTGATGGAGAATACCGCTTCCACCGAAGATGCAAATGCGTGGTCGGGCGCGATTCAGCCCAAGCTGAGTAGCAAGGTCACTGCTGTCGTCGTCAATCCTTTCATCAAGTATCAGGGCTTTGAATTCTTCGGCAACGCCGAGATGGCAAAGGGGCGAGGTGCCACGGAGTCGGTAGATCGTACCTGGCACCAGTACGTCGGCGAGGGTCTGTATCGCTTCCTGGACGACAAGCTGTACGTCGGCGGACGATACAACTACGTCAAGGGCAGCTTCCTGGGATTCCCCACGGACGTGAACGTCAATCGGACACAGGCTGGCGGTGGGTGGTTCGTCACTCCGACAGTTCTGCTGAAGGGCGAGTACATGGTGCAGAACTACAACGACTTCCCCATCACTGACATCCGGAACGGTGGCAAGATCAAGGGTTTCATGGTGGAAGGAACGGTATCTTTCTGAACCGGATGCAATCGATCACCCCGGCCGCCGCTGCGCTGATAGTTTCTGCGCTCGGCGCGCCGGTTCGCGGTCAGACGCCACTGCCATTCGCTCCCGGTGAGAAAATCACCTACCGGGTGGATGTCGGTGGCGTGGGTGCGATCGGTCACGCAACCATGTCGGTCGAGGGGCCGGTGGACGTGAGCGGGACGTCGACGTACTTGCTCCGGTCACAAACCAGAGCCGGAATGGGTCCATTCAAGGGATTTCAGCTGATGGAGTCATGGCTGGATCCGTTGACGGTCCGCTCGCTCCGCTTCCACGAACAGGAGCGTCGTTTCTTTCGTTCCCACAGCATCACGGTGAAGATCCATCCCGACGATCGGCTCTGGACAGGGGATGACGGAAGCTCCGGCGAGAGCATCACCAACGCTTCGCTGGATGAGCTTTCGTTCATCTACTATCTGCGGACCCTTCCGCAGGGCAAGGATACGCTCTACCAATTCAACAATCACTTCGACGCGACACGCGATCCGGTGACAGTCCGTGAGTCATCTGGCGGCGTGGTCCAGACTGCATCCCGTGCTTATGTAACGACGCTCATGGAGATGCGTGTGCATGATCCGCGGCGCTACCGCGGTGAGGGAATCATTCGCGTATTTCTAAGTGATGACAGCTGCCACCTGCCCGTCAGAATCGAGAGCTCCGTTCCCGGCATGGGTTCGTTCGTGCTGATGATGGATTCCTATGTCGCACCAGGTTTCTCGTGCAGTGTCGGAACTGTGACAAACGTCACCGCACCTCAGTAACGTGTCGGGCGATCTTCCATGGCATACCTGATCAACGTCGCCCAGCGACACGCATCCACAATATGTCGGCCACCTACTACGCTGTCGTAACGATCCACGTGCTGACTGCTCTCTTCTGGCTCGGTGGCATGTCCTTCATCGCCATTATTGGCGCTCCGCTCCTTCGATCTGTCGAGCCTCCAGAGCTGCGGCAGCGTCTCTTTCGGGAATTGGGACTCAGATTCCGCACCGCCGGCTGGATTGCAATCGCAATTCTGATCGTCACCGGCGTGATCAACCTGTATTACCGCGGCTGGCTCCAGTGGAATGACGTGTGGGCCTCCTCTGCGTTCTGGCACAGTGGCGTTGGACACTCGCTCGCATGCAAGCTCATCGCCGTCACGGCCATGGTCGTGGTGAGTGCCGTTCATGATTTCATCCTGGGGCCAGCCGCCGGCCGCCAGAAACCAGGCTCTCCACGCGCAATCGCGCTCAGGCGTCACGCGGCACACCTCGCGCGCGCGAACGCCGTGCTCGGTATCATCATAGTGATCGCGGCGGTGCGTCTCGCGCGCGGTGTCTGATGTCCCCAACCACTCCGAACCCTGCCCCGGTGATGTCGTCCTCACGTCCGTCCATCCGCAACACGGATTTCGACGAGTCCCCGTTCATAGTCATCTGGGAGACCACACAGGCGTGTGATCTTGCATGCCTCCATTGCCGAGCCTCCGCCCAACCAGATCGCGATCGTGGCGAGCTCGGCACGGCGGAAGCGAAGCGTCTGATGGATACTGTGCGGCAGTTCGGCAAACCGCTCTTCGTTCTCACAGGCGGCGATCCGCTCAAGCGGCATGACACCGTTGAGCTCGTCCGGTACGGAACGTCCATCGGACTTCGCATGGCGATGACACCATCAGGCACGCCGCTCATGACACCTGATGTGCTCGGAAATCTTCGTGACGCTGGGCTTGCACGCCTGGCTGTGAGTCTCGATGGGTCCAACGCGGCGATTCACGATCGATTCCGCGGTGTATCCGGCTCATTCGAATGGACCGTAAGGATGCTCGACAGGGCGCGGGAACTTGGCCTCTCGACGCAGATCAATACGACAGTATCGAGCCACAACCTGCACGATGTCGAGCCAATCGTGCAACTCATCACAACGCTGGGAATCGCATTGTGGTCGGTATTCTTCATCGTCCCGACCGGGCGCGCCAGAGCGTCGGACCTGACAACCGCTGACGAATTCGAGCACGTATTCCACCACTTGTACGACCTGTCGACGACGGCACCTTTCGACATCAAGACGACAGCCGCGCCACACTATCGTCGCGTTGTATTGCAGCGCCAGGTCGCTGAGCGACGCTCCGGCGAGCGCACGGCAACGGCAACACCGCTCACGGCAGGAGTTGGATTCAGTCTCGCCGACGGCGTCGGACGCGCCAGAGGCGTGAATGATGGCAACGGCTTTCTCTTTATAAGTCACCGCGGAGACATCTATCCATCGGGCTTTCTGCCGGTGAGCGCGGGGAATGTGCGCACACGCGACCTCGTGGATGTGTATCGAAACAGTGCACTATTCCGCGACCTGCGCGACCACGACAAGCTCGAAGGCAAGTGTGGTGTGTGCGAGTATCGCACCATCTGTGGTGGGTCGCGTGCGCGCGCCTACGCCACTACTGGCAACTATCTCGCTTCGGATCCGTACTGCTCGTACATACCAGCTCGCGCTCGCTGACGCCGTCGTGGCGTCGCGATCACTCGCTCCCCGGGCCCGACGCGCGTGGTGGAGTTGCGATGCCTGGCGGAAGGTTTGCTGGCGCGGTCGGCAACGTGAGTATGGGAGCGTCGTGGATGATCTTGCCCCCCAGATACGACGTGTACGCCACCGACGCGAAGCCCGCGAGCGCACCCACGAGTACCAGAGCGCGGATCCACACAGGGATGATCTCATCGCGCCGATGCAGAGCGCGCCAACATCCGTATGCGGCCACCACACCGGTAATCAGAATGATGATCATGGCGGTACCGGCCGCGTTGTCGTGCGCGTCGATCGCCCCGCGAGCGATGTACCACGGGTCGCGTAGCGCATGATCCGCCTGGTCGCCGCTGAAATGCACCGGGTATATGGCCAATCCCGCTACGGTAAGCGTACCCATCGCGTAAAGCCACAGGCCGCGACGTCGCAGCAATAGCGCGCCGAGCGCAGCAACCAGCCCCATGGTCATGAGGACGACGGGGAAATGGTTGATCAGGAGATGCGTGTATGGCCAGGTCAGCGGCGGCATATGGATGTATGTGAAGTGATTGCGATAAACCGGCTCCGGAAGAAATCTACGACCTCATCTGGCACCCCACCGTCAGGCAACATCGGATTCTTCGTGAGGGGACCGCCGTCACCATCTCAGGGAAATACTGACACCGCCAGCGATCCCGGGCTTCTAGCTTGCATCATCGGTACCACCCTCTGCAACCAGACCGTCCGATGCAACATGGATATCAGCTACCCATCCGCGAGCCAGTCAATGCGCTGACGCATCTGCTTGGCGCATTGCTGGCAGCGATCGGAATGGTGGTGCTGCTTGCCAACGGAGCCGCCAACGACAGCGCACGACAGGTAGTGGCGTTCGCGATATTCGGGACCAGCCTCGTGCTCCTGTACGGCACCAGCGGGATCTACCACTCGCTCAATTGCTCGGAGCGCGGCCTCGCAATGCTGCGGCGCCTGGATCACATGATGATCTACGTGCTGATCGCCGGTACCTATACGCCGGTCTGTCTGGTGCTGCTCCGGGGTCGGCTCGGCGTCGGCCTCCTGATTGCCGTGTGGCTCATGGCTCTCGCGGGCATTGTTCAGAAACTGGCATGGATGCGCGCGCCGCGCTGGTTCTCGACTGTACTTTATCTGGGTATGGGCTGGGCCGCCATGATAGTCGCCAAGCCACTGCTCGGCGCTGCCCCACTGGGATTTTTCCTCTGGATAATCGCCGGCGGCTTGTTTTACAGCGTGGGAGCTGTCGTCTATGCCACAAGGTGGCCCGATCCAGCACCGCGCATATTCGGCTTTCACGAGATCTGGCATCTGTTCGTAATGGCTGGAAGTTTCTGCCACTACTGGGCGGTGCTCACGTACGTCGCCCACCCCTGAGCCGTCATGGCCGATACGCCCGCATCGCGTTTCTCGCAATCCAATGACGCGCTTCGCGCGTGGTTTCTGGGCCCTCGCGCCGAGAACGCCGACCTGCTGGAGCGCCTGATCGTCGAGGCGCTGCGCGATCACGTATTCTGGCGCCGCAATTATCACCCGGAAGATGGCTTCACAATTCGCGAGACGGACAAGCGCACGCACGGATACGAGGAGGCCGTATCAACTCTTACGCAGGAGTTGATGGGACTGCTTGCCGAGCTGAAGCGCGGGGTTCCGTTCTTCAGCGGACGATATCGCGCGCACATGCTGTCGGAGCAGACAATCGCCGCACAGGTTGGCTTCTTCGCAACCATGCTGTACAATCCGAACAACGTTTCGGTCGAGGCGTCACCAGTCACTTCGCGTCTGGAACTGGAAGTCGCAGCGCAGCTGGCCGGCATGATCGGCTACGATCCGGCCGCGTCATGGGGGCATCTCACTTCCGGTGGAACAGTAGCAAATTTCGAGGCCCTTTGGATCGCCCGAAACGTGTTCTACCTTCCGCTCGCGGCAGCCGGAGCAGCGCGCGACCTCGACGTTGATCTCGCTGTCACGCTCCCTGGTGGCACGACCGCACGGCTCGATTCACTTGCTCTGCAACAGCTGCTGAACATCCGCACTTCAGACGCACTCGAGCTGTGGAGCGCTCTCTGGAGCTCAGCTTCGCACGAACGCGTGACCTCCGCACTTGCGAACCATTCGCTCTCCACCGTCGGCTACCAGGACTACGGGCGCCGCCTTGCCCTGGATTATGGCGATCCCCTGCCGGCCAGTGTAATCCTCGTTGCATCCACCGCGCACTATTCGTGGGAGAAGATCATTCGCGCGCTGGGCATCGGATCCAATCAGATCGTCCGCATTCCGGTGGACAGCTGCTTTCGTCTCGACACGGCCGCGCTGTGGGATCAGATCTGCATGCTCTCCGGACGACGTGTTCCAATCATGGCATGTATAACGGTCTGCGGCACGACCGAGGAATCCGCAGTCGATCAACTCGATGAAGTCCTCGCTGTACGCGCTCGGGCAGAGACGGAGCTCGGTGTCACGTTTCATGTGCACTCCGACGCGTGCTACGGTGGTTACGCAGCCTCGGTAACATGGCGCGAGGACGGCAAGCGACGCTCGGCCGCCGAGATCCGCGAGTCGTCCGGCTGCGACTGGCCAGACGAGCGATTCGTGCGCGCGATAACTGCGCTGGGCGACGCAGATTCCGTCACCATCGATCCGCACAAGTTGGGCTATGTACCCTACCCGGCAGGAGCGTTCCTGCTCAAGGAGCGGCGCGCACGAGAGCTGGTCGCCATCGACCCGCCATATCTTGCGCCAACGGCCGGCCTGGACTCCGCAGAAGATCTCTATCTCGGACGATTCATCTTCGAAGGCTCAAAGCCCGGCGCAGCGGCGGCGGCCGTCTGGTTGAGCCACAAGGTTCTCCCGCTTGACGCGAGTGGTTACGGGCATCTCATCGAACAGACCGCGGCCGGAGCACACCGCCTGTACAACGCATTGTCGACAGCCGATCTGGCGCCTTTCAGACTGGTGCTTCTGCCACGACCCGACATCAACATCATCTGCTACGTGATACATCATCCGTTGCTCACCACGCTCGACTCCGTGAATGCATTCAATGAACGCATCTACGCGTTGATGAGTCTCGAGATCCCCGGCGCGACGCCGGAGTACATCATCTCTCGAACACGATTCCAGAGCCCCATGTACGATGGGGCTATCGAGCCCGTGCTGCACGAGCTCGGCGTGTGCACCGAAGCTGACTGGAAGGCCGCCGGCAGCGACGGGTTCGTCATCCTCCGCTCGACAGTGATGGATCCTTTTCTCATCGCGCCTCCGCCTGCACCGGACCACGTTGCCGGGTTCGTCACTGCGCTCCGGCACGCATGCAATACCGCGCTTGGTTAGCGCCCGCCGTTAACCGGTATCCCACTCTCCACCACAGGGACGCCGACCAGCTCGCGAGCTCGCACGAGCGCAGCATCAAGATTGTCGAACAGATTCTCCTCCCCGATCTCCGTGAGCGCCGGCGATCCGCTTAGCGCAACCATTGGCTGCATGTGTACGTCGGAGAGCAGGACTGTCGTGCCATCCTTCCGCGAACGACGCGCCAGCTCACTGAGCGTGTACATCCCCGTGGAATCGAGCGCGGGGACGTAACGCATTCGAATTATTAGAACGCGCGGCTTACGTGCGACCTGTCCGATCGTATCCCTGAATGCCTCGGCGGCCCCAAAAAAGAACGGGCCGTTGATCTCATAGACTTCCACGTCCTTCGGGATCGAGCGGCGATGCGCTGCGTTCGGATCCGTCTCGTATGGATCACCGTCATGAACATCCTCGTCGGACTCGTCCGCAACGGAGCTGATCTGCGTGACCTCGGCCATGCGGCGAATGAACAGGAATGCGGCGAGCACCATTCCGACGCCGATGCCGACAGTGAGATCTACCAGCAGTGTCAGCAGAAAGGTCGTCAGCAGAACTGCCACGTCGCTCTTTGGAGACCGCAGTTCCGCGAGAAAAGTCCGCCACTCACTCATGTGGTACGCGACCACGACGAGAATCGCCGCGAGTACTGAAAGTGGAATGAGCGCCGCCCACTGTCCGGCGAAGATGGTGATTACCAGCAGTGTCAGCGCATGCACTATTCCCGCGACCGGAGTACGACCGCCATTCTTGATGTTGGTCGCTGTGCGCGCGATGGCGCCCGTGGCCGGAATTGCCCCGAACAGTGGCGCGGCAAGATTGGCCACCCCTTGCGCGACGAGCTCCATGTTCGACCGGTGCCTGCTGCCGATCATTCCATCCGCAACGACAGCTGACAACAATGATTCTACCGCGGCGAGAAATGCGATCGTGAATGCGGGGCCGACGAGCGCCGAAATCTGAGCCAGTGACAGGTGCGGCACCTGCGGATGCGGCACGGAGGCTGCAATGGTTCCGAATCTCGAGCCGATCGTCTCGACCGGAAGGTGCAGCAGCTGCGCCACCGCCGTCATCACTATCAGGGCAACGAACGGCCCGGGGATGCGCCTGTTCACGCGTGGCCACAACAGGATTATCGCAATCGAGGCTACGGACACGCCCAGTGCAGCGGGCGTGATGGCTCCGGCATGCGCAGCGAACGTCTGCCACTTCGCGATGAAGGCGGACGGAACCGCGCCCATCGAAAGACCGAAAAAGTCCTTTATCTCGCCGGAGAAGATGATAACCGCAATTCCGCTCGTGAAGCCCGTCACGACCGGCCGCGGAATGAACTTGATCGCGGATCCGAGTTTCGCCAGGCCCATGACGACGAGTATCACACCCGCCATGAGCGTTGCTACCGTGAGACCGTCGACTCCGTATTTCTGAACGATACCATAAACGATGACGACGAACGCACCGGTAGGACCACCGATCTGAACGCGCGATCCGCCAAGCGCGGAAATTATGAATCCGGCGACGATAGCGGTCCACAAACCGCGCCCGGGCGGAACCCCACTCGCGATTGCAAACGCGATGGCGAGC
>Ga0134126_10010271_pt1 | contig 11803 bp, 10 predicted proteins | sample KB31752_FD_96881 | JGI IMG/M metagenome (GOLD analysis project Ga0134126, IMG submission 96881) | Terrestrial soil microbial communities with excess Nitrogen fertilizer from Kellogg Biological Station, Michigan, USA - KB3-175-2 | ecosystem: Environmental > Terrestrial > Soil > Unclassified ...
ATACAGCCGCTGCATAAGGCCCAGCACGCGGCTGGAACCGCTCTGCACGGGCAAATGCACTTGATCACAGAGCGCGGGAACAGCCTCAATCGCCTCCACAATATCGCGGCCAAAATCCCTCGGATGGGAAGTAGTGAAGCGCACCCGACGGATGCCCGGCACTTCCCCCACCGCCGCCAGCAGGTCGGCAAAACTTTTACTTTCCGACGGATCACGGTAGGAGTTCACGTTTTGCCCGAGCAGCTGAATTTCCGTGTAGCCGGCATCGGCCATGCGCCGCGCTTCCTCCAGAACCGAGGCTGACGTCCGGCTGCGTTCCTTGCCGCGCGTGTAGGGCACCACGCAAAAGGCGCAGAACTTGTCGCAACCCTCGATGATGGTGATGTAGCCGCGATGCGGGTTGGAACGCGAGGTGAACTCGGTTTCGAAGCACTCGTCGGTTTCGCGGTCATCCAATCCTGTGACCCGCTGCTTCCCTGCCTCAATCTGCACCAGCATTTCCGGCAGGTTGCGGTAGGAGGCCGAGCCGCAGACGATGGAAACGTGCGGTGCGCGTTCGAAGATCTTTTCCCCTTCCTGCTGCGCCACGCAACCCAGCACGCCAAACTTCTTACCCTGTTGGGCCATCTTTTTGAAGTCAGCCAAGCGATGGAAGACCTTCTGCTCGGCTTTGTCGCGGATGGAGCAGGTGTTGTAGAGGATGAGGCCGGCTTCCTGCTGGGTGTGGACTTGGCGGTAGCCCTCGGCCAGGAGCGTGCCGATGACCTTTTCCGAGTCATGGACATTCATCTGGCAGCCGAAAGTCTCGATGTAGAAGGTCTTTTCCTGGGTTTGCGCCATCAACGGCAAGTATAACGCAGGAAAAGCAGGCACTCAGCTTTCAGCTGGCAGCGCTCAGCGGTGGAGTGCATTCCAAGGCGGTACGGCATTGGGGATTTGCCCTTGGCCCCCGATTCGGCAGCCATCTTCAGAGGCTAAAAGCAATTGCTAATTGCTGCCATTCTCGGCTCATTGCTGCTTAAGTGCTGAGGGCTAGCGCCTCCGCACCAATTCCAGAAACGCGGCGTGTACCCGCTTGTCTTCACTCAGCTCAGGATGGAAAGTTGCCGCCATTGTCTTGCCCTGACGCACCAGCACCGGGTCCTTGCCCTCGCGGGCAAGCACCTCGACATCCCGGCCCACCCGCTCAATTTTAGGGGCGCGAATGAACACCATTTCCAGGGGGTCGCCGCCGAGCGCAGTCTCTACCTGCCGGATGGAGCTGTCCACCTGCCGGCCGTAGGCATTACGTCGAATCGTGATGTCCAAAGCTCCCAGGCCGGGTTGATGCGGGTTCTCCACCTGAGTAGCCAGAAGAATGGCGCCCGCGCAGGTGCCGAAGGCAGGCTTGGCGCGCACAAATTGCTTTAGCTTCTCTAGTCCTTGTTCGCCCAGCAGCTTGAGGAAGGTTCCGGATTCACCGCCGGGGATCACAAGGGCATCCACTTCATCCAATTGCTCCGGCCTGCGCACCAGGACGACCTCCGCACCAAGCTCTTCCAGCCGCTTGCGGTGCGCGTCAAAATCGCCTTGCAGAGCCAGAACGCCGATTTTCATGTCGAAAAAGCAATTAGCCGTTGGCCTTTCGGCAGCCCAGGTTTTCGACAGCTTGCAAGACACGGTTCACGGGCTAAGTGCTAATTGCGAAGTGCTATTTTCCGGCCTTCCGTGAATAGCGCGCCACGTATTCCGGCACGTCGTGCACCGCGCTGGCCTCATGCTCCACCGGGTTGCCGGGTACCAGGCTGAACGGCAGGACGCCCGCCCATACTGGAAATGTCAGGTCTTCCTCTTTGTCTTTCGGGCCGCCGGTGCGAATCTTCGCCGAAGCCTCGGCCAGGGGCAGCTTGAGGACGCTGGTGGCTTTCAGTTCCTGCGGCGTGGGCCACCGCGTTTCCGCCCAACGACCGGGAACAATATGCTCGGTAATGGCCTGCAGCGCGGCCATTTTCTCTTCAGCGTCTTCCACTAAAATAGCTTTCCCCAGCACCACTACCGAGCGATAGTTCATGGAATGGCTGAAGGCAGCGCGCGCCATCACCAGCCCGTCGAGCAGGGTGACGGTGACGCACATCTCAATTCCCTTCTCCAAGTGGCGCAACATGCGGCTAGCCGCCGAGCCATGAATGTAAAGCTCGTCGCCCACCCGCGCGTACCCTGTGGGAATCACGTAAGGTTGGCCATCGCTGACAAAACCAACGTGGCAGACGAAGCCCTCGTCCAAAATCTGATTGATGGGTTCGCGCTCGTGCGCGCCGCGTTCCGGGTGGCGGCCAAGCGTGGTGCGGGGAGTGAGCAAGTCCTCGGTGCGTGGTTTCGTCATGTTCTTCCGTAGCACTCAGCACTCACAGTCAGCACCCAGCCCTGAGACAGACCTGAGGGTTGAGTGCTGACGTTTCTACCAGCCTCGCTTCTGCAGCATCTCGGATTCCGCAATGGCCGCCACCGCCAGCCCTTTCATGGCGCCCACCAGGTCCTCGGAGACTTCAAGCAACACTTTAGGATCGTTGTAGTGGGTAGTGGCGCGCACAATTGCCCGGGCGCGGCGCTCCGCCTCTTCCGGCGGCGCGAAGTTGGTCGAGTCCTGCATGAAAATGCCGGAACCCACGAACACCGACTCGGCACCCAACTGCATGACCAGCGAGGCATCGGCTGGGGTGGCAATACCGCCGGCAGAGAAGTTGGGCACGGGCAGCTTCCCTTCCCGCGCCACCAGGCGCACCAGTTCGTAGGGCGCCTGCAGGTCCTTGGCGCGCGCATAAAGCTCCTCATCGCGCAATACGGTGAGCTCGCGCATTTCCTGCATGATCTGGCGCATGTGCTTTACCGCATGCACCACGTCGCCGGTGCCGGCCTCGCCCTTGGTGCGGATCATGGCCGCGCCCTCGGCAATGCGCCGCAGCGCCTCGCCGAGGTTGCGCGCGCCGCAGACGAAGGGCACGGTGAAGGCGTGTTTATCCACGTGGTGGGCTTCATCGGCGGGCGTGAGCACCTCCGACTCATCAATGTAGTCCACGCCCAGCGCCTGCAGGATCTGCGCTTCGGCGAAGTGGCCGATGCGGCACTTGGCCATCACCGGAATATCCACTGCTTCCATGATTTCGCGGATCTTTTTGGGAGAAGCCATGCGGGCCACGCCGCCTTCGGCGCGAATCTGCGCCGGCACCCGCTCCAGCGCCATCACTGCTACTGCCCCCGCGCGCTCGGCGATGGTCGCCTGCTCGGCGTTGGTCACGTCCATGATCACGCCGCCTTTCAGCATCTCCGCCAGCCCGGTCTTCAGCCGCAGGCTGCCGCTTCCGTTCTTCTCTGACATGTTTGGTGCTCCTCGACTCTTCCATCAGGATAAATGAAAGATTGGTCCTTAAAGAAGGTCCATTTAGATGATGTTTACTGTACCATTATCAAGTGCCCAAACAGGCGACTACCCTGCCGTTGCCGCTGCCGCAACCACCGCCCCAGGGGCGGCGCTTTCGTTGGCTTTATGAAGAGCTGCGTTCCGCCATCCTGGTCGGCCGGCTGCAGCCTGGAGCCCGCCTCCCGGCCACGCGCGACCTGGCGCGCGAGTACGGGTTCTCCCGGGGCACCATTGTGGCCGCCTTCGATCAACTCGGGTCTGAAGGCTACGTTGAAGGACGAACCGGCTCCGGCACCTATGTCAGCCAGGTGCTGCCTGAGGAATTGCTGCAGGTGGGCCGGGTAAAGGCGCAGGGCAGCGCGCGTCGTCGCCGCCCAGCGCTCTCCGACTATGCCCGCCGCCTTGAGCCTATGCCGGTGATCGAGCGCGGCCCTGCCCGGGCATTCCGCGCCAATCTGCCGGCCCTTGATGCCTTTCCCACGGCTTTGTGGGCGCAGGTAGCCGCCCGGCGCCTGCGACGCGTCTCCTGGCGCTTGTTGGCTGGAGGCGACCCCCTCGGATATATGCCGCTGCGCCAGGCTGTGGCCGAATATCTGAACACCTCGCGAGGCGTGAAGTGTGCGCCCGAGCAGGTGATCATCGTTTCCGGCGTGCAGGAGGCGCTGGACCGCACCGCCCACCTGCTGCTCAACCCCAGCGACCCGGTGTGGATGGAGGAACCCGGCTATCCCCGTGCCGCCATCGTGTTCCGCTCGGTCGGCGCGATGATTTGCCCTGTGCCGGTGAATAGCGATGGCTTAGACCTGCACTTCGGAAAACGGCGCTGGCGCCGCGCCAAGCTGGTCTACGTCACTCCCGCTCACCAGTTTCCTCTAGGTGTGACTATGAGCCTGCGGCGCCGCCTGGAGGTGCTGGAGTGGGCGCGGGGGTCCGGAGCCCTGATCTTCGAAGACGACTACGACAGCGAGTATCGGTATGCTGGCCGCCCTATCCCGGCCATGCAGGGCCTGGACCGCAGCGGGGTGGTTATTTTTTCCGGCAGCTTCAGCGACGTTCTCTTCCCTGCCCTGCGCCTGGGCTATGTGGTAATCCCGCCGGATTTGGTGGAGACATTCGCGGCCGCTGAGTCCTCCAGCACGCATCATCCTCCGCTGATGGACCAGGCAATTCTCTGCGACTTCATCAGCGAAGGCCATTTTGCCCGCCACATCCGACGCATGCGCGAGCTCTACGCGGAGCGGCTGGCCGGTTTATTGGAGGCCGCTCATAGCCGCCTCGGCGGCCTCCTGGAAATCCCACCGGTGGAAGCCGGTTTGCAGACCGTGGGCTGGCTGCAAGGCAAGCTCAGCGCGGAACAGGCTACGGCGGCCGCCGCCCGGCACGACGTGGAGGTTGTTCCGCTGAGCCGCTATTCGCGGCCAGGCAGAAGCAAAGGCCTGCTCCTGGGCTTTGCTGCCATGGATGTTGCCGACCTGCGCAGCGGCGTGGAGCGGCTGGCACAGGCGCTGGAAGAAAGCCTATCTGGATAGCCCTGCCGGTTAGAGCAGGCTGCCAATTAGCCAGTAAGCTACCCGGCCTCATCTTTCCACGAATTTAGCGAACATGCGCTGCGGGTCTATGGCCACGAATGTTCCACGGCTGCGGGCCAGCACTTCTCCGCGCTGATTCAGGATTTCGGCGGCATTCACGTGCCGCCGCCCGCGCACGCTCACCCCGCGCGCCTCCACCCGCAGGGGCTGGTTCAGGGGCACGGGCTTCAGATACTGCACCGCGATGTCCGAGGTAAGGGCCACCACATTGTGAAGTTTGTTCACCTTGCCCATAGCCTCATCCAGGATAGTGGCAATCACGCCGCCATGGGCGTGCCCGGGAGGACCGGTGTAGCGCCGACCCAATCGGAAGCGGCTTACAAAGCGCCCGCTCTCTGCTTCGTAGGAAAACCGCAGGTGCATGCCTTCAGGATTGTTTTTGCCGCAAGCAAAACAGTAATTCTTCTGCTGCCGGCTGCCGTGACCGCGGCCCACGTGCTTCTGGCTCATAGTGGAAGAGTCGTGATTGTAGATGGAAAATCTCGGCAGGAAAACCGCTTTTCGCCAGCGCCGACAACCGGAGCTTGCGAGCCACAGCCTGAACCCTTCAGCAGCGGCTGAAGCGCATCAAGTCACGGCCTAGCTCTTTGTCATGGTGAAGCCGCCCGAGCCTGAGCACGCAGCCGAGACGCCGGTCAAAGTCCAGGTTCCGGAAACTGAGTTCGAGGCATTGGCTGTGCCCTGCAGTGTCAAGGTATCCGTTCCGCCCCCAGCGGCTAGCCCTTTGATGGTGAGAGACATCGCGGTGGTACCCCCGCCGCCGGTGTAGTAGCCGTAACCGCCACTGGAGAACCGCGCTATACCCGACGCGCTGGTTTGCGACTGAAAACAGGATGTGGCCGGGTTAAAGGTGAGGTTAGAGACATTCAGGACGGTGCCTCCCACCTCCGTGATCGAGGCCGAGAAAGAAAACGCCGCCGTTCCGTTTACCTTTTGGAGGGTCGCAGTCCAGTTGCCACTCAGGTTGACAGGTCTTGTCTGATTTCCGCTTCCACAGCCCAGCAGGGCAAAGGCGAGTCCAAGTGCGAGTGTCAGGCGTAAGCAATTGAGGCGCATGGGAGACGAGATAAAGTTCTATAACCAAGATGCCGCAATCCGGATCATAGATGCACGCTGCGGGTGCGAATTGTGCTGGAGTCGTGGAGTGCAGTCTTTGCAGTGTCGGGGGCCTGGAATAGCGCAGACAACAGCATCCCAGCCGAATCGTTAACTATTCCTGCACGCTGTGCTCTTCGTTTTGGGCGCGCAGCACGCGGTCCACCGCGTAGGGAGCGCGATGGGAAGGTTCGTGGAAGTGGCGCACCTGCATCTCTCCCAACAGGCCGAGGGCGAGCAGTTGGACGCCGGCAAGGATCAGCACGGCGGCGAATATCATGAGTGGTCCATGCTGGCTCATGATGTGCGTGCCCTGAAGGAACTTTTGTCCTAGCAGCCACAACGACACTACGGTGCCGCCAAACATGCTGCACATGCCCAGGCTGCCGAAAAAGTGCAGCGGGCGGGAGAGGTAGCGCAGCAGGAAACGGATGGTGATCAGATCGAAGAAGACGCGGAAGGTGCGCGACAACCCGTAATGCGAATTGCCGTGCTCCCGGTTCACATTGCGGATGGGCACTTCACAGATGGAGGCACCCTGCCAGGAAGCCAGCGCGGGAATGAAGCGGTGCAGTTCCCCGTACAGCGGTATGCCTTCCAGCACTTCGCGGCGATAGGCTTTGAAAGTGGTGCCGAAGTCGTGAATGTCCACTCCGCTCAACTCGGCCATCAACCAGTTGGCACAGCGGGAAGGAATACGCCGCAGCCACAGATTGTCAATGCGGCGCTTGCGCCAGCCGCTCACAATGTCGTACCCCTCGGCCAGCTTCTCCAGGAACATGGGGATGTCGGCGGGATCGTGCTGCAAGTCGCCATCCATGGCAATGATGTACTGCCCGCGGGCGTGATCGAAGCCGGCAGCCAGCGCCGAGGTCTGGCCGAAGTTGCGCCGCAGCTTAACCACGGTCACCCGGCTGTCCACGGCAGCAACTTCCCGCAACAGCGGAAAAGTATTGTCGCGGCTTCCATCGTCCACCAGCACCAGTTCGAAGCTCTCCCCGGTGGTCTCCATCACCGCCTTGAGGCGGTAGTAGAGTTCGGTAACGTTCTCCTGCTCATCGTGCAGCGGGACGACAATCGAGTACTTGGGCACGGTCCTCACATTATACGGGACTGCGGCTCGCTTCGGAGTAGCTGCCTGGGCACAGGGAGGTGGTCTGCGTTTGTCAGGAAGCTCGCTTGCACACCAGCGCTTCTCCCGGACCGGGGCCGGATCGGATGCGTCGCCAGAAGGCGGCCAGCGAAAGAGCTTCCTGGGTAGCCGCTGCCTTGGTGAGGCCATCCACAAAGGTCACGTAGTATTCGCCGTTGCGATAGAGGGTGACACGATATCCCCTGTCCGATTTTTCCACGCGGAATTCGCTGGGTGTCATGGTCTCGTCACTCCGGCCACGGCTGAGCATGAGAGAGGAGACCGCAGCGCTGGATTGTTGTGCCCAACCGGAGTTTAACGGCTGGCGCATGAATGGCAGGTGATGCGGCTCACCCGCGCTCGTGAGCGCCGTTGCAGGACGGCCCATAATGGGAAAGTTGCTCCCTGGGCGCGCCGCCGTCCTGGGGCGCGCCCGCCGGTTGCACATGATCCACGCTATTGAACCTGCAGCGACTCGATGTACGACGTCAGGTTCGAAACTCTCTGCTGCACTTCCGCGTGACGGCCTTTGCTCATGCCGCTGTAAACGTTGCCCCACATCGGCATGTCGGGCGTGCCGTGCGCCGGCACATTCAGGTCGCCCACGATGGAGCTGTACACGTGATTAGCCGGGAATTTGCCGCCGTTCTTTTTGGCCAGCGTGGTCAGGTCGGTTGGGGACGTCTTCAGCGCGGTGGCTGCCGGGCCATCGCCTTTGGCTTCGGCGCCGTGGCAGGCCGCGCAATGGTTGACGTACATGTCTTTGCCGGATGCCGGCGAGGTATAGGGCGCGGGAACCTTTTTGATTTTCTGCGCCGCCGCTCCCAAACCCACTATGACCATCAAAGCCAGGATTGCGAACTTTTTGCTTTGCGACATTCTGTTCCTCCAAGGCCGGCGAGCGCCGGGGATAGGCGCTGGCATCCACTGCCAGTCCGCCGCGCCGTGTTCGCTGGCCGTGATTCCAGAGTACGGACGCTCATCTCCGCTTTCCGTAACTCCCATCACCTGCAAGTGTGACAGGTGCACCCCGCCGCGGTGAGCGCGGCCCGGCGGCAAACGCATTGCACCCGCACCGGTTCGCGGTGTATATACCTACTTCCCTTGCCGGGATCCTCAAAATGACCAAAAAAAACTGCCTTCCCGCTCTATTTCTCGCTTTGACTGTCTTTTTGGCTGCAGCGGCCGCGCAAAAAACTCCATTAACCGTGGACGAGTTTTTTAATTCCGTGGACATCACCGCGGTGAAGCTTGCGCCCGACGGCCGGGCCGTAGTCATAGGGACGCAACGCGCCGATTGGAACCAGCAGACCTTCCGCAAAGATTTATGGTTCTATCGCGACAACGGCCAGGGTGGCGGTTCGCTGGTGCAGTTGACCCAGAGCGGGCATGACTCTGATCCACGCTGGTCGCCTGACGGGCGGTGGATCGCTTTCGTCTCCGATCGGGAAGTTTCCGCGCAGAACGAGGAGCAGAACTCGCCGGGAAAGGGGGCCGAGAAAAAGCACATCACACAGATTTACCTCATCTCTCCCGACGGCGGCGAAGCCTTCCCCGTTACGTCGGGCGAGGAGTCCGTGCACACCTTTGCCTGGTCGCCGGATTCCCGAACTCTCTATTTCGCCACCCGCACTCCCTGGTCCGCCGAGCAGGACGAAGCTTACAAAAAAGAGTGGAAGGACGTGGTTCAATACCGCGAAGAGGAGCGCGGCGACACTCTCTATGCCCTGAGCCTGGATGACGCCCTGGCCCGTCATGCCGCCGAAGGCACCAAGCCGGCTGAGGACCACGAGAAGAAAGAGAAGCAGCCGCCCGCCACTCCCGGCGCTCGGGTTCTGGCTAGTTCTGCTTACCGCGTGGCCGAACTCGAGCCCTCGCCCGATGGCCATAGCTTGGCGTTCTCAACCGGCTCCATCTCGGAGCGGGTGGAAGACGTTAAGCCCTATGAAATTTACAGCCTGGACCTGGCCAGCACCGGTCCTCAAACGCCGCGGCAGTTAACCCACAACAATGCCATTGAGGAACACCTGCGGTGGTCGCCAGATAGCCGCCAGATTTTCTTCCGTGTGGACATGGGATCAGTCGAGGGCAAGTATCAGGACTTGCAATCGCGCGTGTACTCCCTGGATGTGGCAAGTGGCCAAGCCACACGCTGGGCCGCAAATTTTGGCGGGCCGCTCAGTCGTTATGAAATTACCCAGACCGGCGAACTGCTGGCGCCCGCGCGCCTGGGCACCCAGGTGCAGGTTTACGAAGAGAAGAGTGCCAGCGGCCGATTCGAAAAGAAGGCTGGCTGGCCTGGAACCTATGACACGCTGGCGGTCGCCGATCATTCCCCGCGTGTTGCCGTGGTTTATTCTTCGCTGCAGCGGCCCACCGAAGTGTATTTGGCAGAGAGCGCCGACAAGCTCGCCGACGCCCGGCAAATTACCGCCTTTAACAAGCTGTTTACCGAGCGCGCGCTGCCCGAAGGCAAGCCTTATCGCTGGATTGCCGACGATGGCTCGCCGGTGGAAGGCATGCTCCTCTATCCTCCTGGACATTCAGGCGAGAAGCACTTGCGCATGTTGACCCTGATTCACGGCGGCCCCGCTGATGCCGATGGGGATCACTTCGAGGCTGATTGGTACCAGTGGGCCACGCTGGCCGCCAGCAACGGCTGGCTGGTTTTCGAGCCCAACTACCGCGGCTCCAGCGGTTACGGCGACAAGTTTATGAACCAGATCGTCCCCCACCTGGTTTCCCGTCCGGGCAAGGACATTCTGGAGGGCATTGACGCGCTGGTGAAGGACGGTATCGCCGATCCCGACCGCCTGGCAGTAGCCGGTTACAGCTACGGCGGCTATATGACCAATTGGCTGATCACCCAGACCACGCGCTTCAAGGCGGCGATGACCGGCGCCGGCGCGGTAGAGCACGCCGCCAACTGGGGCAACGACGATCTCACCTACGATGATGCCTTCTACCTCGGCGGCCGTCCCTGGGAGGCCGAATCCATGTACAACCAGGAAGCGGCCCTGTGGCAAATCAACAAGGTCACCACGCCCACGCACATTGTCGGCGGCTCGCAGGATATTCGCGTCAGCATCCTGGAACAGTATTTGCTCGAACACGCGCTGAAGTCGCTGGGCGTGCCCTGCACCTTGCTACTCTTCCCGGGCGAAGGCCATAGCCTGGGCAACAATCCTTGGCATGGGAAAATCAAGGTGCGCGAAGAGCTCAAGTGGCTGCAAAAATATGCGGGCGGTGGCACTTCGGCGAACGCCGCGGTCGGCCGATAATTGTGACCCGGCGCTTCTGCCGCTGCACTATCAGGCAGGCGTCATGCTGAGTCGCTTCAAAGGCGAAGGATCTCGCGTGCACAACTGGTAGTTTGTTGGCACGGCGCGCCGCACTCGGCTGACGGGGGCGCCGCTAGCCGGCAACCACACCTACCAACTACTTCTTTTTCGCTGCCATCTACTACTCGTGGCCTCTACTTCCGATGTCCTGATCGTTGGAGCGGGCGCGGCCGGATTAGCAGCCGCCCAGGCGCTCACCGCGGCGGGGCGTCGCGTCACCATGCTCGAGGCACGCGACCGTATTGGCGGACGCGTATTTACCCATCCAGCCAGCACCGCTGATGCGCCTGTAGAGTTGGGGGCCGAATTTGTCCATGGCCGGCCTCCGGAAATTTTTAATCTCGCCAAGTCCGCCGGTCTGCAACTGCACGAACCTCAGGGCGATTTCTGGTACTCGCAAAACGGCAAGTTGTCCCAGGACGAATTTCCTTCCGAGCGGAATCCGGTTTTTGATCGCATGCAGAAATATCACGGCCCCGATCTCTCGTTTCTCCGCTTTCTGGATGAGTGCTGTAGCGACCTTCCGGCTCAAGAAAAGCTGTGGGCTACCGCCTACGTCGAGGGTTTTCACGCGGCCAATGCCGAACTCATCAGCCTGCGTTCCATTATCGAGGGGGAAAAAGCGGAAGAACAAATCGAGGGTGATCGCCAGTTCCGGCTGGCGCACGGTTATGGCGGCCTGATTGAAGCCCTGCGACAAGCGATTGAACCTGGACTGTGCGAGTGGCTCTTGAATCACGTGGTCTATACCGTGCGTTGGAAACCAGGAAACGTGGAAATGGAAATGCGCTCGCCGTCGAATGACGCTATGCCTCTCTGCCGTGCCCCTCGCGCCCTTATCACGCTGCCCCTGAGCATTCTCCAGTTGCCGCCGCACTCGCCCGGGGCGGTGTCCTTTGTCCCCGCTCTGGACATGAAGCGAGAGTGCCTCAGCCAATTAGCGATGGGATCTGCCGTCCACCTCACGCTGGTATTTCGAGAGGCCTTCTGGCGCGAACCGGGATTCGGCGGCACTCCCGGTGGCCTGAAGCACATGCTCTTCCTTTTCTCGGAGAATCCCTGGTTTCCTACCTGGTGGAGCAAGTTGCCCTCTACGGCACCCGTGCTGAGCGCCTGGTGCGCCGGCCCGCGGGCACAGCAATACTGCGGCCAGCCAGCGGCTGTGCTCGAGCGCAAGGCGGTTGAGGCTCTAAGCGCAATTCTCGGCGTAGCGGCCGAACAAATTACCGGCCAGTTGCTGGCGACCCAC
>Ga0134126_10010272_pt1 | contig 11803 bp, 5 predicted proteins | sample KB31752_FD_96881 | JGI IMG/M metagenome (GOLD analysis project Ga0134126, IMG submission 96881) | Terrestrial soil microbial communities with excess Nitrogen fertilizer from Kellogg Biological Station, Michigan, USA - KB3-175-2 | ecosystem: Environmental > Terrestrial > Soil > Unclassified ...
GTCGCGATGCACTACGCCGCGGCCGTGTGCGTAGTCCAGCGCGTCGGCAGCTTCGGTCGCGATACGGACTGCGTCCGGAACGGGGAGCTGCTTCTCGCGTTCGAGCCTCGTGCGAAGTGTCTCGCCATCCACGTATGGCATGACGTAGTACAACAAGCCATCTGCGCTTCCCGAATCGAACAGCGGAAGAATGTGAGGGTGTTGCAGGTTGGCGGTTAGTTCTATTTCCTTGAGGAACCGCTCGGGCCCGAGTATCGCAGAGAGTTCCGCGTGAAGCACTTTGATCGCGACACGGCGATGGTGCTTGAGATCCTGTGCGAGATAGACAGTTGCCATGCCGCCCGCACCCAGCTCGCTTTCGACGGCATACCTGTCGACGAGCGCACTGCGCAGAGCGTTCAGCGGATCCGTGCTGGAAGTCATCGACACACCCGCGTCACACCGGAGGACAGATGTGCAACTCCCTGAGCACGCTCATCGGCAGTTCATGAGCGCATCCAAGCGAAACCGATGCGCCACGAGCAGACCGGAGAGCGCGGTAGAGCAGCTCGGTAGCGGCGACGGATGTGACGGATACCATCAGATGAGTCTTCTTGTGGAATCGTCCAGAAGCTACGATCCCACGACTGGCGCCGCAACAGACGGTCTTGGCAAGCGGCGGGAACAGACAATTCTGCCGCAGTACGGCAGGGAGTAAGCTATGACACCGCGGGTGGACGTCGCGCGCCTTCTCGGCCGGCGAGCAACACATAGGCCTTGCTGCTCTGCAGGTTTGCACACCGGTGGACAGCGGTATCTCAAAATGGTTATACCGGCACTTCTCCCAGGATGTATGTCCGTGGAACGTGAAGTTCTCGAGGGATGCGCCCCTAGGGGCGTTCGCGCGGCGCGTGAGGTGGTAGCTGAAAAAGATGCACGCACGCTGGCCGACGACGTTCTCGCGATGGACGACGAGGCGTTCAGGGCGGCGTTCAGGAAGTCAGCGATGAAGCGAGCGAAGGTCGTCGGCCTCCAGAGCAATGCCGTCGCTACACTCGAAACCGTTGGAAAACGAAGTGGCATGACGATTTCGAAGTAGCTCCCGCTCGGACATTCGATCTCGCTGGTCGCCGGTCCTGCGGGGGAGTGTTATTTTCGCCCGGTCGCCCTCAATGGTTGCCAGCTTCATCGCTCCCACTATCAACGCGGCCGGTGCACTTGCACAGCGATGCCTGACTTTCGGTTCCAGCTTGAGTCCGCCTTGGGTGGCGGCTACACCGTCGACCGTGAGCTTGGCGGCGGCGGAATGTCGCGGGTCTTCGTCGCCGAAGAGCGGCGCTTCGGGCGACGGGTGGTAATCAAGGTGCTTACTCGGGAGCTCGCGGCAGGGTTGAGCGCCGGTCGCTTCGAGCGCGAGATCCGGCTCGCCGCGCAGTTGCAGCAGGCCAACATTGTTCCCGTACTCGGCGCTGGGGAGGTCAAATTCGCCCAGCCCGACGGTCAGCCAGGTACGGTGCTTCCGTACTACACGATGCCGTTCGTCGACGGCGAGTCGCTGCGCACGCGGCTGGCCCAGGGGACGCTCGCGCTTGGCGAGGCCATCGCCATTCTGCGGGATGTGGCGCACGCGCTTGCCTATGCGCACGCGCACGGCGTCGTCCACCGCGACGTGAAGCCGGAGAACATTCTCATCTCGGGCGGCGTCGCTGTGGTCACCGACTTCGGAATTGCCAAGGCGGTGAGCGCGTCGAAGACGACGGCGTCTGGCGGCACACTTACTGTGGCCGGCACATCGCTTGGGACGCCGGCTTATATGGCGCCGGAGCAGGCGGCGGGTGACGGGGTGGACGAGCGCACCGATCTCTATGCCTGGGGTGTAGTCGCGTACGAGCTCCTCTCGGGCGCGCACCCGTTCGCGGGAAAGACAACTGCGCAGCAGTGGATGGCAGCCCAGATTGCCGAACGCCCGAGTGAACTCCGGCGACTGCGCCCCGGTGTGCCAAGTGCGCTGGCTGTGCTCGTGATGCGGTGCCTCGAAAAGGACCCCGGGAAGCGGCCATCATCCGCGGCGGAAGTTCTGCGCTCTCTGGATGATCCGGCAATCGTGGTCAGCGCCGCGAGAGTACCGTGGCGAGCTCACCTGCACGCCGCCTCCGGGCGGACGCGACAGCATGCAGCAGTGGCAGTGATCGCGACCGCCATGCTGGGAGCTGCGCTCGCAGGTGCGGTCGCAGGCCGGGCTCGCGTCGCGTCGCTGCTGCATGCATCGGAGACTTCCGCATCGGACGCGTCCGACAACGCCACGAGCGCGACGACCGTGACGCGGCTCGCGGTGCTGCCGTTCGAGAACCTTGGGCGACCCGAAGACGGCTATGTGGTGGACGGAATCACAGACGAGATCCGCGCGAAGCTCTCGTCCCTGCCCGGTATGCAGGTCATCGCCCGCGCAAGCTCGAACTCGTATCGACGTACGACGAAGACGCCCCAGACTGTCGCGAGCGAACTGGGCGTGCGATACCTCCTGACGGGGACAGTTCGCTCCGAGCCTGCTTCCGCAGGTCACCCGGCGCGCATTCGCGTTAGCCCGGAGCTCGTGCAGGTGAGCAATGCTGCCGCGCCGGTCACGCGCTGGTCGCAAGGCTTCGATGCCGAGATGGCTGACATGTTCCAGGTCCAGGCCGACGTGGCCAGCCAGGTGGCGCGCTCGCTCGATATCGCACTCGGACCCGGCGACGAGGCGCGACTCGCCGAGCGTCCCACCCAGGACCTCGAAGCATACGACGCCTACCTGCGAGGTGAGAGTGCCTCGGACGCGCTTGCTGAAAGCAACGGCGTCGTTCTCCGCCGCGCTGTCGCGTACTACCAGCAGGCCACGTCGCTCGATCCGAATTTCGTGCTTGCCTGGTCACGGCTGTCGGTAGCGGCGGCCCGGCTGTACAAGAACGGGGAGCCGACGCCGGCACTGGGCGAGATCGCGCGTCTGGCGGCGGAACGCGCGCGCGCGCTGGCGCCCGCGAGTGGTGATGGATACCTCGCTATCGGAGACTATCATGCTCTCGTGGCGCGCGACTTCCCACGCGCGCTGGCCGAGCTGTCGTCCGGCCTTCGCGTCGCGCAGTCCAGTTCGTTGCTCCTCTCGGCCACCATCCTCGTGGAGCAGAACCTGGGTCAGTGGGACTCATCTCTGGTGCATGCGAGGCAGGCCGCGATGCTCGATCCGCGGTCCGCAGCGGTTGCGCGACGACTCGGGAACACCTTGCTCTGGCTCCGGCGCTATCCCGAGGCGCAGACCACCCTCGATCGTGCGAGGCTACTGGCTCCGGCCAACCTGTCACTCGTCGAGGACCGCGCGATGGTCGATCTGGGACGAGGCGATCTGGCCAGCGCGCGAGCCATCATCGACTCGGCAACGCGAGGGTTCGACCGCGCGGGTGTCCTGGCGATGATGGCCAGCTTCTGGGACCTTTACTGGGCACCTGACGATGCGCAGCAGCGATTCCTCCTCACACTCTCACCAGTCCCGTTCGACAACAACCGTGGCAACTGGGGACTTGCGCTTGCGGAGACGTACCAGCTTCGCGGTGACTCGGCCCGCGCGCACATCTATGCCGATTCCGCACACATCGACTTCGCGAGACAGCTGCACGCGACTCCGGGCGATCCGCAGCTCCATACACTTAACGGGCTCGCACTTGCGTACATGGGTCGTCGAGCAGAAGCGATCCAGGAAGGCGAGCGCGGCGTCGCGATGTTGCCAATCTCTGCTGACGCGTACTTCGGCGCGTACTCGCAGCACCAACTGATACGGATCTATCTCTTGACGGGCCAGCCGCAGCGTGCGCTCGACCTGCTCGAGCCGCTGCTCCGCATTCCGTACTATCTCTCGCCCGGCTGGCTGCGCATCGACCCAACCTTCGCCCCACTCCGGGGAAATCGATCCTTTGAGCGACTAGCCAGCGGACACTGACTAGGGCGGCGCGTCAGCATCTTGCGCGGTGCAAACCGGTGACCCGCGTGGCGCAAGATCTGACCGTATTGCTGCCGTGACTGGTTGCCCCGAAAGGAGTTCGCCCTCCGCTCGAGAGGGGGATTGCGAAATGGGTATACCGTCAAACGTCCCAGGAGGTGTGTCCGTTCAACATCAAGTTCGCGCAGGCGTTGAAGGAGCCGGCGTTCAGGCCGCGCGAGTTTCTCGCGAACAAGGACGCACAGACGCTCGCACGCGATCTAATCGCGATGGAGCAGGCGGAGTTCAGCGCGGCGTTCCGGAGGTCGCCGATGAAGCGGGCGAAGCTGGCGGGGTTGCAGAGGAATGCACGGGCGGTGCTCGACGATGGATGCAGCTGATGATTCACGCTTCCGAGCAGTCGAGCTTGATCTGCGACGTGCGCGCTTTCTACTGCTGGTTCGCTCGATCGCGCACCTGAAAGGCTGGATTGCCGAGTTGCCAGAACAGGAATGCCTGCTCGTCTGCGATTGCGGTGATGTTGGCAGACGCAGTGCTGCCGCTGTGGCCACCCTCCGCGTCGACGCGGAGGAGTATGGGGCGCCCGCCTGACGTCGCAGCCTGCAGCCGCGCGGCCATCTTCGCTACCTGCCACGGGTCCACGCGAGGATCATTGAGCCCCGTTGTCAGGAGCACTGCCGGGTAAGCTGCGCCGTTCACGACGTGCTGATACGCGTCCATTTCGTAGAGCGCGCGAAAACCCGCCAACAACTTGGTCGAGCCGAACTCCGGGATATTCGCGACGCCATTCGCGGTTGTCTCAGACCGAAGTGGGTTCGTGAGGCCGACTTCAATGATGGCGGCTCGGAACAGATCGGGCCGCTCCGTAATCGCGCGGCCCACGAGGATTCCGCCTGCGCTGGCACCCTTTGCGGCGAGATGCGCCGGCGACGTGTAACGCTGCTGCACCAGATACTCCGCGCAGGCGAGGAAGTCGCGCCACGAGTTCGGCTTGGTGGGCCCGCGGCCCGCAGCATGCCACCGCTCCCCGAATTCACCACCGCCGCGTACGTGGGCCACCGCGTACACGCCGCCGTTGTCGAACCATGTCTTCAGAACGCCGAGGAAATGGGGAGTGAGCGATACGCCATACGCGCCGTATCCCTCCAGGATTGTCGGGGCGGAGCCATCGCGGACGACGCCGCGGCGATGCACAATGGAAAGCGGAATCATCGTGCCGTCGCCAGCACGCACCATCACCTCGCTGCTCACTACGTCGTTCATCGCCGAGTAGGGATTCGTAGGCTGTACATCGAGCGTGTCGAGGCGGTTTGCAATTGGGTCGTAGCGGTAGTCCGCGACGTCGTGCGTCCAGCCGCTCATGTAGTAGCCCAACTCAGCGGTCGCCTCGTTCGTCGCCTCGAAGCCATGCACCGTGCCAGGGAATGGGAGCGGGACAGGCGTTGGCGACGTGCCGTCGAGAGGTACTCGCAGCAGTCGGCTCTCGCCGCCTTCTGTCGACAGCAGGTAGATCGCGGCCGACGTCCGCTTCATTTCAGCGATGACGCGGTCGCTTTCCGGAACGACGACCTGAGCAGTGGCAGGATCTGGCATTTTGAACGAAGTGCGCAGGAGTCGCTTGCCGGATGCGCCGTGATAACTGAGGAGGAACAGGGCGTCGCCGTGCACAGCGTAGTCTGTCACCTCGTCTTCGGCTCGTATGATTCGCCGCCAGGGAATCGGCGCCTTCGCGACGAGTGCGGCGACGGGAGCGGTCCAGCTCTCATCGTTTTCCGCGGTCCCGTTGTTGTCAGCGGCGAACGCCTGCGTAGAGCCGAGCGGGATGCGGACGCTCACATAGTGCGCTGGATCCACGGCGATTCCCGGCCACACTCCGGAACCGAAGAGCGGTCGGTCGGACACGATCTCGGAGCCGAAGCGATGCAGATAGACCCGACCGTTCTGGTTCCGCGCTGCGGGCGGCGTGCCGGGAGGAAGCTCGGGGAGTCGCGAATAAACGAATCCGCTCTCGTCTGGCAGCCACGTCGGACGGAACGCACGCCGAATGGGCGCAACAAGAGAGTGCCGAGTCTCCACACTCAGAACGAACAGCGTCGCGTCTTCCGATCCGCCCGAGGCGAGCTCGCAGGCGACCTTCCGGCCGGACGGCGATGGCACACATCGCACGATCCGACTTGCGCGTCGGTTTGATGAGCTGCTCGCGAGCGTGTACGCGGATGGGTCAAGAACGAGCCGATCGTTGCCGTGGATTCCGTTGCGGACATAGTATTTGACGAATTCCTCGTTCGGCTCCGCACGAAGCACGAAGTACCGGTTTCCCCGTCGCTCATCGACGCCGACGAATGGCACGGCGTGCGCGTCGCGGTTGAGTCGCGCGAGCAGACTGTCACGACCGGGGATTCGCTCCAGCATCGAGCGCGTGTAGTGGTTCTGCGCGAGCATCCACTCGCGCAATTCCGTGGCGTTGTCAGACGCTTCCATCCAGCGATATGGATCAACGACTGCCGCGCCGAAGTACGTGTCCGTGACTGGCCTGACGGGAGCGGCTGGCGGCTGTCGCGGTGTGACCTGCGCGCCCAGCGGCGTTGCCGCGAGCGCGGCGAGCGCGGCGAGCCTTTTGATGTAAGACGGATGCGCCTTATTCCCTGCCATAAGCGGCTTCGCGTCGCTCATCGCTTCGGTGACTGCGTGAGCCCGGCCATCCAGTTGTGGACCAGGATCAACTGGAAGGCTCCGCGCACCGGTGCGGCGACCAGGACGCGAGCATCGGGCGTGACGTCGAACTGCCCTGCGGTGGCGACGCTGCTGCCGAGCAGCTCACCATCGCCGCCGATGTCACGCACGCCGGTAACGGCGAGCGTTGGATACGACGCGACGGACGCCGCCATCAGCTTACCGCGGTGATCCCAGAAACAGAGCGTGCGGCCATCATGCGACCAGCGCCCCGCGCTCGCTCCGCCATTCGACACCTGCAGACGCGTCGCTCCAGACGGGAACGATTGGACGTACAGCTCTCGCACGCCGCCAAGCTCACCGGACGAGTAAGCGACGAGCGAGCCATCGGGCGACGGTGTTGGCCCGACCTGATCGCCTTCCGTCACCGCAAACGGGTGCGGCGTGCTGTCGACATTGGGCGTGACGTAGTAGATGTCGCGTCCGGTCGGCTCGTCGCCGTACGTCGCGACCATGAGTGTGCGGTGATCCGGGAGCCAACGCGCCTCGCCAACCGAATGGCCGAACGCGGATCTCGTCAGCACCGTGCGCTCCGGTTCGGACGCGTCCGAGCGGCGCTCCACGGCGCTTTGCGACGCCGCGCCGCCGACGCGCACCCACACCATGTACTTGCCGTCTGCCGACCAGCTCGGACGCAGGTTGACGTACGCCGAGGTGAGACGGGTGCGCGCGCCTGTCTTCAACTGTTCCACCCAGATGTCCGCAGGTGCGACGCCGCCCGACGCGGCGAGCGCATTGTCACCCTCCTTGAGCGAGAATGCGAGTTGTGTCCCGTCCGGAGAGAGCGCGAATCCCCAGAAATATCCCTCGACATCGGTCGGTGCAGTCGCCCGCCCACTTGCGTCCAGCCAGACGAGCCTGCGGCGCTGCAGCAAACCCGACAGGTACATCATCGTGCCGTCGTTCGCGACGCTGATCTGCGGATACGAGCGGCTGCCGGAGTTCGCCGACAGCGCGACGCGAGCAACTGGAACTCCCGGCCCGGTCGCGCGCAGCGCCTTCGCATCGAATGGAGTGAGATACGCAGTCCCATCCGCGGAGAACCGGAGCAGTTGACCGGTGGGAAGGATGCGCGCCTGTACTCCATTCCCGACGATGGATGTCTTCCCGGTCCTGAACGACACCGCCTGGATCTGCGCGGTGCTCGTATCGCCGATGATCCTGGACGCCGGAACGAAGAGTGCGCCGCTGCCGTCCGGGAAGACCGCGAGGGGACGCGCTCCCTGCGTGGAATCAATCCGCGCGATAGTGTCCGGTGCGCCGCCCACCTGTTGGCGCGTGATGTAGCCGCGCGGGCGGACCGCGTAGAGCGCGCCGTCGCTCCCCCACGAGCCGTCGTCCACGTCGGGGAGGCGAACGATCTGGCCGCTCTCCATGTCCGCGACGGCGCTGCTGCGCACGCTGACGCCGTTGAAGAGCAGCGACCTGCCGTCAGGCGACCAGGCGACTGAAAGAGCGCCATCGGTGCCAGCGACGGGCCTCGCGTCGAGTGCATCCATCGCCCGAACCCAGATCTGCGTCGTTCCGGTTGTTGCGCCCTCTCCAACGTACGCGAGCCGTGTTCCGTCACGTGTGAGATCGAAGCTGAATCCGAAGAACTGCGGCTCGATCTCCTGCCCCGGCGGCATGGCAACGGCCAGGCGGAGCACACGATCGTTACGAGCGACCGGGCGGAGCCACCCCCAGAGTGCGGCGGCGATGGCCGCGAGCGACACCAGCACGAGCCCGGGGACGACAAGTTTCCGCGATGACACGGATCGCTCGGCGCGGCTGCGTGCTACCGTCGCCGCACCGCTCGTCTCACCGAGCGCCGTCGCGAAATCAGCGGCGCTCGAAAATCGGTCAGCGGGGAGCTTCGCGAGCGCGGTGAGCACGGCGTTCTCGACGCCCGGTGGCACCGTGTCGCGCGTTGTGTGCATTGGAGTCGGACGCTCCGTCATAACCTTGGCGACAATCGCCTGCATGCTCGAGCCGGTGAACGGCGGATCGCCACACAGCATCTCGTACGCGACTGCTCCCAACGCGTAGATGTCGGTGCGCGCATCAACGTTACGCTCGCCCATTGCCTGCTCTGGCGACATGTACTGTGGCGTGCCCAGCGAGAGACCCGTCTGCGTCATCCGCTGTCCGCCAGCCTGCTCCACAGCGAGCGCGATTCCGAAGTCGGCGACGAGTGCACGGCCGTCGTGCAGGAGGATGTTCTCGGGCTTGATGTCGCGATGCACCACACCGCGTTTGTGCGCGTACTCCAGTGCGTCGGCGACCTCGCTCGCGATGCGTATCGCGTCAGCAATCGGGAGCTGATGCTCGCGATCGAGCCGGGTGCGCAACGTCTCGCCGTCGACGTACGGCATCACGTAGTACAGCAGCCCGTCCGCCGATCCTGAGTCGAACAAAGGCAGGATGTGCGGATGCTGCAGATTGGCCGTGAGCTCGATCTCTTTCAGGAAGCGTTCTGGCCCGAGGATCGCCGAGAGCTCGGCGTGTAGCACCTTGATCGCGACCTTGCGATGGTGCTTGAGGTCTTCCGCGAGATACACTGTTGCCATGCCACCCGCACCAAGCTCGCGCTCGATGTGGTAATGATCTGCAAGCGATGACCCAACGCGCGCTGCGGACTCAGTCATTCGATCTTCCAGGAGAGGATCCGCAAACATAGCTTGCGCGGCAAATCACGGCGCAGCATCGGACGGTGTTCTGGCGTCTGCAAGGAATGCCTTGAAGTCGGGATCAGTGCGGATCGGGTCCCAGGCCGGGTCGATACGCAGGAGTTGCGCGGAGCAGACGAAGCCAGCCGTTGAGGAAGCGAGCAACTTGCGCAGGATCGCAACCGCGTCCGTCGCATCGCCACTGCGCACGTAAATCGTGGCCAGTCGCATGAGGACACCCGAACCCTCCACCGCGTCTCGCGACGTTGGCAGCAGCTCGGTCGCACGGCGGCCCGCACTGATCGCTTCGGGGGTTCTACCAAGTCCCGCGTACGACAGGCCGAGCCAGCTCCAGCCGTCGGCATCAGTCGTGTCTGCCCGCACCTGCGCCTCAAGTGTCCGTCGAGCGGCGTCGAACGCTCCACGCGCGCGGATCGTATCGCCTTTTTCCGCCCACGCCTGGCCGACGAGTAATGCGGCTGGAATTGGTCCGGGAGACTGCGGTTCGTACACTACGTTGGGGCTGTGCGTCATGATCGCGAGCGCGCTGTCTGGTTGCCGCAGCAGCCACGCGATCTCGAATCCGACCGCGGACGTCTCCCCTTTTGGGTCCGTGCGCGCCGGAATCGTCGCCCAGGCCGCGCGCGCGCGCGCCGGCTGTCCAGCGACGGCGAGCACCCACGCCTTCTGAACGAGAGATTGGTAGTTGTCAGGCTGGATCGCGAGTGCGCGGTCGAATGCCGTCACTGCGTCATCGTATTGTCTCGCCAACTCGAAACTGTTGCCGAGTTGCACCGGCCATGACGCGTTTCTCGGGTCCAGCAACTCTGCGCGCCGGAATTCGGTGATCGCAGCTTGCGGATTGCCCTGACGGCGGGTGACGAACGCGAACGCAGCGGCCACTCGTGCGTCATTCGGGAGACTCTGGCGCGCGATGTCGAACTCCCGCAGTGCAGCTGCATAGTCGCGGTGTCCCCAGTAGTGCACGTAGCCCATTGCGAGATGCGCCTCGGCTAGATTGGGCTCGAGCGCCAACGCATGCTGCACCTCTCTTGTGGCGCCATCCAGTCTGGCCTGAGAGTGATCGAAGCCGAGCCAATAGGCGTAGCTATCGACGTAGGAGAGGCGCGCGTACGCGAGCGCGAAGCGTGGATCGAGCGCGATAGCTCGCCGATACAGGACCGCGGCTCGCGCGGCAAGCGTCGCCGGATCCCCCGCCGCAGTCCCTTCCGTTTGATCGACCGCGTACTCGGCTTCGAGGAAGAGGTCGTACGCCGCGGCATTCTGTGTGGGAATACTGGCGACGCGCGCCGATTCGCCAGGAAGAAGCTGTGCCTTGAGCGCGTCGGCCACATGCTGCGCGATTTCGGACTCGACTGAGAAGATGCTCTTGACAGTGCCGTCGTAGCTGTCTGCCCATAGTTGCGCACCAGAGTGCGCGTCGACCAACTGCACGGCCACACGCACCTGATCGCCTGCGCGTTGTACGCTCCCCTCCAGAAGAGTTGCAACTCCGAGCTGCTGCGCCACGCGTGCGACATCTTGCGGGTGGCTCGCGTACTGCGCCGCGGATGTGCGCGCGATCACCTTCAGTTCATGGATTCCGGCCAGACGTGTCAGGATCTCGTCCTGCGTTCCCGCTGCGAAGTATGCGTTGCTCGTGTCTGCGCTCAGGTTGTCGAATGGGAGCACGGCAATGGATTTTCCAGGCACTGAAGCCGCCCCCATCGCGTCGCCAGTGAAGTGGTCCGGGGCGCTCGCTGGCGTATGCCTGTGATGCCAGTAGCCGTACCCGGCACCGGTCGCGATGAGCACGAGCGCTGCAATCGCCGCAGTCATGACCAGCGGTGAGCGGCGTTCGGAAACAGGATGTTCGCGACGCAGCGCAGTCGAATCCAACGGCGCGTTGGCGGTGATCCCCGTATTGAGTGTTGACGTGCCGTCGAGGACTGTTATCAGCGCCTCCGCGTTCCGGGGCCGATCTGCGGGATTCTTTTCGAGACACTGCATCACGATTGCGGCGAGGGGTGCCGGGATGCTCGAACGGCGTTTTGCGACTGGATCGGGCACTTCGGATACATGTGCAGCCAGGATCTGTTGCATCGTTGCGCCGACGAACGGAGGACGACCGGTGAGCATCTCGTACGCAACAACACCGAGCGCATAGAGATCAGCGCGTGAATCGACCTGTGGATCGGCCGCCGCCTGCTCGGGTGACATGTACGTCGGTGTCCCGAGTGTCATGCCCGCTGTGGTGAGCGTCGTGCGGACGGTGCCTCCAAGTGTGCTCGCTACATCGCTCACGGCCTTTGCCACGCCGAAGTCCGCGACGAGTGCGTGGCCGTCGGACAGAAGGATATTCTCCGGCTTCACGTCGCGGTGAACCACGCCGTGTCGGTGCGCGTACGCGAGACCGTCCGCCACGTCGCGGATTATGCGACACGTCTCGCTTATGGGGAGAGCGCCCTCGCGCGCA
>Ga0134126_10010273_pt1 | contig 11803 bp, 7 predicted proteins | sample KB31752_FD_96881 | JGI IMG/M metagenome (GOLD analysis project Ga0134126, IMG submission 96881) | Terrestrial soil microbial communities with excess Nitrogen fertilizer from Kellogg Biological Station, Michigan, USA - KB3-175-2 | ecosystem: Environmental > Terrestrial > Soil > Unclassified ...
GACCAGTTCATCGTCGAGCAGACGCCGCTGCGGCCGCGGGTGCTCGGCGCGACCCTCGGCTACAAGTTCTGAAAGCCGGCGGGCGGCGCGCCCGCCGGTGCCGAGGCGATGCTATCGTGCGCTCGTGCACGAGGTCCCTCATCAGCCATCGGCCGTGGAGCTCGAGGTACGGCATGCGCGCGAACTGCTCGCGGCACGACGCCTCCCCGAGGCGCTGGCGGCCACCGACGCACTGCTGCGCAGCGTCCCGGAGAACCGCGACGTGCTGCTACTGCGTGCCATGGCGCAGCGCCAGCTCGGTGACGTGCCGGCCGCGCTCGCCACCCTCGCCCGGCTCGAGGGGCTGCAGCCGCGCTTCGGGGCCGTGTTCCAGGAACGGGGCGACTGCCACCTCGCGTTGCACCGGGCGCCCGAGGCGCTCGCGGCGTTCCACCGCGCGGTCGAGTTCAATCCGGCGCTGGTCCACAGCTGGAGCATGCTCGAAGGACTGCGCCAGCTGGCCGGCGACGGTGCCGGCGCCGCCGCCGCGCGAGCGCAGGCACAGGCCCTGCAGCGCATGCCGGCGGAAGTGGTCGCTGCCAGCGGACTGCTGGCCGATGGCGAGACCGGGGCCGCCGAGCAGCTGCTGCGCTCCTTCCTGCTGCGTCACGGCCTGGATGCGGAGGCTCTGCGGCTGCTGGCGCGCATCGCCGTGGCGCGTGACCGTCTGGCAGACGCACAGCAGCTGTGCGAGGCGGCACTGCGGCACGCGCCGGATTTCCACGCCGCGCGCTTCGACTACACCCACATCCTCCTCGAGCGCTATCGCTACCCACAGGCCCTGCACGAGGCCGAGCGTCTGGTCGCCGCCTTTCCCGGTAACCGCGACTGCCTGATGCTGGAGGCGCTGTGCCGGGTCGGACTCGGCCAGCACGAGCGTGCCCTGGCGCGCTACCGCGAGCTGCTGCCCGGAGCGGCGCGGCCCGCCGAGCTGCATCTGGCCGCCGGCCATGCCCTCAATGCACTCGGGCGCGGTGCCGAGGCCGTCGCGGCCTACCAGGCGGCAGCCGCCGCACGCCCGGCCTACGGCGATGCCTACTGGAGCCTCGCCAACCTCAAGAACTACCGCTTCGACGACGCCGAGCTGGAGCGCATGCAGGCGGCGGAAGGCGCAGCCATCGGCCCGGACCGCTACCAGCTGTGTTTCGCACTCGGCAAGGCGCTCGAGGATCGCGCCCGCTACGCCGAGTCCTTCGCCCACTACGAGCGTGGCAATGCGTTGCGGCGCGCCGCCGGACAGCACGATCCGGAGCGCCTCGAGCAGCAGCTGCGGGCTCAGATCGAAGTGTGCACCGCCGAGCTGTTCGCGCAGCACCGCGGCGGCGGCGCCCCGGACGCCGACCCGATATTCATCGTCGGCCTGCCGCGCTCGGGCTCGACGCTCGTTGAGCAGATCCTTGGCTCGCACCCCGCGGTCGAAGGCACGCACGAGCTCGCCGACATGCCACGCCTGGCGAGCGAACTCGAGGACACCGCCGACACCCCGCCCTACCCGGCGCTGCTACGGCATCTGAGCGGCGCCGACTGCGCCCGGCTCGGGGCCGAGTACCTGGCGGCGACGCTCGCCTACCGCGGCGGCAGGCCGTACTTCATCGACAAGATGCCCAACAACTTCCGTCATCTCGGGCTCATCCAGCTGATACTGCCCAAAGCCCGTATCATCGATGTACGGCGCGAACCCATGGCCTGCTGCTTCGGGATCTTCAAGCAGCTGTTCGCGCGCGGCCAGGACTTTGCCTACGGTCTCGAGGACATCGCGCGCTACTACCGCGGCTACCTCGAGCTGATGCGGCACTGGGACGCGGTGCTGCCTGGACGCGTGCTGCGCGTGCAGTACGAGGATCTGGTCGCGGACCTGGAGGGCACGGTCGCTCGCCTGCTTGAGCACTGCGGGCTCGGCTTCGAGCCGGCGTGCGTCGAATTCCACCGCAGTACGCGCAGCGTCGGCACGGCGAGCGCGCAACAGGTGCGCCGGCCGCTGTACCGCGAGGCGCTCGGACACTGGCGCCACTACGAGCCGTGGCTCGGCCCGCTGCGCGCCGCGCTCGGTGATGACCTCACCCGCTATCGCGACTAACCGGCCGCGGCGTCGCCGCGCGCCGGCGGCGGGCGGCTCGCGCTTTCCGCGCGATGCGCAAGAGTCAGCGCGCTGAAGAAGATGGTAAGCAGGCAGCAGCCGACCATGGTCGTGAACACCCCGCCCCAGCCGAGGTGATCGGCGATCCAGCCGACCCCGGTGCCGGCGATGGCCGAACCGAACACGTAGCCGAACAGCCCGGTGAAGCCGGCAGCCGTACCGGCGGCTTTCTTCGGCACCAGGTCGAGCGAGTGCAGACCGATCATCATGATCGGCCCGTAGATCAAAAAGCCGATCGCGATCAGCGCCACATAGTCGAGCCACAGGGGCCCGTGCATGTTGAGCCAGTAGGCGACGACCGCCACGAGGGTAAGCGCCATGAACAGCATGGTGGCGGGCGCGCGCCGGCCCTTGAACCAGCGGTCCGATACCCAGCCGCAGGCGATGGTGCCGGGAATGGCGGCGTACTCGTACAGCGACCAGCCGAGGCTCGACTGCTGGAACGAGAACCCCTTGGCGGTCTCGAGGTAGGTGGGGATCCAGTTGACCACGCCGTAACGCACGAAGTAGCAGAACGCGTTGGCGACGGCGATCGCCCACAGGTAGCGGTTCGGCAGCACGTAGCTGAAGAAGATCTCGCGCAGGCTGAGGACGCGCTCCTGCGCCTCACTGTACCCGGGCGGGTAGTCATTCTTGTACTGCTCCACCGGCGGCAAGCCGCGCGATTGCGGCGTATCCTGCAGCAGGAAGTGCACGCCGACCGCCACCAGCGCCGCGATCAGGGCATTGAAGTAGAACTTGGCGCGCCAGTCGTGCGTGAGCATGACGCCGAGCAGCGCCAGGTTGGCGAGCAGCGCTCCGCCGATGTTGTGCGCGGTGTTCCACACCGATACCGTGAGCCCGCGCTCACGCGTGCTGAACCAGTGCACCATGGTCTTGCCGCACGGCGGCCAGCCCATGCCCTGCACCCAGCCGTTGAGCACCATGATCGCGGCGATGGCAAACAGAGAGCTGGCGGCGGCCGTGGTCAGGCCGAAGGCGGCCATGATGGCACTCGACAGCAGCAGCCCGAGCGGCAGGAAGTAACGCGGATTGCTGCGGTCGGAGACCGAGCCCATCAGGAACTTCGATATCCCGTAGGCAATCGACAGCCCGGTGAGCGCGCTGCCGAGCGCCGCCTTGCTGTACTGCGGGTGCTCGCGCAGCAGGTCGGGAATGGCGAGCGCGAGGTTGTTGCGCACCAGGTAGTAGCCGGCATAGCCGACGAAAATGCCGACGAACACGCGGCGCCGCAGGCGTCGGTAGGTGGGATCCACCTGCGCTTCAGGCAACGGCGCAGTGGCCGGTGCGGGTTTCAGCAGGCCGAGCATCGCCGTACTGCCAGCCTAGCGCTGGCTGCGCTCCCACCCGGGGGCGACGTAGTACGGGGCGCTGGCGCGCGGCAGCAGGGGTACGCCGCGGATGTGATCGGCGGCCTTCTCGGCCACCATGATGGTCGGGGCGTTGAGGTTGCCGGTCGTGATGGAGGGCATGATGGAGGAGTCGACCACGCGCAGGCCCTGCAGGCCGATGACGCGCGCCTGGTTGTCGACCACCGCCTGCCGGTCGGCGGTACCCCCCATGCGGCAGGTGCACGAGGGGTGATAGGCGCTCTCCACCTTGTCGCGCACGAACGCGTCGATCTCGGCATCGCTCTGTACCTGCGCCCCGGGCTGGATCTCGCGGCCGCGATAACGCTCGAAGGCCGGCTGGCCGAAGACCTCGCGCGTCAGACGCACGCAGGCACGCATCTCGATCCAGTCCTCGGGACAGGACATGTAGTTGAACAGGATGCGCGGCTTGTCGCGCGGGTCGGGCGAGCGCAGCCGGACCCAGCCGTGGCTGCGCGAGCGCATCGGGCCGACGTGCGCCTGGAAGCCGTGCTCGCGCGCGAGCGCCGAGCCGTCGTAGTTCACGGCCAGGGGCAAGAAGTGGAACTGGATGTCGGGATAGCGCACGCCGGCGCGGCTGCGGATGAAGCCGCCGGTCTCGAAGTGATTGCTGGCGCCGAGGCCGTCGTGGCGCACCAGCCAGCGCGCGCCGATGAGTGCGCGGCGCAGCAGTGACATCTGCGCATACAGGGTCACCGGCTCGCGGCTCGCGACCTGGAAATAGAACTCCAGGTGATCCTGCAGGTTCGCGCCCACCCCCGGCAGATCCTGCACCACCGCGACGCCGTGCTCGCCCAGTTCCGCGGCCGGCCCCACGCCCGAGAGCTTCAGCAGCTGCGGCGAGTTGATCGAGCCGGCGCTCAACAGCACTTCACGCCGCACGCGCACCTCGTGGCGCACGCCGCCGCGCAGGTACGCCACGCCGACCGCGCGCCGCCCCTCGAACAGCACGCGCGTCGCGAGTGCGCCGGTGCGCACGGTCAGGTTGGCCCGGCGCATGGCGGGCCGCAGGTAGGCATTGGCCGCGCTCGCGCGCCGCCCGCCGTCCACCGTCATGTCCATGCGCGCGAAGCCCTCCTGCTGGAAACCGTTCATGTCGGCCGAGCGCGGGTAGCCCGCCTCGCGCCCGGCCGCCAGCCACGCCGCGTGCAGCGGGTTGTTGACCAGCCCCTGGCGGGTGCCGAGCGGCCCGTCGGCGCCGCGGTATTCGTCGCCGCCGGCGGCCCGCCGTTCGGCACGCCGGAAGTACGGCAGTACGTCGTGATAGCCCCAGCCGGCCGCGCCCTCCTCCTGCCAGCGCTCGTAATCGAGCGGGTTGCCGCGCACGTACACCAGGCCGTTGATCGATGAGGAGCCGCCGAGCACCTTGCCGCGCGGCGTGTGCAGGCGCCGGCCATTGAGGTGCGGCTCGGGCTCGGTGTAGTAGCGCCAGTCGTAGCGCTCCATGTTCATGGGGATGTTGAGCGCGGTCGGCATCTGGATCCACAGCGAGCGGTCCGAGCCGCCGTACTCCAGTACCAGCACGCTGTCGCGCCCGCTCTCGGTGAGCCGGTTCGCCAGTACGCAGCCGGCGGAACCCGCGCCCACGATCACATAGTCGACCGTCTCGGTCATGCTGCCGCGCGCTAGTACGGCGACTCGATGTCGCTCATGGCGACGTACACGCTCTTCAGCTGCGTGTAGTGCTCGACGGCGGCGCGCCCGTTCTCGCGCCCCAGGCCCGACATCTTGACGCCGCCGAAGGGCAGCTCGATGGGCGTGACGTTGTAGTGGTTGATCCAGCAGGTCCCGGCCTGCAGCTGGGCGATGACACGGTGCGCGCGCGTCAAGTCGTTCGTGAACACCCCGGCGGCGAGGCCGAACTCGGTGGCATTGGCCCGCGCGACGACCTCCTCCTCGTCCTCGAACTCGAGCACCGACAGCACGGGGCCGAAGATCTCGTGGCGCACGATGTCCATATCATCGTGGCAGTCGTCGAACACGGTCGGCGCCACGAAAAAGCCCGCGGCCAGATCGCCGGTGGTGACGCGCGCGCCGCCGGCCAGCAGGCGCGCCCCCTGGGCGCGTCCGCGCGCGATCAGCCCGAGCACCTTGTCCATGTGCGCCTCGGAAATGAGCGCGCCGACCTGGGTGGCCGGATCGAGCGGGTCGCCGATACGCATGGCGAGGGTGCGCGCGCGCAGCCGCTCGATGAACGCCGCGTGCACGCTCTTGTGCACGAACACGCGCGTGCCGTTCGAGCACACCTCGCCCGCGGAATAGAAATTGCCGAGCAGTGCACCAGCGACCGCGTTGTCGAGGTGCGCATCGCCGAACACGATGATGGGCGACTTGCCGCCGAGCTCGAGCGTCACCTGCTTGAGGCTGGCGGCGGCATCGGCCATGACCGCCTTGCCGGTGCTGACTTCCCCGGTGAGCGAGATTTTGCGGATGTCCGGGTGACGGGTCAGGAGGCGCCCGGTCTCGGCCGCGCCCTGCACCACCTGGAACACCCCTTCCGGCAGGCCGGCGGCGCGGTACAGCTCCTCGAGCCGGATGGCGGTGAGCGGGGTCAGCTCGGCGGGCTTGAACAGCATGGCGTTGCCACACGCGAGCGCCGGCGCCGACTTCCAGCATGCGATCTGCAGCGGGTAGTTCCAGGCACCGATGCCGGCCACCACCCCGAGCGGCTCGCGCCGCGTGTAGCCGAACGCGGCCGGCCCAAGGTCGAGATGCTCGCCGGCGATGCCGGCGGCGAGCCCCGCGTAGTACTCCAGGCACTCTGCGCCGGACAGCACGTCCACCGCGCGCGTCTCCTGGACGGGCTTGCCGGTGTTGCGCGTCTCGAGCTCGGCCAGCTCGTCGTTGCACTCGCGCAGCAGCTGCGCTGCGCGCTGCAATATACGCCCGCGCGCCGCCCCGCTCAGCGCTGCCCAGCGCCGCTGCGCCGCCCGGGCGCGGGCCACCGCGGCATCAACCTGCGCGGCGCCGTCGACCGCGATCTCGGCCAGCAGCGTGCCGTTGGCCGGATTGATCACGCGCAGCGCGCCGCCTGAGGGCGCACGACCGGGGCGCGGTGCACCGACCGTCTCGGCCGCGCGCGCCTGGGCCAGATCCTTGAGGCGTCCCTCGACGAAGGCGGTCAGCAGCGCGCGCGCGCTCTCGCTGTCGGCCTCGCGCCATTCCGACAGCGCGGCGCGCAGCCATACGCCGTCGATCATGGCGGCGATCATGAAGGCCAGAGTGCGCGCGTCCTCGGCCGGAATCATGCGCCGCAGGTCGCTGCGCAGGTTCGAGAGCATGCGGCGCTGGTACGCGGTCTGCACACGCTTCAGGCCCCGCACGTGCAGCACCTGGCCCCAGAAGGCGAGCCATGCTGTGCCGGTGCGCTTATCGAACTCCTCCGGGGCAAGGTTGACGTCGATGACCGCCTGGACGCGGCCGCGCGGCGTGTGCGCCTGTTCCAGGCGCTGCCGCACGCGTACCGCCAGCGTGCGCGCGAGCGTACGGAACGCCGCCTCGAGCAGGCCGTCCTTATCCTCGAAGTAATGTGCGACCAGGCCCGCCGAGACGTTGGCACGGCGGGCAATCTCCGCCAGAGTTGTGCCGACCCAGCCGACTTCGGCGAGACTGTCGATGGTGACCTCGACGAGCTGCACGCGCCGCGCCTCTTCCCCTTCGTCCCGGGGCGGGCCGCCGCTATGGTGCACGAGGTCCTTGAGCGTTGAACGCCTGTTCAATGAGGCACTCCATGTCGGGAGTCTCCGGCGCGCACGGCGCCCGAAGCGTCCCGAGTGTCTCTGAGGTGATAGTTCTTTTTCACTCAGCGACTTGGGATGTTTTTAGTGACTTGACGGCAGACTATTAAACGGCTATTCAAAACAGGGTGGAAATGATGGAGTCGCACGGCCCCAGGGTCAAGCCCGCTCGGCGGGCAATCGCCCCGCACGCAGCCCGTCCAACATCCTCCCAATACCGGAGGCGGGAGTTCGCCTGGCGCGTGCCAGCCTCGGGGCCCGGCCAGCCGGTGGCGGGCTCGGTGCTCCCCGGCCCGCGGCCGTTCGCCGCCGGCGAAGGCGCCGCGGATACTGGCGAGCCATGGTGAACGCAGTGACGAACGCCGCGCCGGATCAGAACGGGCTCAGCCGCTCGCTGCGGCCGCGGCACGTGTCGATGATCACCATCGGCGGCATCATCGGCGCAGGGCTCTTCGTTGGCAGCAGCGTGGCAATCGCCGCCGCGGGCCCCGCGATTCTCATCAGTTACGCGCTGACGGGCCTCCTGATCCTGCTGATCATGCGCATGCTCGGCGAGATGGCGGTCGAAATGCCGCAGGTGCGCTCGTTCACCGAGTTCACCCGGGCGGCGCTGGGGAACTGGGCCGGATTCTCCGTCGGCTGGCTGTACTGGTACTTCTGGGTGATCGTGATCCCAGTCGAGGCAATCGCCGGGGCGGGGATCATCCAGCGCTGGCTGCCGCTGCTGCCGACGTGGCAGATCGGGGTGGCGCTGATGCTTTGCATGACATGTGTGAATCTCATGTCCGCGCGCGCCTACGGCGAGTTCGAGTTCTGGTTCGCCTCGATCAAGGTCGCGGCCATCGTGGTCTTCATTGTCGTCGTTGGCGCGCACGCCTGCGGCTATCGCTCTCCAACGGGGCCGACGTTCTCGACCCTGACCGCCTTCGGCGGCTTTGCACCGCGGGGGCCGTTCGCGGTGCTGGCCGCGGTAACGACTGTCATCTGGTCGATGATGGGCGCCGAAGTGGTCACGATCGCCGCGGCGGAGTCGCCCGAGCCGGCGCGAGCGGTCGCGCGGATGACCTCGACCATCATCGGCCGCATCCTGCTCTTCTACGTCGGCTCGATCTTCGTGATCGTGAGCACGGTACCCTGGAGGCATGTGGTGTCGGGTCAGTCACCCTTCACGCTTGCGCTGGACGGCATCGGCTTCCCCTACGCGAGCGAGTTCATGGCGGCGGTGATCCTCACCGCGGTGCTGTCGTGCCTGAATTCGTCCTTCTATATTGCCTCGCGGGTATTGTTCGTCCTCGCCAGTCGTGGCGATGCGCCGCGCTGGTTGGTGCGCACCAACAGCCGCCACGTTCCGGCGCGCGCCGTGCTGCTCGCGTGCGCGGTGGGCGTCGCAGGGGTGGCGGCCGCGATTCTCTCGCCGAGCGTCGTGTTTGCCTTCCTCGTGAACGCGTCCGGAGCCATCATCGCCGTGATCTATCTGGCTATTGCGGTGTCGCAGGTGCGGACGCGACAGGCGCGCGAGCGTGCCGGCGGCCCCCCGCCGTTGCTGCCAATGTGGCTGTTTCCGTGGCTGAGTTACCTCGCGATCGCGGCGATGCTGATGGTGTTGATTGCCATGGCGCTGACGCCCTCGCACCGCACCGAGTTCTGGACCAGCGCCGTTTCCATAACCGTCGTGCTGTGCGCCTACCTGGTCTTCAGGCGGGGCCGGGATGCCGCGCTATCCGGTTCGCGTGAGCTGGCGCACGATTCGCGCCACTGACCACGGCTAACCTGGAACCGAGCACAAAGGCGTAGTCGCCCCCGCGCCGGAGGAGCAGCCGCCCGGCCTGCCGCCTGAGGATACGAGCGGTGGCGCGTGTCGCGCCCGTTCAAACCTGTCGGCGTGCGGATGCACGTACGACGCGGAGGGCCGGCGCATGATGCGCGCGCACTCGCCCGGCAAAACCATTCACCACCATGCGACCTTTCTCCGGCTTGTCGCTCCTCTGGCAGGGATTCACCGGCCAGCGCGGCTGGACGCCGCAATGGCGCAGCCCCGAGCCCAAGCAAGCGTACGACGCGGTGATCGTCGGGGGTGGAGGCCACGGCCTCGGGACTGCGTATTACCTGGCGAGCGAGCACGGCCTGCGCAACATCGCCGTGCTGGAAAAAGGCTGGATCGGCGGCGGGAACACGGGGCGCAATACCACCATCATCCGCTCCAACTACCTGTTCCCCGAGAGCGCGGCGCTCTACGACCACGCGGTGCAGCTCTGGGAGGGCCTGTCACAGGAGCTGAATTACAACGTCATGTTCTCGCAGCGGGGCGTCATGATGCTTGCGCATACCGTGCATGACGTGCAGGTCGGCCAGCGGCACGTGCATGCCAACCGCGCCGCCGGCGTCGACAACGAGTGGCTCACGGCCGAGCAGGCCCGCGCCTTCTGCCCGCCGCTGAACATTGGCGACATCCGTTACCCGGTGCTGGGCGCGGCGTTGCAGCGGCGCGGCGGCACCGCGCGGCACGATGCGGTCGCCTGGGGCTATGCCCGGGCCGCCGATGCGCTCGGGGTCGACATCATTGAGAACTGCGAGGTGACGGGCATCCGCCGCGACGCCAGCGGTGCAGTCGCGGGAGTGGAGACTACCCGCGGCCCGATCCGCGCAGCGCGCGTCGGCGTGGCCGCCGCCGGGCACAGCAGCGTCATCATGAAGATGGCGGACGTTCACGTCCCGCTCGAAAGTTACCCGTTGCAGGCGCTGGTGTCGGAGCCGGTCAAGCCGATATTCCCGTGCGTGGTCATGTCTAACACCATCCATGCCTACATCAGCCAGTCTGACAAGGGTGAGCTGGTGATCGGCGCCGGCACCGACGCCTATACCTCCTATACGCAGCGCGGCGGCCTGCACATCACCAGCCACGCACTCGAGGCGATCTGCGAACTGTTCCCGATGTTCCGCCGGCTGCGCATGCTGCGTGCCTGGGGCGGCATCGTGGACGTGACGCCCGACCGCTCGCCGATCATCGGCAAAACCCCGGTGCCGGGGCTGTACGTCAACTGCGGCTGGGGCACGGGCGGGTTCAAGGCGACCCCCGGCGCGGCGCACGTGTTCGCCTGGACGCTCGCCCACGACGCCCCGCACGTCATCAACGCGCCGTTCACCCTCGAGCGCTTCCGCGACGGCAACCTCATCGACGAGGCCGCCGCCGCTGCGGTCATGCACTGACATGCTTCTCATCCAGTGTCCGTACTGCGGCGAGCGTCCCGAACCCGAGTTCGTGTATGGCGGCCAGGCGCACATCGCCCGGCCGCGCTCACCCGCCGCCGTCGAGGCACAGGAGTGGGCCGACTACCTGTACCGGCGCGACAACTCGCGCGGCGTGCACGCCGAGCGCTGGCGTCACACCCACGGCTGTGGCCGGTTCTTCAACGCCCTGCGCGATACCACCACCGATCATTTCCTCGCCACCTACAAGGTGGGCGAGAAGCCGCCGGCCGGAGGATCCTCTTGAGCACCGGCCTGCGCACGGGCAGCGGCGGGCGCATCGAGCGCTCGCGGCCACTCGCGTTCCGCTTCGATGGTCGCCCGTACCGGGGTTATCAGGGCGACACGCTCGCCTCCGCCCTGCTCGCCAACGGCGTGCACCTCATGGGGCGCTCGTTCAAGTACCACCGGCCGCGCGGTGTCCTCGCCGCCGGCAGCGAGGAGCCCAATGCGCTGGTCACGGTGGCGCGCGATGCCGCGCGCCTGACCCCCAATCTGCGCGCCACTCAGGTCGAGCTCTACGAGGGCCTCGAGGCGCACAGCCAGAATCGCAGCCCGACCCTGGGCTTCGACCTCGGCGCGGTGAGCGACCTGCTCGCCCCGTTCATCCCCGCGGGCTTCTACTACAAGACCTTCATGTGGCCGCGAGCCGCGTGGCGCGCGCTGTACGAGCCGCGCATCCGCGCCGCCGCGGGCCTCGGGCGCTCGCCGCAACGCGCCGATCCTGACCGCTACGCGCAGCGCTTCGCCCACTGCGACGTGCTGGTGGTGGGCGCGGGGCCAGCGGGGCTTGCCGCGGCGACGGCGGCGGCAGAGGCCGGCGCGCGTGTCATCGTCTGCGACGAGCAGGCCGAGGCCGGCGGCTCGCTGCTGTCGGAGCCGGGCGATGGCCCGGCCAGGCTCGCCGGCGAGGCGGCCGCGGACTGGCTCGCCAGGACCCTCGGCGCGCTCGCCGCCAATCCGCGCGTGCAACTGCTGACCCGCACCACCGCGTTCGGCTATTTCCCGCACAACATGGTGGCGCTCAACCAGCGCCTCAGCGATCACCTGCCGGCCGCACCGGCCACGCTGCCGCGCGAGCGTCAGTGGCAGGTGCGCGCCCGCGAAGTGGTGCTCGCCACCGGCGCCATCGAGCGACCACTGGTGTTCCCCGGCAACGACCGGCCCGGCATCATGCTGGCCGGCGCTGCGCGGACCTTCCTCAACCGCTACGGCGTGCTGACCGGCGCGCGGGCGGTGCTGGTAACCGCCGCCGACGAGGCGTACCAGACGGC
>Ga0134126_10010274_pt1 | contig 11803 bp, 9 predicted proteins | sample KB31752_FD_96881 | JGI IMG/M metagenome (GOLD analysis project Ga0134126, IMG submission 96881) | Terrestrial soil microbial communities with excess Nitrogen fertilizer from Kellogg Biological Station, Michigan, USA - KB3-175-2 | ecosystem: Environmental > Terrestrial > Soil > Unclassified ...
CCATTGACTATACCTTTACCTTTCTCTTGCTTAATTGTAGACCGGATGAGCCGCTGCGCACAGGTAGCGGCCTCTTGCTGTTTGCGGCTTTGACAGCAGACTTCTTAACGACGCCGATTGAGCCGCCTAACTTTGCGCCTTTCTTGGCGAGGTGCAGGGTCGTGCTGAATGTCTTCTTCGGGCGCGGCACCAGGAAGTGTTTCATGCCCGGCACGCCGAGGTTCTGACCGAAGGGGCTGCTGCCGGCACCGCCCATCATGGTCGCTCCGGCCATAGCGCCGGACGGCATATACGTGCCATTGGGCTGCAGGATGGGGTTCGCAAGTGCATAGGTGCCGTCAGGGTTTTTCACTGTGTCATAGCTGCCGATCTGGTAAGCCGACTTTAGCGCCTTCTGGTTCAGCTGGTTGCCCTGCAGCTGGGCAAGCGCAGCGTTTTTGGAGAGATTGTATGCGTTGCTGGCCTGCATGTATGCAGCGACTTCCGGATCGCCATATATTTTTGCTCGGGTAGATTTGTCCGTGGACGCACTGGCGGCGTTGAGTAACGACTGTACCCGCTGGCTGGGCGTCGGAGCGCCTTGCAGCGGCTGGTAGCCCTCGGCCGAACGCACGGCGTTGGTGTAGTCGTGCTGGGCAGCAAACTGCTGCAGCAACTCGGGGTGCTGCTGGATGAGCTGCTGTTGCTGCTGCGGGGTGCTCGCAAAAAACTGGTCTTCCATATTCTGGACATCGGCCGTTGCCGTCGGGTATTGGATAGGGGACTTGGGCTTGTTCGGGTCACCCGGAGGCAGGGTCGCAAAATATTGGTTACGGGCCTGTGACAGTTGGTTGTACCAATCCTGGTTCTGGTTCATCCAGTTGGTGCGGTCCGGGCCGCCGGGCGGCATGGCCTGGTATTGGTAGTACGCCGTGATATGGTCTTTAGACTGCAGCCATAGCGGGTCGACCTGCTGGCCCTGGCCGGCCAGCGACTGGTTCATCTGCATCAAGTGGTCGATGACTTTGGGGTTCTGCAGCAGCGCGGTCGCTTTGGCGCGTGAGTCGTCCGGCACCGGGGCGATCTCGTACTGGCCGGTAACGGGGTTCTTTTTGCTGCCGGTCACCATGTCGAGGGCGTCTTGCTCCTGACGGTTAAGGCCGGCTTTCGCCTGGTCAAGCGCGTCGAAGTACTGGGTCGTCTGTTGACCTTTACCAACCGTGGTATCCGTGCGCGGCGTCAAGCCGAAGCTGGATAATGCCGATTTAACGACCGGGTTGGAACCGGGCGTCTCGGCGTCGAGTACCTGTTTGATTGGGCCGGGCAAGTGTTTTTTCACGAAACTCGTCTGTGTCAGTCCCTGCAGACCGATTGGCAGCGTGTTAGCGGTGAGCGTAGTGGCTGCCTGGGCTGCTTGAGTGCCCAGCGGAGCGTTCGGGTCATACAGCGGTTTGTTGGCAAAGTTCTGGTTGGTCGCCACTTTTAAGATGTCGCTCGGTATCTCGGCGAGACGATAGCGCCCGTAGTTCTCCAGGTTTGGTATGATATTCTGCGGCTTAAACTGCACATCCAGATGCCCGTCGGCACCGCGTCCAATATTAAAGAAGAGGCCTAAAAGCTCAGAGTTATAGCTCGCGGGCAAACGCATGTCCATTGTATTGCCCTTATTGTCCTTCCACGGCGTCGGAATGGCTGGGTCGATGAGTGCGCGGATAAGCATATCACGGATATCATCAGACTTTTGGTGGACGAGGTAGCCCATGCCGGCGATCATTGCTACCTGCATAGCGTAGTTGCCGGCCACTGAACGCCGAGCATACTTGCCGGCCACTGAACCGAGCGGCTGAGTAAAGGCATCTTTCATCAGCGACCATTTGGCGCGGGTGAACTGGTTGGCGAGCAACACACGACTCCATCGGCGGCCCGCATTCGGGTCGATGTTCTTCACTTCATTATTGATCGCGCCCATCATCTTGTAGCCGACCTCGCCGGCCCTACGGGCCTCGGGGCTATCGAGTGAGACGCCCTTTTTATAAAGGTCGGCGGCGATAGAGCGTAGCACTTGGTCCTGCATAATCGGCATAGATTTCTCAAAGATAGTACGTTCGCCGATACCTGACTTGCCGAGCTGCAACTTACCGGCAGGCGCGAAGTCGCTGTGCTGCAGCATCGGCATGCCGATCTTTGCCCCGATATCCGCTGGACTCATGGTCGTTTCGCCCTTATCAGTAAAAGCCGGCAGCTGGTCAGTTAGTGTCTTCTGGATAGTCCTATCAGCGAAGTCGCTGCCGACCTGGCCGCGGAATGTACCATACGCACCCTTGAGTGCGTTGAGCGGGTGACCTGCCAGCGCCAAACCCGGTCCGGCTTTCATGACGGATATGTTGATCGGGTGAAACTCAGAGATGCTGAGCAACGTACCCTTGGCCCGCTTGTTGATTGCGTCATAACTCTTGCCGAGCCAGCCGAGCTGTTTCAGCCGCTCATATGGCAGCATTTGCTGGGCCGCCTTAACCGATACCTTCAGCGTTTTGCCGTTTCCCAAGTCGACGGTGATCGGCTTATCAGTTTCACCGACATCCGCTTGCTCAATGGACTTGGCAAGTGCCTGGTTCTTGAGCGCATAGGCAGAGCCGCGCGTATAGTCGGCGATCTCATCGCGGGCGAGCTGGTTCTTTAGATGGAAGCCGGCCGCCTCACCTTCGGCGATGGTATCAAAAACCTTCGGCTGGCGGTCGAGGCCAGCGAACTTGCTCGGGTCATAGTCCTTACCGTACTTGCTGGTGACGAGTTTATCGAACTTGGCCTGCATAGCAGGGTCGGATAGGTCCCATTCGCCTCTGAAGTAGTTTTTTACGTAGTTGGTGTTACCACCGAGCGCCTGCGAGGTGGCATGGACATTGTTAGTGAGATCGCGGTAGCGCTGCACCGCTGCTTCCTCAGCTGCATTCGCCGGTTTATCTATACCCTGTGCAAGCCTGGCGAGCTTGCTGGTGGTCATGTCTTCAGGAATAGCATTAAACGCCTGTCTACCGCGTAGCTCAACGCCTGCGCTGGCTTCCTGCGCATTCGTGCGGGCCTTCTCATAATCTCCCGCTGCAACCTTGGCGAAGTTCCTCTTGACGGGGTTCAGCGCGGTGTTTACCTCAGCGGGACGTTCCGGTATCTGGCGCTTCGCCTGCGGGCCTCGGCGCTTTCCTGCTGCTTCCCGCTGCTTCCGTAGGTCCTCCAGCGCAGCGCGGGCCTCGCCGTGGCTGACACCGAATACATCGGCGAATGCCTTGGAGTTCATAGCATCCTGAAGCTCGCTGTTAGGCACATCCAGCATGTGGCCGGTCAGCTGCGTGCGATTAATCGGCGGCGTAGAGGTATTGTCGGGATTGTCCGCGCCCGGCAAGCGGACGTATCCGCCCTGCAGTACGCTCTTGCGCGTATCAAGGAACTGGCCGCGCTGGCTCAGGTAGTTATAGATGCGGTCGGTGACACTGGCCGGAGAGCCGGAGGTGATATCTATCCCGGCGGTCTGCGCGGCATTGCGGGCTTGCATATGCAGCTGGTTCAGCGTGTCGGCGTCGGGCTTGTAGGCTCCCGTTTTATAATCGGCGAAATCGCGCAGCGTGCCGGCCTCGTTATCGTTGACGACGTTGGGCGACTTCAGTCCGGTCTGGCGCTCCGCTTCGGCGTTCCCGACATTCGACAGCGTATCCGTGAGCGCTTTCGTGCCGCTCTCAATGGCCGGCCCGGCTGCTTCCGCTCCATGCATGAGCAGCGGCATGGCAGCGCCCTGGGTAAAGCCGCCGATGGCTGCTTTGGCATAGTCTGCGCCGGTCGGGCTGTCCGTCTGCATCGTCTGGGCGACATTCTGAGCTGCCTGCTGGCCGCCGAAGTTAAGCATACTGAGCAGCTTTTGGGCTTCGGGAGACATGCTGCTGGCCGCCTCGCCGCCTGCGAGACTCCCGACCATGCCGATCGAAGTTGCGGCTGAACCTGCCGCCCCTAATACCTTGCGGGTCAGGGTGCTTTTCGGCGTATTCATGTTCACGCCAGCCGTGCCGAGCAGGCTGTTTAATAATTGCGTCTTCTGGTCCGCAGCTATTGCGTCTACCGATGCGTTGTATGCCGGGTCGCTTGTTTTATCATTCAACTCTTGCTTGGCATATTGCTCAGCTTGATTCGCCTTGGCGTTCGCGTACGGCGAAACGATCGTACTGGCTACATCCTGGGCAAATGGTTTGACCGCTTCAGTCAGAGCAACTGGCAAAAACTGCGGGACCGAGCCGGCCAGATAGTTAGTAGCTTTATCTATACCTTGCTGGTTATGCCGGAGTTCAGCGCCGCCGAGCATACCGACGGCTGCAGCTTGCGGAACGCCGGTCATGTTAGCAAGGCCGGTGCCGATCTGCTTGGCACCCTGCCCTAAGCTCTGGATGGTAGCGGTCACCGGGTTGAAGTTCGACGGCTGGTTAGTATTCAGCCGCTGCAACATTTGCTGCTTCTGCTGGGCATTGATCGCTTGCCCGGCCATGATCTGCTGCTGCACGTCAGGCGCGACGTTCGGGTAGGGGTTGGGCGGCGTTTGCTTCCTGCCGGTGATCGCCCCGATGAGGTTCTGCAGTAAGTCCATTATGGCGGACTCCTACTGCGCTACCAGCTGCCCTGATTGGTCTCGCTTGGGTTGCAGAATATTGAGGAAAGTAGGCAACACTGTGCCGTTATCGCCGGAAGCATCGGCCGTGCTGGTTGCTGCCGGACCCTGGGAAAGCGTGAAGTCATTGAGCGCCGGAGCCGCATACGTGACCGGCCCGGTCGCCATCTGCGGATTCTGCCACTGGTTGCCGAGCTGGGTTATCTGGCCCAAGAGGTCGTTGATCTGGCTTTGGAACGGCTGGCGGGCAGCGAGGGCGGTGTTGTAGTCCTGGCCTTGGGCGACTTGCTTGTATACGTTGGCCTGGGCGATCTGGTTCAACAGATTGGCGCGGGTCTGGGCGATGCTGGATTGCAGGTTTTGCTGCTGCTGGAACTTCTGCGTGTCCAGGTCGGCCATCGAGTTGCCGAAGTTGCGCATATAGTCCTGCCAGTTGGTGTTGAGCGACTGTTGGTTCTGCCCGAAAGTATTCTGTGCGCCGTAGAGCTGCTGGCTGCCTTGCAAAGCGGCGGCGTAGGGGGCTTGCTCATAGGAAGCTGATGAATTGCCCGAGCCGGCGAGGCCCAAGAGGCGCTGCAGCGCGTTATTCTGCATCATCGTATTCTGCAGGATGGCATTGCGGTTGTTGGCGTAGCTCTGCTGGTTCTGGCCCAGCTGCGTCTGATAATTCCTCTGGTCGGCAGCTTGCTGCTGGTTGGCGCGGTTTTGCGCGAGGTTATAGCTATTGAGGATGTTTTGCATCCCGATGGCTTGCTGGTTATCCAGCTGCCCGAGCTGCGGCTGCAGCTGGTTGATCGTGTCCTGGTAGTATGCCGCGTACTGCGGGTTGACGGTACTGCTGCCGCCTGTACTGGCGACGGTTGAGTCGCCAAGCACGCCGGTTGCACCGTTACAGGGCTGTTGCTGGGCGCCAGGCGCGGCGTTGTTCGTATTCTGTGCGGGCTGCGAGCCGCCGAATATATTGCCGGCCTGGGTTTTAACCACATTGGCGGCGCTGTAGCCGGGGGTCATATCGCCCGGGTTGTAGTTCGTGCCGAGCACGAGGTTGGATAAGGCGGTGCCTGGCGCACCGGGTAAGAGGTTCAGCGCGGTCAGGCCGACTTTGGCCGCCCCGCCGAGCACTGGAATGCTACCGAGATTTGCCATGAAAGAACTCCTGCATATAAAAGCAACGCTTTTACCATGTGGGTCCTTTCGGTGAAGGTGATCGGCGTGCGCCTGTCAGCGCTCGTGCCTGATGGTAGTTCTAATGCTTCAGTGTAGCGTACAAGACTACGTTCGTAAAGAAGCGGGGCGGTTTTTAGCCGCCCCGATCGTTACTTCTTCTTGCCGGGGTTAGCCGGCGGGTCGCTGGAAATGCTGCTCATATATTCCTGAGCGGCATCCCGCGCCTGGGCTTTCGCGGATTGGTCCGCGGCAAAGCTGGCGGCGGCAGCTGCTTTCAAGCGCTCATCGCGCTTATCGTTCAGCTGCTTGGCGACCTGTAGATATGCCATATCCGCCACCGGGCGGCTGTCGGCATCTACCGTCCCTTTCGGGAAGTCCTCGGGAGCGATCGTCACGTCTGCCGTGTTGCTCGCGTCCTCCGGGTCAACGAAATGGAAGTAGGCTTTCCCGTCCACGATTTCAAGCTCGTAGAGGTAGCCTGCTATGCCGTGTCGCGGCATGTGAGCCTTCTTTCTACTCAGCGCCGCCGCCCATCGCAATCGTCCCGGCGTTCACCGGCCGGTATTTACGGCCGACATGGAGATTGTTCTTATACTGGGTGTGCTCGTAGTCGATGCGCGAGATATCTTCCGCCTGGTCCTTGGGGACCGTGACGTTTTGGCCGGCCTTGAACGTGCGGCCGTTCACCGTGACATCGTTGCTGAGGTTTATCTTAGTTGTCTCTTGTTCTGCCATTACAAAGCCTTTCTATGGGGCAGCAGCGGAATTGCCGCTGCCCTTAATCAGTTAGGCCGATCTAGAAGGCGCTAGCCGACTCAAGCCGGACCATGAAGTTGTTATTCAAGATCACGGACTTAAACGCTACTTTCCAGCCCATTGTCATGATCTGGTGCAGCGGATCGGTGACGCCGCCGGGACCCTCGCGGTACATTTGCAGACTTTGCAGGTCGCTCATCGCGTAGGCGTTCTGGCCGAACACGTAGCTGGTGTGGACCGTGACAGTGCTGGAAACCGTCGGGATGTTGTTGGAGCGGACCACCGTGACACCGGCAAAGATGGTCACCATACCCTTATACAGTTCGTTCTGCTTGGCGGGTACGGCTTGGCGGTAGACCACGTTTTGGAAGGTGGTATCGCCCATCAGGTCGGTTTCTACGGACGGGTCGACGACGAGCACGAAGTTGCCGTCATCGAACTCGCTGGCACCGTTGTTGCGCAGCTGCGCGACAGCCTTCTTGATTTCCGCGAAGGTCAGTACGTCGGTGGCACCTAACGCGGTGCGGGCGCTCTTGCTGCCGGCATAGATGACACTGGTACCGGCTACGACGACGCTGTTCACTACGCGGTCGTAGGAGCGGGCAGCCTGGACGCCCAGCAGCTCGGTAGCCTTTTGGGTGACCGGGTGCTTCACCGTGAGCTTCCCCAGGTCGGTCAGCGTCACGAACGCGCCTAATTGGTCGACGGTCGCGGTGATCGCGCTGGTTGACAGCGCTTCATCCGAGGGGGGAGTGCCTTCAGTGAGCGGCGTGGTCGCCGGGGTCAGATCGGCATATTGCGTAAATGATATTGTCTTGGAGCTTGCGCTCGGGATCTTTTCAACGTACCCGAACTGGTCGAGTACGGTTTTGAACTTTGCCTGCTTCAGCAGCTTACGGGAAAAGTAAGTCTGCAGATCGGCGGACAAAGCAGTGGTATCGGTATTAGACATCGCTTGCTATCCTTGCATTAAGCGATGGCTACATCTCCTAACCGTTCCTCCATCTCCTCAAGCGACTCTTCGCCCTTGATTCCGGCGGAGGAGCTACCTCCAACTGGTTCAGTTTTGGACATCATGTCGGCCATATCGGCCTTGCCTTGCTGCGAGCCTTTGGTAGCGCCACGACTATAGATGCCTGCCATCCGTTGGTAAAAGTCGTAAAGCGGTACTTCAGCGTTCAGCACGATGCCATTTTCGTCTGCCTGCAGCCGTGCAGCCACCGTATAGGCTTCCTGCACCTGCTTGGTAAAGTCCTCGTCATAGTCCGGCGACTTGGGATTAAACATCGGGAAGTCGTTGGTGACGTTCACGGCCTGCATCTGCAGGTTAGCGTTCAGCTCGGCAATTTCTGTCTTACGAGTGTTAAACGCTACTTCCTCGCGGAGCGACTGGACCTCAGCTTGCTCAGGGGTTAAGCCCTCTTTGACAAGCTGCTCCTTGGTCTTCGGGCCATAGACTTCATCGACCTTGTTGGCAACGTTCTGTTTAACGCGCTGACGATCCTGCCACGCCTTGTAGGCTGCAGCTTCGCGCTCCTCTTTGGTTGGCGCGGGTTTCTGGTCCTGGGCGTTTTGCTGCTCAGGCTGCTGCTTATCCTCAGGTTTTTGGTCAGTCGCCTTGTCTTCCGGCTTCTGATCTGTAGCCTCAGTGGTCTTGGCATCGCCGGTAGCGGGTTTGTCGTCGGGTTTCGCGTCAGGCTTCGCAGCTGCGGCGTCGTCTTTGCCTTGATCTGCAGCGGGCGGTTCGGCGTCCGACTTGGGCGCTATGGGCGTATCAATGAGCGATACATCCGGCACATCCGGAATATCGTCATCTGGTGGAACGGTGGTAGATTGGTCTGCCATCGTATCTCCTTCCTTGGCTGTTATAGGGGCCACCATGCTTTATTTGTTGAAGAGGGAGCTACCCTCATGCAGATATGCTCTGCGAGGCAGGTGCTGGAGTGGACACCAGTGAGCCGCGGGTTTAGGCGCAGGATGAACCACACCGCCGCAGCTCGCTGCTATCTGCTCCCTTCGGGCACGAGGTCATACTTGCCGTCAACCTTGACGAGCGTTTTACCGACAGGAATGGGGATGCCGCCGTGGTGGCAGAGGACGGTTTTGGGGTTGCAGTTGTCGAGGATATGGTAACCTTGCTGTATCCAGTCGTGATGGTTCACGACGAGCTTAGGCTGATTAAACACCGTGGGCGTTTGCGGCAGGCGTTCGACTTCATCAGTGGTGTATTCGTGGTCAGGCTTCATCACCGGCCTTTCCAAAAGTCTCGAACTCCTGCAGTTTGCCGGCGAGCAGCTCTTTAAGGAGCTGATAGGCCAGTACTTGGGCTTCGATGCTGACCGTGCGGCTGTACTGCACGCCGTTGATGGTCATAGCGGTCGTCTGGATGTTATGGACATCGCTGCTGGCGGCTATCTGCTCGCGGAACCAGTCGGCCACGTCGTCCATGATAGGCAGCGATGCCGCGATAACGCCGGCCTTTTGTTCGTCTTCGGTGGCCTGCTCCTCGTCCGGCTTCGGATAGTAGGCAGTAGACTCAAAGGTTTCGCCGGAACGGGGGTAGATATCGTCGTCGGCATGGATGTCAGCCACGGTTCACCTCCTGCTTCGCTTCCTTTTCGCGGTCACTCCACCAGAACACCCTCATGCACGGCAACTTGCAAAACTTACATACCAGTGGGTGGGTATCGCTGCCATCGAGACGAGCATAGAAACTGAAGGCAGGATCAATGTCGTCATACTTGAACGGCGTGATATACCGATGCACCGGAACCTCGTATGTGTCCTCGTGTCCGCAATTATCGCAGGCTAAGTAGGTTTCAAATGTCTTACTATTGCTGGTTGGCATGCTTGGCTCCTAATGTTGCCATGACTTGCTCGGCTGTCGAACCCTGGCGCAGCATGACGATGGCTTGCTCAATATCCTGGTCGTTGTAACCGCGATGCACCAGCGCTTCAACGATCTGCTGCTCTTGCGGGTCTGGCGGATGGTTGCCCATAGCCTGCTGCGGTGGCTGTGCGGGTAGCCGCTGCTTGGGTTTCGGCTGTACGGGCGGCTCCTGGCCCTCTGCTGCCTGGCTCTGCGCGGTTTGCTGGGCATTGATGCGGTCCTGGGATTCGTTATGCGCCTGCTGACGGACGGCTAGAGTGGTATCGTGGGCTTGTTTGTCGGCTTTAAGCACCGTATCGGTCTGCTGCTGCTGCGCCTTCAGGTTGATTTGCTGCTGGCCGGGGCTGACCATGTTGCTTGGGATACCGACGAGCTTCAACAGTTCCTGTTTACTGTCTTCCGGCAAGTCACCGAACTTGATCTGCAGCGCGGTCATGAGCTTTATGAGCGGGTGCTCGGATATATCATTAGCTTGTTGCTGCTGCATAATCTGCTGGACGATCTGCGTAACCATCGGGACAAGCGTTTGTGGGTTCAATCCGCCAGCAGCCTGACCTTGGGAGTCAGGCAATGGGTTGCCATCCTCGTCGGTCGTGGCAGGGAAAATGTCGTCAGTGCCTTCCGCGCCGATTTCATTGATGAGCAACTTGGTAACGGGCAGCTCCGCGGCCTGAATTTGCGGGTTTTGGCTCTTTTGGATAAGCGCCAGCACTTCAGTCAGTTTCTCAGCATTATCCTGGTCTTCTTTGACTTCTGAGCTGCTGGGGTCGACTGCGAAGTCGAACGTCACCTTGTTAATGTCGGAGTAATCGAAAGTCAGCACATTGTTCTTGTCGACATATTTCCTGCTCGGGGTCTTCATAATGTCCCCGCGGTCGTCAGCGTCCAGATGGATGCTGTGCTTGCCGCGCATCTCGGCGAAGTAAATGTTGATGCTCGTCTCGGACTGGGCCTCAAACCACTCCTCGAACTGCTTGCGCAGGTAGTTATCCGAGACACCAAGGCGCTGCTGGGCGGCTTGGACGCCGGCCTGGGTTTTACTGAAGCTCGGGTTGCCGTCGGAAGCCGGGACTGAGTTATCGGTGCTGCTCTGGACGTTCATTATCTGGCTCTTTAAGAGGCCGTAGATGTTCGGAAAGCCGTCGATCGCATGGTTATGCACCTGGTAGGCTTCGACCTTGTTTGTCGGCGCATTGCCCATCGGCCAGATAGCGTTCGGCCGCATTTTCAGGCGTGAGCGCGTGACGTTGCCCCATACCATCATCGGCGGCCCCATCATCAGGGTACTCAGGAACTGGTACATCTGCATCTGCTGGTCAATGAGGTTCTGGATGCCGGCAGACAGCTCAACATCGCCCCGGCCAAGAGGATTGGACAAGTCGATGTTGCAGTACATATCGTCGAGCGGAATCGCGCCGCGAGGATCAGGATTGATCTTGGTGCGCAGGCTCTTGCCTTCCTCAAACTGAGGGCTAAAGCTGTAGAGTTCCGCACCGACGCCTTTCTGGAAGGCATGAATCACCTCGTAGCCGCCGGTATCGCCGCCCTTTTCTTTCTCGGCCGGGGTCATCAGGTTGGCCGGTTTCTGCTGCGCGCCGGAGTCCATCAGCCGGGCCAGACTGACGAGATCCCATTCGGACTTGTAGCCTTTCTTGGCACCCATCAGCGCTTTTTCGCGGTTAATAATCCCCTGCAGGTCGCGGCGCTGGTACCAGGAACGCATAAAGCGGATGTTGCAATCGGGGAGGAACACGACGCCTTTTTCGCCGAGCACGTCTTTGGCGTAGGGCAGTACAAAGTCGGTGTGGAACTTGCCGGAGGTGCTGGTAAAGAAGGTGTAGCTGGTCGAGACGCCATAGGTCATAGCGCGGCTGAGCACGTTCCACGACTTCTGCAGCATCTTGCCCATGCGGTTGTACATGGGTATCAGCTCTTTACTCAGTACGATATCCGCGATCTTGGCGTACTGCGGGTACATATCACACGTGACCAGGCCGGTCGGTATCTGCTGCACCACGCGCTTCGGGCGCTCCTGTACGATAGACGCCTCGGTGCCGTCGGTGATCTTCGGCAGCTCCGGGTCGATGTCCCGCGAGGGCTTATTGCGGGCGATGCGCTCAAACTCATCAAGCGGGTCAAAGTAACGCCAGTACCAGAACTTTGATTCGGTATAGGCTGTGACGGCTGACTTGCCGTCGATGAACGGCTGTTTGCCGGTATTCTTCTCGGGAGCGGCGGTGGCGTCAGTGGTGTTGCCGGCGCCCGGTTTGCTCGGCTTGAATGGTTTGAGCGCCTGGTCAACTGATGGGGATGGGGTAGCCACTGGTCCTTGCTCCAAGGTTAGTAGCGCTCCCGGCAGGAGTAGC
>Ga0134126_10010275_pt1 | contig 11803 bp, 10 predicted proteins | sample KB31752_FD_96881 | JGI IMG/M metagenome (GOLD analysis project Ga0134126, IMG submission 96881) | Terrestrial soil microbial communities with excess Nitrogen fertilizer from Kellogg Biological Station, Michigan, USA - KB3-175-2 | ecosystem: Environmental > Terrestrial > Soil > Unclassified ...
ATCCGGTCCGGGTTTTAAAAAATGCTGCTCTATTTTTTCGACGGATGCCAGGAAACGCTTTAAAGTGATGGGTTTCAGCAAATAGTCGATGGTTTGAAAAGAATAGCTTTCAACAGCATACTCGGAATAAGCGGTGGTGAAAACAATTTTGGTGCGGGGCGGCAATAGAGTTGCCAGCTCCATGCCTGTAAGCTTTGGCATATTGATGTCCAGGAAAATAAAATCAACGGGGTTCATTTTTAAAAACGCCAGCGCTTCCAGCGCATCATAACATTTCGCTTTAAGGGTCCAGGTGGTACTTTGCTTTATCAGCAGTTCCACCAGGTCGATAGCGTCGGGTTCATCATCAATAATTACGCAGCTTAAATTCATAGCGGAATTTTTAAAGACGCGGTGAATAATTCTCCTTCATCATCAATGGTCAGCTCGAATTTGTCGCCGTATAACATCCTGAGTCTTTTGGTTAAATTAATGATGCCGAATCCCCCGTGTTCGTCGCCGGGCTCCGGGTCCACCTTACGATTGCGGGTGGTAAAAAACAGGTGATCGCTTTGCTGGACCAATGAAATGGTTACCTGGTTTTGTTTTCGTGATTTGTCGATCCCATGCTTGAAAATATTTTCAACAAAGGTCATAAGCAGCATCGGCGGAATACACAGGTCGGGGTTGTAGGCTTTCTCGAAATTAACCGAGGCGCCGTGGCGGATACGAATTCTTTCGAGCGCGATATAATTTTCTATAAATGCCACTTCCGTGGATACCGGCACCTTATCGTTTGGGCTTTCATCAACAAAATAACGCATAATATCCGCCAGGCGTTCTATCAGCCCGGCCGACGGCGGATCAACTTTATAAACCCGGTAATAAATGCTGTTCAGCGCATTAAAAAGAAAGTGCGGCTGAACCTGCGATTTAAGTAAATTAAGTTCGGCCTGGCTTTTTTGCAAAAGGATCTCCTCCGTCTGTTGTTTTAAAGTGAAATAAGCAATGGCAATGCGAAAAACCAGGCTAAGGACATAGATCAGGATACCGCCGGGAACATAAGCCAGCAATGTAGCCAGATGAACCGGGCCCGTTTTAACCAACAGAACATGCCTGGCGAGGATAACGCTTGCGTAGCCCTTTAGCATTCCCGTTAAAATTAAAAACAACCCTACCGAGATACCATACGCTATGTACCTTCTTTTTTGATAAAATACCGGGTATAAGAACAGGATGTTCCCGTAAATAATGATGGCATACGATGTTGCGTTGACGATGGTGGATATGCTTGATTTCAACAAACCATCCATCGGCAGCAGCGAAAAAAATATCAATAACAACACGGCGATCCATATCAGCACCTGGAGCTGAACAATACGGGGCGCCTGCCTCCCTGTCTTCATGTTCAAAAATACTAACCTTTTCAGTCTTCGTACGCTATTTTATGCCGTTGGGCCAACATTCTCTGCCATTGCGTCGAAAATCAAGACGGTTGATCAAAACCCTCTGAAAAACCCAAATGCCGAATAAATGGCATCCCCCGTTGGAAATAAAAGCGATAAGGTCGAAAAGATTATTAAGGGCGGTTGGCAAAAAACACCTTTGACCATCCAAGCATGAAAAAACAAAGCAAATAAAATTTAACAACAAAGTTATGAGAACATTAAAATCAATGCTGACAGGCATCGCTTTACTTTTTATTTGTGGAGCGGGAAATTCAATGAGTACACCTGCTGCAGGCAAGCTAACCAGGGACGAGGTTGTCCAAATATACATCGACGCTACGACCAGTGGTAATGTCGGCAAATTGAACGACGTTTTGGCCGACGATCTGCTATTTTATATCCAAAGAGGCGACTACGTTAACACGCTGGATAAAAATCAACTGATCGATTATGTGAAAAACAACACGACGTCCGATCCATCGGTTAAAACCAATACCACTGTAATGCAGGGAGACGATAACTCTGCGGTAATAAAAATTGAATTTAAGTACGACGGCTATTCCCGTACCGACGAGGTAACGCTTAACAAAACCTTTGAATGGGCAATCACTACAGTAGCATGCCAGTTTAAGTAGTGAGGAAGTCGGAAGGCGGAGGTCGGAAGTCGGAAGGCTGAGGTCGGAAGGCGGGAGGCTGAGGTCGGAAGTCGGAAGTCCGAAAGTCAGAAATTGGAAATGGTGTTGAGGATATTCTAAACTGTATATCCGGGCATTTTTAAACTAAATTATCTAATCACTTAATCAATAATCATCATGAAAAAAGTAACCCAATTGTTTGCAGTGCTGGCATTCGTTTTTGTCAGCAGTTCAGTGTCCGCTCAATTAACGCAATCACAACTGGTTGCCGAATGGCAGCGGGCAAAAACATACACCAAAGCCTACCTGGATGCTATGCCCGAAGATGGTTACGGCTTTAAACCAACGCCGGAGATCCGCTCGTTTGCGCAGCAAATGCTTCATATAGCAGATGCCAATTACATCTTTGCTACCGTGGCAAGTGATAAACCAAACCCTATTGGTGAAACATTTGCCGCTCCTCATAACCTTAACGAAAAAACAGTGCCGCCAACGAAGGAAGCGGTTACAAAAGCGGTAATGGATAGCTACGATTGGGTAATAAGCACACTTCAAAATATGACGCCTGATCAAATGCAGGCAGCCACAAAGTTTGGCAAGCATGAAATTACAAGAGGCGGATTATACGCGAAGGCATTTGAACATCAAACCCATCAACGGGGTCAAACCACCATTTACCTGCGTTTAAAAGGCGTTACCCCGCCGGCGGAACAGCTGTTTTAGTAAGGTAAAACACACCTTCAGCCATCAAAAACAACAATGAAATTACCTCAAATAAAAATAGCGGCAATCGGTTTACTCATGCTGGTTGCCGCTAGGGGATATAGCCAGCAAAGTATAAAAATATCCGGAACGGTAACCGACTCAATTACGCATCAGCCTATCCCGTTTGCGACGGTTGCTTTATTAAGTCAGCAAACCAAAGCCCCTGTCAAAGGCAGACAAACCGATAGCATTGGTCATTTCCTGCTCGAAAATGTGTCAGCAGGTACGTTTGTTCTACGTATAACTTACGTTGGCTACAATAATATCCTCAAAGAAAACATACTGATCGGTCCCGCAACAGGCGATTTAAACCTCGGCACCATCACGATGACCGCGTCAAAGACCACCTTGTTGAAAGAGGTTGTCGTCGCCGGCAAAAAGGAGGCGTTACAAAATGTCAATGGTAAAAAGGTATTTTCGGTGAACCAGAGCCTTGTCAGTAAAGGCGGTAATGCGGCGGATCTATTGAAGAACGTCCCCACGCTGCAAATTGACGAAAATGGCAATGTTAGCCTCCGTGGGTCTGTCAATGTTAAGGTCCTTGTTGATGGCAAACCTTCCATCATTGCAAATGGCGACATAACCCGGATACTCCAGTCCATACCGGCCAATGCCATCGAAAGCATAGAAGTGATTCCCAATCCACCGGCTAATTACGACGCCAATGGCGAAGGTATTATAAACATTATTCTAAAAAAGAACAGCAGGCCCGGGTTAAACGCTTCCGCGGATATCGGCGCCGGTACCAACGACAACTACAACGCCGATGCCGGCCTGAGTTACCAAAGCGGCAAGGTAAACCTGTACGGGAACTATAGCCTGAAGAATGGAAATGCGGTCAACACCGGGATGCAGAGCTACATTTTTTTGAAACCGGCTGACGCCGTGGTGTATACCATGGAAACATTCCCATCTGTTACCCGCAACAAAATACAGTTTTTGAAAGCAGGCATTGATTATGCGCTTACGCCCAGGAGCACATTAGGCATATCCGCCAGTTTAAATTCGTATTACACGCATAAGAATGAGTTTTTAACCTTTACGCATCATGATGCCAATGACGTACTCCTCGACTCATACAACCGCTTTAATACGGTAAATAATAATGGCAGCAGTTATGAAGTTGATTTGGATTACAAACGGCGTTTTAAGAAACCTAAAGAGGAGCTGGCGCTCAACTTCTCCTTCGCATACGGCACCTTCAGGGATTACCAGCAGTATACAACCCGTTACAACCCTGTTAATGGCGTTCAATCGCCCAAGATTGATACACCCCTGGTAAGTGACACCAGGCACCGGGCCACTAATTATAATATACAGGCCGATTATGTTTTACCGGTTGGCACATCCGGACAATTTTCGGCCGGTTACCGCAGCCAGATCACGCTTGGCAATAATGATCAATACGCCTATAAAGTTTTAAGCGCAGGCCAGACGCCGCTTTATGCCTTTACCGATCTTTTTGCCAGCAATAACCAGGTTAACGCCGTTTATTTGAACTATAAGGACCAGGTTGGCAATTTCAGCTACCAGGCAGGTATAAGAGCGGGAGATAGTCGCCTCGACGCTACCTTTATGAGTTTTGATGCAAATAACAGGTTGTTTGCAGCCCCGTTAAAAGTGCCGGTAAGGGGAATATACCCAAGTGTGCTGCTCACCCAAAAGCTGGAAAACAACAGCCAATTGCAGTTCACCTTTACCAGGCGGATCTCAAAGCCAACGGTAAGGCAATTCAATTCCACAACGGATTTTTCCGACCCGACAAATTACAATAAGGGTAACCCGGGTTTAACACCGGCAAGCGTTACCAGCCTGGAATTAGATTATAGTAAAAACTGGCAAAACGTATCCTTTACTTTCGGCATCTATAATAATACCATCAATAATGTAATTAAAACCATTCAGATTGACCCGGTTAATGACGAAACTACCACGATACCCGAAAATTTAAAACGCTCTGTCACCACAGGCCTGGAGTTGATTGGTCATTTTGGGGTAGCAAAAGAATGGGACCTAACGGCGAATGCAAATATCTTTAACCGGGACAATGCTGCGGCTCCGCAATATGGTATAGCGGCCAACAACGGCATCAGCTGGAATGCAAACATCACCAGTAATATAACACCTGTGCAAAGATTATCATTCCAGGTCCGTGCGGATTACCAGGCTGTGGAGATGTTTTTGCAGGACAAGCGCCTCGCTGTTTTTGGAATGGACGGAGCTGCAAAATACGACTTCGCGCAAAACAGGGCTTCGCTTAGCCTGAACGCCAATGACATTTTCAACAGCCGGAAGCGAAGGTTCTTAAGAAGCAGCGATGACCTCCTGATCAATTTAGAAATTCACACCATCAGCTCCAGGGCTACGCTAACGTTTTCCTGGCGCTTCGGCGCGGGTTCCGGTGCCTCAAAACGCAAAGAAGAAAAGCGGATCGAGGACGCTTCTTAGTTCAAATGAAACATAAGCCTCCGTAAGTTTTTGCCCGGCAGGTCTTCGCAGGGACAAACCCAATTTCTTACTTAACATCTGGGTTTTTGTATTACTCTGTTCAGCCTGTTTTTGCAAACCCCGAGAGAACTAAAACGTTATCAATTAAATTGATTCGATATGGCAAAAATATTGATCACCGGCTCGGCTGATGGCCTCGGCTTATTGGCGGCAAAGGCGTTGATACAAGGCGGGCACCAGGTAGTGCTTCATGCACGAAATGAAGAGCGGGGCAGGCAGGCGCTGAAAAATGCGCCCGGCGCCGCGGGTATGTTGACGGCGGATCTCTCCAGCATGGCCGAAACCAAAAACCTTGCCGCATCGGCCAATGCTTTGGGTACGTTTGATGCCGTTATACACAATGCCGGGGTTTACCAGGTACCCAAAAACAGCGTCGGCGCGGAGGGCCTGCCGCTCCTGTTAACCGTTAACAGCCTGGCGCCTTACATCTTAACGTGTTTGATGCATAAACCTAAAAGATTGATCTATTTAAGTTCGGGGATGCATATGCAGGGCAGCACAAACGCCGAAACACTTCAGGTTACTTATTCCGACACGAAACTGCACGACCTCATCCTGGCTAAAGCGTTTGCCGCGAAATGGCCGGATGTTTACGCCCATGCGGTCGATCCGGTCTGGGTGCCAACCAAGATGGGTGGCGCCGGCGCGCCGGATAACCTGGAAAAAGGATTTGAAACGCAGGCATGGCTGGCCGTGAGTAATGATGCCGAAGCGTTGGTGTCCGGCCGCTATTTCCATCATAAAAGGCAGGCGCGTTATCACCCCGCGGCGGATGATCCCGCCATCCGCGAAAAGCTGCTTAATCACTTTGGGCAATTGACGGGCATTACATAGGGTGAAATACCAGGATGAAACAATGCGGTACGTAAAACAGTTATTTCAGCTTGTTCTTCAACCCTGAATTTGGTGGCAGCCGGTAGTTGGTATAGGCGGGTATTTGAGCAGCGGAGGTAATAGCCGATCTTCCCGGGTTTTTAAAACCGGGAAACTCATTTAAGCCGATTACTTTACCGTCTTTCATTTCCTTGCCGGTTTTTTTGGCCCAGGTTTTTAATTGCCGGATGCCATCGATATTAAAGCGGCTTTTTAAGCTCCACCAGTCGTTACCCTGGTAGCGCACATCGCCTATTTTGTCTATCCCCCGGATGAGGGTATCCCGCCCAACAAATATATTATGGTAAAAGCGGATGCCCTTGCTTTCGCTTTTCTCCGAAAAAGCGATCGCCGCAACCTTGTCGTTATAAATGATGTTGTCGTAAACATCACAGTCGTAAAACTGCTTTTCATCATCCGAACTGTTCCAGACATACAGGCCCCCCTGCGAATCGGAAACCGTCCCGTCATTTTCGCTGATGTTATACCTAAAAATATTATGGTGCCACGGGGTTGCGCCCCAAAACTGAAAAATGCAATACCCGCTTCCCTGGTTTCCGTAGGACACGCAGTATTGTATGATCGAGTTGGTTACACCTCCATCCAGGTCAAAGCCGCCGCCGTCGGCGCCGCCTTTTGAGGTTTTGTTTTCATACGATAAGCAATGCTGAATAACCACGCTGTCGGCTTCATACGCCCATATCCCAACCGGGCCGTTGCCGATGCGGGGCATATCCCAGCCGTTGTTGGTGGCCGTGCAGCGGTCGATCAGCACATTCCTGCAATTCCCCACAACAATGCCATTCCCGCTGTGGTTGGTTAAATTGGTTGGATCGCCGGGGTTATTTTCCGCCCGGCAGTTAACGATCTTAATATACCTCGAATTTCTTTTTCCAGCATCGCCTTCCACCGTGATGCCGGCTGAGCCATTATCGTGGGCGCTCACATCATTTACCAGGACATGGGTTGAAGCAAATACCAGTAACCCTGGTTTTTGAAAGCCGCTAATTTCGACGCTGTCGATCTGGATATGATCACAACTGACGATGCTTAAGCCCGATTTTGTATTGCCCGCTTTGCGCCCCGACCCTATCAAACGCAAATCGCGTACTTGAATATACTGCGCTTTGTACAGGCCGATTGCCGCGCCGTTGCCGCCGTCTATCGTTGCACTTCCTTTCCCGAAGGACCGGATAATAACAGGGTGCAGCTTGCTGCCCATCGCACCCGAATCGATCTTTAAATCGCCTTTAAAAGTTTGGCCTCCGTGCAGGTTTATGATATCTCCCGCTGCCAGGCGGATGGTATTTAGTTTTTGAATGGTTTTAAAAGGAGCGGATCTGGTGCCGGGGTTCATGTCGTTGCCGGATGTGCTGACATAATAGGATGTAGGATGGCCCTGTTGCCTGGCAAACCCTGGTTCATTTAAAAACAAGAGGGCCATAACGGCGAAAAAGCAGACCCGGTTTTTTTTCAGGCCGACAAAACCGGCCCCAACAAATGCTGAGATCCGCACGACCCGGCAGAATACTGCGAAATAACGAAGCCGGCGATTCGTTTTGGCCGCCGCATATCCCTGGTTGATTTTGGCGATACCCATAGCATGCCCAAATTAGCATATTTTTGCAACGGGTCAAAATAAGCCGTTCCGCGGCGCAGTGCTTCAGCACGATGTAAGCCCCGCCAGGCCGGGCGGTACCTGTAACAATCCCCGCTTTCTAACCTCTAATCTCTAACCTCCAATCTCCAACTCTGATCTCAACAATGAAGCTCACTCTTTTCACCATCGTTCTTACTATCTCCTTCGCGGCATCGGCGCAAAAGAAAAATTTCGACCGGTTTTCGGCGGATTTTGTGCGCGGTTACCAGGCGTTGCATATGCCCGGCCTTGAACTAAGCTACGTAACCGGTCTGCAGCATATCCAGCCGGCAGACAGCGTAAAAAAGCAACTGGAATTCTTTCGTTCGGTCAGATCACAGCTTACCGTTTATAAGGAGACTGAATTAACCCCTTCGCAAAAAACCGATTATGAGCTGATCAAATACGAAACCGGCCTTAACCTTGAAAGGATCGCGCTGGAGCTGCAATGGCTCAAAGACCGGCCCGCGCAGATCCCGGCTGGCGGTATTGTCACGGTGCCGAACGGAAAAGCATGGTACGCGTACTTGTTAAAGCGCTGGGTAAGCGACGATGTGACACCCGACCAGGTATACCAATTTGGATTAGGCGAGGTAAAAAGGGTGCAGGGCCATATCGAAGCGGTGAGGGTGCAAACAGGCTTGAGCGAAGACGCGTTTTATAAGCACCTGGACGACCCTTCATTTTTCACATCCGACCAGCAAGAGGTGCAGCGCTCATTTGAGCATACCAAAGCTGTTATTTACAGCAACCTGCATAAGCTGTTCAGCGATACGGCCGTGGCCCCGCTAAAAATTGAACAAGGCGAAAGCAGGCAGCTGGCGCAAACGCCGGGCTACTATAACGAAAATACCTTTTATTATAACCTGTTCGACAAGCCTTATAATAAGCGCCAGTACGACTGGCTGTTCATCCACGAGGGTGTGCCGGGTCACCATTACCAGGCGTCGGTTTCGGCCAAAACGAAAGTTTCGGCGGTGCAGCAGCTGTTTTTTTACCTCGGGTTTGCCGAGGGCTGGGGCGCTTACGCCGAAGAACTGGGCAAGCAGCTCGGCGTCTACAAAACCCCCTACGACGAAATGGGCAAATGGCAATGGGACATTGTGCGCTCGGTGCGCGTGCCGCTGGACGTAGGGCTCAACTATTATGGCTGGACCGATCAGCAGGCGCTTGATTTCTGGAAAAAGAACATCCGCGGGCAGGATGATATTGCTATGCGCGAAATTGCCCGCATCCGCCGCTGGCCCGCGCAGGTAGTGACCTATAAGTATGGCGCATTGCAAATTATACACTGGAAGGAAGCCCTGCAGAAAAAACAGGGCAAAAAGTTTGATATCAGGGATTTCCACGACCGGGTGCTGGATCACGGGTCGCTGCCTTTGTTTATGGTGAAACAGAATGTGTTTAGAGATTAGGGGTCGGAGATCAGAGGTTAGGAAGGACAGGAGCTGCAAAGGTTTAATTAATAAATGAAACCTTTATCAACTATAAGTGTTCCAACAGTACAAGATATTGCATTCAGCAATAATTCACGTCTTTAAAATCAATAAAACATCATGAAATTTATTAGCTACGTACTATGTACCGTACTGTTTGTTATGTGCAGTACATCCTTATTTGCCCAAAAATACAAGACAGCCGCAGATACTGTAAAACTAAATGAAGAATATATAAAGGTTAAAAACGACATTGTTGATCTGAACGCCCAGTTGTCGGTCGCGCAAAATAATTTACCGGGATATCAGTCAAAAGCGACAAACGCGCGCGAAACCGCCCAGTTGGCAGCGAGCTCCAGCAGCGGCGACGCAACGAAAGCTACCGATGGGAATATCCGCGATGCCAAAGACGCCAAAAACAGCGCCCATAATGCTTATGACAAAGCGAAAGACGCCAGGTCGGCCAACAATAACGTGGGTAAACAAAACGAAAAGATCAAAAAGATCACTGAAAGCCTGCGGAAGAAAAATCAACGGCTAAAAGACCTGGACATGATGCGTAATACCATTTATGCCCAGCAGCCATCTAGTCTGCATAAATAGGGGTTAGAGGTCGAAGGTTATTTTATTTGGCTCGATATCAGTGGGCCTTTGTGCCTTCTCCGTGGTCTCTGTGGTTTATTTTTTACCGCGAAGGCCACAAAGAGAGGCACAAAGTAACACAGAGCTTTAACCGTTCAAAACATATACGGCTCTCTTTTTCAATGATTGAGACGGCCTCATATAATTTGGGAAACGACTATTATTTTTTTCCGTAAACAGCCATAATATCCGGCACCTTATCTAAGGTGATCACCAGGTCGCTGTTATATACACGTTTAAGATATGCCGGGTCTATCTTTTTCAGGAAACTGGAATGCCATACCATAAACCACGACCAGTACGCGCCCTCGGCGAAGGATTGCGCCGGATCCGGCGGCACAGGGCATTCGTGAAAGGGGATGGGCATGGCGCTGCCTACTATTGCTTCCGCTTTTTTGTACATCTGCGCATGCGTACCGCCATAGCCGTAATCATCCGCGCCGGCAATATCCACGTACGCCCGACCCGGGTACCAGGCACTGTCCGGGTGATTGGTATAACCCAGCACCCATATCAAATTGTTCAACTTTTTTTTGTGGACATAGTAATCATACATCGTTATCCATAAACGTTTAAACCGTTCCGGCCCGCCCTTGCTCCACCAAAACCAATTGCCGTTCATTTCATGGAACGGGCGCCACAATATTGGGATATGCGCCCGTTGCAGTTTCTCAAGCAACTCAGCCTTTTCGTCAAGTTCCTTCCAGAAGGCTTTATATTCCGGCGTGCCTTTTTCAAAGCATTTGTCGATATCGATGGTTTTTTTCGAATTGATATACCCGTTACCGATAGATGGGGCTCCCCAATGCCACATAATGGTCGGTATGCCGCCTTTTTTCCACCACTCCTCGGCAAATTTCACCTCGTTCTCGTTCTTGCTGCTGTCGATAAAATCCAGGCCGCGTATGGCAGGCAGCTTGCCGGTTGTTTGCTGGATATACTCCAGCTCTTCCACATGCCCGAAAAGCACCATCTGCCCCGCCAGCATTTTCTTGCCGTGCATATCCTGCAAATAGTTGTATAAAGCCCTTGCTTCTCTGGATGCGTTTTTATTGGATAACGCCAACCGCGCCTGGCTATAAGCCGAAGCATAGAAGGCCGAAAAGATCAAAAACAGGACTGTTTTATACTGGAAATTCATAAGCGCACCGCTCTAAGTTAGCCTGGCAAATATAACCCGGTTTTGACACCTCGCGGTGATGCTATTTTAACTTTTTCTTGCTGATCTTATGTGACCGGTTCCAAGTTAAACTTGGTTGAATTTAGGCAGTGGCTTTGAAATACTATCTTAAGTTGTATCTTCGATTAGATGGACGACCTTGATAAAAATAATCCTGACGTATGGAAATATGGCTTTTATTGTAATCCAAACGACCCTTCTCTGTTTGCTTATGATTCCAATTCTGTTGGGTCATCAAAAATGGCTTTCAATTTTGGGCATAAAAAGGCACCATTTGTTATCATCACTTTCGTCGTGATTGTTGTCGGTTTTATTTTATTTGTTGTCCTTAGTTAGTCTCTCCCGTTCACCTAATATTGGCTGCCTCATAAATACCCCATCTTCCTGAGGTATGCTACCCAAATATCATAAGCCGGTGGCTTAAGATGCAGCCCCTCGTAGGTATATATACTATTCAGCCGGCCGTTGGTATCGGCAAACAGGTGAAAAATGTCCACGTAAGTATAGTTGCCGGCTGCCGCATTGGCTTGCAGCAATTTATTGAGGGCCACAATATGTTCTTCCTTATCATAATGCTGCGGAAAGTTGTTTACGGTCGAATTAACGGGCAGCACGCTTTGCACATAAATATGCGTGTGCGGGCATTTGGCATGTATTTCCTTTACAATTTTAAGTTCATTGTCGGCAATCACCGCATC
>Ga0134126_10010277_pt1 | contig 11801 bp, 15 predicted proteins | sample KB31752_FD_96881 | JGI IMG/M metagenome (GOLD analysis project Ga0134126, IMG submission 96881) | Terrestrial soil microbial communities with excess Nitrogen fertilizer from Kellogg Biological Station, Michigan, USA - KB3-175-2 | ecosystem: Environmental > Terrestrial > Soil > Unclassified ...
ATAATCCAATACAGGAACCTGATTGATTCCCAATTTCTTGGCGGCATAAGCTCTGTGCCGCCCATCTTCCTTGCCATCTTTGTAAATGGTCAAAGGATCAAGAACACCGCCATCAAGGATGTGACGTTTCAAATCATCGATATTGTCACGAGTGGTATCATCCATCTTGAGTGGCCGCACAGACGCAAGATATTCATCTGGCGTCATCCACACCATGCGAGCGCCAGCCTCTTCATAATTCATGTTGCCATACCAGCCATCCTTTTCAGGATCGGCAAGAGGATAGGTGCGGCTCTCATGGATTTCCTGGTATCTCATACCATGATTTATCACGCTAAATAGTCCCATGGACAAACTAATTGCCATCATGAAGATCGTCTTGGGAACAGCTTTCAGTCTGTACCTGAAAACACATGCTGCCCACTGGAACGTGGAAGGCCCAAATTTTCCTCAGCTTCATCAATTTTTTCAAATGATTTACGAGGATATCTGGCAATCCGTTGATGCTATCGCTGAACAAGTGCGTCAGCTTGATGCCTATGCTCCATGCAGTCTTGAACGATTCGCTGAGCTATCTCGTATCAAATGCAGTAATGAAGTCATGCCTGCTCAGGACATGCTTATTGCATTGTTAAAGGATAATGAAACTCTTATCCTTACATTGACCGAAGCTCTCCATACAGCCGAAGCCGAAGATAAACAAGGTCTTGTCAATTTCTTGGCCGGTCGATTGGAGATGCACAACAAATGGCGTTGGCAAATCCGGGCCACAGCCAAGAGGATTGGATGAAATTTCATCCTGGAGATAAAGTTCGCTGCATAAACGATTTTGCAGCGCCCGGCTCTCTCAAAAGAGGTAACATCTATGTCGTCAGCGAAGTCTACGATGCCATAGATGAATGGGGGCTTCGTCTCAAAGAGTTTCCGACCATTGGTTTCTTCGGAAGCCGCTTTGAATTGGTCAAAGAAGGTTTTACGCTCGACGCTATCGAGCGTTAGCTATCACGCTGGCTCCGCCATCCATTCAAGAATGGACGGAACCCACTCGTAATACTTGCCATTGCATTCTGTAATGAGAATACTGGCTTCAAATTTGTATTCAATCACCATGTGGACATGAGGAACTTCATCCTCATAGATGACCCAACGGGTGCCAATAGGAAAACTCTGCATAACAACTCCTTAATGAAAAGTAGGCGGAGAACTTATGTTATCAAAATCCCAATCGTCATTATCTGCGGTATTCTTTGAAAAAAGCGCCGATTCCAGTTGGAAGTCAACCTCACCGAGGCAAGGATTCATACGGAGGATATCACGCAAGAAACTGCCAGACAATCCTCGGATTGTCCCAAGCGTGTCAACACCTATTTTCTTACTCAGTGCATATACAAAACTATAAGCAATGTCAGCGATACCTACCGTTCGATCATCTATCTGATTTTTGCTAATCAACAATGAAATAGCACGGGCGTTTTCGACCATGATTTCAAACCGGGTGTCATCTTCGTTAGGAACGCCCTGTTCGGTCAACTGATCATCTATATCTTGCAATCGTTCAGCCATGTCCTCACGAGGAAGTTCAATTCTGAACGCACATTCAGGAAGAATCAGCGCAACACCGAAATTGGCATCAGAATTCGACATCTGCCTGGAAACCAATGCTGGCACGAGCAACAACGTCACTCTGGATCAAATCGGTGTAGCCACCGACCCGTTGTCTTGTGCCATCATTCTCAACTACGAAAATCTGCGGCACTGTGCGCTGATTTCCTACCAACTCAAAACGTTCATACATCTCAGCCCGAGCATCATCGTCATCATAGACGACTTCATCAAACGTCACTGCGTGTTCGTTGAGATATTTCTTAGCAAGAACACAAAACGGACAGGCCGTCTTTGAATGGACTTCAATTTTCATTTCTTTCTCAATTCTACATCAAATCGTGCGAGCATTTCTACTGCTCTATAGTATATGTTTGTCAACTTATCAGCGACGTACTGAGCAACCAATTCGTTATCCACTATGATAGCATTTGTTACTTCATTGTCTTGACGAAGAGCATACAGATCAGTTTTAAGCGCACGATAAGCGATAGCTATATCAGTCAGAGCAGAGTCATGATGCTTTGCCTTGGCTGAAACCCGAGCCTCAAACGTGTTCTCTCTGACGATACAGAGACTAAGTTTTGCGGCGACCATTTCTTTTGTGATGTCCATCGCTTATTTATCCCCTTTGAATGCTCCACCATCCATAGATACACTCATGCTGGTGGCTTCTTTTGCTGTGTGATGTTCAAGGACCGCCAACCGGGAAACCACGTTGGCGATTTCAGTCATCAGAAGGTTGGCATCACTAATTTCAAGCCGAACGTCTTTGGATCGAGCTTGAATTGCCCGTTTTACGTTCTGGGTGAATTTCTCAAATGTGACAGCGGTATCTGGTGAAATCATGATCTCTCTTTCGAATAAGGAGCATTGAGATAGATTACATGCTCTGTGGCTTCCTTCTCAAGAGAAGGCAAATCATATTGGTTGCAGAATTTTAGAAACCTCATACCAACATTCGAGGCAAATTCCCTGGTCGTCGCTTCCTGAATGGTCGTGTCCATCTTGACAACCACATGTTCCGGTTGCTTATGCAGATCAATCAGGCTTTCGTTTATCTTAAACTCATCTGAAACCCGAACTGTCTCAGTCAACCTCTCTCCGTCCTGCTTCGTTCCTACCAATTTATCCCAAGTCTGACACATAAGATTGTTCCAATCATACCCCCTGGCATGACGGTCATCCCACGCACCCTTGATACTATGCTTCTTACCCTCATAGCGAACACCAGGAAATGCCGCAAATACCGAATCACCCACATCGCCACGGATCAGCTTGATGAAAAGAGCTTTCTTCCACCATTCATCTTCCGGCACGAAATCTGGATTAGGCTTGCCAACCTTGATCTTACCATCTTTCGGACTGACCATGAATTCAAGCTTCTTGTTTTCATAGTTGATGATCTGATCGATAGCAATCATACGCTGATTGATTGCATCATAGATACGGACGTTCGGTGAAAGAAGCTGCACGAAATCCGAGTCACCAGAAATGATAACATGCTGGTCATCCGGGTGGGTATCTATCCAACGAGCTACGAAATCATCACCTTCAATTCCATACGCACGCAGAACCGTGCAGCGAGTATGCTCATCAAGGTAAGTGATCAATGATGATAAGGCAGAGAAGAACATCTCATTCTCTTCCTTCTCTTTCACATTTTCATTGGCTCTATCCAGGCGTCTGCGAGATTTGTATGCAGGATAAGCTTCGTAGCGCCAGCTTGAATAATCTACAGCAAAAACTATGTGATCGACCTTAAGCTCCCTATAGAGCTTCCGTAAGCTACGGAAGACAATCAGAAGAGACAATCCAATCTTTGTCTCTGGGTCACCCATTGCACTGTGACGAGCACGATGGAACAAATTTGAGAGATCAACTACAGCGTAATAAGCCATTAATGCCTCGGTCTAAACGAGACATCGTATCCTGTTTTACTTGAAGACTTCAAGTTATTCGTCTTCGTCAAAGCCCATTCTGTAGTCTTTTCCAAGTTCATTCCACTTTTGTGCTTGAACTCTTGGGTCCAAACTCACACTGATATTTGGATCAACGGAATACGCATTGCTGCGGCAAACTTCGAGGAACCAGTCCTCCAAAACCTGTGAATCATTACGCCCAACGAAACCGTGCAGACGGAGATACTCAATCCACTGAGGATTGTAATCCAACTCTATACCAAAACTATCCAAACCTTTTTCTGGATCAAACCCACTCTCTACGAAATCGACCCATGGACGATTCTCCAAAGTAGCTTTTCGCTTGTCATAAGCTCGCTTCTCGATACGACCGTATTCATGCTCTACTTCCAACATAGCCAAATCACGAGCCAGCTTTTCCTCATCGGTCTTGGCATTGCCATACGTCAATTCAACCTTACGCACAGCACCGTCATATGGTGCCAGTTTGCTGTAGCGAACATCAATTTCGATCTGATTCAATGCACGAGATTCGAAATCTTCGTACTCCAACTCGTTCTTGCGAGTTGCATGTGCATACGAATCAATACGACGATATTGCAGATCGAGATCGTTTGTCTTCAATGCACGAACGGTGGGGTTGTCTCTGTGGTGTATCTCAATGAGTTTGCGTTCCAAGTCCTCACCAGAGAGGTTGTAATGAGCTTCCGCTTCTTCGTAAGCAGGACCAACAAGGCCCCAACTTGCTGGCATCATTCGAAACGGTATTACGTGTTTCCTCATGTTTGTTTTCCGAAATATTGGGATTTATTTAGCTATGCAGCTTTCGACACAACTATACTAAATATAAGCGGGAGAAGCAAGCAACCGTGGACATTTGTCAACTATACAACGAAGGAGTGGGAATAGCTGAAATAGCTCGTAGAATTGGCATCAGTTCAAGGACTCTTCAGAGGCGTCTCAAGAAAACAGGATGTTGGGAACATGGGCGCAAGGGTACTTTCAGAAGGAAAAGCAAACATTCTTATGATGAGCACTTCTTCGATTGCATTGACAATGAAGCCAAAGCCTACTGGCTTGGTTTTATAGCCGCTGACGGTGCTATAACCATTGATCGCCAGAACAGACACTATCTCAGATTTCATCTCTCAATAGAGGACATTTCTCAGCTAGAAAAATTCAAGTCAGAGATCAACGCTACATACGAAATATGTACAAAAGAATATCTCAACCAATCTCCTTCCTGTAGTTTAGTGATCTGCGGAAGTCAAATCGTCAAATCACTTTGTGTTCTTGGTATGATTCCTAAGAAAACAAGAACCATTTCTTGGCCCTCGATACCAAATCATTTATTTCATCATTTCTGCCGAGGTTATTTTGATGGAGACGGTTGTTGGCATATCCAGAAAGGCAACCAATTACGATTTGCGGTTGTTGGAAACGCAAGTTTCATACAATCATACCAACAGACAGTGATGACTGCCTGCAATTTATCTCTTACAAAACTCAATTTTCATACCGAGACTTGTTGTGAAGTAGTCTATGGAGGAAACAAATCTACTAGAAGGATATTCGACTGGCTTTACAAAGATGCTTCCATCTATATGGAGCGCAAATATTCCATTGCCTCCATTTTTCTATCCTCTCTCAAAGAGCCAGAGTAAATCTTCCAAATAAAAAGATCGAAATCTGCCGAATTCATCCCACTTCTGTCTACAAGCGACAAGAAAACATTCTCCCATTTCGTATATGCTTTGCTAGAACCAGGAGTGATCTTTGGAGCATCGTAACCCATGTCTCTCAAGTAGTGCAAAACGTGCGTATCTATGGCAGCCAATCGTTGATTGGGCCTGGAATGCATGATGAACAATCTGGAAGTCTTTGGACCAACACCATGAATGGCTTCCAGGTCTTCGACCGTGCATATCCTCAGGTTAACCGAAAGGCTTTCTCGAAATGCACGAGAAAGCCTTGAATACTGGCCGAGACGGCTTGCCTTCAATCGATCATCAAGCTCGTCCCGAGTGACAGACTCCATGATCCTATGGAAGGGAGAGCCGTCACCACCCAGACTGTTCAAGAAATTGTCCAGCAATCTTGCCTGAGTGCGGGCGGTCTTTCCTGCGACACAAATCGAAAACAACCAAAAAACTTCAAGCTCATCGTCCGTATAATTGTAGTTAGTAATGTCTACAGGATCGATGAGAAAACCACTCATCAGGCAACCTTGCCTCTGAGGTAATAAGTGTAGGTTGCATGATCAGTTTCAACGAGAACACCAATTACACCACGAGAACAAAACTTAACTGTGGCATTGGTCGTCCCAGCGGTCTTCAATACTGCCAAGAAGACAGGCGTATCATAGAACCAGTTGTTGCCAACAAACATCTTAGGATCAACTTCGTCCATAAGATGGATGGTCGCTGCATGGGTGCTGGACGTGTCCGGGTTGCCAATAGCCATATAGAGGCTGGTCTCTTCGGTCTTCAATGTGAACAGCTTCGTCACGCCGCTCAGAAGACCACTCAAGGTCGAAATTTCGGTGATCTTGGCTTTGGAAGGCGAACCCTCGACATCCCATGTGATGGAAGCGATTTTTGCCATTTCGTCAACCTGCTTTGGGTTTACTGTGCTGAAAAATGTACCAGCCCCATTACGGTCACGAAATTCGAACTGAGAAACATAACTAAAATCGTTGAATTCCTGACGATGAATCTTGAACTTTGACTCCTCGCTCTTGTACGAAGGGAAATCCAACAAGCCTTTCAAGAGAGACAAACTGTTGATACCAAACTCACCCTGAAACTCAGGGATCGGGTTCTTCAAATTGGCAATCAAGAACAGATGCTTATCATCGGTGAATGCTTCCACTTTCGTGGAATCCTCAGTACCAGTGATCTTTACCTTGCAGAGATTTTTAGATGTTGCAGATATAGCAGTATCAAAATGTGGTGCGACATGGCGAACCATGTCAGAAAGAGCTTCTCTCATATTGTCTCTCAAATTAGAAGATGCCATCTTAATCTTCCAATGAACATCAGTCAACAGTCTTTATGTTTCACCAAGTAAACAAGTCTTCGGCTGCTTTCTCTTTGGTGTCTGTCAAGTTCCAATCAAGCACACCAACAATGTTATTGATCTTATTGTCGATGATCGTTTCTTCCATCGCAATATTGTCAAACGGCAGTTCTTTGAACCAATCCGGGAGATGCGGTTCATCGGTCGGATATGCTACCGAAGTCACATTCAATGTGTTGCTCATCAACTTGCAGACAATGATACGAGCAGAGTCACCTATTTCAAGTGCATACTTGTCGCCATACAACTCTCTGAGATTGTTCCAGTTGATCGACGCTCGAACATGGCCAGGAATCGTTACCTTCTTGGCTTGAGGATTGGCACGCTGTGAGTTGCCGCCAACCGTTATGTTGACATTGAGGCTATCGATGATTCTCTTGTACTTGGTCAAATCAGACACCTTCTTTGGTGAGCCTTTCTCCCAGCCTGGACGAGTCTTGAACAGCTTGCGAAAAGCCTTGATGTCTTCATAGATTTCGAGCTTCGGTCTGCCAGACAACAAATCGAGAAGCAGTTTCTCAAGAAACTCCTGCATATAGCGTGGTGTGTCAGATCGCTTGATGTCGAGACCCATGACCTTGAGCTTACCCGGCTTTCCGTCAACATCAAGACGTTCTCCTTCCTTATCATACATGAGAACGGCGTACTTCTTCTTCTTGATGAATAAGCCCTTACTGGCGACCAACTCTCGGCCAGCTTTGATGATGCCGCCACGCTCCAATGTCGTATTGAAGGCACGGTGCATGAACTCTGGGAATGTGTCGTTGGTTTCATCGGTAAGAAGATCATACATTTCGATGATGTTCTCCTTTGACCAATCGAACCCTGCATAGTCGGGATGGTCCTTGAGAACACGATATGCCGAGAAATAACACGAGTCCGTATCAGCATAAACGATAGCTTCACCCTTGTAGTCATATTTGCCGGTTATCAGTTCATTGATAGTGGCATTCATATGACGCACGACAGAGCGTCCTGAGAGCGTCACTGACTGGCCCATACGTTCGTCGTAGAACCGGAGGGCCTCATTCAAGAGAGCGCCGTAGAGGCTGTTCAGAAGGATTTTACGGGCTTGTTGACGTTGATTCCAGTAATCGACCCAATGCTGAGCTTCCTTCTTGGCCTCATCGGTATCGGCTTCTTTAAGCTTCTTACCCCATTCCTTATGTTTGCCCTGCATCTCCTTACGTTCGTTGTACCATCTTGCCAGAAGCCTTGGGATAATTCCTTCGTCCTTGGTAGAGAAGATAGTGCCATTGGCGGTGATACAGACATTGTTGACCGGGCTGAAGATGTAGTCGTGCAATTCCTTGCCGGTCATCTTCTTAGTGGTAGTGATATCTGTGAGCTTATCGAAGAAGTCCACTGTCACAATTGCATCATCCTGATCGTGCATGTGCTTGACTTCCAAAGTCTCGAAGATACCTTCCCAGGCTTCCGCCCGCTTTGTCTTCTTCAACTTGGAGGCACGGTCATGAACAAGCTGCATCGTCTCTATGAGACGAACCTGACCAAACAGAGTTTCTGGCGAAATGTTCAGTGCACGAATAGCAGAGGGGTACAAACTGCTTACGTCAACACATCCGACCTGTTCTTGAAGACCTTCCTTTGGTTGTGCGACATAAGCGCCTACGACCGGCGTATGACCTTCATCTTCTTCGACGGCTTTCCAATGCGCTTCGCCCTCTTCGATTTCTTCTTCGTCATCGACATCTTCTTCGATGTCCAGCAGGTTATCCAAATCCTGATCTGATTTGCGATTGGGTGCCATAAGACCCAAGGAATGCATTTCATTTATGATTGCTTGTTCGACAAGAGCAACCGAACCCATGGTCGTTTTCAGGATCACCGAATTGGAATGAGCTACCTGATTATGAAGCTCGATGTATTTGAGCTTGGCATCGATTTTGACCATCAATGCAACATCTTGGCGGTTATAGTCTATGAATTTGCCGAACTCTTTCTTGTATAGTTCATCCAATGAACCTTCATACTGGACTTTGGATTCCTTGACTTCAAGCTGACCAATAGCATTCAGCGCATATGAGAGACGCTGTTGAGGATTGTGTTTCGCATACAATTCGAGATAATCAAGATGCACTCGACCAACGAGATCGTACGTCTTGACAGTTTTGCCAAACTTGTTCTTGTATTCTCTCTCAGAGGGAAATTGGTCAAAAAGACAGAACTGCTTCGTTGCATTCTTACCGAGGACACGTCCTACTCGCCCTATAGTGTAGGGGATATCGTAATAAGAACCGTTCCACGAGGTAAGGACATCAACGTCCTCTACAGCATGAACAAACGCACCAAGCAATTCTTCTTCATCATCATACAGCCAAGTTTCGTTCTTCCATTCGTTTTGATCTATAATCTCTTGAGCTTGGCTGTAACTCAGAGTCGGTGGCTTGAGAGCATACGTAAGCAATTTGTCATCGGCATTGCGGTATAACGTAATCGCAGTGATTGCGTTATGAGGGTCATCTGGCGGCGCCCACCCGCTATCGTACTTGCCATTATGTGTATTGAAATCTGCTTCGATGTCGAAGAAGCCAAGATTGAGAACTGGTGCTTCTTGACCACTATAGTTGTCGGCAAGATGACGGAAGAGTGGGTTTACGTCAGATTCAAAAATCCGACGCCCTTCGTCCATTTTTTCACCAAGAGCCTGTCTGAATTTTTGGTTGGATGGCGACGAATAGCGCTTCACCGGATGGCCATAGATTGACCGATTGGTTCCAGCTTGATGTTCGTAATAGAACACGTGCGAGGCTGGCATATCCTTTATGATACGCTTACCGTTTATCCTCTCTGCTATTCTGATTTTGTCGGCCTTGCGGTCGAGAAATGCGTCAACGTAACTCAAAATGATACCTGCTCTAAAGCAGGTATCTTACCTCAAAGAAGTAGTCCAAATCAATGTTGGTTTAGTCAAACAGAAGATCATGTTGGTGTTGAATTTTAGATTCACAGGTTAAATCTTTCGCCCACGAAAAGGCTGCTTTTTCAATAATTGTTACTCCATTTGAGTTAGTAACAAAAATTTTGCATCTTCTTTTTTCAAACTCTGATTTTCCAACTTCACTCAGTTCCCACAAACCCCGCACAGAATCAGCACGAAGCGAACCTTCTTCGACCATTTTCTTTCTTGTCCATTGAATGTTGAGCTTCCATCTCGGAATACGATTCATTCCTATTCTGACGTAATCGCCAGGAAGCAATGGAAAATCTCGTTCAATGATCTTATAAACATCTGAGGGTAGTGGCGGTGCAAGAGGAAATTTAAGCAACGGTTCAATTTTGGCGTTACAATAGGACATGTATCCAAGAATATCCAATAATGGTTCCCGATAACGTCGTTGCGTTGTATATTCGTGCAATCTATAATGCGTGTTCAGCAAAGAACACAACTTCGACCTAACATTCTCGATGTCTGCACTATACAGAATTTTAGTTAGTTCTGCTTTAATAGTTTCTCCCAATTCTGTGAGCGCCCATTTGCGCTCAGAATGTGACCCAATTCGTTTAATCATTCCTCTTCTGAACAACGCAGAGGAAGCTACAGATGCGAATTGATGTGCTCTATCTCCACCAGAAGCGAAATTTCCAGAACAACGCCAACCATGTTGTTGCATATGAACTACAACATCGGAAACAGTTTGAGGTTTTCTCTCAAGACTGATAAACAAGTAAACATGAGCCATTGTGGTGGCTCGAAGTTGGCGACCGCTCGGTGTTCTCAAATGATTTTGGCGAAGGAATTCGATGGCTTTTTTCTCAGAATCAGTCAGGGTCTCATCTTCATAGCGAAACCGAGAGCGTTCGAACGTCTCGAAATTACGGATCGGTTTTTTGATTTCAGCATGTTCAGTCAGAAGTTCCACCAAGATAGGAGCTATATGACTGGCCACAGTGATTGATGAATCCATGGCTATGGACTGAATTGTCTCAATCGGTAGGCGGCGCAAAAAAGCTGCTGCATTCTGTACCGGCATAAGCTTGATTGCTGCAATGAGACTTATGGTCTTCGAATCCACAAAAAACCTCCAAACTGTTTTGGAACAGCCCTGATACATCTGTTTCCGTTGAGACGCAAGCAATCAAAAGTTCAAATCAAGTTTTGTCTCATTTTTAATACACCTAACCGCCTTGACGGCCACAGGTAACCGTTATACGTCATCGGTTTCCATCAACCAAGGACATGGTTCCATGCGAAAGAGAACAAACCGGCAAACTCTCGAAACCGAAATTTTGCCACGGATTGCAGAAGAAAACCTCAATCGTCTTCCTGGTAACCGCTGGACGGTACCAGAGATTGTTGCTACCGAAGGTGTTCGGGCTGAGATGATCAACACTTGTTTGGCAGAAAACGTCGTGCTTCTTGCTTACATTGAACAGGGCGCCTTTGCTGTCCCCGAAAATGGACGGTTGCCGGGGTGGGCAATTGATCCCGAGCTTTCGAAGCCCGGTAAGGAAGTCCGCAAGCGTTGTGTACCGGTCTCTGCCAACTATGTCGCTCCCAAGCGAGATTTGGCTGTCATCACTAAGACCGAGATCGTGGCGATTGACGATGGGCTTAACGGAATTCAGGCTTTCGCACACGATTTGGCAGGCAAGTCCAAGAAGGACGGACAAATCGTTGAGAAGATCGAAGCGTTGGCAGAAGGTACTGCCAAGCAGGTTAACGTCTTGTTGAAAGAGAATGCCTTGCTTGAGCGTCTGTTGGAGTCAGAGGCTCGTGGTCGTCAGATTGCCGAAAAGCTTGCGGAATCCGAAGGCAAGCGGGCTGACGCTGCAACCGGCACAGCCCCAATCATGTCAAGTGAATTAGTTCGTCGGCGTACGTCCACAACGAATTGACATCGGTGTGAGGCGTGGTAATGAAAGCCACGCTTCACCTTCTTTCATTTAAGGAAGAGATATCATGACACCAGATGAAATGGATAAACTCGTTAAGGCTAACGATGAGGCCAAACGTCTCAAGGTATCTGGTGTTGCAGATAAAGTTCACTCACTTATTCTCCGGTCACTCGATCCTAGCAATGCCGAAGAAGCAGCGAATGCTATTGGACGTGTACAAACCATTTTGCAGTCCAATGGTTTGGACCCAACCGACTTCAAAGTGATGCCAGCCATTGAACGAACCTCAGAAGAACTACTTACCGAATACAAGCTTGCCAAAGCCGAAGCCACATCATC
>Ga0134126_10010278_pt1 | contig 11801 bp, 15 predicted proteins | sample KB31752_FD_96881 | JGI IMG/M metagenome (GOLD analysis project Ga0134126, IMG submission 96881) | Terrestrial soil microbial communities with excess Nitrogen fertilizer from Kellogg Biological Station, Michigan, USA - KB3-175-2 | ecosystem: Environmental > Terrestrial > Soil > Unclassified ...
CGCTACGGGGTTGGCCTCTCCTTCCGAGAAGTCTTCGGAATTGAGTTCTGTGATACCCCGCAGCTTGCTGCGGGGAGCTTCATTACCTCGAAGTATTTTATAATCGGCAGCGACGCCACTCGATGCTCGGCTATCAGTCTCCGGCTGAGTTTGGGACGAGGGCGGCGGTTGCGTAACCAGGTGTCCACGAAATCGGGGAAAGATCGACGCAGACTGATCAAGCCATCGCCGAGTTGCTTCTGCAGGCGCCCCTACCGGTTGGGCACTGCGAATGATCCTATGAGGCGCGGACGATGGCCTCACTCCCGATAGCACAGCAACCCATTTTCCACGGTTGCGAATGACGTCAGCCGATGTCGGTTGGCTTTCGTCTCCGACATGATATGTCGGACTTCCCAGTCCCTCGTCACTAAAGCGTCGGCGATCAAGTTTCGATGGCACCGCCAGGGGACTGCTTCCGCGCACATGATGGCCGTATGCTGCGATCGACTCTCGGCCATCAACTCGTCCAAGGCGCGCCGGAACTCGTCCGTCTGCATGTAGTCGGCATAGCCGCGGAAGCTCGCATTTCGCCAGCCGGTGTTGATGGAATCCTTCTTGGACTTGCGCAATCCACCGAGATTGCCTGAATGCCGATAGTGAATGGCCGCAAGGGCCAAGCTTTGCGCCAACGACTCGGTGTTGAATTGCGGGTTATGGCGTGAGCGGGGGACAGTCCGAACATCGATGAGCTGTTGGATGGCATGCGCTTTCAGAAGCGATACGAATTCGTCGATCGGTCTTGTCGAATGGCCGATGGTCCAGAGAATGTGGGACATGGTCCGATCATCTCTTGACTGCTTCTGTCGCCCACTGTGCCAAGACTTCCGCATCTTCGATCACATCAATGGGTACCTCATAAAATGATTTGAGTGTCTGCTTGGCGTTGGGCCGAAACGGTTTCATGCCCTGCTCCTTCATAACGAGAAATGGTGATGGCGGTCACTTTAAAGTAGAGACGGCCTTTATGAATGATGCCAAAAAACCTGACTCTCTGATAGAGACCGTAGCCGCCGAACATGGCCTGTACGGCTACTCCGTCCAGCGTCGTCAGCTGATCCAGGATGAAGTCTTTGAAGCCGTCGTTCTTCGCCGACATGCCTCATCCGGGCTTGCGTCCTGCGACCATCCGCACCGCGATCGGGAACGTAATGTGAGCACCGCGTTGGAACTGCGAAGCAGCGTTGATAATAAGGCGTTTCACTTCTTGTCGTTGCGTCTCGGACAGCGTCGCCATGAGGTTTTGGATCGGAGCGGCGATCTCCATCAGGCTCGTATAATATTCATCGGTTGAGCCGTAAGACCATTCCCCAAGAAACTCCTGGTCCGTGATGTCTGTAAGACCGGCTCTCTCCAATATGTCGGCGAAGTCGCCCGGTTGAGCGAGACGGAAGATGCCTGGCGCCATCGGGTCCGTCGGCGGCAGGACTATCACCTGCTTGACGGCTGCCACCGAGAGGCTGATTGAGGGATTTTTTTCCGGAGCGGACCAGACGGCTGCCGCGACCCAGCTTCCCGGCTTCAGGACACGTACGATTTCGGCGGCAGCTTTTTGAATTTCGGGGAGAAACATGAGACAGAAGCGGCTGGTGACGGCGTCGAAGAAAGCGGACTCGAATGGGAGAGAGGTCACGTCACCGACCTTGAACGTCACGTTATGCAAGCCTAATCGCTTTGCCTTTCTCTCCGCTACAGTGAGCATGTGTTCGGCGAGGTCGATGCCCACCACGCTGCCGTCTACTCCGATTGTCTGAGCTGCGAGGATGGCTGGATAGCCGGTGCCAGACCCCAGATCCAGCACACGAAGACCCGTGCGCAGCCTGGCGTCGCCCACGAGCCGGTGGTTCAGGAAGGCCATCTGCTCATCGAAGAAGCGATCCCACTTCTCCCACCCACTGGCGACGCGGTTCCAGTCTTGTCGTTGGCTATCGATGACTTGCTCAGGCGATGGCGCTGCCATGAAGTTACCTCAGGGTTTCCAGAGTCTGGCGCATTTCTTGGAGTTCGGACACAAAGAGGTCCAAGTGTTGATCCCGCTGAGGCTGATCATTCTTGAATTTCCATAGCCGTTTGAAAATTGTCTTGAGTTCTTTATTGTGCGTGACGGCCAGTGCGTAGGCTGGCTGTTTCTTCACCGATTTCTCGACGCAGCAGATGCTGTTGTCGATCGCATGAAACTGGTTGTGGAGATCGTCGAAGGGTTGGTCGGATCCCTTGCCGCCCTTGGCGGCTGTGGCCGTGGTTTCCGCCATATTCATGAGGTTGATGAGCGTCTCGACGCCTGTTGCGCCCTTGGCCTTTTCAGTAAATTCCTTTGCGTGTGGATAAAAGAGGTAGCTGCATCCGCTTGTGCTCAGCAGTAATAGGACGGCAATTGGGAATACTGACCTCCAGTTCATATGTCCTCCTTGGCCAAACGGGTAAATTTCGAGGAGGGCTTCCCGCCACCTGATTGGAGGCTGGGAAGTCCCTCTCTTAATCATCATAAACGCCCTTAGACCGTGACGGGCACGGTCTTGATCGCGGCCTTCACTTTGGCAGCCATCTCTTGCGGGATCGAGTCCAGCTTATGACACTGCTTGGCATGGGTGGCGACCAACTGCATCAGTTCCGCTTCCGTCTCCGCTCGCACCTGGAATCCGCAACCGCCCGATGGTTGCACATCCAGACATCCGAGCTGCTTGTACTGTTTGTCTGCCATGACGTCCTCCTTTGGTTTGGGGGTGGGTTGGTGAAAGTGTCGAGCATCATGTGGAGTAGAAGCGCTCGATCGCTTCCTGTGTCAGCTGAATAAGAGAATCGTAGTGGATTTGTACGTAACAGATCAACCTTCAAATTGCTCGAGGACCAAACCGGGTGGGCTATGATGAAATATGTGACTTGACGAACTGATCCGCTTTGCCGGAGTGAAACGACACCGGATCGACAAGACAGCTGATCCAGCCGACACGATTCAGACCGTGATGGAGCTGTTCACAACTCAACGACGGTAACAGCTGAAACTCGTTGTTTTTCGGCCTGGCTCGCTTCTACAATCTTGCCAGAGGTATCCATCCTGACTATGTCAGACAAGAAGATTCGGTGCGGCTGGGTCGGCCTGAAACCGCATCTCATTCGGTACCATGATGAGGAATGGGGTGTGCCGGTGCATGACGATCGCAAACACTTCGAGATGCTTGTGCTCGAAGGGGCTCAGGCGGGCCTGACATGGGAGACGATTCTATTGCGTCGCGAGGGATACCATAAAGCCTTTGCCGGATTTGACCCTGCTGTCGTCGCCCGGTTTACCCCACGGATACAGGCCGCGCTGATGAAGAATGTCGGTATTATCCGCAATCAATTGAAGATCGAGTCCGCCGTCACGAATGCGCAAGCATTTCTGGCTGTGCAGAAGGAGTATGGATCATTTGACCGGTATGTTTGGCGATTTGTCGGTGGGAAGCCAAGAATCAATTATCGGAAGACCCTGAGCCAGGTTCCAGCTATCACGACTGAAAGCGATGCCTTATCCAAAGACCTGAAAAAGCGCGGCTTCCGATTTGTCGGCGGTACGATCGTCTATGCCTATATGCAGGCAGTCGGGCTGGTGAACGATCACACACATGATTGTTTTCTTGGCGGAAAGGGCGTTCGGTAACACAGTATTCCTTAATTTTTTTGAAAATTAAGGACATCCACGGTCGAAAAGCGCAGAGGACCCCCCCCTAACATCTGTGCGCTACCGTTGCGAGACAGGAAAACTATCGATCAGGCTCTCTGATCTTTCGGGCTTGGCCACATTGATAATGCGGCTCCAACGACCAGCCACATGACACCCGCAAGAAGAGCCCCTACGTGGAGCTCGTACCAGGCGTTTATCCCGAGGAATGCTTCATTGAGAAGCAACGCCAGCAGCAACATCACGAATCCAACCCAATTGATAAAGCTCATGCCCATGGATTGTCTCCTTTCTAGTGATGGCCTTTGCCCTGCGTTCGATGAACTCCAAAATGAATTGTCCTGTTGAACTGAGTCGGAACCTTACGCCACACCCGAGACTAAATCCTAGACCTTGAAAAGTTAGCGGGTGAACGACATCATGCGTCCTGACGACGAAGCCCTCCCCACAGTGAGAGCCAAAGTGCAATACCGAGGTACAAGATAGCCGGAACAATCACAACGAAATTGAGGTCGTACCACACGTTCAAATACACGACCTCATTTAGGAAGAGCACAGAGAGCAACATCAGAAATCCGATGATATTGAACCAACGAAACCCCACATTGCCTCCTCTCGTTGATGTCTCTGACTTGTGAGCAACGATCGTGTAAATGAACCGTCTTCTCTCAACTGGGACACAATTGTATGTCATCCTTGACACGAAAAGCTACGGTGAAAAATGACAGTACTTCCCATGAAACATCTTCTGTGTGCCTCGTCAGCTGGTTGACTATATCTAAGGCGGTATGAGGTGAAAAGTGCATAGGATTATCGCACACTTAGATATGGATGCATTCTTCGCGGCGATTGAGGAACGTGATACTCCGGCTGTGCGCGGGGTCCCTCTCGTCGTTGGGGCAGATCCACTGGGCGGAAAAGGTCGAGGGGTCGCCTTCACGTCGAACTATCTGGCGCGTGCGTACGGAATTCACTCGGCGACGCCGATCTCGACTGCGTGGCGCTTGTCTGAGGTCGCTCGTCGGGCGGGAAAGCCGCCGGTGACGTTTGTATCGGTCGACATGCAAAAGTATGCACGGGTTTCAGGAGAAGTGATGCGGATCGTACGGCGCTTCATTCCTCATGTGGAACAGGCCAGTATAGATGAAGTATACGGCGACGTGAGTTGGACAGGATCGTATGAAGAAGCAGAACGCGTCGGTCGTCGTCTGAAGGCAGAGATCCACTCGGAAGAACGGCTGACCGCCTCAATCGGTATTGGGCCGAATAAGTTGATCGCCAAAATCGCTTCAGGATGGCGCAAGCCTGACGGACTCACGGTCGTACGCGAGGAAGAGGCCGAGGCGTTTCTCGCTCCACTCTCGATCCGGGTCATCCCTGGTATCGGACCTAAAACGGAAGGCCTCTTGAAGGCAAAGAGTATCAAGATTGTCACGGATCTAAGAGCGCTGACCCTCCATCAGCTCGAAGCCTTGTTGGGGAAACGCGGCGTGGATCTCTATGAGAAGGTGCGCGCACGAGATGACTCGCCGGTCGAGGAATATTCGGAGCTAAAATCCATCGGGGAGCAGGAAACGTTCGAATCCGACACGCTCGACAGTCATATGCTTCTCAATCAACTCGATGGGCTTGTTCGAGGCGTGCTCGATCGCCTGCATCGCGAGGGATTTCATTCGTTTCGAACCGTCGTGCTGACCGTTCGCTTTGCGGATTTTGTGACCAAGTCACGCGCCCATACATTGGCTATGGCGACCGATGAGTCGGCAATATTGAGACGGGAGGCCATGAAGCTGATGCTGCCCTTTCTCGATCGGCGTGAAAACCCACACCGAAAACTCATTCGCTTGCTCGGTCTTCGAGTGGAGAAGCTGAGTTGTGAGATGACCCCTGGTGGGTTGCTCGATCGGCTCTTTACCTGAATCTGATAGTTGTATTCCCGTACAAGATTACAGCTGTATTTCCGCACAGGATTTAGGCCAAGACATCTGATCTGACCGATGATCCCGTTCATCGCTCTCCGTAACCCTACATTCTGGTGAAGGACGATCATCCTGTCATGTATGCTTTTCCATTCATCATATAATTATTTTTATAATCAAGAAGTTATCATCGAAATACATCGGAATGATGAATCCATATCCCTTCGCTGTTTAGTTTTGATACGTTCTTAAACAAGGAGTTTGAAGGAGGATTCATGAGCAATTCATGTACGCATTATCAAAGTGCTATAGGTATGGCACTTGCTCCTTTCCTGTTGATTGGTATCGGTTGATTGATCTTTTGGAGGCATCATGAATAGTGGGGCAAAGGAAATCAGGCATGAATCGCCCATGTACCGCGTGGGGAATCGGAACATCGAAGCCGCTGTGGTCGCTCTCCCTAAAGATGTGGAGGATTCATTTCCTTCGCGACGACGAGAGGAGCGGGTGAACGAACAGAAAGTCTGCGCCTATAGCTTGTGCGAATCACTCCATGGAGAGCAAGTGACCATTGAGGAGGGTGAGGTGTATTGCATCAACAGGAGTGAGCATGGAATTCTCGTGTTGACGGGCGGCCAGCCTCGCAAGCGGCAACTGTTGGAACTTCATGTTGCTGAAACACGATGGGAGTATTCCCTGAGTTTGTATGAAGTGCAGTGGACGAAAATAGTACCGGGTGAGTCTCACCGTGAACTTTTTCTAGCGGGGTGCCGTTTGGTATTTGGAGCATCTCGATACTGGGCATTCTAAGCTGTATTATTCAGGGGTAGAGCACAGCACCGGCACCGCTCGTGGTCAGTGAGCACGAATACGTCAGATACCGTCTCGCACACGCTAATAATAACCTCTGCAGGTCATCCCACTTTCGTACGTAAAGTCGGTTTCATCGGTTCACGGCGCTCAGAAGTGTAAGTTGGCATTTCTTGAGGCCATTTTTAGGAATCGGCTACTTCGGCCTTGTCAATTTTTAGTGGAGTTATCCTTTAGATACTGCCTCGGGTATTTCCCAGTATGCCGAGCATTTCGCCGTCTTAAGATGATCAAAGTATCAACAGTATTCATTCGCCTGTTACCAAGGGCACGAGGAAGAGGCGCGAAAAACTGCAACCCTCGCCTTGAGTCTCGCCCGGACGTTTGGTATATCAAAGGAAGAGACAAGCTTTTCCTGAAAAACGATCGCTTCCCGAACATCTCTATCACCATTAATCGATTCATCGCTGAGAGGCTATCGATGATCGAAGGCCATGTTTTCGGTATGTTTACATAGGCCACAAGATCATTTGAATGCGTTACCGTCCTGAAATAGACGGCTTGCGAGCAGTCGCGGTCATTCCAGTCATATTATTCCACGCCGGTTTCCAAATTTTTAGCGGCGGCTTTGTCGGCGTGGACATTTTCTTTGTTATCAGCGGGTACTTGATTACCACGATTATTCTTGCCGACCTTGAGGCTGGACGGTTTTCAATCCTCAATTTCTATGAGCGACGCGCACGGCGTATTCTGCCCGCGTTGTACCTGGTCATGGCGTCGTGTTTGCCTTTTGCTTGGTTGTGGCTCATGCCAAGCGATGCAAAGGAATTGTCGAAAAGCGTCATGGCGGGTTTGGTATTTGCGTCGAATATCTTCTTTTGGCGGCAAAGTGATTACTTCGATGCAGCAACGGAGTTAAAGCCGCTGCTCCATACGTGGAGTTTGGGGGTAGAAGAGCAGTTTTACGTCCTGTTTCCGATTGTTCTGATGTTTGCGTGGCAATTGGGGCGAAAGCGAATAGTAGTGTTTCTGACGATCATGGCGCTCCTCAGTCTTGCGCTAGCTGAGTACGCGATCAACAGAAAACCAGATGCGGCGTTTTTTTTACTGCCGACTCGTGCATGGGAATTGGCGATGGGTTCACTCATCGCTTTCTACCTGGAAAGGAAGGAGCGTGGCCAGTTCCATCCGGCGCTCCATCAAATACTCAGCCTTGTCGGGCTCGGATTGATCGCATTCGGGGTCCTGACATTCAGTAAAGAGACGCTCTTCCCAGGTTTCTCGGCTTTGATACCGACAGTTGGCGCTGGTTTGATTATCGTGTTTGCTTTGCCCGGAACGTTGGTTGGGCGGTTGCTGATTAATAGAGCGTTAGTCGGTGTCGGTCTTGTCAGCTATAGCGCCTATTTATGGCATCAGCCGTTGTTATCGTTCGCTCGCCATCGAAGTTTCACTGCGCCTAATGATGTCGTTATTGCGCTTATCGTCGTTCTGACATTCGGCCTGGCTTATTTAACTTGGCGTTTTGTTGAAAGACCATTTCGCCAAAAGGATATGGTGACCAAACGATTGGTGTGGAGATTCTCGTTCGCTTCTGCAGTTGCCCTAGTTATGTGCGCCGTCGGTCTGCAGCTGACCACAGCAGGGTATCAAAGTAGGTTACACAGCGATTCAGAGCAGCTCTATCGACTGCGCACCTGTTTCTTTGATCTACAGCAGAATTTTGAAACCCTTGTACGGAATCATTGTGACTCTGTGCAGCCCTCAGCTATTCGGATAGATGGAGGACAGACTCACACCTCCAAGGTCTATGTATTGTTTGGAGACAGCCTTGCGGCTAGTTTATATCCAGGTTTTGCACGCGTATTTGGTCAGAATGCCATCATTCAGTTCACTGGAGCTTCTTGTCGGGCCATACGCACTGTAAATGACGGGCGGTGTGCCGATTTCTATGACTGGTTTGTTGATACATATGTTCCGAACAATCATATGGATGGAATCATTGTATCAAGTAGCTGGCTAAAGACGTATGAAAAGCTTGGCGATAAAGAATTCAGAGCCAAGCTTGATGCTCTATTCGAGAAGCTGAAGGAGAAGCGAGTGATCGTCTATTCTCAGCCAGCGTCACTCTCACTGAATATTCATAGGTATGTGTATAAGCTCGAGAACTTTGGGATGGAGGTGCCGAACAACCTTGAGATGGAAGCAGACAGCCTTGACGCTGTCAATGCGGCTCTCAGCGAAGAAGCGTCTAAGTTTGGTTTTGAATTTATCGATGCCTCACAATTGTTCTGCTCAAAGGATACGTGCACAGTGGCGAAGGAGGGAGTGTTTTATTTTTGGGATACTGTTCATTTAACGATGCCAGGCTCCGCGCTTCTGGCAGAAGTGACCTATAGTCTCTTGTCAAGAACCTACTCAGAGCAACCAGGTAGAGGGCAGGATAGGCCGAAGAAAGACGGTATCCCTTCTACCGATGCGTTCATGGTGCGCAATCTGGATGGTACGATTCGATACTGGAGTGTAGGAGCGAAGAAACTGTATGGATGGGAACCGCAAGATGCATTGGGGACGACTTCCCATCAACTCCTCAAGACGGTTTTTCCTGTTCCGCTTGAAGTTATCGAGAAGGAGCTTCGCACGAAGGGACGATGGGAAGGCCAGCTCATTCATGTGCGCCGTGATGGATCAAGGGTCACAGTGGCCAGCCGTTGGGATCTTGAGCAGAAACCATATTCTCAAGATCGGGAGAATACGGTGATCGAGATCAACGGACTCTTTCCCATTCCTAGCTCTGGGTCTTTCAGGAATGAATTGCTTTCGCTCCTGCATCAACCCAGATGCTCGAATGGTCCGCCTCTATGCCAGAAGATTTCTTGAATATCGATTGATTGCAAGTCAGGATCGCTTTATCCTGCGCGCGTGGTCTTCTGGTTCGTCATCCTCTATCTTCTCTTTTCTGTCGGCATAGGACTTTTCGCGGCGACCCGTGTGCAGAACTCGAAGGATTTCGCCGTTGCTGGCAGGAGCCTGCCGTTAGCCGTTGTGGTGGCCACCGTATTTGCGACCTGGTTCGGCGCAGAAGCGGTATTGGGCATCTCGGCTACCTTCGTCAAAGAGGGACTGCGTGGCGTTATCGCTGATCCATTCGGGTCCAGTATGTGTTTGATGCTCGCCGGACTGTTTTTTGCTCCGCGCCTGTACCGACTCAATATGCTGACGGTGGGGGATTATTATCGATACCGCTACAACCGGACCGTAGAAGTATTGTGCACGCTCTGCATCGTCGCCTCGTACCTAGGATGGGTCGCGGCCCAATTCAAAGTGCTGGGCTTGGTGCTCAATGTCGTGACGGAGGGGAGTGTCAGCCAATCAGTCGGAATCGTGATCGGCGCAGCGATTGTTCTGACGTATACCACGTTCGGCGGCATGTTCTCTGTGGCGATTCTCGATTTCGTTCAGATCTCTGTGATTATGGGGGGACTTTTGTACATTGCGTCGATCGTCGGGGATCTGGCTGGCGGTGTACGCACGGTCATCAACCATGCGGCCGAGGCCGGGAAACTCGACTTGTTTCCACCGGCCACGATGACGGCTTGGGTTTCATTCGTCGGGGCGTGGATGACCATGATGCTTGGTTCCATCCCACAACAAGATGTGTTCCAGCGGATCAGCTCGGCAAAGGATGAGCCTACAGCTGTGCGAGGTTCGCTGCTGGGCGCCGTGCTCTATTTTACCTTCTGTTTTGTGCCGATGTTTCTCGCCTATGCCGCAACCTTGATTGACCCCGTCAAGTTCGGAGCATTGTTGGAGCAGGATTCGCAGCTGGTCTTGCCGACCCTGGTGTTGCAACATACTCCGATCGCGGCGCAGGTTATTTTCTTCGGGGCAGTTCTTTCTGCAGTGATGAGTTGCTCCAGTGCGACCCTGCTTGCACCGTCGGTTGCGCTGAGCGAGAACGTCATCAGGCCGATGTTTTCGCATCTGAACGATTCGGAATTTCTGCGTCTTATGCGTGTGGTCTTGGTGGGATTTGCCTCAGCGGTATTGGTTCTTGCATTGTGGTCGGACGCGACGATCTATAAACTGGTTGTGAGCACGTACAAGGTAACCCTGGTGGCGGCCTTTTTCCCATTGTTTGCAGGACTTTACTGGAAGCGGGCGACGACACAGGGTGCGCTTTGGGCCATTGTCGCCGGGCTCACGAGTTGGCTGGCGTTGGAACTAGTAAGCCAGCCTACCGACGTCTGGCCTCCGCAGCTCGTCGGGTTCGTAATGGCGGGAATCGGCATGCTTGCAGGATCCTTGTGGCCCACCCAGACGCGTGAGCCTCAGAGACCTATCGAGAGAGTCAAGGACGGGCTAGGATAATACGCTGTCTCTCTTTGGAAGCGATGACGGTTCAGTTCGTCCTCTTCATCTCGTTGATCTGGTTAATGATCAAGTGTGAAACGCACGACCCGACGAATGATGTCGGGGGTGAAGGGTTTCTGAATCACACGTCGGGCACCGAATAGCTTGGCAACGTTGAGAAAATTCTGATCGCCGGTAGCACCGGTCATGGCAATGACTCTGGCATCCAAAAATTCACGCGTCAGTGCGAGCGTGACTTCCATTCCATCGCGCCCCGGCATCAGGATGTCGGTAATGACCAGATCGGCCGGTGTCTTGCGATAGAGAGCGAGGCCGACTTGGCCGTCGGCGGCTTCACGAATCTCGTGACCGTCTTCTTCAAGGATGTCGCGCAATACCGCTCTGGTCGGTGCATCATCGTCGACGATCAAGATATTGGCCATGCCCTCTCTCCTCCCAAGCCAGAACTGTGTACCTACGAGTAGGGGTCTGTGTGGCGGCCTGGTTTAGATTCGGTGTCAGGCCGCACGCATAATGACTGAATGCTCGTCCGTATGGAGTTCGTCTTCTTTGTGATCCTCTTCATCGGTTGCGAGTACCAATGCCGGTTGTACCTTGGCAAGCCGGTGTTGCTCTATGACCGAGTCATGAACGTTTCCGCAATTCATACAGCGGTATCCGCTGGCCCACATATGTCCGTAGGTACCCTCAAAGTCCAGCAAGTGTTCCCTGACCATGAATCCCTGGCATCGTGAACAATTCATGTTTATTCTCCTTGGTAAAGGTTGGGGTTTTGTGCTTGTTGTGAGAAAGATAGCCGACGACTTGGGAGTGAGATAGATCCGAAGGAGGTACCTCGGAAGGAGGACATCCGCGCTAGGGTGTCACGCCGACCAACATCTATAGCCAAGCCCTCAATTACTGATGGACATTGCTGGTGAACTTTAGCGATCATGGGGGTATGAGATGTTCATCCGATTTGCGCCAACGGGTGGTGGATTTTGTCCGGAGCGGTGGCAGCA
>Ga0134126_10010280_pt1 | contig 11799 bp, 8 predicted proteins | sample KB31752_FD_96881 | JGI IMG/M metagenome (GOLD analysis project Ga0134126, IMG submission 96881) | Terrestrial soil microbial communities with excess Nitrogen fertilizer from Kellogg Biological Station, Michigan, USA - KB3-175-2 | ecosystem: Environmental > Terrestrial > Soil > Unclassified ...
GAACGAGCTGAAAGATTATCAGCCGCATAATGGCAGCGGGTTGCTTTCGCGCCTCGGCTTCGGCAAGCCTGCGACCGCGCGCGCGCCGAAAGGCCTCTATATCTACGGCCGGGTCGGGCGCGGCAAATCCATGCTGATGGATGCCTTCTTCTCGACCGTGCCGAGCGAGAAGAAGCGGCGCGTGCATTTCTTCGCCTTCATGGCCGATGTCCATGCCCGCATCCATGCGCGCCGCGCCGAAAAGGGCGATCCGATCGCGCCTGTCGCGCACGACCTCGCCAGCGAGACCACGGTGCTGTGCTTCGACGAATTCCATGTCGTCGATATCGCCGACGCGATGATTCTGGGCCGACTCTTCGCTGCGCTTTTCGCCGCCGGGGTTGTCGTCGTCGCGACGTCGAATCGCGCGCCCGACAAGCTCTACGAGGGCGGCTTGCAGCGCGAGCGCTTCCTGCCCTTCATCGATCTCCTGAAAGAGCGGCTCGAGCTGATCGAGCTCGACGGGCCGCGTGATTACAGGCTGCGGCGCTTCAAGGGCCGGCAGGTTTATTTCACGCCGCCCGATGCGAAGGCTAAAGCTGCGCTAGAGCAAGCCTTCGCGGATCTGACCGACAACGCGACTCCGCAACGCGAGACGCTTAGCGTACTCGGCCGCGCGATCGAGGTGCCGCGCGCCGCGAAGAGCGTCGCCTGGTTCAGCTTCGACGAGCTCTGCGTCAATCCTCTCGGGCCCAATGATTATCTTGCACTGATCGGCCGCTATCACACTTTCATCCTCGAGGGGATCCCACGGATGAATTTCGAGCGTCGCAATGAGGCCAAGCGCTTCAACATCTTCATCGACACACTCTACGACGCGCATGGCAATATCGTCTGCTCGGCAGAAGCGCCGGCGCAAGAGCTCTACACCGAAGGCGACGGCTCCTTTGAATTCCAGCGCACGGTGTCGCGCCTCATCGAGATGCAGAGCGATGATTACATCGCCGCGCGGCGCGACGGAAACGGCGGCTAAAGCTCCTGGCCGATCTGGCTGTCGAGCGAATAGGGGCCGCTGCCGCGGAGCGCGATCGCGAAGAGGACGATGCCCCAATAGAAGACATATTCGGCCCCGTGATAGCCGCTGCGCGACCAGAACACGGTGAAGGAGATGATCGCCATCTCTATCGCGGCCGCGGCGGCGAAAACGCGTGTGAAGAGGCCGACCGCGATGCAAATACCGCCGATGAACTCGAAGAAAACGAGGGCAATATTCTCTGCCGGATCGAAGTTTCCCGGCAGGCTGGCGACCGTCCCAGAGCTCATAGCCGCGAGAATGCGCGGCAAGCGCTCGACCTTCTCCCAGCCATGGATGGCGAGATCGATGCCCGACGCGGCTCGGATGACGAACCAGGAAAACGGAATTGCCCAATCGTAGAACGACGCAAGAAAAGGCAGCAGCAACTTCTGTTGCCGATCGACCATTGACATAACACTACCCAACCAAACTTGTCACAACCGATCTATCTAGGCCGCCGCACGCGAATTCGTTGCTATGCCCGCCTTATCCGGCGGCGGCCCGTGCGGCTGCGTCCTGCTTTAGCCGCTCCAGCGTATCCTTGCCATAGTAATTGCCGCTGCGGATCACGGCGTTGATGCGGTGGAGATTGGCAGCGCTCGCGACCGGATCGGCATCGAGCAGGACGAGATTGGCGTCCTTACCGGTCGCGACGGTCCCCATATGGTCTTCGCGGTGGAGGAATCTGGCGCCGTTCAGGGTCGTCATCTGCAAGATGGTCAGCGGCTTCAAGCCGGCTTGCCGCATCAGATCGATCTCCTGGTGCAGCGCGGCGCCCGAGATCTCCCAATGCCCGGCGCCGCCGGAATCCGTTCCGGTCATCATCGGCGCGCCGGCCTCCTCGAGCAGCTTGGTCAGCCGCAATTGCAGCGCCCAGAACTGCCTTAGCATCGCACGCCGGTCAGGTGTGATGATCTGCGGGAACTGATCCGCCATCTCTTGCCACAAGCGCTGCGTCTTTGCGGGCACGTAGCGCAGATTCTGGCTGCGGCGATAGGCCGGATCGTCGCCGAACTCCATTGTGCGCAGGCGGATGAGCGTCGGCGTCATCCACATGCCGTCTTTCTTGATGCGCTGGACCAGCGCGCGGCATTTCGCATCGCTATAGGTGGCGGCGACCCGCTTCATTAGATCGAAGGTGATCGGGTCGGTCGCCATGATCGGGTTGGTCGTGGCGCGCAATGCGATCTCGGCCGGCGCCGGTCCTCCCGCGCTCGGCGGCGCCTTCGGCGGCGTGGCCGCGATCACGCGGCGCAGCGCGTCCTCATCGGTCGAGCAGCCGATCAGCACTGCCTCCCTGGGGCCGAGGTGCTCGATCGCCGACATGCCTTCATCGGCCGCCTTCTCGATGGCCGAGGACGACTGCAAATGCCCGTCGAAGACGAGGCCGAGTTTCTTCGATTCGGTGAGCGCAGCGAAGAACGGATCCGGCTTCACATCGATGACCTTGATGAAATCCGCGCCCATTTCCTTCTGACGGTCGACCTCCACGACCGCGGCTTCGGGCGTGCCGGCATTGGCGCCGGTGAGTACGGTTCCCGGCATCGCCAGCAATTCAGGCCCGTCGGCCGGCAGGTTGATCTGTCCGGCGCGGCGCTTTGCGAGCAGCTCAGGCGAGCCGGTCATCTGGCGCACGCCGGTGATCCCGTTCGCCAACATCAATTCGAAGCTCGCGGTCGGATCGGGATTGTTCAGCGAATGGACATGCATATCGAGATAGCCGGGCACGAGAAATTTGCCGCGCGCGTCGACCACTTTCGTTCCGCCGCCGGGCTTGATCGATCCGGCGCGGGCGATCCGCACGATCTTACCGCCATCGATGGCGACCGACTGGTTGCGTGTCAGCTTGCCGGTCTGGGTGTCGATGATCGTGACGCCATTAAGCAAAAGGCTCTGGGCAAAAGCCGGTGGCGCTAGCAGCAGCGCGACGACGAGCAAAGCCAGCCAAACGAAATTCCGAATCATAAACGTCTCCCCGAAGGTATCTTGTTTCAGCCGCGTCCCACGAAGGGCATCTTCGTCGCCATCACCGTCATGTTGAGAATATTCGCGTCGAGCGGCAGCGCAGCCATGGTGAGCACGGCCTTCGCGACATGCTGCAGATCGAGCACCGGCTCCGGCGCGATACGTCCGTCGGCTTGCACCACGCCTTGCTTGAATTTATCGGCCCAGCCGGTATCGGCATTGCCAATATCGATCTGGCCGCAAGCAATGTCGTATTTGCGTCCGTCGAGCGCCGTGGACTTTGTGAGACCGAGCACGGCGTGCTTCGAGGCGGTGTAGGGCGCCGTATTCGGCCGCGGCGTGTGCGCGCCGATCGAGCCGTTATTGATGATGCGGCCGCCGCGCGGGTTCTGATCCTTCATGAGGGCAAAAGCGGCGCGCGTGCAGAGGAAGACGCCGGTCACATTGGCATTGATCACGTTGAGCCAGGTCGCGACCGGCAATTCCTCGATCGGCACCGCCGGCGCGTTGACACCGGCATTGTTGAAGAGGAGATCGAGCCGGCCAAAACGCTGCTTGATCGCGGCGAAGAGCGCGTTGACGGAATCGGGATTGGCGACATCGGTCGGCACGGCCAGCGCCTCTTTTCCTTCGCGCGCGACCGCGTCGAGCGGCTCACGGCGCCGCCCGGCGAGAACGGTGGCGTAGCCTTCGCCCATCAGCGCAAGCGCTACTGCCTTGCCGATGCCGCTCCCCGCACCGGTGACCAGCGCGACTTTGCCGCCGCTCATGCATTCCTCCTAAACCTCTGCGCTGATTAAGTTTTGCTCATCTTTCTCGGCGCCGCCAGCCCTTGCCGGTGGCGGCGAATCGCGCTAAGACGCGGCCAATTCCAATCCGAAAAAATACGAGGACCTAAGATGGCACGCAGGAAGATCGCGCTGATTGGCGCGGGACAGATCGGCGGCACGCTCGCTTTGCTCGCTGGTCTCAAGAATCTCGGGGATGTCGTGATGTGCGACGTCGTCGAGGGCGTCCCGCAGGGCAAATCGCTCGATCTCGCCGAAGCCTCGCCGGTCGAAGGGTTCGATGCGAGCTATGTCGGCTCGAACGACTACGCCGCCATCAAAGGCGCGGATGTCATTATCGTGACCGCCGGTGTTCCGCGTAAGCCCGGCATGAGCCGCGACGACCTCATCGGCATCAACGCCAAGATCGTTTGGCAGGTTGGCGAGGCGATCAAGCAGCACGCGCCCGGCGCTTTCGTCATCTGCATCACCAACCCGCTCGATGTGATGGTGTGGGTGATGCGCGAGGCAACCGGCCTGCCGCATGAGCGCGTCGTCGGCATGGCCGGCGTGCTCGACAGCGCGCGGTTCCGCTATTTCCTCGCCCAGGAATTCAACGTCTCGGTCGAGGACGTCACCGCTTTCGTGCTCGGCGGCCATGGCGACAGCATGGTGCCGCTCGTGCGCTATTCGACCGTCGCCGGTATTCCGCTGCCCGATCTCGTGAAGATGCGTTGGACGACCCAGGAGAAGCTCGACAAGATCGTCCAGCGCACGCGAGACGGCGGGGGCGAGATCGTCAATCTCTTGAAGACCGGCTCGGCCTTCTACGCTCCTGCCTCCTCCGGCATCGCCATGGCGGAGTCGTTCCTACTCGACAAAAAGCGCGTTCTGCCCTGCGCCGCCTATCTCACCGGCCAATACGGCGTGAACGGCCTCTATGTCGGCGTTCCGGTCGTGATCGGTGCCAAGGGCGTCGAGCGGATCATCGAGGTCGAAATGAATGCCAAGGAGAAGGCCGAGTTCGACAAATCGGCGAACGCCGTCCGCGATCTCTGCGAGGTCGGCAAGAAGCTGCTGAAAGAGGCCGGGAAGCTCTGAGCCCCGCCCTTTTTCGGGTAAAACCCGGAATTAACGGCGGTTTTCCGGCGTTTTTGACGGCCTGGTAACCAAAAAGGTAACATTTACGGGCTAGGTATTGGGGTCGCGAATCCCAATCTTTAGCCTGTCCCTTTATCCCCAATCGATCATGCCCGAGAGCCAGCACAGCAGCTTCCTGACCGGCCATAACGCCGATTACATCGCCGAACTCCACGCCCGCTATGTCGAAGACCCGACGAGCGTCGATGAGAGCTGGCGGCAATTTTTTGCCGAGCTTCAGGACGAGCCGGAAAGCATCGAGAAAGATGTAACGGGTCCGGGCTGGGGCCGCCCGGTGCCGATGCAGATCGTCAATGGTCATGCCGCACCTGCCGCGCTGACGAACGGCCACGCGGCGACCGCGGTGCTGCCGTCCGACGCACAGCAAGCAGCGCTCGACAGTTTGAGGGCGATGAATCTGATCCGCGCTTATCGCGTGCGCGGCCATATGATCGCGGATCTCGATCCACTTGGGCTGCAGCGGCGGACATACCATCCCGATCTCGACCCCGCCACCTACGGCTTCACCGAGGCCGATTTCAACCGGCCGATCTTCGTCAACAATCTGCTCGGCTTCAAAACCGCCACTCTCAAGGAGATTCTGCCGGCGCTCAAGGCGACGTATTCGGACAAGATTGGCATCGAATACATGCATATTCAGGAACTCGAGCAGCGCCAATGGATCCAGGCGCGGATCGAGGTGCCGCGCAACCACACGGAATTCACCGTGCTCGGCAAGCGCGCGATCCTGCAACGCCTCACGGATGCCGAGATGTTCGAGCGCTTTTGCGATAAGCGCTACACCGGCACCAAGCGCTTCGGCATCGATGGCGGCGAGGCGCTGATTCCGGCGCTCGAGCAAGTGATCAAGCGCGGTGGCCAGCTCGGCATGAAAGAGCTGGTGATCGGCATGCCGCATCGCGGGCGCCTCAACGTGCTCACGAACATGATGGGCAAGCCGTTCACGGCCGTGTTCTCGGAATTCCAGGGCAATTCCGCCAATCCCGAGGACGTGCAGGGCTCGGGCGATGTTAAATACCATCTCGGCACGTCGAGCGACCGCAGCTTTGACGGCAACCTCGTCCATCTCTCGCTGCAGGCGAATCCCTCGCATCTCGAGGCGGTCAATCCCGTCGTGCTCGGCAAGGTCCGCGCCAAGCAGCAGCAGCGCAAGGACACGGCGCGCGATCAGGTCGTCGGTCTGTTGATGCACGGCGACGCGGCTTTCGCCGGCCAGGGCCTCGTGGCCGAATCGCTCGATCTTTCCGAGCTCAAAGGCTATCGCACCGGCGGCACGATCCATGTCGTCGTCAATAACCAGATCGGCTTCACCACCAGCCCGGCCTATGCTCGCTCCGGCCCGTATTGCACGGAAGTTGCCAAGGAAGTTCAGGCGCCGATCTTCCACGTGAATGGCGACGATGCCGAAGCGGTCGTGCATGTCGCGCGCATCGCCACTGAATTCCGCCACCGCTTCAAAAAAGACGTGGTCGTCGACATCTTCTGCTATCGCCGCCATGGCCATAACGAAGGCGACGAGCCGGCTTTCACCCAGCCGCTGATGTACAAGGCGATCGCGGCGCATCCCTCGACGCGCGAGATCTATGCCAAGCGTCTTATCAGCGAGGGCGTGATCAAGCAGGAAGACATCGATCAGATGGCCGCGGAGTTCACGGCCAAGCTCGATGCCGAATACGAGGCGTCGAAGAGCTACAAGCCGAACAAAGCCGACTGGCTCGAAGGCGCCTGGACCGGGCTGAAGGCCGCGTCGGGCGATGATCGTCGCGGCGAAACGGCGGTGCCGATGGAGCTGCTCAAAGAAGTCGGCAGGGCGCTGTCGCATGTGCCGGAAGGTTTCGATCTCAACCGTAAGCTGGTGCGTCAACTCGAAGCCAAGAAGCACGCGATCGAGAGCGGCGAGGGCATCGATTGGGCGACGGCCGAGGCGCTCGCTTTCGGCACGCTCTGCGCCGAAGGCACACCGGTGCGTCTCTCCGGCCAGGATTCGGGCCGCGGCACCTTCTCGCAGCGTCATTCGGTGCTGATCGATCAGACCAACGAGAACCGCTACGTCCCACTTAATCACGTGCGCGACGGCCAGGCGCCGTTCGAGGTGATCGACAGCCCACTGTCGGAAGCGGCCGTGCTTGGCTTCGAATACGGCTACAGCCTCGCCGATCCCCACGCGCTGGTCCTCTGGGAAGCGCAGTTCGGCGATTTCGCGAACGGCGCGCAGGTCATCATCGACCAGTTCATTTCCTCGGGCGAAGCCAAATGGCTGCGCATGTCCGGCGTCGTGCTGCTGTTGCCGCATGGCTATGAAGGGCAGGGGCCGGAGCATTCCTCGGCGCGGCTGGAGCGCTATCTCCAGCTCTGCGGCGAGGACAATTGGCAGGTCTGCAACCTGACCAGTTCGGCGAACTACTTTCACCTGCTGCGCCGTCAGGTGCGGCGCAATTTCCGCAAGCCGCTCATCCTGATGACGCCAAAATCGATGCTGCGCGCGCCGGAGATGATGTCGAAGCTCGCGGATATGGGGCCGGGCACGTCGTTCCACCGCGTCCTTGCCGATCGTGATCCGGCGATCGATCCGGCGAAGACGCGCCGCGTCGTGCTCTCGACCGGCAAGGTGCATTTCGATCTCGCCAAATACCGCAGCGAGAACAAGATCGCCGACGTAGCCCTGATTCGTGTCGAGCAGCTCTATCCTTTCCCGTTCAACACGCTGGCGAAGGAGCTCGGGCCCTACAAGAACGCGGAGTTCGTGTGGTGCCAGGAAGAGCCCGAGAATATGGGCGCGTGGCATTTCGTCGATCGCAAGATCGAGCGTGTGCTGAGCGGCCTCGATGTGAAAGGCAAGCGCGCGCGCTACGTCGGCCGTTCGGAAGCCGCTGCGACCGCGACTGGCATGCTGCGTCGTCACAACGCCGAACAGGCGCGGCTCGTCGCCGAAGCCTTCGCGAAGTAAGCCGCGAAGCGAAGCGCCAAGGCGCGAGAGGGGAATTCGATGGCAACCGAGATCAAAGTCCCGACCCTGGGGGAATCGGTGACCGAGGCGACCGTCGCGCGCTGGCTGAAGCACCCGGGCGATTCTGTCGCGATGGATGATCCGCTTGTCGAGCTCGAGACCGATAAGGTGACGCTCGAAGTCAACGCGCCGGCCGCCGGCACGCTGACCGAAGTGCTCGCCGCCGAAGGCGCCAACGTCGCGGTCGGAGCCGTGCTCGGCCGTATCGGCGAAGGGGCGGCGAAACCCGCGCCGCAGCCTGCTTCCGTCGGCATCGCCCAGACCGCCGCGCCCGCCGCGCCACCGGCGCCGCGTCCGCCTTCGACCAAACCGGCCCCGCCGCCGCCGCAAGCGGGCAATGGCGGCGCCGACATCCTTGCGCGTTCCGGTCCCGCCGCGCGCAAAGCCGCCGCCGAGACCGGCGTCGATGTTACGAGGGTCCAGCCGACCGGCAAGGACGGCCGTCTCACCAAGGGCGATATCGCTGCGGCCGCCGCCGCGAAGCCCGCGCCAGTTCCTGCACCTATGGTGCGCGAGCCGCGCGAATTGGGCCCGCGCGAAGAGCGCGTGCGCATGACGCGACTCCGTAAGCGCATCGCCGAACGCTTGAAGGAAGCGCAGAACACCGCGGCCATGCTCACCACCTTCAACGAGGTGGATATGACCGAGGTCATGGCGCTGCGGGAGCGCTATCGCGAGAGCTTCGAGAAGCAGCATGGCGTGCGCCTTGGCTTCATGTCGCTCTTCGCCAAGGCCTGCATCCAGGCGCTGAAAGAGTTACCGGCCGCCAATGCCGAAATCGATGGCGACGACATCATCTACAAGAACCATTACGATATCGGCATCGCCGTTGGCACCGAGCAAGGCCTTGTCGTGCCGGTGGTGCGCGACGCCGATCAACTAAGCTTCGCCGAGATCGAGAAGCGCGTCGCCGATCTCGGCCGCCGCGCCCGCGATGGCAAGCTGTCGCTCGACGAGCTCTCGGGCGGCACTTTCACCATCACCAATGGCGGCGTCTACGGCTCGCTCTTGTCGACGCCGATCCTCAACCCGCCGCAATCGGCAATCCTGGGCATGCACAAGATCCAGAAACGGCCGGTCGTGGTCGGCGACAAGATCGAGGTGCGGGCGATGATGTATCTCGCACTCTCCTACGATCATCGCATGATCGATGGGCGCGAGGCGGTGACCTTCCTGGTACGCGTCAAGGAATGTATCGAGGACCCGCAGCGCATGCTGTTCGGCGTCTGACCCTATGGCGGACAATTACGACGTCATCGTCATCGGCAGTGGGCCTGGCGGCTACGTCGCGGCCATCCGCGCGGCGCAGCTCGGCATGAAGACCGCTTGCATCGACAAGCGGTCATCGCCCGGCGGCACCTGCCTCAACATCGGCTGCATCCCGTCGAAGGCGCTGCTGCAATCTTCGGAGAAATTCGAGGAAGCCAATCACGCCCTCGCCGTGCACGGCATCAAGACCGGCAAAGTCGAATTCGATCTGGCGACGATGCTCGCGCGCAAGGACAAGGTCGTCAGCGAGAACACCAAGGGCGTCGAATTTCTTTTCCGCAAGAACAAGGTCGCCTTCGTCAAAGGCGCTGCCAAGTTCACCGCGAAAGACGCGCTCGAGGTCACGGGCGAAGACGGCAAGGTGCAGGAGCTGAAAGCGGGCAAGGCGATCATCATTGCCACCGGCTCGGATAGCGTGAACCTCCCTGGCATCACCATTGATGAGAAGACGATCGTCTCCTCGACCGGCGCGCTGTCGCTGCCATCGGTGCCGAAGCACCTCGTCGTGGTCGGCGGCGGCTATATCGGCCTCGAAATGGGCTCAGTGTGGCGGCGCCTCGGCGCGCAGGTCACCGTGGTCGAATTCCTCGATCGCATCACGCCGACGATGGACCTCGAAGTCGGCAAGGCGCTGCAGACCTCGCTGACCAAGCAGGGCTTCGCCTTCAAGCTGGGCACCAAAGTGACCGGCGCGAAAAAGGCGAATGGCGGCTGGTCGCTTTCGCTCGAAGCAGCCGCCGGCGGCAAGGGCGAAGAGCTGCCATGTGATGCTGTGCTCGTCTCGGTCGGGCGGCGGCCTTACACCGACAATCTCGGCCTCGATGCAGTCGGCGTGAAGCTCGACAACAAAGGGCGCGTCATGGTCGACCCGCATTTCGCGACCAATGTGCCGGGCATCTATGCGATCGGCGACGTGATCGCCGGGCCGATGCTGGCGCATAAGGCCTCGGAAGAGGGCGTCGTACTGGTCGAGACGCTTGCGGGTCAGAAGCCGCATATCGATTACGACGCGATTCCGGCGGTGATCTACACCCATCCGGAAGTCGGTTCCGTCGGCAAGACGGAAGAAGAGCTGAAGTCCGCGGGCGTGCGCTACAAGATCGGCAAATTTCCGTTCTCCGCCAATGGCCGCGCGCGGGCCAATGCCGATACCGAAGGCTTCGTCAAAATCATCGCCGATGAAAAGACAGATCACGTGCTCGGCGTGCATATCATCGGGGCCGATGCCGGCACGATGATCGCCGAAGCGGCGCTGGCGATGGAGTTCGGCGCGACCTCGGAAGATATCGCGCGTACTGTCCATGCGCATCCGACGCTGAACGAAGCTGTGAAAGAAGCCGCGCTTGCCGCCGGCTCGGGCGCGATTCACATTTAACCGCGTTTTATCGTCAGCTCTTGAACCGGTCGCGCAGGGAGTCCCATTCGGCCGCGCCCATGCGGCGCAGGCGTTCGCGCACATCGATGGTGGCGGTAGGCATACACCGCTGGGTCCTCAATTCCGCAAGCGCGCTGGCGAAAGCGCGCATCGCTTCCTGCAGCAACAGGCCGGGAATGATGAGGATTCGGTAGCCGGCGCGCTCGGCCTCGCCCAATTCGCGCAGCGGCGTCCGCCCGCCGAGCGACAGATTAAGCAGGCACGGCCCGCGCACCAGCTTCGGCACCGCCGCCACTTCCTCCAGAGTCCGGGGTGCTTCGAGGAAGGCGATATCGGCACCCGCCTCGAGCGCCGCGTTCATACGCTCGACCGCGGCCTCGAAGCCCAGCACGGCGCGCGCATCGGTGCGCGCAATGATGACGAAATCGGGATCCGCCCGCGCTGCGACCGCGGCTTTCACCTTGGCGATGAACTCGGCGCGCGGGATCACCTCCTTGTCGTCGAGCTGGCCGCATTTCTTGGGGAAGGTCTGGTCTTCGATATGCAGCCCGGCGACACCGCGCTGCGCATATTCTCGCAAGGTGCGCGTGACGTTAAGTTCGTTCCCGTAGCCCGTGTCGGCGTCGGCGATCACTGGCAGTTTGACGGCGGTCGCGATGCGCCCCGCATTCTCCGCCATCTCGGACATCGTGACGAGACCATAATCGGGATAGCCGAGGGCAGCCGCCGTGCCCGAGCCGGTCATATAGACGAGCGGAAAGCCGGCATCCTCGATCGCACGCGCGCCGATGCAATCATATGCCGCCGGGGCGACCAGCATCCCTTCCTTGCGCAAGAGCGCGCGTAATGTGGCCGCATGGCTTGTTCCGGATATCATGCGTCAGCCTTTCGCACGCGGATGCGCCTTGTCATAGACCGCAGCGAGGCGTGCTGCGTCGACCGCGGTGTAGCGCTGCGTTGTCGAAAGGCTCGCATGGCCGAGCAACTCCTGGATCGAGCGCAGATCGGCGCCTTCGCCCAAGAGGTGTGTCGCGAAACTGTGGCGCAGCGCGTGCGGCGTCGCGCGCGCATCGAGCCCGAGCATCAACCGCAACTTCGCCATCTCGGCCTGCACCGGCCGCGCGCTCAGCGCCTTGCCGCGCGCACTGACGAAAAGCGGCGCATCGCGCTTCAGCTCGTGCGGACACGCATCGAGGTAATC
>Ga0134126_10010283_pt1 | contig 11798 bp, 7 predicted proteins | sample KB31752_FD_96881 | JGI IMG/M metagenome (GOLD analysis project Ga0134126, IMG submission 96881) | Terrestrial soil microbial communities with excess Nitrogen fertilizer from Kellogg Biological Station, Michigan, USA - KB3-175-2 | ecosystem: Environmental > Terrestrial > Soil > Unclassified ...
ATCCGCTCGTGCGCCGCATGCTGGTCCATCAGCACCAGGCCGCGATCGGATTCAAGGACGACGTAAAGCCTGCCGATGACGCCGACCAGACGCAGAGGCACCTTCAACAATGGCACGGCGGCGGTGGACACCGACGAAAAATTTGATTGAAGACCACGGACTGTTGAGGACGAAACCGTCGAAGGGGAAGGATTCACCGTTGCGGCCGGCGCTGCGAGCGTTGCTTGCGACAAGGGCGGCAGCCGGTTTGAAATCGGTTCGGCCGGTGGCGACAGGAGGTGCGGCAAGTCCTTCGTCTCGGGAACGACTGGGGCAGTTTTGTCAGACGGGTTCCGCCCGGCCTTCGGGACTTCCGCCCCTGGCTCAGGCCTGCCTTTGGCCGCGGACGCCGCCGTGTGAAATGCGAGCAACGTGCGGCGCACGGCTCCGGCCACTTCCCTGCGCACGGCCCTTTCGCGCCGAAACTTCACTTCCCTTTTCGCGGGATGGATGTTGACGTCCACTTCTGCGGGGTCGAGTTCGAGGAGCAAACAGCAGACGGGATAACGGCCTTTCATCAATGCCGTGTGATAACCTTCAAGCAACGCGTAGTTGAGCGCGCGATTTTCCACAGGCCGGCGGTTGACGAAGAGGTGCTGGTCCTGGCGCGTCGCCCGCGAAACTCCCGGCGCGCCAATGAAGCCCCAGATGCGGAGGGACGAGCCACACTCGCCGGCCACGGGGGGGGCCTCGCGGAATTCGTCAAGCTCATCCCCGGAATCGATGTCTGCGGTCACATCCACCGGCAGCAGCTTCATTTCCCCTCCCAGCAACGCGCGCAACCGTTCCCGAAGCGCAGCCAATCTGGACACAGGCCGGTCGTCGCTCTTCAGCGGCGGCAGCTGCCAGACGACACGCTGGTCCTGGAGAAAGGTGAAGCCGACCCCGGGAAAAGCCAGGGCCGCCAGCGTCAGGTAGTGCTGGACGTGGGTGCGTTCGGTTTCCTCACTCCGTAAGAATTTCCGGCGGGCCGGCAGGTTGTAGAACAACTGACGCGCCTCGACGCTCGTTCCCGGCGCATGGCCGGCGGACTTGACGTCCATAATCTTCCCGCCGTGAACGATCACCTGCACGGCCCCGGGAGAGTCGCCGCCGCGCTCGCAACTCGTAAGCGTGAACCGGCTGACGCTGGCGATGCTGGGCAACGCCTCGCCGCGAAAGCCGAGGGTCCCGATTGCCACGAGGTCCTCGGCCTTCTGGATTTTGCTGGTGGCGTGGCGTTCCAGGCACAGTAGCGCGTCATCCTTGCTCATGCCGAATCCGTCGTCCGTGACGCGAATCAGGCTGCGACCTCCCGCCTGGATTTCGACCGTAATGCGGCTGGCGCCCGCGTCGAGCGCGTTTTCAACCAGTTCCTTGACCACGCTCGCAGGCCGCTCGACGACTTCCCCGGCGGCGATCTGGTTGGCGACCAGTTCGGACAGGAGGCGGATGCGGTTCATGCCGATAGGCTAGAAGCAACGCCGGGAAAATCGAATGGAATTTTCCTCCCGGTGTCAGCCGTGGGCGACGACGGATCCCGTCAACCCTTGTGCCCGTCTTCTCTTCGAATCGGCAGGCTGAAGGCAAAGATGGCACCACGGCCCGGCTCGCTGCGGGCATTTATTTTGCCGTAGTGGTCCTCCACGATTTTTCTGCAGATGGAAAGACCAAGGCCCGTGCCTTGCGCCTTGCCGTAGGTGGCGAAAGCCTCGAACAACCGGGGCGCGATTTCCGGCGCGATCCCTTTGCCGGTGTCTTCGATCTCGGTCTCCACTTCATTTTCATGCCGCCGAAACCGGATTTTCACCTTGCCTCCGTCCGGCATGGCGTCGCACGCGTTGTTGATAATGTTGTAAAAGACGTGCGGCAACCGCGTCGGATCCACGAGCAGCGCAATCGCCGGCGGATCATTTTCCAACTCGACCGTCACTGATTTGGCCGCAACCTCCGACCGGATGTCGTCGACGAGTTGCTTGACGAAATCAGCGTAATCGGTCCGTGCCAGGACAACGGTGGAGGCCGAGCCGCGGGTGAATTCGAGCAGCTCGTTGATCATGTTGTTCAGGCGATCGATTTGTTTGCGGATGCGGTTCTTGGCGGTCAGGCGCATCTCGGCCGTGGCGTTGTCCATCGCTGCCATCTCGGCCGAGATGCCGATGATGTTGAGCGGATTCTTGAAGTCATGGACGATGGACCGCGCGAAACGCCCCACGAGCGTCAGACGTTCTGCCTGGAGGACTTCCTGGGTGTACTGATGGTTGAAATCCCGCATGCGCAGGCTGAACTCCTTGACCAGACCGACCGCCAGGTTCGGCGAACGAGCAAGGATTTTGAGCAAATCGTCCCGGAGAATGAAATAAACCTGGGTATCTGTCTCGGCTGTGGCGGTTGCCGAACGCGGCTGGCTGTCCAGTACCGCCATTTCACCGAAGAAATCACCTTCCCCAATCCGGGAGAGAACGCGCCGCTGATCCTGACCCACCAAACAGGTGATTTGCACCCTGCCCTCGACGATGATGTAGAGCCCGTCGCCGGGATCCCCTTCCTGAAAAATATTGCGCCCGGCTTTGTAGGACTTGAGTTGAGCGGTCTGTTCCAGAGCCTGTAATTCGGCGGCAAGCATTCCGCTGAACAGTTTGCTCGTTTTCAGGACAACCATGAGGCGCGAGTGTAGCGAAAAAACCCGCATCGTAAAGCACAGAGATGATGAACCGTACGTGACGCACGCACCACGAGCCTCCGGCTGCGCAGATTCGAAACCAGAATGAGAGAGCCATTCGCCCACGCATGCAAACGAACGCGAGAGAGACTGTGCGTGAATGCTGGAGTTTCCGCTCGCTTGTCGGCATGCTCGCCTCCGGTCGCACATCAACAAATGAAGAAACCGCGCGTTGCCGTGATCGTCGGGACCCGGCCTGAAGCAATAAAAATGGCTCCTGTCATAAGGGCATTGAGACAATCACGCGCCCTGCTTCCCGTGACGATTTCCACTTCGCAACATCGGGAGATGGTGCGCGAGGTTTTTCGCGACTTCGGCATTACCCGGTTTGACGATCTCCAGATGATGCGCCGCGGCCAGACCTTGTGGAATCTCTCGAGCCGCCTCGCAGCCGCGCTGGGCCGCTACCTTGAAGCGCACCCGGTGGACGCTGTGCTGGTTCAGGGCGACACATCCACGGCGTTGTTCGGCGGTCTGTGCGCCTTCTACCACCGAATTCCCGTGGGCCATGTCGAGGCTGGACTGCGCACCGGAGACCGTTACTCGCCCTTTCCAGAAGAGATCAACCGGCGGCTACTGGGCGCACTGGCCACCTGGCACTTTGCGCCGACACGGGACGCCGTCAAACAGTTGAAGCGCGAGGGAGCGCCCGGGCGGGCAGTCTTTCTTACCGGCAACACCGTGGTGGACGCGTTGCGCTGGATGGCGCCTCGGAACAACGACATGACTCTGCGGAAACTTGTCGGCCGGGAAGGGATGAAGCGCCGACTCGTGCTGGTGACCTGCCACCGGCGGGAGAGTTTCGGTGCGCCGATGCGGCGGATCGCCGGTGCGATTGAGACGGTCGCGCGAGCGCATGATGACATCATCGTTCTCTTTCCGGTTCACCCGAATCCGGAGGTGCGGCGTGCCGTTGTACCACGCCTCGGTTCGGTGCCCAATGTGGTCTTGTGTCCGCCTCTTGATTACGCCCAGTTCCTCTCCGTGCTCAAACACGCGTGTTTTGTTCTTTCGGACTCGGGTGGGGTGCAGGAGGAGGCTGCGGCTTTAGGCAAACCGGTTTTGGTGTTGCGGGAGCACACGGAGCGCCAGGAAGGTGTCCGGGCCGGCGCTTTGAAGTTGGTGGGAGCGGATCCCGGGCGCATCACGCAGGAGAGCGAGCGCCTGCTGCGTGACGCGAACACGTACCGCAACATGAACAGGCCTTCGAACGTGTTTGGAGACGGCCATGCCGCCCGCCGCATTGTGAAAATCCTCGAGGAACGCCTGCGAAAACAGGCCCGCTAAACCTGCGGCTCAGGCGCAGACCAGCTTGTTCATGGCGCCGACCAGTTCAGCAACGCGAAATGGTTTGCCAAAGAAATCGACCTTCGGCTGGCTTGTGGCACGAATGACACCCGCCTTGTCGGGCGCTCCGGAAAGCAGCAGAAGCGGGGTTTGGTTGCCGGCCGCGCGAAGGCGTTCAAGAAATTCCACCCCGTCCATCCCGCCAAGCCGATAATCGGCGATGATCAGATCGAATTGTCGCGACCCGAGAATTTCGAGCGCACGCTCCGCGCTGGTCACTTCACACACGTCTCTGACACCCAGGGCACTCAGCACGTGGGAAATGGTTTCCAACGCCGCCCCGTCGTCGTCAATCACCAGAATCGAGGAAATGGCCTGCACAGCTACCGTCCAGCAGCAGACATGCCACTGGCGAATGGCCCGTTAAACGCGGAGCCGATCACTCCCGTCACACACGGTTGTCCCCCGTCGAGTCCATGATCGAGACACAGTGAGGTGAGCCAACATCCTGCCGCTTGCGTAATCGCAAATGCTCGTCATTCCTCTCTGAGCTGTGCGGACGATGATTGACCAACCCGCGAACAGCGTTTACAACTTCGGCATCGTTCGGACCCAACAACTCAAAAGTGGTGTGCCCTTTGAACGTCTATTCGTGAAATGAGGACGCCGTGTTTCCGCGGCGTGGCCCGAAGCTGGCGGCGCTGATTGATACTTCGGAGCGCCGACAGGCCGGGGGCATGGACCTTTCTTCGCGCCGGTCCGGTTGAAAATGCACAACAAGCACGCAGGTTTCTTTCTGTTCTGCGCAACGCTGATTTCGTCTCCGTTGACCGGACAACCAGCGGGTAGCGTCGGACGCGAGGGACCCGCCGGGACCGTCGAATCGATTTCCCTTCCGCTAATCCGGACCGATCAGGAGCAATTCAGCGGGGACTGGGCCGTCAAGGATTTCTTTGTTCGATTCCCGGAACATATCGGCTTTCGTGGCGGCGGCGAGCTGCGACTTGCTTTGTACCCGACCCTGGAGGTCCTTTCGCGCTTGTGCACCATCAACGCCTCGCTCAACGGTAAACGGCTTTCGGGCGCCACGGTGGAGGGAAAGAATCTTACCAACATCAACGACATCGCCATTCGCGTTCGCTTTCCTGTCCCGGACGGCTGGCTCGCGCACGGGTGGAACCGTGTTACCGTTGGATTCATTCTGAAAAAACCCGACGTGGACCCGGGCGCGGCACCCGAACCGGGAACATGGACGATTCGCCAGGCGGACTCATTTCTGACGACCCGATTCGAACGGTTGCCTTTGTTTCCTGAACTACTCCGGTTTCCTGGCTCCCTGGGCGAGGAGAAGCTCCTCCACGCCGGGCGCGACTCGACCGATCCAAAGCCGATCACAGTGACAGTGCTGTTTCCTGCGAAAGTCCGCGCCGCGCATCTGCGCGCCTGCGCTGTCATCGGCGCCCGCCTGGGTCAAACCGGCTACATGGACGTTGACGACTGCCGAGTCGCTCCCATTGAGGATTGGCAGACGGAGATGCGCGATCGAAACGGTTTGATCGTAGGGCTGAAGGACGAGGTTGCGAGTGTGTCGGTGCCGCCAGACGTGACTGAAAAACTGGGATCGCTGCGGGCCGGGCAGGGATTAATCGCTGAATTCATTCAAGGCGTCCTGCCGGACCAACATCGGTGGTTACTCGTGGCGGGAGCCGACGACGATGGTCTCGAGAAGGCGGTCCTGACACTGGGCAGTGCCGCGGCGCTTGAGTCAGCGCCCCCGAACCCCATCGTCATCGACACAACGCCGGCTGTTTCTCCAGAACTGGAGGCGATTGCGCAGCCGGGGGCGACGCGAGTTTTTCTCAAGGATTTGGGTGTCCGGCAGATCCGGCTGAGCGGCATTCACACGAGTGAACAATCCATTTCGGGCTGGCGTTTGCCGCCTGGTTTCGAGCTTTCCTCCGGCGTGCTACACCTGCGATTCAATCATTCGACTGCTCTCCTGATTCCGGGATCTTCGCTTGAAATGCTCGTCAACGGCATAAAAGCCGGGACGGTCGAGCTTGCGGCGGATACTGCGGCGGCGGGATTCACCGACGTGTCCCTACCCGGGGGGTTGAGTGGCCGCGATCCGATGACACTCACATTTCGCGCGCGGCTGGACGTGGCGTCAGTCGAATGCGATGCCCGCAAGGAAGAAGAATCATGGGTTGCTGTTTCCGGCGATTCGGAGTTGCAGACGACGCCTTCTCTGACGCGTGTCCAAGACCTGAGCCAGGCCGGTCGGCTTCTCCTGCGCGACAGCTTCCTGCGTCGCGCCGCTTTTTTGGTTCCCGAAAACCCGTCGCGAGAAGAACTGCGATGGCTGCTGGCGGTATCGATGACTCTGGGAAAACAGCTCCCTTCATCGCCCGTGCTGTGGCCGGAGGTTTGCACCTATTCGAAAACATCCCCGCCTCCGGTGGCGCGCCTGGCGGACCGGTCGGTCGTCTTACTGGGTGCGGTCGGTCAATGGGACGCCGCACTGCCGCCCGAGTCGCCGGTGTTGGTAACGATCACCGATGAAGATCGCGGCTCTGCCCGAATGCAGGGACGCGAAGTGAACATCGCCGCTTTTGAACCCACGCTTACGTTCATGCAGATGATGACCTCGCCGTGGTCTCGAGGTGAATTGCTCGTTGCCGCCGGAGGCTGGCGGGAGTTCACCACCCCGACCCTTCTCCGGATGTTGACGGCGCCGGAGGCGGCCAGCCAGCTGCACGGCAATGTTTGCGCGATGGATGCCCTCGGTCGAGTCGCGGCGTACGATACACGGAACCCGGCGCGCGACTCGCTGGCCGAGCGAATTCAAAACAGTATCCCGGCCGGCCTCAGCGTCGAGGAGACGCAGGAGCGTTTGGCGGCGCAGATGTCCCGTCTGCGCGGGCAGGGCCGTGCAAACACCATCGTGTTCTACACCTGCGGCGTTCTTTTCATTCTGATTGTCGGCTGCCGCTTCCTGTTTATGTGGGAGCGCGCCCATCTTTTGAAGCAGGCCAGTGTCCGCCAACACTCGATCGGGGAGATTTCATGAGACCGTCCGCAACCGCGCGTATCATGATCGTCCTGAACGCCGTGTCGCTCGCGGCGCTCCAGGCCGCGACCGAGGCCCCGATGCGGCCCGTCGCGGGTGCCGGTGCTGAAGCGCGAACGCTGGTTTTTTATGCGAATACGCGTCCGGCCTATTCGCTGGCAAACGGTCTTGAGGCTCTGAAACTGCACCTCCAACGGGTCGCCACCCGTGTGGAAGTAATGGTGATTTCGAATGCAACGCCGGATCGCGTTGCCGGCGCGGACTACATCGTGGTGTATTGCCCGCAATCCCTGCCCGACATGTCAAATGACTTTCTCCATTCGATTGCCGGAGCAAACAAGCCGGTGCTTTGGATCGGTTACGGCGCGGACAGACTCGCGGAGATGGCTCCGTTCAAGGGCCAGTTCGACATTTCCGAGTTCACCGCGGCCAGAAGTGCCACCAAGGTGAGTTATAGGGGACGCGATTGGCCGGTCGCGGTGGATTCGTGGATCCCGGCCCGTCTTGCGACCAATTCCACCGCGCAGGTGTTGATGTCGGTGCCGGACCCGGATTCGAGTCCGCAGGCGACAAGCCCGCTCAGTTGGAAAGCGGCCCACGCCACGTTCTTCGCCTCCGATCCCTCCGTCGGAATGATGGGATTGTTGTTCGAAGATCTGCTGTTCGATTTTTTCGCGGTCAAACAATTCCCTGCTCCGCGCGTTTTCCTGCGGATCGAAGATTACCATTGCCAGTGCAATCACCGTGAATTTCGCCGCATGGTGGATTACCTGTTCGCGCGCGGCCATCCGTTCATGGTCGCCGTCCGTCCGGATTACCGCGACCCGTCGTCCGGTGAACTGCGCGACCTGGATTCCCAGCCAGAATTCGTGGAGGCGTTGCGTTACGCGGAGCAGCGGGGCGGCCGATTGGTCATGCGGAGCGGTTCGCGCGCCCACGCCAACGAAAGGGACGAGGGGTACGAATTCTGGGACGCGCAACTTGACCGCCCGATCGCCGGGCAAACGTCCGAGTCTGTCAGCGATCAGTTGCGCCAGGAAGCCCGCCGGATGTTGCGCCACGGATTGCTCCCGCTGGCTTGGGAGACACCGGACTACGCGGCTTCAAGCGCCGCGTATTCCGAAATCGCGCGCGGGTTTTCAACCGCGATTGAGCGCGTTCAACTGTCGGATGCGACATGCCTGGCGAACGCTGAAACCGGCGGGCTGACGATTGACAGCTACGGACGCCTGATCGTTCCGGAGAACCTCGGCTATGTGCGGGACACGCCTTCGGGGTTCGACGACCCCATCAGGTTGCGCGCCGAAATCATCACCCGGTTGCGCGGCGCGACGGCGGGTTGTTCCATCCACCCCTATCAATCCCTTGAAAAGCTCGCTGCCGTGGTGGGAACCCTCGAACGATTTCAGGTTCCGTTCCTTGATCTTGCGGATTTGGACAACTGCGTCGAACTGCCGGATGCCCTGTTACTGACGGGCAATGCCCGGCGCACGATCAGACTGCGGAACATGGCGGTACGATCCAGGGCGTACGATCGGACGGGCAGGCTGCTGGTGGAAAAACGCGAGCCAGTTGTTACGTCCGGGGAAAGGACATTCCAACGGACTGGCGCGGGTGACTGCGAACTTTTCGAGTTTAACGAGGCGAATTGATGAGGAAGGCCTTTCTCTATCTGGCATCGATGGTGTTGTTGGTGACACGCGCATCGGCAGCCGGGACGGAGGTCGGAGGCGGTGACTCCGCCCGGTTCCAGGCGTACAGTTTTTATGAGCAGAAGCGGTTTGAAGAGGCGGCCGTGCTGTTCAGGGAGTACGTCGAGCAGAACCCCGCGGACTTGCGCGCGGCGTTTGATTATGCGGCGTTGCTGTCGCAGTTGAATCGGCATGACGAAGCTGCGAACGCCCTCGAAAACATCCACAAGAACAATCCGCGATACGAGGTCGCCTATTTCCGGCTTGGAGTCGAATATGTCACCCTCAGGCGTTACCCGGAAGCAGGTCGGGTTTTTGCCGAGCTGGAGCGTTCCTCGAACCACGATCTTGCGCTTGCCGCGATCGAGGCCAACCGCCGCCTCCAAGAGGACGTCGCGCGAGAAAGGCGTTTTGAAGCCGAACGCAGGGTTTTCGATCTGGCCGGACAATTCAAACATCAAGAGGTCATCGATGCCGTCAACGCGTTGGAAAAGACCGCTCCGCTGTCCTTTGCCATGGCGATGCAACGGCTTTATGCGCTGCAAAGCCTGGGCCAGTATTCGCTCGCGCTGGATATTGCCAGTCGCCTGTCGCTTGACCACCCCTCCGCTCCCGATCTTGCGTTGCTGCGTGCTGACCTGCTGGCGCAGATCGGACGCCGTCCTGAAGCGGTTTCCATCTGGCGACAGATCGAGCGCGACAACGCGGGTACGGCGTCCGCGGTTGAAGCCGCGCGTCGCCTCCAGGCCGCGGCTGAACTGGAAGCGGGGGAGCGTGTCTTCGATCTGGCGCGACAGCAACGACATCACGAGGTTGTCGAGGCCATCAATGATCTCGAAAAAACGGGTCCTGTGTCCCTCGTGTTGGAAAAGCAGCGGATTTACGCCTGGCAGGCGTTGGGGCAGCAGAACCGCGCGTTGTCCCGCGCGAACAAACTTGCGGTGGTCAACCCGAACGACGCGGAACTGGCGCTGCTCCGGGCCGGGCTGCTGAAGGAACAGGACCGGTGGGATGACGCGGCCGAAATTCTTCGGCAAGTTGCGCGCGACCATTCCGGCACGACCGCGGCATTCGAAGCGGAGAGACAACTCCGCGCCGATTCCGCCCGCCGCGAAAAAAACAGGGCCGTGACGCACGTCTTCGACGAGGACCGACGACACAACCATCGAGCCGTTGTCGCGGCGATCGACGAGTTGGAGAAACGAGGGGAGGTCGATTGGATTCTACAACTGCAACGCCTCTACGCGCTGGAGGCGCTGGGCGAATACTCCGTGGCGTTGGAAAAAGCGGCCGCGCTCGCCGTCGCACATCCCCGGGCCACCGACCTGGCGCTGTTGCGGTCCCAGCTTCTGGCCGAAAACGATCAGCGCGACGAAGCGATCAAGATCCTGCAGCAGTTGCGGCAGGATTTCGCCGGCACACCGGTGGCCGAGGAAGCCGCGAAGCGGCTCAATGAGGTCGCCGTGCCTTCCGCCACGCGCCGCGCCGAGCAGCACGTCTTTGAACTGGCGGCCCGGAACCAGCACCGGGAGGTTGTCGCCGCGGTGGACGAGCTGGAGGGGCGGGGTGAGCTCCCCTGGTTGATACAAATGCAGCGGCTGTACGCGTTGCAGGCGCTGGGCGAAACCGCACGCGCGCTCGAACTAGCCGGGCGGTTGACCGTGAGCCATCCGGAGGCAGCCGACCTCGCGTTGCTGCGGGCGGATTTACTCATCCGCGCGCGCCGCTGGCAGAACGCCGCGGCGGCACTGAAACAGATCAAACGCGAACATCGCGGCGAACCCGTCGCGCAAGAAGCGGACCGGCGGCTTGAAGCGATTCCATCCGCAGCCAATCTTGACCGCTGGTACTGGGGAGAGGCTTACCTGTCGGGAGATTATCTCGGCAGGTTCGGAACGCTGGTGGGTTCGGGATTCGTGCGGCACGGCACTTTTGTTCCGCACGCGCGCTGGCTCCAACCCTTCCAGGAATTCCGCTTCTCCGTGGATACGCGGTCGCGCATCGGAGGTCAGCGGAGCGTCATCTCCGATAACTTCACGGACGTTTCTTTGGGGCTGCGCGCGCAACCGTTGGCGGCGGAATATTTGTATTTCTATGTTTCGGGTGGATTGAACAAAGACCTGCTGGGCCGACGGGACGGCGGGAACTGGACGGAGGATTTTCGCGCCGGGGTGTATGGATTCAAGTCCTGGGGCCCCGGCACCGTCCTGCGCGCGATCACTCCCGGGGAACTCATCCCCACGACCGGTTTCGTGCCGGCTCTTTCGGCCGGCGAGGAAACAGCGGAGCCATCCGCGGCAAGGCGCTTTTTCTGGCGACTGGACTGGTTCGCCGACGCGGGCGCCGATTTTTCATACTACAAGCGATATGCGGACTGGATCGGATACGGTCAAACACACGAAGGATTCCGCGTTTTCCAGCTCGGCGCGCACGTCGGTTTCGACATGTACGCGGTCCAGAACATCTCCTGGGATGCGAGGGGCAACTACTTCGACAACCTGGTGGAACTGGGGCCCGGTTTGCGCTGGCTCTGGGCGCCGCGCCGCGGACTCGAGGTCGTCCTGCGTGGTGAATGGCTCAAAGGTTACTACATGGGTCGGGATGATCGGGGCACGCGCGGCAACTCCGAGGGCCGGTACGACGACTTTCGCGCCGGTCTTTCGGTCGGCGTCAGGTGGTAATGGACCTCATCGAACAAACCAGTCTGATCCTCGCTTACGTCGCCGCGATCGGATTCCTCGTCAGCGGACTCGACGATCTTTTTTTTGATTCGCTGTTTCTGGGCTATCTGTTCAAAAACCGGAAAACGCCGCCGGTTCCGCTCAAGGAGTTAAAGCTGGCCCCGGAACAGTGGGTCGCGATGTTCGTGCCGGCATGGCAGGAGGGCGGGGTGGTCAACAAAATGGCCGAGTACGCCGCGCGCGTGGTCCTCTACGAGAAGTACGACATTTTCATCGGGGTCTATCCGAACGATTCCGAGACGATCGCCTGTGTTGATAAAATCTGCGCG
>Ga0134126_10010284_pt1 | contig 11796 bp, 9 predicted proteins | sample KB31752_FD_96881 | JGI IMG/M metagenome (GOLD analysis project Ga0134126, IMG submission 96881) | Terrestrial soil microbial communities with excess Nitrogen fertilizer from Kellogg Biological Station, Michigan, USA - KB3-175-2 | ecosystem: Environmental > Terrestrial > Soil > Unclassified ...
ATGACCCGGGAGTCGCGGTAGAGCACCGTGGCCGGCAGGTCGCCGGCGATGATTTTCTCGAAAAGCGTAGGCATTTCATATGCCTCCGTTGATTTAAGGGACCCCAAGATTAGCAGGAACGGCAGGGCTTCTCGGAGCCGCGATGCATCAATTTCTCGCGCAATGGTAATGGGAACGATTCTCATATAGAATCGCGTTCATGGAAAAGAATGTTTGCACTGATATTCAGCTGGCGGACCTCAAGCCCGGGACCACGGCCCGGGTGGTATCGGTGTCCTCGGCCGATGCGGCTGCGCCGGTCGAGTTAGGAAGGCGCCTGGCTGAATTGGGCTTTTTGCCCGGCGAGGCCGTGCGCATCGTGGCCCGAGGGTTGATGGCGCGGGCGCCGATCGCCGTGCGTGTGGGCACGGGCACCTTTGCGCTGCGGCTTTTCGAGGCTGCCTGCATCCGCGTTCGTCCGGAGCAGCCGCAACCCGCGTGAGCCCATGGAAGCTGTATCCAGCGCTTCCGGTCCGCTGATTGCCCTGGTCGGAAATCCCAACTGCGGCAAGACCGCCTTATTCAATATTCTCACCGGCAGCCGCCAAAAGGTTGCCAACTACGCGGGCGTCACGGTCGAGCGCAAGGAAGGATCTCTGCGCACGCCTTCGGGGCTGCGGGTGCGCATACTGGATCTGCCGGGCGCCTACAGTCTGGATCCCCTGACGCCGGATGAACAAGTCACCGCCGACGTGCTGCTCGGGCGCCGCGCGGGCGAAAGCCAACCCGACTTCGTGGTTTGCGTCACCGATGCCACCAATCTGCGCCAGAACCTGCGTCTGGTGCTGAGCTTGAAAAGGCTCGGCCTGCCGATGGTCGTCGCGCTCAACATGGTGGACATCGCGCGCCGCCGGGGCATCGTGATCGATGCGCAGAAACTGGCGGCCGAATTGGGCGTGCCGGTGGTCGAAACCATCGGCGTCAAGACCAGCGGCGTGCGCGGGCTCATCAAAGTACTCGACGGCCTCGCGATTCCGGCCCAGCCCCAAGAAGCCGCCGTGTGGCGGACGCCGAGCGCGGCCGACATCGCGCACGATCAAGCCGAGGTGCGCAGAATCCTGGGGGTGGCCGGCGGCGATCGGCTCGACGGCGTCACCCTCAGCGACCGCGTGGATGCCGTGGTGCTGCATCCCTTCGTCGGACCGGTGATTCTCGCGACCATCCTGTTCCTGGTATTTCAGGCGGTGTTTGCCTGGGCGCAGGTGCCCATGGACGCCATCAAGCTCGGCGTCGCCGTATTCGGCAATTGGCTGGGCGCGGCGCTGCCCGCCAGCCTGTTGAAGGATTTGGCCATCAACGGCGTGCTCGCCGGTGTCGGCAGCGTGCTGGTGTTTTTGCCGCAGATCATCATTCTGTTTTTTTTCATCCTGGTGCTCGAGGACTCGGGATATTTGCCGCGCGCGGCATTTTTGCTCGACCGCATCATGGGCAGCGTCGGACTTTCGGGCCGGGCTTTCATTCCCCTGCTGTCGAGCTTCGCCTGCGCGATTCCGGGCATCATGGCCACGCGCACCATTCAAAATCCCCGCGACCGGCTGGCAACCATCATGATCGCGCCGCTGATGACCTGTTCGGCGCGCCTGCCGGTGTATGCGCTGATCATCGGCGCGTTCATTCCGCAGCGGACATTGTGGGGCGGCCTGCAGTTCCAGGGGCTGGTGCTGTTCGCGCTGTATGTGCTGGGCGTCGTCAGCGCCATGGCCGTGGCCTTCGTGCTCAAGCGCGGTGGCAGGGGTTCGCGCTTTCAATCCCTGATGCTCGAATTGCCGGCCTATCACTGGCCGAACCTGCGCAATCTGAGCTTGGGATTGTGGCAGCGCGTTGAGATATTCATGAGCCGCGTCGGCACCATCATTCTCTCGCTGATGGTGATCCTGTGGGCCCTGAGTTCGTTTCCCGCGCCGCCTCCCGGGGCCACCGGCCCGGCGATTCAATACAGCATCGCCGGGCACATCGGCTCCTGGCTGGCCGTGCTGTTCTCACCCATCGGCTTCAATTGGCAGATTTCCATCGCGCTGGTGCCGGGGCTTGCCGCGCGCGAAGTCGCGGTGGGTGCGCTCGGTACCGTGTACGCCCTGTCCGCGACGGGCAACGATGTGAGCGGCGCCCTGACCCCCTTGATCGCCCAGTCGTGGACACTGCCCACGGCGCTGTCGCTGCTGGCATGGTACGTGTTCGCGCCGCAGTGCTTGTCGACGCTCGCGACGGTCAAGCGCGAAACCAATTCCTGGCGTTATCCCCTCATCATGGCCGGCTATTTGTTCGGCATGGCCTACGTGGGCTCGTGGATCACCTATCACGTCGCCATGGCGTTCACGAGCTGAAGGAGCGCGCATGAACGGCATCATCGACAATGTTCTGGTCGGTCTGGCGCTGCTGGCCAGCGCGCTCTATGTGCTCACCTCGCTCGGTCCGCGAAGTCTGCGCTACCGGCTGCTGGCCGCCATGAGCCGCCAGGTGGCGCGCCTTCCTGAGTTTCTGCGGCTGCGCCGCGCCGCGCAGCGGCTGGCCGCCGCGGCAGGCAGGGCCGCCGGCGCGGGCGGAGGCTGCAATGGCTGCAGCTCTTCACCGGCATCGGCGAAGGCCCCGCGGAAAAGCCTGTCGGGCCTGCCGGTGGGGAAGCACGGCAGGCGGGCGTGAGAAGTGCGGGCAAATGCGTCAGCGTCGGGCTGTCGATGAGGCCGCGCTGTCGATGAGAATGGCGCGGAAATCGTTGACGTTGGTGAGCGTCGGCCCCGTGATCACCGAGTCGCCCAGCGCCTTGAAGAAGCCATGGCCGTCGTTATTGGCCAGCATGTGCCTCGGACTCAATCCAGCCTCCTGCGCGCGCGCGAGGGACCCAGGTCCGACATAGGCTCCGGCAATCTCCTCTGCACCATCGACGCCGTCCGTGTCTCCGGCCAAGGCGTGGATGCGTGAGTGACCTTCGAGCCCGAGCGCGAGCGACAGCAAGAACTCCACATTGCGCCCGCCGCACCCGCTGCCGCGCACGGTGACCGTGGTCTCGCCGCCCGACAGCAGCACGCAGGGTGTGCCGAAGGGTTGGCCGCGTTCGGCCACTTGAAGAGCCATGCCGGCAAACACCCGACCCACCTCGCGCGCCTCGCCTTCGATGGCATCGCCGAGGATATGGGGTGCGATGCCCGCGGCGCTCGCCACGCGGGCGGCGGCCTCGAGCGCCAGCTGCGGCGTGGCTATCATTCTCACCTCGCTGCGCGCCAGCCGCGGGTCACCGGGCTTCACGGACTCACCGCGGCCGCTCTCCAGCAGCTCGCGCACCGGCCCGGGTACCTCGATGCGGTAACGAAGCAGTATGGAGAGCGCCTCGGCCGACGTGGTCGGATCGGCCACTGTGGGACCGGAAGCGATATCGACCGGCCGGTCGCCCGGCACATCGGAGATCAGCAGGGTGAGGACCTGGGCCGGGTGGCAGGCGGCGGCCAGCCGCCCGCCCTTGATGGCGGACAGATGACGCCGCACGCAGTTGATCTCGCCGATGGTGGCGCCGGACACCAGCAGCTCGCGATTCACGGCCTGCTTGTACTTCAGGGTCAACCCCGCCGCCGGCAGCGGCAACAGCGAGGAGCCGCCGCCGGAGATCAGGCTCAGCACCAGATCGTCTTCGCTCAATGCGCCCACCTGTTCGAGCATGCGCTCTGCGGCGTGCATTCCGACCGCATCCGGCACCGGATGCGCGGCTTCGACGATTTCGATGCGATCGCATGGCACGGCGTAGCCGTGGCGCGTCACCACAATACCTGAGAGCGGGCCCGGCCAATGATCCTCCACGGCCCGCGCCATCGCCGCGGAGGCCTTGCCCGCGCCCACGACGATGACCCTGCCGCGCGGCGGGCTCGGAAGATGCGGCGGGACGCACAGGGCCGGCTGCGCCGAGGCGATGGCCGCATCGAACAGGCGCCGCAACAGTGCGCGCGCATCGGAGCGGTGAGCCGGCGCGCTCACGCGCCTCCAGGGGACGGGCCGCGAGTACTCTGCATCGCGTCCGCCTTTGCCAGCAGCGCCTCGGCCATGCGAATGCTGGCGTAGTCGATCAGGCGGCCGTCGAGCGACACGGCGCCGCGGCCGTCCCGCGCGGCCTGCGCCATGGCCTCCATGATGCGCCTGGCCTTGGTCACTTCGGCGGCCGACGGCGTGTACACCTCGTTGCACAAGTCGATCTGCGACGGGTGAATCGCCCACTTGCCCTCGTAGCCCAGCACGGCGGCGCGGTTGGCGGCGGCGCGAAAGCCCTCCGGGTCCTGGAAATCGCCGAAGGGTCCGTCGATGGGGCGCAATCCGTAGGCGCGGCAGGCGACCATCATGCGGGTTTGCGCCGCATGCCAGGGATCGGTCCAGAAATAGTCGCGCTTGCCGCCGGCATCCTTGTCGGTGAGCACACCGCTATCGCGGTTGACGCCGCCGATCACCGTCGTGCGCGCCCGGGTGGACGCGGCGTAGTCCGCCACCCCGAACGACATGGCCTCCAGGCGCTTGCTCGATTGCGCGATGCTTTCGACGTTGACCATGCCGAGCGCGGTCTCGATCAGCACTTCGAAACCGATCCGCTTCTCGCGTTTCTTCGCGGCCTCGATCTGGGTCACCATCATGTCCACTGCATACACGTCGGCGGCCACTCCCACCTTCGGGATCAAAAGCATGTCCAGACGCGGGCAGGCCTCCACGATGTCGACCACATCCCGATACATGTAGTGAGTGTCCAGCCCATTGATGCGCACCATCATGGTCTTGGCGCCCCAGTCGATGTCATTGAGACCTTGGATGATGTTGATGCGCGCCTGCGCCTTGTCGTCGGGCGCCACCGCGTCCTCCACATCCAGAAACACGATGTCGGCCGCGGAACGAGCGGCCTTCTCGAACAAGCCGCTGTTGGATCCGGGTACGGCAAGCTCGGAGCGGTGCAGTCGCGCGGTGGCCGGCTCAATGCTGGTGAAGCTCATGGGTCTCTCCTTGAAAACTCTCTGACGCAGTCTAGCCCGTCGCACCGAGACCGGCGGCGGCACAATTGATGGACATCAGCAGGGCGGTGCGCAACTCCTCGCTGCTGCCGGCGCGATGCGCGCGCAGCAGGTGCACCTGCTCGCGGCTGACCGCGTTGATGGTTTTCAGCCGGCGCTCGAGGCGCCGCCGGAATTGCGGGAAGCGTCCGGCGACGGCGGCATCGCCCGAGATGCGCAGTATCATCTCGCAGGTCAGCCGGTATTCTTCCTCGACGCACGAGAAAATCGGCTCGCGCACGGACTCATCCTCCACCAAGCCGGCGTACTCCCGGGCAATCGACAGATCAACCTGCAGCAGCGTTCGTTCCACGTCGTCGATGATCAGTCGGTACAAGCGGGCTTCGCGAAACATGCGTCTCAGCAGTTCCAACCCGCGCTCCTTGCGCACATCGAGAAAGGCCTTGATGCCGCTGCCGACGCCGAACCAGCCGGACAGCATGTGCCGGTTCTGAGTCCAGGCGAATACCCAGGGTATGGCCCGCAGATCGCCCAGCGTTTTGGCCTGCGTGCGGCGCACCGGGCGCGAACCGATGTTCAGCAGGGAGAACTCCTCCAGCGGACTGGATTCCCGCAGGTAGGCGAGCATCGCCGGCAATTCCATCAACCTGCGGTATACGGACCATGCCGCGCCGGAGAGCGCTTCCATGGCTTCATGAAATTCATGCACCGGTATCAGCGCCGTCTCGCGTTCGGAGCGCAGCACATGCTCGAGGACCGACGCTCCGAGCAGCTCGACCTGGTACGCCGCGGTGCCGCGGTTCGCGTACTTGAAGGAGACGACCTCCCCCTGCTCGGTGACCCGAAACTGACCGCGGATGGAACCCGCGGGCGAAGCGGCGATGGCGCGGCCGGCCGGCGCGCCGCCGCGGCTCACCGAGCCGCCGCGGCCGTGGAAGAAGGATATGGCCACACCCAGCTCGGACCCCAGTCGCGTCAGGCTGCTCTGTGCCTTTGCCAATTCCCAATGCGCGGTGAAGTAGCCGCCGTCCTTGTTGGAGTCCGAATAGCCGATCATGACTTCTTGAATCCGGCCCTGCACGTGCAGGCTGCGCTGCACCAGCGGAACCGCCAGCAACTCCTTCAGGATGGCCGCGGCCTTGCGCAGGTCGGGGATGGTCTCGAGCAGGGGAACGATGGGCAGGGTGCAGCGCTCGACGGCGGCGGCATCGGCGAAAAGACCGGCTTCCTTGGCCAAGAGATAGACGCCCAAGATGTCGGCGGCGCTGCGTGTCATGCTCAGAATCAGCGCGCCGAAGGCCTCGCGGTCGATATCCTCGCGCATGCGGGCGATGGTGCGAAAGGTGGCCAGGGTTTCCGCCGCATCCGCCGGCAGACCGTCGCAGCTGCGTGGCCCGCTGCGCGCCGTGCAGAGTTCGGCCAGCAGCCAGCGCTTCCACTGCGCCGATTCGGGAGGGGGCGGTTCGGCGCCCTGCCACAGACGAAACAGGGAGGCCAGAGTTTGATTGATGCGCATGCTGTTTTCGCGGATATCCAACCGCACGGTGTTGAAGCGGAACACGCCCACCTCGCGGCGAAACGGCAGGAGCAGCGCATCGGCAAGACGCTTCGCGCCGGCGGCGGAGAGCGCATTGCGCATCAAATCGATGTCGTCCATCAGCCGGTCGGCGTTGCGGTATCCCTTGTCCTCGGGGGCGGGTTCCTCCCTTTCGGCGTGGCCGATGGTGTCCTCGATGCGCGCCAGCATGCAGGACAGGAATTGGCGGAAGATTTCGCCCCGATTGCGCGCTGCCAGCGCCTCGCCCTGGGGAGTCGCCCGGATGGCGTCCGCCACGGCCTCGCGAAAGGAATCCGGCAGCGTCAACGCGCGGTCTTCGATGCTGAGATTGCGCACCAGGTCCAGAAGGCGGGTTCGATAGCGGCGCAGGCTGGCCAGCCGGGTCTCCCACAGAGTGCGGCGTGTGATTTCGCTGGTGACATAGGGATTGCCGTCGCGATCGCCGCCGATCCAGGAACCGAACTGGAAGAACAGCGGAACCTCGACAGGCTCATCGGGAAAATGCTTGGCGAAGGCACTTTCAACCTTGGCGAACATCTGCGGCACCACGTCGAAGAGATTCTCATGGAAGAAATACAGGCCCCAGGCCACTTCCTGCGCAATGGTGGGTTTGGCGAGTTTGAGTTCGCCGGTGAGCCAGAGCAATTCGATTTCGTCATCGAGAGCGCGTACCAGCTCCTGGCGTTCGCGCTCCGTCCAGCGCGGGGATTCGAGGTCGAGCAGCCGCAGGTAGATGCGCCGCTGGCGTTCCAGCACGGTGACGCGTTTGGCCTCGGTGGGATGCGCGGTGACCACCGGCCGTATGCGCAGGCCGGACAAGGCCCGGCGGATTTCCGCTGCCGTGATGCCCTCGGCCGCCGCCGCTGCGAACACGTTCGCAAAGGTGCCCCGCAGCTTCTCGTATCCGCGCTCGCGTTCCACCTCGCGGCGATTGCGCATATCGCGGTTCTGTTCCGCGATCGCGAGCAGCTGGAACCATATGCCCTGGGCCTGGAGAGTGCGCGCCAGCAGCGCCGCCGGCAGCCCTTCGGTGGTGCGATCTCCGCGCAACACCGCCGCGACTTGCGGCTCGTAGCGCTGCACCACGCCCTGCAGAAGGCCGAACAATAAATCGGATCGCGAGAAGGTGCCGGGCGGTCCGATCTCGTGGATCACGGCCCGACGCCGGCCTTGGCCAGAGCCTGTGCAACCGTCGAGCCGAGTTCGGCCGCGCTGGGGGCCACCATGAGGCCGTACGATTTCATGATCTGCGCCTTCTCGGCGGCGGTGTCGCCCTCGGCGGAAATGATGGCTCCGGCGTGGCCCATGCGGCGGCCCTTGGGCGCGGTCAGACCGGCCACGTAACCGACCACCGGCTTGGTCATGTTCTCCTTGACCCACTGCGCCGCTTCCGATTCCTGCGGTCCGCCGATTTCGCCGATCATGACCACCACCTTGGTTTCGGGATCCTGCTCGAACAGCATCAAATGATCGAGGAAGGAGCTGCCGTTGATCGGGTCGCCGCCGATTCCGACGCTGGTGGTGATGCCTATCCCCAAGGCCTTCATCTGCGCGCCGGCTTCGTAGCCCAAGGTGCCGGAGCGCGAGACCACACCGACGTTGCCGCGAATGTAGATGTTGCTCGGCATGATGCCGAGCATGGCCTTGCCGGCGCTGATGATGCCCGCGCAGTTGGGGCCGACGATGGTGGTGCGCCGCTCTTTGGGATAGCGCCGCAGGTAGCGCTTGACGCGCATCATGTCCTGCGAGGGAATGCCGTTGGTGATGATGCAGACCAGCCTTAAGGCCGCATCGGCGGCTTCCATCAGGGCATCCGCCGCATAAGGGGGCGGCACGAAGGCGAGACTGGCCTCGGCGCCGGTGGCTCTTACCGCGTCTTTCACAGTATTGAAGACCGGGCGGTCGAGATGGGTCTGGCCGCCCTTGCCCGGCGTGACTCCGCCCACGACCTGGGTGCCGTAGGCGATCATTTCTTTGGCGTGGAAAGTGGCCTTGTCGCCGGTGAAACCCTGCAGGATGACGGGTGTGGTTGCGTCGATCAGGATGCTCATCGGACCTCTCCGCCGCGCGCAACTGCGACTGCTTTGTGCGCCGCTTCGGCCAGCGTATCGGCTTGAATGATGGGCAGGCCGCAGTCGCGGACGATACGCCGGCCTTCATCGACATTCGTGCCGGCGAGCCGCACGACCAGCGGCACGCGCAGGTTCTTGGCCGCCTGCACCACGCCCTGCGCCACCCAATCGCAGCGGTTGATGCCGGCAAAGATGTTGACCAGAATTGCCTTCACGTTCCGGTCCGACAGTACCAGATTGAACGCCGCCGCAACCCGCTCGGGCGATGCGCCGCCGCCGACATCGAGAAAGTTCGCGGGCTCGCCGCCGGCATGCTTGATCATGTCCATGGTGGCCATGGCCAGGCCGGCACCGTTGATGATGCAGCCTATATCGCCGCTCAGGCCGACGTAGTTCAGGCCGAATTCCGCCGCCTGCGCTTCGCGCGGGTCCTCCTCGGCGGCATCGCGCATTTCGGTGACCTTGGGACGGCGGAACATGGCGTTGTCGTCGAATGACATCTTGGCGTCGAGAGCCAGCACGCGATTGTCCTTGGTCACCACCAAGGGATTGATTTCCACCATGGTTGCGTCCAGATCCCGGAAGGCGCGGTAGCATCCCATGATGGTGGTGACCGCCTGGCTGACTTGTTTGATGTTGAGGCCCATGCCGAAGGCCAGTTCACGGGCCTGAAAGGACTGCAGTCCCACTGCCGGATCGATCAGCTCCTGCCGTATGGATTGCGGGCGGCTCTGGGCTATCTCCTCGATTTCCATACCGCCTTCCGCGGAGGCGATCACCCGGATGCGTTCCACCTTGCGGTCCAGAACCAGGCCCAGGTACAGCTGGCGCACGAAGGCTTCGGCCTTCTCCACGTAGAGCCGGTGCACGACCTTGCCGGCGGGACCGGTCTGATGAGTCACCAGCGTGGCGCCGAGCATTTCCTTGGCCGCCGTGGTGACTTCTTGATAAGTGCGGCAGAGCTTAACTCCGCCTGCCTTGCCCCGGCCGCCGGCGTGAATCTGCGCCTTGACCGCCCAGTGCCAGCCGCCCAGTTCCGTGGCAACGTAGACAGCCTGCTCGGGACTGTAGGCCACTCCGCCCGGCGGCACCGCGACGTTGAATCCGGACAATAATTCCTTCGCCTGATATTCGTGTATGTCCATCGGCTCTCCCCAACTGTAATCGATTCGTGGGCCCCAGTTTTCAGCCGGCCGGCTTCAGGTCACCAGATTCTGCGGCTGTCCGGCGGCCCATCGCTCGATGTTGTCGATCAACTGATCGGCGAGGAATTGCATGGCGCCGTCCGAGGCCCAGGCCACATGCGGCGTGAGTATGAAGTTCGGCCGCCGCACGTCGAGCAGCGGATGTCCATTCCTCGGGGGTTCCACCGTCAATACGTCGAATCCGGCGCCCGCGATCTGCCCCTGGTCGAGGGCACGAATCAACGCGGCCTCATCGACCAGGCCGCCGCGGGCTGTATTGATGAGCAGCGCGTTGGGTTTCATCCGGCGAAAAGCCGCGCCATCGATGAGATTGCGGGTGGCGGGCGTGAGCGGACAGTGCAGCGAAATCACGTCGGACTCCGCAAGCACCTGATCGAACGGCGTGAAGGCCACACCGTCAAGCTTCGGCGGCTCATGGTCGGCGAACAGCACACGCATGCCGAAAGCCCGGCCGATGGCCGCGGTGCCCTGACCGATGGCGCCCTCGCCGACGATGCCGAGCGTCGAGCCGTACAGATCGCCGATATCGTGGGTGAAAAAGCAGAACTGCTCGGACTTGTTCCATACGCCGTTCTCGACATCCTGCCGGTACGCCAGGATGTTGCGGCGCAGGGCCAGGATCATGGCAAAGGCATGTTCCGGCACCGTGTGTATCGCATAGTTGCGAATGTTGGCCACGGCGATGCCGTGCTCCCGGCAGTATGGAACATCGACCACGTCGTAACCGGTGGCCGCCACCGCGATCATCTTGAGCTTGGGCAGCTGCCGCAGCGTTTCCGCCCGCAAGGGTACCTTGTTGGTGATGGCCACCGTGGCGTCCTCGAGGTGGGCCACGATCTGGTCTTCCGCTGTCTTCGCATACTCGAGGTATTCGTCCGCACTGGAGGGCTTGCGGACCTTGGCCTTGAGCGAGGCGCGGTCCAGGAACACCACGCGTTGCTTCATGCGGCGATGCCGGCTTTCGCCCCGGCCGTCCCTTTGCCCCCCGCCGCGGGCCCCGGGGTCGCGGCAGCCGGCGAATGGCTGCGCCAGTAGTTCTGCGCGGCGGCGACGCCGCTGCCGGGTTCGATTTTCACGCCCACATCGAGCATCGCCATCTCGGTTCCGGAGAGGGCACCCAGCAACATGAGCTCGTTGAGATCCCCCAAATGGCCGATGCGGAACAATTTGCCGGCCATTTTGGACAGGCCGGCACCCAGTGCAAGGTCATAGCGTTTGAAGGCGCGCGCGATGACGTCGGCGCCGTTGATGCCGTCCGGCACCATGACGGCGGAGACGGTATCCGAATACCAGTGAGGAGCGGCCGCGCACAGCTTCAGCTTCCAGCCCTCGAGCACGGCGGCGCGCACCCCTGCGGCGAGATAGCTGTGCCGATGGAACACGTTTTGCAATCCCTCCTCGGCCAGCATGGCCAGCGATTCGCGCAGGCCGTACAGCATGGGCACCGAAGGGGTGTATGGAAAATAGCCGGCGGCGTTGGACTGCACCATGTCGGCATAATCGAAGTAGCAGCGCCGCGAGCCGGCGGCCTTGGCCGCCTCGAGCGCCTTTTGACTGACGCAGGTCACGCCGAGCCCGGCCGGCAGCATCAAGCCTTTCTGCGAGCCGCCGACGCAGACATCCACGCCCCACTCATCCATGCGAAAGTCGATGCTGGCCAGCGCGCTCACCGAGTCCACGAACAGGAGCGCCGGATGCCGGACGCTGTCCATGGCTTTGCGCAGGGCGGCGACGTCGCTGGTCACGCCGGTGGCGGTTTCGTTCTGGCATACCAGGACGGCTTTGATCCGGTGCTGTTTATCGGAGCTCAGCGATTTGAGGTAGCGATCGATGGGCGCACCTTCTCCCCAGGGAGTTTCCAGCACCTCGACCTCGTAGCCCAGGCGCTGGCACATGTCGATCCACAGATGGCTGAATTGTCCGAAGCGCGCGGCCAGAACCTTGTC
>Ga0134126_10010285_pt1 | contig 11796 bp, 11 predicted proteins | sample KB31752_FD_96881 | JGI IMG/M metagenome (GOLD analysis project Ga0134126, IMG submission 96881) | Terrestrial soil microbial communities with excess Nitrogen fertilizer from Kellogg Biological Station, Michigan, USA - KB3-175-2 | ecosystem: Environmental > Terrestrial > Soil > Unclassified ...
CGCGGCCATGATCTCTGCGAGGCGCTGCGGATAGCGCGGCTCGAGCTGCGGCTCGGCGAAGCCATCCGGATACCTGGGCAGATCGGTGTCCAGATCGTATTTGTCCGTGGCGCCGAAGGTATGCAGCAGTTCGTGCGCCATCACGATGCGGTTCTGCGCTTCCTGCGAGGCGGTGGCAAATACATGCACCACGGCGGTCAACCCCCGCTGCAGCCCGGCGGAATGCGGCAGGCTGGAGGCCAGCGCGGGGTCATGGTAGACGAGGAATAGGGCGATCTGCGGCCGGGGCGAGACTGAGGAGAGCGCGCGGTAGCGGTAATAGCGCAGCTTCAGGCTCCAGACGATTCGCGTCAGGACATCTGCACCCGGATCGAGCTTCGGGGGTGCCGATGCCAGCGTGGGGTAGAGCTGCAACGCGATCGGCTCATCGACGAACACTCCGTAGCGATGCGCCTCAGATTGCAGAAACTCGCTGACCTCCTCGATCCTGCTTTGATCGAGCTGGGCGAGGTAGGCTTTCGTGACTGCGCTGCCATCGGCACTGACGGGGAATGCACCGACGAAGACCGGGCGCCGCCAGCGAGTCGTGCTGAACCGATCGAACCAGGCCTGGGTGGCCACCACCAGCAGTACCAGCAGCAGGACACCAATTCGTATGTTGCGCCACACACGGCGATCGTAGTCCCCGCCTGACGCGGCCGATGTGCGATAGATCCGGCTTTCCGCTTCGAATGCGCATCGTCCCCTGCGGGCTGCGTGACTTAGCTGCGGCTCAAGTGCAGCGTGCGGAAGAGCCCGGCGGTCAGCAGACCCGAGGCGGCCTCACTGCGCGCCGCGGCCTTTCTTCGGTGGTAGAACCACAGAAGAAGCGCCAGGAGGGTACCGCCAGGCAGAATGAGTTCGATGGCGGCGTAGGGCGCCAGTTGCTTTATAAACCCCAACAGGACCTTCACTCGTTGCGCACAGCCTTTGAAGTCGTGTGCGCCAGCGACTAGCTTGAGAATTGAATAACACATCGCGCCTCTCTGACTTTTGCGGTGGACACCGGTCTACGGTTCGAAGTTACGCGGTGTCCAATTAACAAATGCTGAATTGACCGCAAGGTAGCCACGCCGTACGTGCGCGGCAATCTGATCCTAAAGAGCGACGGCGCCGCTTCGCGCGCCGGATGCGTCCTACCGGTAGCGCTTGCTTGAGCCGGACATCGAACGCGACATTCTGGCGCGGCATATTGAGAAGGCAGGGAACACGCCCCGCGCCGCAAATTGCCCTAGATTTCCGCGGGAGTGCGTTGCGGCTTGGGCCGCGGAGGTCGCCAGATGATACGCAAGCTCAAATCGGGAAAATATCGGCTCTACTCCCGCAAGCTTGATCCCAGGACCAAGCAGCGGCGGAATTTAGGCACGTTCGATACGCGCGAGGCGGCGGAAAAACACGAGCGCGCGGTGCAGTACTTCAAGCACCACTGAAGTCCGTGCTTCAGTTGCTGATCTGCGAATTGGTCACCGTGATCGGCGTGCTCGGCTCGTTGGAGATCTGCGGATAGGTGGGGTACCAGGATCCGCCCGTATTACCCGTGATGGTCGAATCGGTGATTGCGATGCTGCCGGTGAGGTTGTCCGAGACGAAGAAGATGCCCGAGCCGTAGGCGTTCACGGTGTTCTGGCTCAGCCGGGTGCCATCGACGCTCAGCACCATCGTATTGCCGTCGTTGTAGATGGCGCCGCCGCTGCCGCCGCCCGGTGTGCCGCTGGCCGCGGGATTGCCGCCATTGCCGATCGCCTGGTTGTAGCTCAGCAGGCTGTTGATGAGCGTCCAGGAGACGCCGATGCTGCCCAGTGCGCCCCCGTTGGAGCAGATATTGCTCAGGCCCGCCAGGCCGCCGAAGGTGGAGTGCACCACATAAAAGGGCTCGCCCTGATATTGCAGCGTGGAGTAGATGGCGCCGCCAGCGGTGTCGGGACCGGTGCTGGCGCACTGATTGCTGAAGAAGCGTGAATTGACGACCTTCATGCGCCCGCCTTCGGCGTAGATCGCGCCTCCCTCGGGAATGGTCTCATGACTGGCGTTGCCGTCGACGAACGTCAGGTTCTGCACCGTGACCTGCGGCCACTCCTGGTTATCGCAATGGGGCGTGGTCCAGACCAGGTTCGCATCGCAGGTGTTCATGTACAGAATGCGTCGCTGACCCATGCCACTCAGGGTCACGAGACCGCCGCCGTCGATGACCGTCGTCGATGCGGCGTTGTTGAAGATCTGCGCCGTGGCAGTCATTTGGATCGTGACGGGCGCTGGGCCACAGTTGAAGGTGATGATGCCGCCGGTTGCCACTGCGCTCACCACGGCATCGCTTGTGCAACTCGCCGCGGTGCCATTCCCGATGACCTGATCGGGATGGGAAGTGTCTTCCAGCCCGGCTTCGGTCGGGATTGCATCGGTGCCGTCCGATCCCGCACCAGGCAGGCTATCGGCAAAACCGACAAAGCCGCCCGACGAGCTGGCGGTGCTGCTGGTGCCAGATCCCGTGCTGGTGCTGGTGCTGGTGCCCGTGCCGCTGCCGTTGCTGCCCGTGTCCGTGCCGCTGGTGCCCGTGCCGCCGGTATTGGTGTTGGTACCGGAGCTGTTCGTGCCGGCGGTGGCCGAGCTGCCGGTGCTGCTATTGCCAGTAGTGCCGTCGCTGCCGCCGCCGCAGGCCGACAGAGCAATCGATGCAAGCAGACAAATGGCTGCTGCTCTTTTCATTCCGCCGCCCTCGGGACATTACCCAGCGCTTATGCGTTCTTAAGACGGCCATTTGACCGTCGGGGCGCGCGCTTTGGGAATATGTCGCCTGCGGCAGACGTCGGATATTGGGAGGGCGACCTCGAAATTCACCCCGTCGCGGGTGGGGGTATCGCGTCGATGCTAGGGTTCGCAGACCCGCGTGTTGCCCGTATTTTTGTACTTGTCCCGGTACGCGATATGGCAGGCATCGCAGGCGCGCGTGAGCGTGTCACTCACCTGCACGATGGCGTCCGTGTTTTTGCTCTGAGCGGCACGGTAGCTGGCCGCGGCGGCGTCACGCAGGATCTGCACGTAGTTGGCCCAATCGGCACGCTGCAGCGGCACGGGACGTCCGTTGGAGCACAGCCTGCCCGGCAGCAGCAGCAGGTTCGTCGCATCGGAGAGCGCGAGCGCTGCATCCTGCACGGACTGCCAACCGCCATAGATGCTCGTCAGGGGATTGGGCGAAACGGCGGCGTCCTCCGCCTGCTTGAAGGTGCTGGGATCATCCTGAGCGGCGAAGATGACGTTGGACGCGGGAAAGAAAACCCCTCGCATGAGTTGGCGTAAATCCGCGCCAGGGGCAATCTTGCCGAGCGGTGCGGTCGCGGGCGCGGAGGCGGCAGCGGGAGAGGATGCGGCGTTGGTGCTCGCAGCAGGCTGGGCAGCCAATGCCGCCGCGGCCGTGCCCCCCAGCAGCAGGCCGACGCTCAGGCGGAGGATGCGTGTGGTTGAGCGAAGCTGAGGCATGGTCATCTCCTATCGGCTCGTGCTCGGCGCCGGAATGCGAGGCGCGGTGAGAAGCGGGCCATATTCGGCTGCGAATACGATGAAACTTGCGATCCAGAAGGCGCTCGCGGCCAGAATCAGCCGCAAATAGGGTGCGCCGGGAAAGGCCGCGGCGATGCGGCACAGTACCGCCGCGCTGATGAGTGCATAGATGCATGTCGTCGTCCGGCCGGCATGCAGCACACGGCCGGTGTGACCGAGCGACACGCGTGTCATGACCGCCAGTATCATGGTGCCGATGGCGCCGACCGTCAGGGCATGAATGGCCGCCGACAGCGGTACCCAGTGAACGAAGATCGAGCCGCCGAGCATCGCCGAGCCGGCGATCATCCAGCCATAACCCAGATGCAGGCTCGCCAGCAATGGCTCGGGTAGCGTGGCAAATCCGCGCCAGCGCACGAGGCGCAGGGCCGTGAGCACGGCAGCCAGTAGCAGCAGCGCGCCAACGAGCCGTGAGTGAGGAAACACCGCCCAGGCGATCAGGCCGCCGTGCAGCGTCGCCATCGCCAGCCGATCAAGCACCCTGGCCTTCGGCAGCGGCTGTTTGCGTCCTCGTGACAGCAACCAATTCTGTGTGAAGGCCGGAATGATGCGCCCACCCACCGCGGACACGAGCACGATGATGGCCGCGAGCCCGAGGTGCCAACCCAGCTCCGGCGGCACCGGCAGGCTCGTCAGCGACAGGTACATCAGCAGATTGGCGATGCCCAGCACCGCCACGGGCAGCGGCATGGCGAGATTGCGCCAATTGCGCGCCAGCACGACGTCACGTGCGGCGATCAGGCACACCACCCACTCGAAGGCCGGATCGATGCCGGCGGCCACGCCCCAGGGCAGCCGCGCCGACCACAGGCAGGCCAGTCGTCCCAGCGTCCACAGTCCCAGCAGCGCCGCGAGGGCGCTGCCCTTCAGCGCAGGTCGCCCCGTCCAGGTGGGCAGGGCCGTGAATAGAAACCCGGCGATCGCTGCGGGTACGAAGCCAAACAGCATCTCGTGGATGTGCCAGCTGAGTGGATCGAAGCGACTCGGCGGCGTGCGACCGGTCAGCAGGACCGCCATCCACAACAGTACCGCCAGGGCGGCCCAGAGACTTGCGGCGATGAAGAAGGGTCGAAACGCGTAGCTCAGGAAGGCAGGCACCGCACGGGCCGTGCGGGTGCCCGGGGCGTGGCTGGATTTGCGTTCCACCTGCATCATTCGAGCATATTTTGGCGCGGTCCCAGGGGCTTTGACTTGATGGGCGTCAAGGCATTCCGGAGCGAGAGACCTCACCGGGCGGTCGCGGTCGCGGACCGGCCGCGCAGGCCGCGCAGGCCGCGCAGGCCGCGCACGGCAGCCTCACCAGAGCTGGTCGCTCGCCAGACGTGCGCCTTCCGCCAATACCTTGAGCTTTGCCCAGGCGATCTGCGGATGGACCCGAAACCCCATGCCGCAGTCCGTTCCGGCGATCACGTTTTCGCGTCCCACGAGCTTGGCGTAGCGGATGATGCGATCTGCCACGACTTCAGGGTGCTCGACCACGTTGGTGTGGTGGGTGACGACGCCCGGAATCAAAATCTTGCCGTCCGGCAGTTTCACGTCCTCCCAGAGCTTCCACTCGTGCTCGTGCCTGGGATTGGCAGCTTCGAGCGAATACGCGCCGGCCGTGATCCTGAGCATCAGATCGACCACATGCTTGAGTGGCAGGTCGTGCGTGTGCGGGCCGTGCCAGCTGCCCCAGCAGATGTGATAGCGGATGCGATCCTCCGGCAGACCCCGCAGCGCTTCGTTCAGCGCCTCCACGCGCACGGCGGCGAACTTGCGGTACTCCTCGATGCTCGGGTTGGGGATGATCATGTCGTAGGTGTCCGGCAGCGCCGGATCATCCAACTGCAGCACGAAGCCGGCGTCGATGATCGCCTGATATTCGTGCTTCATGGCGAGGGCCAAGGCGTAGATGTACTCCTCGTCCGACTTGTAATACTCATTCAAAAAGAAGTGTTCCAGCCAGCCGGGCGCCAACACGCACATGAAGCATTCTTCGGGTTTCACGCCCGCCTCGGCGAGCGAGGCGCGAAACAGCTCCAGGTCCTGGCGCACCTCCTCCTGCCCGATGTAGCGGATCGGTCCGGAGCAAACGGTCCGCTCCTGAATGGTCCCGCCGAACTGGATCTGTTTGTAGAAATCGGCGAACTCGATACGCTCACCGGTGTCGGCTGCCATGAATACGGGCTCGCCGGGCTTCAGTTTTCTGCTGGTGATGCCGCTGAGGCGCCGACCATAGTAGCCGGCACCGCCAAAGCCCACCTTGCCGAGCTCGCCATCACTGATGATGTCAATTCCCGCCTCCGCCTGCCGGCGCAGCACATCGACAATGCCCGTGCGGATTTTCGGCCGCAGAGTATCCATATCCAGGCTTTTGCCGGACATGAGGCCCATCATCAGGTCGCGATATTCGGCCGGCCCATCCAGCCGGCCCGCGTGCGTGCTCAGAATCCGATCAGTGCTGCGCTTCATAGGGTTATGCCGCGCAGGTGGCGGCCTCCTGTTTTTCTCATGCGAATATAGCACTCGCCTGCGCGGGCAGCAGGTGCGGGGCGCCCCGCGAGTCAGCGGCGCAGCCGCCCCGGCGGTGTTTGGCGGTCCGTTGCTGTGTGGCGGTGTTCTGCGATATGTTGCGGCGCGGACTCTATCCAGTCCGCGTTCGGGGGGAGGGCTACTCATGGATGGACCGATTTCACGCCGCCGCTTGCTGACTGAAGCGGTGCAGCTGTCGATTGCGGGTGCATTGGTTGCGAGCGGCTCTGACACAGCGGCTGCCGCTGCGCAGGCCCACGAAGCGGTTGCGTCCGACTCATCGGGTGACAAGGACTTTCACCTGGAGGAAGCCTCGATTCGCACCATTCAGCGGGCGATCATGGCGCGCAAGTTGACCAGCGTGGCGCTGGTCGAGCTGTATCTGAAGCGGATCAAGGCCTACAACGGCGTGTGTGTCCGGCAGCCGATGGGGATTCTCGGACCGATCACGACGATAGCGCACGCCGGCCAGATCAATGCGCTCTCGACCCTGAATCTACGCCCGGCCTCACGCAAGAAATGGGGCTTCGAAGCGCGCAAGGCGCGCAGCATGACCGACATGGTGGACGACGATCCGCGCATGCCCGATGCGCTGCAGACCGCGGCGGCGCAGGATGAGCACTTCCAGCGCACCGGCAGCCTCGTTGGCCCGCTGCATGGTGTGGTCATGTCGATCAAGGATCAGTTCGACACCTTTGATATGCGCACCACGGCCGGCGCGGATGCGTTTTATGCCAACGATCGCCCGCCGCAGGACGCGACCTTCGTCAAGCGGCTGAGAGCCGCCGGAGCCATCATCCTCGCCAAGGCCAACCTGGCCGAATATGCAACCGATGGTGCGCGCAGCTCCTTTGGCGGCACCTTTTGCAATCCGTATGACACGGAGCGCGAGCCAGGGATGTCGAGCGCTGGATCGGCCACCTCCGTGGCGGCCAATCTGGTGACCTGCGCGATCGGTGAAGAGACCGTCGTGTCGATCCGCTGGCCCTCATCGGTCAACAGCCTGGTGGGAATAGCGCCGACCGAAGAGCTGGTCAGTCGCAAAGGCATGATGGGCACGGGCCTGAGCATGCGCGCGGGGCCGATCTGCCGCAGTGTGCAAGACGCGGCGACGATACTGGACGTCATCGCCGGCTACGATGCACAGGACGAGCTGACGGCCTTCAGTGTCGGGCGCAAGCCGGCACGGCCCTACGCCAGCTTCGCCGCCTCGGGCCGGCTGGAGGGCGTGCGCATCGGCGTGGTCCGTGAGTACATGTCCCGAAAGCTCTTTTCAAAGGCCGACGAGGAGAGCATAGAGATCGTCGAGCGCGCCCTCGACGATCTGCGCAAGCTCGGTGCGACCATCGTTGATCCGGGACCGGAAGGTGCCTTATTCCAACAGACCATCGATCGCCTGGGACCGGAGCTGCTGAACAGCGAATTCGTGCACCGCTATCCGGATCTGTTCCCGGCGGGCGCGGCCGATGGGCCGCCGACCGATCAAACGGCGACGCTGCTGGACATCTATTTTGATCCGAGCCGCGTGCCAGGCGATTTTTCACTGCGCAGCCTCAGGACGCCGGCCGCCCCGGGCGAGAGCAAATTCCTGATGAATCGGTATCTGCGCGAACGCGGCGATGCCAACATCAAAACCATGGCCGACATGATCACCAAGGCCAGGTTCTATTCGGATCCGAACTTTCCGGATCGCAAGCGCATCCTCGAATCCGCCCAGCGCGATACTGCACTGGACACCTCGGCCCGACTGCACAGCCGCTTTGCGCTGCAGAATATTTTTCTGCAGTGCATGCAGGAGCAGCAACTCGATGCGCTGGTCTCGCCGATGTGCACGGTGCCGCCGCGAAAATTGACGGCGCCGCGCGAGCCGACCGTCAATGGGCGCTCTCCGGTGGGTTGGCCCCTGTTCGGGCAGCAGGGTTTTCCAGCGATCACCGTGCCTGCGGGCTTTACCACGGTGATTTGGGACCGCGCGCGAGACGCCGAGGGCAAGGGGACGCACCTGGTGGGCCCTGTCCCGGCGGCGATGCCCGTGGGCGTCGACTTCATTGCGCGTCCGTTCGATGAGCCCGTGCTCATCCGCATTGCCTCGGCGTTCGAAGCGGCCACGCGGCATCGCCATCCGCCGCCGGAGTTCGGACCATTGCCCAACGAACCGTAGCGGCTACCGTCAAATGCAGCAGCGCGTCGTCTTTTGCTGGAGCGGCGGCAAGGACTCGGCGCTCGCCCTGAACCGCTTGCTGCGCGACGAGCGTTACGAGGTCGTGGCGCTGCTGACGACCTGCAATGAGCCGTTGCAGCGTGTCTGCATGCATGGCGTGCGCGTGGCGCTGCTGGAGGCGCAGGCCGAGGCCATCGGCCTGACACTGAGAAAAGTCTTCGTCACTGAAGGCGCCTCGAACGAGGAATACCTCGAGAAGATGGCCGCCTGTCTGATGGAGCTCAATGCGCTCGGGGTCTCGGCCTGTGCCTTTGGCGACATCTTTCTCGAGGATCTGCGCGCCTGGCGCGAGCAGAACCTCGCGCAGATCGGCATGCGCGGCATCTTTCCGATCTGGAAGGCCGATCCAAGCGCGCTGTTGAGAGAATTCTTCGAGCAGCGGTTCGAATCGGTGGTCTGCTGCATCAGCGACGCCTGGCTCGATGAGAGCATGGTGGGCCGTCGCTTCGATCAGACATTCCTGCACGCACTGCCGGCAGCGGTGGATCCGTGCGGTGAGAACGGTGAGTTCCATTCCTTCGCCTTTGCAGGCCCGATCTTCCGCCAGAGCGTGCGCTTTGAGATCGGCGCAAAGCTCTACCGGCCCCTGGAGCAGACTATTAGCGACTCGAGCTCGGACGCCCGTCCCGAGCGGCGCGCCACGCGCGGATTTTGGTTCTGCGACCTGTTGCCGGCGTGATTGTTTCGAGCCCATGCATCGGCATCTGCCGCCTCGATGCACGCGGCATTTGCATCGGATGTGCTCGCACCATCGAGCAGATCGCAGCATGGCGCGACATGACGGAGCAGGAGCGGGCGCGCATCATGGCAGCCCTGCCGGCGAGTACTACTGTTGCCGCGGCTGGAGCAGCTGCCGCGGCTGGAGCCAGCATCGTGGGCGTGCCGCGCAGGCCGTTGCGAATCGTCTCGCTGCTGCCGGCGGCGACCGAAATGGCCTTCGCCCTGGGATTGGGAGATGAGCTCGTCGGAGTGTCCCACGAGTGCGACTTCCCGCCGGCGGCGCGCCTTCGGCCCGTCGTCGTGCAGCCGGCGCTCGCATTGGAGCGACTGAGTCAGCGGGAAATCGATGCGGCCGTCTCACAGCGGCTCGCGAGCGGCCAAAGCCTGTACGAGATCGACGAAGAACGATTGCGTCGACTGCAACCCGATCTGGTGCTGACACAGGACCTTTGCCAGGTCTGCGCTCCATCGGGCAATGAGCTGGCCGCGGCGCTCACTGCACTGACGCCGCAGCCTCGCATCCTCGCCATGACGCCGCATACCCTCGAGGACGTCTTCGATAATCTGCGCCAGCTCGGAGCGGCCACGGGCCGGACAGCCGAAGCCGCGGAGTTGCTGGCGCGCCTGCGCGAGCGGCTGCTGATCATCCGGGCGAGGCTGGCGACGAACCTCCCGCCACCGGTGCGCGTGCTCTTTCTGGAGTGGGCAGACCCGCCGTACTGCGGCGGCCACTGGGTGCCGGAAATGATCGAGCTGGCGGGCGGAACGGACGCATTGGCCCGCGCCGGCCGTGATTCCGTGCGGCTCTCGTGGGAAGAAGTGCAGCGCTGGGATCCGGAATTGCTGCTCCTCTCTCCGTGCGGATACCGCCTGGAGCAGGCGCTGGCACAGCTGCCCCTGCTCACTGCGATGCCCGGCTGGTCCAAGCTCGCTGCCGTACGGCATGGCCAGGTCTTTTGCGTTGATGCCGCTGCCTATTTCGCCCGCCCTGGGCCACGGGTCGTGGATGGTGCCGAGTTGCTGGCACACATCATCCACCCGGAGCTGTTTGAATGGGGTGGTCCGCCGGACGCGTATCGGCGAGCCGAGCTGGGCAGCTAGCCCAAAAGGGCGATTTCGCGCGCAATAAGCCGGTGTCGTACGGCGACAACCGGCTGAATTTGCAGCTACTCCTACGTCAAAAGGGGACCTGTGAGAGCAGCCCCCTGCAGCAGATCTGCGTCACTCTATGCCGTGCAAATCATCGACGATTCGTCGATTTTGGAGTTCAACTATGAAACGAGCCATTCATGGATCCTTGCTCGCGATTTCCCTCGGTGCGTTGGCGATCGGCAGCGCGTTTGCTGACGTCGACAGCCACCATCCGGTCAAGGACTCATATATCACCACGAAGGTAAAGGCCGAGCTCGCCAAGGACAAGGGAACATCGGCGCGCCACATTCACGTCACGACCAAAAACGGCATCGTCATGCTGGATGGTACCGTCGAGTCGCAGGCTGAAAAGGAGATGGCCGAGAAGGACGCCAAGAAGATCGATGGCGTCGCGGGCGTCCACAACGGCCTCGTCGTGCAATAGGTCCTGCGGGAAGGTCACACTCTCTAGTGCATGTGGCGGCGTAGCCGCTGCACATCGAGAAGCGTGACGCTGTCGCCGTCGACTTCGATGAGACCCTCATCGGTCAAGGTGCGCAGCGTGCGTGACAGGGTCTCGGGTGTCACCGCGACGTGTGCCGCGATCAGCATCTTGCGGGCCGGCAGCGTCACGGTGACCCGTCCGAGGATCCCGGCGGGCGCCAGGCCCAGTAGATAGTGGGTCACGCGGTAGCGGCTGTTCTGCAGCGCCAGGGTCTCGATCTCGTCCCAGTGCGCCTGAATGCGCCGTGTCAGCTGTGCCATGACGGCCAGGCAGGTCGGAAACGAATCGCGCAGGATGCCGAGGAAGGTATCGCGCTCGAGCGCCACGAGCTCACCGGCCTCCACGCCCTCGGCGTGCACCGGATAGCGCGGCGTCTGCATGAACAGGATGCTCTCCGCGAACGTCTCGGCGGGGCGGATCAATCGCATGATCTTTTCATCGCCGTTCTGGGACAGGCGATAGAGCTTGACGCAGCCACTGCGCAGCAGAAACAGATGCGGTGCGCTCTCGCCGTGGCTGAACAGACGCTCGCCCGCGCTGAAGCGGCGCATCTGCGCACTGGCCAGTAGCCGCTCGTGCTCGGCGTCACTCAGCGCCGAGAAGAGAACGTGATCGCGCAGCTCGTGCACGGGGGCGCCGTCGCTCGGCATGGGGCTTCCTATTCCTTCAGAGGAAACGAGGGTAAGTGCCGCGGCTTGCATGGACAAGCGGTGGCCACAGGTAACTGGCTACAGGAAGTGCCCCAATGAGTGTCCATCAGGGGCAACTTCAATTGACTTAATCCCAAAAAAAATCGCGCGCGCTAACCCCAAACGCCCACGCGGCACGCTTCAAGGCATATCAATCTCGCCTTGGAGTCTCCATGAAAGCCACCCTTGCAGCGTGTCTTGCGGTCCTCGCCAGCATCGCCATGCCGGTCCATGCAGCCGGGCATCTGGCGGATGTGGCCATCGTCGATCGCGACACCGGGCAGCCACTGCAAACCTACTACCGGCACGGCGAGTATTGGGTCGCCGGCGAGCCCGGCGCCCGCTATAGCATCGCCATTCGCAATCATCTGGGCGAGCGGCTGCTGGCCGTGACCTCGGTCGACGGCGTCAACATCATCACC
>Ga0134126_10010286_pt1 | contig 11796 bp, 10 predicted proteins | sample KB31752_FD_96881 | JGI IMG/M metagenome (GOLD analysis project Ga0134126, IMG submission 96881) | Terrestrial soil microbial communities with excess Nitrogen fertilizer from Kellogg Biological Station, Michigan, USA - KB3-175-2 | ecosystem: Environmental > Terrestrial > Soil > Unclassified ...
AATTCCGATGTATGCTTTTCCGCTTCCCGCCCGTTCCCGCCGATCCTAATGATCCCAGCTTCCTGGCGCTCGACACGGCGACCTATGCAAAATACAAACGGGTCAACCGAAGCGGGACCCGCAACATCTTTCTCACCGAACCCACCCTGGTCTTCACCATCAGCGGCACCAAGCTATTGCATCTGCCGGGACAGGTACTCAATGTTGGCCCCGGCAGCGTCGTTCTGCTCAAACGCGGCATCTATGTGATGGCCGAATACCTCGAGCGATCCAAAGACTTCGAAGCGCTGATGCTGTTCCTGCCGCTGCACACGCTACGGGAATTCGCGCTGCGGCAAAAGCTGGAACTGCCAAAAGGCCGGCAGGAACTTTTTTATGTGGTCGCGCCGGCAAATGAATTACTCTCGGGCTTTCGCGATCAATACCGCGCGTATTTCGGGAAACAGCTCCGCGATATGGAGCAGCTGCTGTCCGTGAAGATCCAGGAACTGCTGCTGCTCCTGCTGGCTACGGAACAGCGGCAATCGGTCCTGGCCTTTTTAAGCGCGCTTTTACAGGAGGAGCCGGAAGACCTTGCCTTCACGGTGCAGCGCTATTTGTTCCAGCCGCTCACCCTCGAAGAGCTGGCCAGCCTGTCCAATCGCAGCCTGGCGACCTTCAAACGGGATTTTCAACGGCAGTTTCAAACGTCTCCCCGGCAATGGATCAACGGCAAACGTTTAGAACATGCCCGCATGCTGCTGCAGACGACCGGTGAGCCCGTGGGGGATATCGCACTGGCCTGTGGTTTTGAAAGCGCGTCGCACTTTATTCGCCTCTTTCGCCGCGCATTTGGCGTCACACCGCAGACGTTACGAGCCAAACGGACGATTTCCTGAGCGTTTTGCGTTATCACCACCCCCTGTTCGCGGCCTAGCTTTGCCGCATGAACATACTTTTGATCGGTGGACGCGGCACCATCGGAAAGAAAATAGCCGCCGCACTCGGAAAACATGACCTCATCATCGCCGGCCGCAGCAGTGGAGACGCAAACGTCGACATCACCTCATCCGCTTCGATCCGCGATCTCTTCGGGCGGCTGCCGCCCCTCGATGCCGTTGTGTGTACCGCCGGCACCGGCTATTATGGCGATTTCCAAACGATGACGGAAGAACAGATGCTGCCGGGTATCAAAGGCAAATTGCTGGGTCAGATCAATCTCGTTCTCCTTGGTAAGGACCATTTGCGGGAGGGCGGTTCCTTTACGTTGACTTCGGGCGTCGCATCGGAGACGCCTGCGCGCAACGGCACCACCGTAGCCATGATCAACGGCGCCATCAATAGTTTTGTGCTGGGCGCGGCGCAGGAGCTGAAACAGGACAAACGCATCAATGCCGTGAGCCCCGGTCTGGTCGAAGATTCACTGGAACGCTATGGCGCCCTGTTCCCGGGTTATGATGCCGTACCCATGGCCCGCGTGGTGAATGCCTATCTGCGCAGTATCCTGGGCGCACTCAACGGCGAGATCATAAAAGTGTACCAATAATTCCCGTGGCATCGTGTTTGCGCGTATATTGCGGACTAAAACTGATAAGCATGTATAGCACAACAAGTTTGATCCGTACGGGGGTGCTCATCCTTCTAATAGCCGGTAGCGCGTCCGCCTGTCATTATCAGGCCGGCACCCAATATGTGGATGACAGTGACGTTCCGGGAGCAGATAGCGGTACCCGCCGTGTCAGCACGACGACGATGCGCTCCGATTCTACGAGCATTCCCATGGATTCTGCTGCGATAAAACATGTGGATACTACGCAGGCTAGATCGGACAGCGCTTCGAAACACTAGTGCTTAAAGACAAAGAAACGGACACCTGCATAGACATCGACACCTTGCATATTGCCAAGGGATAACAGGCCCACGGGTGCGTCACCGCCAAAGAAGAGATACCCGGCCCGCACCGCAAGCCCTACCCGCGCCCGCCAGGTGCCATAATATAAAAGCGACAGGGGAACACTCACGTCCCACCACCGGCTCTCATACCGCGGCGTGACGGAATAGATATCGGGTTGGACGACGCCGGGATGGTCTCCATGTCCCAACCCTTTGACGATGGCTGCATTGACATAGTAATGTGTTGTCACCCGGTAATCACCCTGGACGCTGATGGTCGTCGGCAGGGCCATCGTGAAATGCCCGGCAGTCTGCGAGGCGCTTGAATCGCCCCGGTAAAAAACGGCGCTCAGGGTCTTGTCGATGCTGGCATTGCTCATCAAGGCCTGCTGGTTCCAGTGATCGAAGACGCCCCCCGATGTCTGCAGATGAAAGGCCGCCGCATTCCGGTTGAAATCGATGGCCCCGATGTCCATCACCGAAAGCCCCAGCCGGTAGTCATAGTCCTCCGGTTCGCGCGTGTTCGCTGCATGGACATAGACGACACCCAGATCGACACCGAAGCCATGTCCGTGGTTCAACCCATGATAGCCGCCGATATTCCGATAGGAATCATAATCCGTACGGCCATAGTCGACGCTGGAGTTTGCAAAGGAGATCTGCGTCGAATCCAGCGTGTAATTCAAATGCGTATTCCGCACATACGCGGCGACCAGTCCTTGCAGATAGTTCAGAGCGATGCCCGCCTTCCACTGGTTGGTGCCATCATCGAAAAGGATCGCGGAATAATTGAGCCCATACTGCAGCCAGCCCATCGTATTGAGCCGCGTGCTGTTGTCGCTCAGGGACCTGTTCCACAGATCGCCCTCCTTCAGATAGGCCCAGGCGTTCTCTGCCGTTGTCCCGGGGATATTGCGGATATTCCCATACCCCCGCGCGGCGAAAGTAAGCCCTATCGATTGCTGCCCGCCCAATGAAAGCCGGAACGAGGGACCCAGCACCTCCGTGCTCAGCGTGAACTGATAGCGTTTGTCCGGATCGTCGGGGTGATAGTGCGTGGCATAATGTTGATTGTCGACGATCCCGTTGAGCAGGCTCTTGAAACCAAAGGCGGGCACCGCTCCTTTGGGCGTGTAGACAAAGGTATTGTCATACAAGACATCCACCGAAAGTCCGTTCACCTCCCATTTCAAGGGGCTCCCGGCCGTGACACCAGGATTGACCCGGGCTCCCTGGATGCCGGAATAATTGCTGTTGGCGATGCCCAGATTGTATTGCGCCTGCGCGGTGAGGCATAGAAAAAGGCCTACCCATACGGCTAGCATCTTTTGCATACGTAAGAGATTGTACTATTAGGCGCGAGGGAGGCGTTGGCTCTGGAAGAACCAACGGCTTAAAAAAAGCAAAGGTTGCTTACAGGCTCAGCGCGATCTTCTGACCCGTTCGGGCACTTTGATAGATGGCGTCGATGATCTTCAGATCTTTTACGGCTTCTTCGCCGTTGCAAGGGATCGGCGGCTGCTCGCCTTGCAGAAGGATACCGGCAAAGGCATCCATCTGGACCGCCTGATGAATGGTGGTGGGCTGATCGAGCTTGCCTTTATTCGTATGCCCCTCGATGGGGCCATAGCCCGTAGCGGGCAACAGCTCGGCGAATCCTTGAGTTCCATTGAGAAAAAAGCGATCCAGGTTGTTGAGGCTATAGGTGGACAAGCAGGAAGCTACGGCGCCGCCCGGGAAACCCAGTTGGAACTGAATGGTCTCATCGATACCCGGCTTGAATTTCACCGGATCGTTCTTCGTCTCCTCCGCCGTCACCCAAATGGGGTCTTCGCCGATCATATACCGCGAGCCGTTTACGGAGTAGATACCGATGTCCATCATCGAGCCGCCACCCGACAACACCGGGTTGAGACGCCATTGTGTGGGATCGCCGATGATGAAACCCGAAAGACCCTGGAAGAACAACACCTTGCCAAATTCCCCCGCTTTGCGCATGCGGATGATCTCCAGCGTATGCGGTTCGAAATGCATGCGATAACCTACCAGCAGCTTGACGCCGGCTTTTTTACACGCATCGACCATCTCCTGTCCCTGTGCGGCATCGACGGACATAGGCTTTTCACAGATGGCATGTTTGCCTGCCTTCGCCACACGGATCACCGCGTCGTGATGCAGCGCATTCGGCGTAATGACATAGACTGCATCGATATCGGGGTTGTTTTTGATCTCGTCGTAATTCTCGTAGTTGTAGCAATTTTTGGCTGGGATAGCATACTTGCTTTGCCAGGCCGTGATCTTGGCCGGGGTGCCGCTGATGACACCCACCAGTTTGGCCCGCGTACAATGCTGCATGGCCTCGGCCACCCGTGTGCCATAGCTGCCCAGCCCCATGATGGCGACACGCAGCACCGGCCCTTCATACCGTTTTGCCGGCAGGGCGCAGGCCTGGGCCCAATGGGGTATCAACGAAACGGCGATCGCGGAGCTGGTTAGTCTTTGGAGGAAATCACGGCGTGTTTGCATGTCCCTAAGATACAACATCCAGCCCGAATACCTGTGCGCGGTATTCAGCAGGCAACAAGACCAACTTGATACCTTTATCGAGATGCAGAAAAGCACAGAGCCGGTAGGTCTGCACCGCCGGCCATAGCCATGGGACGGCGCCCAGCCCGAGCAGCCGGCGCACCCGTCCCGGTACCAGCAGGACCTGCGCCTGCAGCAGCAGCCGATACCGCAACCCACCCAGACTTTTCCGGTACCGCTTATACAGATCCTTCGAGAACCGGCTATATTCCAAATTCTCTCGCAGATATTGTGCACGGAGCGTTTCCCAGTCAAGATAATTTGTTGGCAAGCCTTCGAGGCCCATCCGCTCCCCTACCCTGTAAAAGACCTCGAACACCTCCTGTTTTTCCTCCGGCCGCAGCCGGCGTTCGAGCAGCTCATAGGCGCTTATCGAGCACCCGATGAGCATGAACAGGACATCCAGGTAGGCCTTCTCCGGGATCACGGCGCCGCGGTTTTTCTCCACGGCTTTATGAATGGAGGTGATGCCGTCGATGGCCTTCATGGCCTGCGCCTCCTGCGCAAACACGATCCGCCGCGCATAGGCTACCGTCGAGAACAACCGGCCCAACGGGTCGGCGGGCAGCTTGCCCGTGAAATACAGCCAGTCCACTGACTTGTTCAACGCGAACTCGGCCGAGGCGCCGGCGAAGATCAGCAGGATCGTGTCTCCCCGGCCCCAGATGGTCCGGACGATCGAGTCTTCTTTGACAAATGGTCGCATAAATAATGTTTTAATCCTTCCACTGCGAGCACCGCACCGATGCCCAGGGTGTAGCTCAGGATATCCATCCAGGTGAAATACGTGCCGATCAGGGTGCGCATCAGCGAGGGTCGGGTGAAACCCAGCCGGTCCGCAAGATGAAAATATTGTCCCGTCTCGACAAGGTACGAGAATACCAGGATGCTGAGCGACAACGGCACCGCCGGCAGCTCCCAAAAACTCCGGACAAGACAATACAACAACACCACCACGAGCAGATCCCCGCCATAAGGGCGGATCACTGCATCGTGCATGCAGGCGCCGATAAAGATCTCGACCTCGAGCAGCAGCAGGGTCAGCAAAAAATAGATGAAATGGAAACGGATCATGGTGTTTAAAAGTGCTTTGAAATACAAAGTTATGCAATCCTTGCGATATCTGCAAGTCTGCCCTGCATCCCAAAGCGTCCGGCTAAATCATCATTTAAGCCGGTAAGCCAGCCAACAGAAATAGGTATGAGGGTCAAAACGATAGTTCGACTCCCGCGTAAAATCTCCGAAAATTCCCGCTACGCCTATTTCCACTCGTTTGGAAACAATGGCGCCCAATTTGAAATTTCCGGAAACCCAGAGGCTGCTGAAATTTGTGTAGTTGCCAGTGGTCGCAGCAACCGGGTAAGACTCCTGGAATGTATTGTTGGAATAGCTGGAAAAATTGGCACCTATCCCGGCCGCGGCATAGACTTTAAGTCTTTGAAGATTGATAAAATGATACAGGACATAAACAGCCGGGGAGATATTGCGCTGCTGGAAAGTGTAGGTCAGGTGGTCCTGGCTGGTACTGGTCGCAACACCCGATGCCTTGTAGGTTGCGGAAAAATAAGACAGCTCCATACGTAATGCCAGAGGGCCGATCCCTTTTGAGAGATAATAGTCGAAGCCGGCGACGAAGTAGGGAATAGTCGTGTTTTTAAATTTTATCTGGTTAAAATAAAGGTTATCACCTGATATATTGAGACCGGACACACCAACGCCGGCACCCAAAAACCAATGTAACCGGTTTTTAAAGACCGGCGCCGTGTACCTTCTACCTTGCGACCCATTCAAAAGTTGCACCGTTCTTAGCAGATCGCTTTGGCTATACGTCATCCTTTCTATCCTTGCGGACAGATCGGAAAGCCCATACTTCGCTGCGTAAAGATCCAACACGTTCTTATAAACATCGCTGCTGAAATTCCGCCCGTCGCTTGGGGGGATAACATCCAATCTCACCAGGTCTCCGCCCTTTTCACGAAGGAAGAAACTATCGGTGCCGTGCGCGTATAAATTCAACCTGGGACCTCTGAACAAGAGGCGTAGGAGTACCGGGTTCGATAAGCCGCTATCTGTCTTCAGTACTGCTTTCTCATAAGCCTCTGTACCGGCGATCTCCACATAACGCAATTCCCGCGCGGTATACATCTTCCATGGATGTTCCGTCGAGTCGCGGGTAAACCGAATGGCCTGCGGGTTGTGTTCCCAGCCTTTATAATCGACCCAGCCGCGAAGGGTATCTCCGGCATCGAGAACGATAAAAGCGTTCACAAGACGGCTTTGGGCGAACAGCCCTTTGGAGGAGAAAAGCATGAAAAGCAGCCATACAAATCGTTTCGATAGAGCAATAGACCGTTGCATAGAGTTGGGGGTTTATGAGCGGCGCGAATCTAGCTATTTTGATGGGAAATGCCTAATTCCCGATCACCCGCATCCACGGCCACCGCCCGCCCAACCGCACGCGGGCGCCCCAGGGGACAAGCGGATCGAACCGGTTAGGCGTCAGGAAAAGCACCAGCCAAACCCCCAAAGGCAACAACGCATGGACCAACGTATCCCCCCAGATGCACACGGGCAGATCAAGCCGGGCATCATAGGGATCGAACCGCGAATACCGGATCATGACCACGGTATCCTGCGGCCAGCGGAAATACACGTTGCTCTGGAACTCAAAACTATCCTTACCAAGCCGAAATTGCATGACGAGGTATTTCGTCGTGCCGTTTATCGGGTCCAGCACCCCACCCGTAAACAACACCTTCCCCTGCGTACGATGGGAAAAGCAAAACCAAAATAGCTTCGGCACGAAAAAAGGCCCCACCAGGAGCAAAAACAAAGCGGCAAAGAACCCTGATCGCGATACAAGCATAAGATTCTTTTGTATCAAATATACATAGGATTCAGATGTATTGTATTATTTTGAGCCAAAAAAATGACTATTTTTGCCGGATGGATAGGACAGAACTCTGCTGCATCGGACATATCACCCACGACAAAGTAGTTACCCCCAGATCGGTGGTCCACATGGCAGGCGGCACCGCCTTTTATTTCTCCAACGCCCTCTCGCGTTTCGATATCAGGTACCAGTTGGTAACGGCCCTGGCTCCGGCCGACATGCCCTCGGTGTATGACCTTCAATCCATAGGCATCGACGTTACCGTCTTCCCCAGCGCACATACTGTGTTCTTCGAGAACATCTATTCCGAGAACCAGGACAACCGTACCCAGCGTGTGATCCGGCAGGCCGATGCGTTTTCCGCGTCGCAGCTGGCAGAGATCAGGGCCACGGTGTATCACCTGGGCCCGCTGCTGGCCGGCGACATCCCGCTGGACCTGATCCGTTCTTTAAGCGAAAAGGGGAAGGTTTCGCTCGACGCCCAGGGCTATCTCCGCGAGGTCCGGGGACAAAATGTTTTTGCCATCGACTGGCCCTGGAAACAGCAGGCGCTTGCCTATGTTCATACCCTCAAGGTCAACGAACACGAGATGTCCGTACTCACGGGCGAGAGCGATGTCCACAAAAGCGCGAAGATCCTCGCCGGCTGGGGCGTGAAGGAAGTGGTGATCACCCTCGGCAGCATGGGCTCCGTGATCTATGCCGAACAGGCCTTCCACACCATCCCCGCCTACGTGCCGACGACCTCCGTGGTTGACGCCACGGGTTGCGGCGATACCTATATGGCCGGCTATCTATACTCGAGGGTGAAAGGAGCTTCCATCCGGGAAGCAGGTGAGTTCGCCGCAGCCATGGCCACCCTCAAGATCGAAGGCTCCGGTCCCTTTACCGGCACCCTGGAAGATGTCCAGGCGCTGCTGGCCAGCCGGAAAGACAAAGTCAAACAGCCATGAACACCCCCGCCGAGATCACCAGGCACATGCTGACCCACGACCGTTTCTCACAATGGTTAGGGTTGCAGATCGATGCGACGGAGACAGCGTACTGTAAATTGCATTTTCAGGTCACCGATCAAATGCTCAATGGTTTCGCAGTCGTCCATGGCGGTGTCCTGTTTGCCGCCGCCGACTCTGCTTTCGCCTTCGCCTGTAACTCGCACGGCATCCTCACACTGGCGCTCAACGCCGATATCGCTTTTACCCGGACCGCCCATAGCGGTGATATCCTGACCGTGGAAGCCAGGGCCATCCACCAGGGCGGCAGGACCGGTGTCTACCAGGTGGGGATCACCAATGCCGCGGGAGACCTCATCGCCTTGTTCAAAGGAACGGCCTACCGGACGTCAAAAACGATTGACGTTCAATAACTTTATTTAATATCTTTTTAATTTCTTAGTATACTCCGGTTAGCATAAAATTTGCATTTTTGCGACTTACTCCTCACTGTCTGCGATTCTTGATTGCCGGGCCCTGGAAACTATTGTCATATATTATAAATCTTCACGATCGATATGTCCAGATTTGCATTAGTAGCCTTAAAACGCCTCTTAGTTACTTCGTGCGTCCTACTTTTTATATCGATTGCCGGGCGGACCCAGCAGCAGCCGGTCGCCGATAGTGCCCTGACGCTGGATCAATGCGTAGCCTATGCCCTCCAACACGAGCCGCTGATCAACATGGCCATCGTGAACCAGGCGATCGTCACCGCCAACAACCGCATTGCAGTAGCCGGCTGGCTGCCCCAGGTCAACGCGCAGGGCAATTTGACACACTATAATACCCTGCCTACGGGTTTCTTTACCGATTCAGGGAGGGTCGTCAATTCGAAAACGGGAGTCATCAATACGTTCACTCCCACCCTCGCGGTCACACAGACGATCTTCAACCCCGCTCTCCTCTACGCGGTACACACCGAGCCCCTTTATAACAAGCAGGCCCGGCAGATCACGGACAGCATCAAGATCGAGATCGTCGCGGCCGTCAGCAAGACCTTTTACAGCCTCCTCAATACGCTCGAACAGATCAACGTACTCAAAGAAGATACCGCCCGGCTGGCGAAGAACGTCAGCGACACCTATCATCAGTTCGTCAGCGGCGTGGCGGACAAGACGAACTATGACGAGGCCGTGATCTCGCTCAACAATTCGTTGTTTTCGCTGAGACAGGCGGGCGAGGCCATCCGTCCCCAGTACGCCCAGCTCAAGCAGGTCATGGGCTACCCGCCCGCGGGTCAGTTCAATGTCTCCTACGATACCCTGCAGATGCGCAGCGACATCGCCTTCGATACCACGATGCCGCTGGACATGAGCAAGCGGCCCGAATTCCAGTATCTGCAAACCACCAAGCAACTGCAATTACAAACGGTGGATTACTACAGGCACGCGTGGATACCTACCGTAGGCGCGTTCTTCGATTATGAGTATGAATTCGAGAACAATCAGTTCAGCAAGCTCTTTTCACAGGCCTATCCGTTCAACTATGTCGGGTTGTCGTTCTCGGTGCCCATCTTCACTGGTTTCGCCCGAACGCAGAATATCAAAAAAGCCCGGCTGCAATACGATCTCCTGGACTGGAACGAGGTAGAGCTCAAGTCACAGATCTGGACCGACTATACCACGGCCATGGCCAACTACAAAAGCAATCTGTATAACCTCACCGTATCCAAGGAGAACACGGACCTGGCGAAGGAGACCTATGGTATTGTGAATCTGCAGTATCTGCAGGGCGTGGTCCCCTACCTGAACGTGATCACCGCCGAAACGAACCTGATCACCTCCGAACTCACCTACGAAACATCGCTTTTCCAGGTGTTGTCGAGTAAGATCGACCTGGAGAAGGCCATGGGAATCATCACGATAAAATAAAACCCTAATTAATATAATAATACTGGTATGAATAGACTGGCATCGATCCTGGTTTTTGCCTTCTGCCTTGCGGTTTTCTCCTGCAAGCCGAAGCCGACTCCGCCCACTCCTCCTGTTTCCGTTAACCTGATGACGGTAGCTGCACGGCCCGTTGTTTATTATGATAAATATCCTTCCACCACGGTAGCGATCAGCCAGGTGAGCCTCACCGCCCAGGTGACCGGGTATATCACCTCCATTGATTTTACCGAAGGCTCGCATGTACACAAAGGCCAGCTGCTTTACCGGCTTGACATGCGTTTGTACGAGGCCTCGGTGGACCAGGCCAGGGCCACGCTTCGGGTGGATTCGGGCAACCTCAGGCTTGTGCAGCAGGATTACGACCGGTATCAATACCTGGCTAAATACAAAGCAATCGCGACCCAGCTGGTTGACCACGCGAGCATCCAATTGCAGAATGCCAAAGACTCTGTGGTGGCGGCTCAGCAGCAGCTCAAGACGGCGCTGACCAATCTCTCCTATGCCAATATCTACGCGCCCTTTGATGGGACCATCGGTATCTCGCAGGTGAGGATCGGCAACCTGGTGAATGTGGGTACCACCGTGCTCAATACCATTTCCACGGACAATCCCATGGGGGTCGATTTTCTCGTGAACGAGGCACAGCTGCCGCATTTCGAGGAGCTGCAGGCAGGCAAGGGAAAAGGGATCGACTCGCTCTATACCATTTTGCTACCCGACGGACAGCTCTACCCGCATCCGGGTAAGATCCTGTTCATCGACCGGGCCGTAGACCCGCAAACCGGCGCCATTACCATCCGCCTCGCCTTTCCCAACCCGGATGGCATCCTTCGCCCGGGTATGAGCACGGTCGTCCGGGTACACAACCAGGACCCGGCGCCGCAGATCGTTGTCCCCAGCAGGGCCGTAGTGGAGCAAATGGGTGAATACTTCGTGTTCGTAGCAAAAGATACCGTGCTGCAGACCAAAGCCGATACAGCAGGCAGGAAAGGCGCGGATACGGCTCAGGAGGCGGAACTGCGTGCGTTCCAGAAAAAGGTACAGCTGGGACAGACCGTCGGCCCCAATGTCATCATCAAATCGGGGATCGATGTCGGCGACCACATCGTACTGGATGGCGTTCAGGCGATCCACGAGAACTCCAGGATCAACGCTGGGCCCGCAAAGGCAGGGCCCGCAAAAAAATAACTTTCATCTTCTTGTATGATTGCGAATACTTTTATCAAGCGTCCGGTAACAGCTATGGTGGTCTCCATCGTACTGGTGATCGCGGGCGCCATTTGCATCCTGACCCTGCCGATCGACCAATATCCCGATATCACGCCGCCCGTGGTCCAGGTGAATGCCCAGTTTACCGGCGCCGATGCGCAAACGGTAGAACAGACCGTAGCCACGCCCATCGAAGAACAGGTCAACGGTAGCCCCGGCATGGAATACATGCAGAGCAACAGCACGAACAATGGTTTGCTGTCGATGAACGTCACGTTCAATATCGGAACCAATGTTGATATCGCCACCCTGGACGTTCAGAACCGCGTGAGCATCGCCAACCCCCTATTGC
>Ga0134126_10010287_pt1 | contig 11792 bp, 8 predicted proteins | sample KB31752_FD_96881 | JGI IMG/M metagenome (GOLD analysis project Ga0134126, IMG submission 96881) | Terrestrial soil microbial communities with excess Nitrogen fertilizer from Kellogg Biological Station, Michigan, USA - KB3-175-2 | ecosystem: Environmental > Terrestrial > Soil > Unclassified ...
CTCGGCAATGACAGTCCCTTCGCGCCGGTCTTTGCCTCGACGGATCCGACGGCTCCGCAACGCGTGCAGGACATTGCACAGGCCAGGAAGCTGCTCGGCGAGGCCGGCCTGCCGAACGGCTTTGCGGTGACCCTGACGACCGAACGTTTTTTGGAGATCCCGGACTATGCGGTGGTCATTCAGAATGCCGCCAAACGGATCGGGGTGGACATTCGTCTCAATATCGAAGATCAGGCTGCCTATTATGGACAAGCCCGTTTTGGCCAATCCGACTGGTTGGACTCGGTGATGGGCATCGAAGATTATGCGCACCGCGGTGTGCCCAACACCTTGCTGTCCGCGACGCTGGGCAGCGCCGGTACCTTCAACGCCGCGCATTTCAAGAGCGCGGCTTACGACCGCTGGGCGGCCGATTATATCGCCGCCCTGGATCCCGCGTCGCAACGGCAGGCTGCCGGAAGGATTCAGCGCCTGCTGCTGGACGAAACGCCGGTCATATTCGGCTACTTCTACGACTGGTTGTCGGTGATCAAGAAAGACCTGGCGGGGGTTCGGGCGACCGCAGGTTCACAACTCTATTTGGATCGGGCCCATTTCAATTAGCCAGACCCTGCCGGACCGTTAGCCACGCCGCGCCACGCCACGCCGCGCCGTTAGCCAGGCTGTGCCGGGCCGCCCCGCTGCATCGTTCTCAGGTCATCCCAGGGGATGTGACAGCGAATCGAGTGCAGAGCGTCGACCTCGATGAGCGGCGGTTCCTGCGCCTCGCAGATCCGGCCGAGCTTGCGCGGACAGCGGGTCTGGAACACGCATCCGGTGGGCAGATCGGCGGCGCTGGGAATTTCCCCTGTGAGCCGGATTCGCTGCCGCCCTTGGTCGCCCTGCGACGGGCTGGCGGACAGCAGTGCTTCAGTATAGGGATGATGAGGGCCTGCGAAGACGGCTTCGGCCGGCCCGATCTCCATGAGGCGCCCCAGATAGAGCACCGCGATCCGGTCGGATAAATAGTAGACGACGCGCAGATCGTGCGAGATGAACAGATAGCTCACCCGCTGCTCGGCCTGCAGTTCCACCAACAGATTGAGAATGGCGGCCTGCACCGAGACATCGAGCGCGGAAGTCGGCTCGTCGCAGACCACGACTTGGGGATTGCCCGCGAAAGCGCGGGCGATGGCGACGCGCTGCTTCAAGCCGCCGGAGAGCGCGCGAGGTTTCTCCTCGAGATGCCCGTTCGAAAGCCGCACCGCCTCGGCCAATGCCTGCAGGCGCTGCTCGCGCCGCGCTCCTAGAACCCCCGCGCTGCCGAGCGCGCGCCCGATCAAGCGGCGCACCGAATGCGATGCATTCAGCGCCGATCCCGGATTCTGGAAAACGATCTGCAGCGCGCCGAGTTGCCCCCGCGAGCGCTGCGTCGCGAGTGCCGGCAAGGCATCGCCATTCAACTCGATGGTGCTTCCCGAATCCGGCGACACCAGCCCGAGCAGCAGCTTGGCGACCGAGCTCTTGCCGCTGCCCGATTCCCCGACCAGCCCCAGGGTTTCGCCGGGCCACAATTCGAGCGTGACGTCATGGACGGCGTACAGGTTCTTGCCGCCGACCTGGAAGGTCTTCGACAGATTGCGCGTCCGCAATACCGGTCGATCGCGGCTCGTGAGTCGGCTTGCGACCGGCGTGCCCGACCTGTCCGGCGTCTCTGGCGTGACCAGCGTGACCGGCATGTCGGCAACGAGTTCGGGAAAATGGCATCGGCTCGACCGGCCGCCGAGATCCATGGGCGGGGGCGTCCGTTCGCGGCACAAGCCGGCGGCGAGCACGCATCGATCGGCAAAGACGCAACAATCGACGAGGGAACCCGGAGCCGGCGGGAATCCCGGTATGGTCGTCAGCCGGCCGTCGTTCTTGCGACGTCCGAATTGGGGTGCGCAACGCAGCAACCCAACGGTATAGGGATGGCGCGGGTCCGCCAAAACCGCACTTGCAGGACCTTCTTCGATCAGCTCGCCCGCATACAGCACACCGACGCGGTCGCACATACGCGCGATCACCGGCAGACTGTGACTGATGAACAGGATCGAAGTCGACAGCTCCGCCCGCAGCCGGACGATGAGGTCCAGCACCTCGGCCTCCACCGTGGCGTCCAGGCCCGTCGTGGGTTCGTCGAGAATCAGCAGGGCGGGATCGTTCGACAATGCCATGGCGATGATCACGCGCTGTTGCATTCCGCCCGACAGTTCGTGGGGATAGCTGGCCATCACGCGGTTCGGGCTGGAAATCTGCACCCGGCTCAGCATTTCCCGCGCCCGGGCTTGCGCAGCATCGGCATCGAGGCCGCCCGCCTCGAACACTTCGGTCATTTGGCGCCCGATGCGAAGTGCGGGGTTCAGCGCACGGCCGGGATCCTGATAGACCATGGAGACGCTCTGGGTGCGCAGCCGGCGCAGTTTCGCGGGCGACAACGCCATGAGATCCAGGCCGTCGACCAGGATTCGCCCGCCGGTCACGCAGCCATTGCGCGGCAGATAGCGGACCGCGGCGAAGGCTGCCGTTGATTTGCCGCTGCCGGATTCGCCGACCAGCCCATACGCCTCGCCACGCCGGATCCTGAGGTTCAAGCCTCTCAAGACGGGCCGATCACGGCCGCGCACCCGATAGGCCACATCGAGATTTTCGATGGTGAGAGCGTCGGGAGAGAGCGCGCCTGCGGAGGGCTTCATTCGCGCAATACGCTCTGGATGCCATCGGCCGCGAGATAGACTCCCACCACCAGTGACGCGGTCGCGATGGCGTCGAAAATGACGGTCCACCAGTAGCTGCCGATCAGGCTGTAATTCTCCGCGATGGCAATGCCCCAATCCGCGGAGGGCGGTTGAATGCCGAAGCCGAGGAAGCTCAAGGAAGCGACGAAAAAAATCGCGTAGCCGAAACGCACCGTGGCTTCCACCACGATCAGCGGCAGCACGTTCGGCAAAATCTCGACGAACATGACGTCGAGCGCGCCGTCGCCGCGCAGACGTGCCGCGGCAACATAGTCGAGCGAGCTTTCGATCAGCACCGCCGAGCGGACGGTGCGGGCGATCAGCGGCGTGAAGACGAACCCAATCACCATCACCACCGCCAGATTCGAGGTTCCCACGGCCGCAAGCGCCATGAGTGCAACGATTACCAGCGGCAGCGCCTGCAAGGCCTCGATGATCCGGCTGACGAGGTCGTCGACCGCGCCGCGATGGTAGCCGACGAAGAGCCCGAGCGCGGTACCCAGCAAAGTGCCCAGCAGGGTCGCCAGCGGGGCCACGGTCAGGATGTCGCGTGCGCCGACGATCACCCGGGAAAAGACATCGCGGCCGAGTTGGTCGGTGCCGAACCAGTGAACCCAAGAGGGTGGCTCGAGAGTGGCGAGCAGGTTGTCGGCGTAAGGATCGATCGGCGCAATACGGCTACCGAACACCGCGCACAGGACCCAGAATCCCAAGATCGCGAGCCCGACGAGCAGAGTCGCGGACCGTGCGGCCCTTCGCGTGCGTTCGCTTCGAAGCCGGCGGGGCGGGGCGAGCACGGTGGTCATGCGCCGCCTCCGGCACGCAGGCGCGGATTGAGCAGCGCATTGAGCAAGTCCGCCGCCAGCGACGCGACGGCGTAGATCGCGCCCACGGTGAGCACGGCCGCCTCCAACATCGGAAAATCCTTGGCTTTGGCGGCGGAATAAATGAGGCTGCCGATTCCGCGGTAGTGAAACAAGGTCTCGACGATCACCAGCCCTCCCGCCAGATAGCCGATCAAGCTGGCAATGACGGTGATGGTCGGCAGCAGGGCATTGCGCAGTACATGGCGCCTGAGAACGATGCCCCAGGATAGTCCCTTCAACACGGCGGTCCGCGTATAGTCGGCGTCCAGCGCCTCGACGGTTCCGGCCCGCGCAACCCTGGCAATGTAGCCGAAGAAGATCAACACCAGCGGCAAGGAAGGCAGGAACAAATAGTAGATCTGGGTGAGCGCTCCGGAATCGTCCGGCCAATCCGCCGACATCGGCAACCAGCGCAGCCACACGCCGAATATCAGTATCAACACGATGGAGGAGATGAACTCCGGGACGACGCCGAGAGATTGCCCCAGCAGGGTAATGGCCCGGTCGGTCCAGGTGCCGACACGCAGTGCGGCCCATACGCCGCCCAGAATGCCGAGCGGCACGACCAAAACAAAGGCCATCGCCGCCAGCTTGAGCGAATTGACCAGGGCGTCGGCGATGAATGGAGCCACCGGGGTCCGGAAAGTGTAGGAGACCCCCATGTTGCCGACGAGGAAGCGGCTGATCCAAGAGCCGTACTGCAAGATCAATGGGCGGTCGATGCCCATCTCATGGTTGAAATGCGCGACCGCTCTCGGGTCCGCCAGAGGACCGAGCACGGCGCGGCCGACGTCGCCCGGCAGGAGCTGCCCGCCGAGAAACACGGCGATGCTCAAAATCAAAAGCGTGATGAGAGACAGCGGCAGCCGCTTGGCGAGGAAGCGGAGGATCATTTAGGAGCGCATGGACAGCGGCAATTCCGCCCATCCGCGCAGGGTGTTGTTGAGCCGGTGCGTGGGCTCGCCCGTGAATTCGATCGATCTGACCTTGCGGGCCAGCGCCGTCAACAGGGACTCGGCCTCCATGCGGGCAATCATCTGGCCGATGCAGCCATGGATGCCCGCGCCGAATCCCACATGACCGGTGACGCTGCGGCGTATGTCGAAGCGGTCGGGATCCTGCCAACGCCGCGGGTCGCGGTTGGCGGATGCCAGGAACAGCATCACCTTGCTGTCCTCGGCGATGGATACCCCCTCGACCTCGAGCGTGCGGGTGGTCGTGCGAAAGAAGGCCTGAATCGGCGGGTCCATGCGGATGGTCTCTTCAAAGGCGTTGCGGGCAAGCGAGGGGTCCCCGGTCAGAGCTTCCCATTGATCCGGATTTCGTGCGCAGTGGTACAGCGCATTACCGATGCCGTTGATCGTAGTATCTCCGCCGGCGGATAGGAATGCCCGGAACAGCAATTTTGCCTCATCTTCGGTTATCTCTCCCGTGTCCGCGGCCGCGAAAATCTGCGCTCCCAAGCCGCCGGGGGCGAGCGCGTCGCGGTTGCAAATCGACGTCACCCACTCCAGAACGGGCCCCGCGGTGGCCATGGCCTCGTCATACAGTTGATTGCGCGGACCGAAGGCGTTGAGCTGAAGCCTGCCGTAATGCATGAGGTTCTCCCGCCCTTCCAGCGGCAGACCGATGGCGTCGCCGAAGACCTTGAGCGGATAGGGCTCCGCCAAGTCCTTCATGCCGTCGAAGTTCGTCCGCGCCACCAGGCGATCGACCAGTATTTCCGCCTCCCGCGCGAACATATCGCGCATCGCACCCAGCGCGCGACGCGACAGGACCCGCGAAATCACCGCCCGCGAGCGCGTGTGCTGCGGCGGGTCGACCTCGAGAATGATGCTGGGCTTGCGCCATGGCTTCTCCTTGCGGTAGTCGCTGATCCCGACACCGGCGCTCGAGCAGTAGGTCTGCCAGTCATTCAGCGCGGCATGAACCTCCTTGTGGCGGGCCATGGCCCATATGCCATGGCGTTCGAGCCAAACGGCCGGTCCCGCGTCCCGTAAACGCTCATGATAGGGATGAGGATCGCGGAGAAATTCCAGCGAGTAGGGATCGATCATGGACACGGAGGCGAGGTCCGCAGACTGAAGGTTCGCTGGCATGCGTCGTGACTCCTTGGACAGGTTTGCAATCGCCGAAGCCAGGTTAGACGAGCCGGACTGCGAGATGGAGCTCTATTGGACTGAATTCGCCGATAGGGAAAATAAAACCAGTCGAGCGGGTCTGCGATCGGCGAATCATGCCCGAGGGTCCCGGCTCACCCGTGATTTCTCCACTTAACTCCGGCGTATCTTGATGCTAACGTTCGAGACCTTGGATTGCCGGCGCGGGACGGCAATGTTCCCTATAACAAAAGGATGAAAGCATGAACTCAAACCCAAAGTTGGCTTGTGCGATCGCCGGCATATTGAGCGGGTCATCCATGGGGTTCGCGTACGGTGCCACTGCAGCCGCCGACACGAGCGATACCGGAGCTCTGCAGGAGATAACGGTAACCGCGCAGCGCCGGTCCGAGAACATGCAGAATGTGCCCATCACGATCCAGGCGTTGACCGCCGAAACCCTGACGAAGCTGAACGTGGCGACCTTCGACGACTTCGTGAAATACCTGCCCAACGTGACCGTGGCCAGCTGGGGCCCCGGCCAGGGCGAAATTTACATGCGCGGCCTGAGTGTCGGCCAGTTGGGCTTGCAGGGCAGCGGCACCACCGCGACCTTCCCCAATGTCGCCGTGTACCTCGACGAGCAGTCGGAGCAATTGCCCGGCCACAATCTCGACGTCTATGCCGCCGATCTGGAGCGCATCGAGGTGCTCGAGGGACCGCAGGGCACGCTGTTCGGCGCCGGCGCACAGGCCGGCGTGGTCCGCTATATCACGAACAAGCCGAAGCTCGACGTCACCGAGGGGAGCGTGTCCGCGGGCTACGGCTACACCAGTCATGGCGATCCGAACTCCAATGTCCAGGCGGTGCTCAATCTGCCATTGATCGCCGGAACCCTGGCGGCACGGGCCGTGATTTACAACGACACCCGCGGCGGCTACATCGACAATGTGCCGAGCACCTTCACCCGCTCCAACAGCGACTTGGGCATTGGCTATGCCGGCGGTGTGGTGCCGCCCAACAGCCCGGTGATCAACAACAACAATCTCGTCGCCCGTGCCATCAACCCGGTCACCTATCAGGGCATGCGCCTCTCCGCCTTGTGGAAGATCAACGATGATTGGAATGCGCTGCTCACCCAGTCGTACCAGGACATGAGCGCGCAGGGCGTGTTCTATCAAATGCCCACGGGATCGGATGGGCAGAAGCTGCCCGATCTGTCCGTTACCCTGTTCAACCCGTCGTATGAGAAGGACAAGTTCGAAAATACGGCACTGACCGTCAACGGGCACATCGGCGATTTGTCGGCGGTGTACGCCGGCGGCTACCTGGTTCGCAGTCTGCAGCAAGTGCAGGACTACACGAACTATGCGCGCGGCTACTACGCCGATTATTATCAGTGCGTCGCCGGAGCCAATCCCAAATGCGAATCGCCCAGCTCGACCTGGCGGTCCGCGCTGCGTACCACGCACCAGAGCCACGAATTTCGGCTGAGCACGCCGGACGATTGGCGGCTGCGCCTGCTGGGAGGGGCATTCTGGGAGCAGTTCAGGATTTACGACTCCACCGACTTCCAGTACAAGACGCTGCCGGCCTGTACGCTGACGGTAACCACCGATTGCCTGAGCAACCTCATCCCGCCGCCGGGCGCGACGGCCAACAACCCGAATGTGCGCAGCGACAGCGTCTCGTTCTTCGACGACACCCAGCGCGGCTATCGGCAATACGCCTTTTATACCTCGGCGGACTTCGATCTGATCCCGAAGAAGCTGACGATCACCGTGGGCACGCGTTATTACAATTTCGACAATACCGAAGTGGGCTCCAAGGCCAGCAGCTTCGGCTGCTTCGAGGCCGGCCCGGCGCCATGCTACGCGGGTGCCACCAACATCGATGCCGAGAATCTGAAGCAGAAGTATTCCGGCTTCAAGAGCCGGGCGAACTTGAGCTGGAAGATCACGCCGGACATATTGCTGTACTACACCTGGTCGCAGGGCTATCGCCCCGGCGGCTTCAATCGCGCGCCCGGCAGCAGTGCGAAAGTGCCGGATCAAAACGGGGTCGGCCAGTATTTTACGCCGGCAGGCTACGCCCCGGATCAATTGACCAACAATGAAATCGGCTGGAAAACCCAGTGGTTCGACCACCGGCTCGAGTTCAACGGCGCCGTCTACAAGGAAGACTGGACGAACGTGCAGCTGGCGTTCTTCGATCCCGCGGAGCTCGGCAACCTGACGTTCAACGCGAACGGCGCCAATTACCGGGTCAAGGGCCTCGAGACCCAGTTCATCGCGCGCGTGACCAACGGACTGACCATTCAGGGCTCGATGGCGTGGAACAGCACCGAGCAGACCAATTCGCCGTTCCTGATCGCGAATAATCCGGCCAGCGTGAATTTCGGCAAGCCGATCACGACCATTGCCAATCCGTACGGCGTGCAGGGCAGCCCGCTGGCCCAGTCGCCGGCGTTTCAGGGCAATCTGCGCGTACGCTACGAGTGGTCGTTCAACGACTATCGCGCCTTCGCGCAAGTCGGCGGTGCGCGCCGCTCGCATTCCCTGTCGCTCACCGGCAATGTGCCTTCCATCGCACCGACCGGTTCGACCACCCAGGCCTTCGATCAGCCCGGGTTCACGACCTACGACGCCTCGCTCGGCGTGTCGAAGGATGCCTGGAGCGCGCAACTGTACGGCCAAAATATCACCGACACCCGCGGGCTCACCTTCATTTCATCCTCCCAGGCGGTGGAAACCCAGTCGGTGATCCGGCCGAGGGTCATCGGCGTGAGTTTCGGCTACAAATTCTAGGGCCCCCTCGCGCCAACCGGCGCGGGGAGCTCCTGCCGCCGGCAGCGTCGCGGGCTGCGCGTGAGTCTGTGCCCGGAATTTGCCGCCGGCCTCGCTGCATGAACATGATTGCTGGCATACTGCCGGCGAGCCTTGCATTTATCCGCAAGTAGGGAGAAGCACGGCACGCTCTGCAATCGGTGCGTGCCTCGACGCATGTGAGAACAGCCTCCGACGACCTGCCTCCCGAGACGGCCGCTTCGACGGCGCTGAGCGAAACCACCCGATGGGTCGTCTTCCGCCTGGATACGGGCCGCTATGCGCTGCCGTTGACCGCGGTCGAGCGCATCGTGCGGGCGGTGTACGTCACGCCCCTGGCGTTGGCACCGGACATCGTGCTCGGCGCGATCGACGTGGCCGGCCGGGTACTTCCCGTGTTCAATATTCGCCGCAGGCTGCGCCTGCCGGAGCGGGTGATCGAGCCGCGGGATCACTTTTTGATCGCCCGCACGGCACAACGCACGGTGGTCCTGGTCATCGACTCCGCGCAGGGCATACTCGAGCGTCCCTCCGTGGCCATGATCGATGCGAAGAGCATGGGATCGAATCCCGGGCACATCCAGGGTGTGATCCAGATTCCGGACGGGCTGGTGCTGATTCACGACTTGGAGCATTTCCTGACGCCGGATGAGGCCCGTGCGCTGGATGAGGCGATGAACCAGCGGGGTTCGCATGCACGCTGATGCCGCTCGGGACGATCTTTGGGGACGCCTCAGCGACTTCGTTGCGCAAAATACCGGACTGCATTTTCCCGATGAGCGGCGCCCGGACTTGCAGCGGGGTTTCGCGGCGGCGGCCGCCGAATTCGGCTTTCCGGACTGTGCCAGTTGTGCGGACTGGCTGCTGTCGGCACCTCTGAGCAAGCCGCAGGTGCATGCGCTGGCGAGCCACCTCACCATCGGAGAGACTTATTTCTTCCGTGAACGGCAAAGCTTCGACGCATTGGCCCGGCACGTCTTGCCGGCGCTGTTCCGGCGCCGACGCGGCCGCGGGCGGAGGTTGCGCCTCTGGAGCGCGGCCTGCAGCACGGGCGAAGAGCCTTATTCGCTCGCCATACTGGTGCAACAGCTGCTGCCGGATTGGCGCGACTGGGACCTGACGATTCTGGCCACGGATATCAACGAGAGGTTTCTGTGCAAGGCGCGGGCCGGCGTGTACGGCGAATGGTCTTTCCGGCAGGCGCCATCGGGGCTGAAGGAGCGGTACTTCACGCGCATGGCGGACGGCCGATTCGAGATAAGGCCGGAGGTGAGAGACTGCGTGACCTTCACGTCCGCGAATCTCGCGCAGCAGCCCTTCCCGGCACCCACGATCGGCGCCGGCTCGATGGATGTAATACTGTGCCGCAATGTGCTGATCTACTTCACGCCGTCGCAGGCACGCAAGCTGGCGGAGAATCTGCATCGTGCCCTGGCGGACGGAGGTTGGCTGGCGGTCAGCCCCAGCGAATGTTCTCAAGCGCTGTTTCCGCAGTTCGGCGCGGTGAATTTTCCCGGCAGTATTCTATACCGGAAATGCAATGCCGAAGAGCGCGCGGTCCCGCGGCCGGAGCCGGAGCCATCCCGGATGATGGATGCGGGAGACGCTGCCTCGCCCTTCGCCGGCAACCCGATCGCCGGAGGCAGTACTCCGGCGGCACCGGCAACGCCGCTCGCGCCGGAACCTTTGCCGCTCGCGCCGGAACCTTTGCCGCTCGCGCCGGAACCTTTGCCGCTCGCGTCGGAACCATTCCAGCCACTGCAGCCGGGGCCGGGGCCGGGGCCGGGGCCTAGGCCTGGGTCGGGGCTTGGACCGGGACCGCGCGAATATTCGCTGCTGGCGCGAGCATCGGCAGGCCGGGGCCGGCACGCCGATGCGCTGGGCTTCAGCGAGAGATGGATCGAAGCGGACAAAATCGACCCCGCGGCCCGCTACGTCCAGGCGATGATTCTGCAGGAGATGGGGGAATCAGAGGCGGCGAAGGACTCGTTGCATCGGGCGATCTACCTTCAGCCCGACTTCGTGCTGGCCCACTTCGCGCTCGGCAACGCCGCCCGCAGCGAGGCACGCGCCGGCGAGGCAACGAGGCATTTTTCAAACGCGTTGCACGCACTGGGCAACTGTCCGCCGGACCTGGTCCTTCCCGAATCCGACGGGATGACCGCCGGGCGGCTCGCGGAAATCATCACCACGCTGCTCGCCAGGGCGGCTCGCGAATGATGGATCCGGGCGCCGAGGCGGAACGGATTCTGCGCGCCCGCGCGCAGGCGCTGGCGCAGCCGGCCTCGAGCGCGCCGCCTTCGGGCTCGACGCTCGAGCTGCTCGAGTTCCGCCTGGCCTCCGAGCGCTACGCGATCGAGACACGGCACGTCCAAGACGTCCATCCCCTGCGGGATCTGACGCCGCTGCCCTGCACGCCGCCGTTCGTGCTTGGCATCGTCAATGTCCGCGGCCGCATTCTGCCCGTTCTCGATCTGAAGAAGTTCTTCGATTTGCCCGAGCCGGGTCTGACCGATCTGCACCGGATCATCCAGGTCCGCGGCAACGATCTCGAGTTCGGCGTGCTGGCGGATGTGATCGTGGGTGTTCGACGCGTGGCGGCGGCCGGTCTGCAGCCCTCGCTGCCGACGCTCGAGGGGATCCGCGCGGCGTATCTGAAGGGGATAGGCGAAGAGCGGCTGGTGGTGCTCGACGTCGATGCCATACTGGCGGATCCGAAACTCATCGTGGATGAAGAAGTCGATAGTTGAACTCACCTTGTCACCGGAGCGAGAGCCCATGAAATGGAATGTCGGCACCAAGATCAGCGTCGGATTCGGCGTTACGCTGGCCATTTTCGTGATCGTCGGAACGATTTCCTACGAGAGTGTCACCAAGCAGACCGAGGCGGCCGCCTGGGTCGCGCATACCCGCGAAGTCCAGAATCAGCTGGATGAGCTCATGTCGGCCATGCAGGACGCCGAGACCGGCCAGCGCGGCTACGTGATCACGGGCGCCGATAGTTATCTGGCGCCCTATACCGACGGCGCCGGACGGGCTGAGGAGATTCGCAGACAACTGGCGCAACTGGTCGCCGATAATCCCGCCCAGCAGGCCCGCGCGCAGGCCCTCGCACCGTTGGTTACGGACAAGCTGTCGGAGCTGCAGCAGGCGATCGACGTTCGCAAGAGCCGCGACTTCGCGGCGGCGCAAAGCCTGATTTCGACCGATCGAGGCAAGAAGTCCATGGATGCGATCCGCGCTCTC